>ENA-ORCV01001187-ORCV01001187.1-marine-metagenome-genome-assembly--contig:-NODE-1187-length-9978-cov-2.949702_pt1 | contig 9978 bp, 9 predicted proteins | sample MGYA00237779_ERZ508509 | MGnify/ENA primary metagenome ERZ508509 (study PRJEB26180, sample SAMN06268772) | marine metagenome | isolation source: Bioluminescent Bay, La Paraguera, Puerto Rico | place: Puerto... | reverse complement strand
CGTAGAATCAAACGGTACGCGTCACGACGTTGAAGCGGAGAACGGCTCTACTGTTATGGAAAATGCCATTCGCAATGATGTGCCGGGCATCGTTGCTGAATGCGGCGGCGCGTGCACTTGTGCCACTTGCCATGTCTATGTGGACGATGCGTGGTCAGATAAAGCCGGTGGTCCTTCTGCAATGGAAGAAGACATGCTCGATTTTGCGTTTGATGTAAAAGATAGCTCACGTCTTTCTTGCCAGATTAAAGTCACTGACGAGCTTGATGGCCTTGTGGTCCATGTTCCTGAAAATCAGGCATAAATTTTCTCAACATTTCATTTGAGAAGAATTTTTCTATTGAATCTGCGGTTTTTGAGATCAGTTTTCTCTTCAATTGCCGATTTGTTGCGGCGCGTTTTTACCGCACTCCCTATTGATAGAAAATAGAAAAATCTAACAAATTCAGTGACTTGGCACGGCTAAGACTCTGCACTATTTTGTGGTCATCGATTGATCGAGGTCGCAAGATGACACGCTTAGGCATTTTCCCGGTTTCTTACAAAGTCCGGGGCAAAAAAATCGTTATTGTTGGTGGCGGTGCGGAAGCGCTGGCCAAAGCGCGTTTGGCGGTTAAAACTGACGCCGAAGTGATTGTTGTTGCGCGGAAAATCGAAACTGATTTTTCTAATCTTGAAGTCACAGTAAGCGAAGAAATCTTCAATGCCAGCCATTTGGAAAACGCTGCGCTTGTGTTTGTAGGTGACGAAGGACCTGACGCTGATATAGCCAAGCGTTTGACCAAAGAAGCCGGTCTTCCTTTGAACGTTGTCGATCAGCCCGAATATTGTGACTTCTTCACGCCGGCAATTGTTGATCGCGCGCCAATCTCGGTTGCAATTTCGTCAGAGGGTGAGGCACCCGTCCTCGCTCGCTTAGTCCGTGCTAAAATTGAGGCTGCGTTGCCTTTGCATTTGGGCAAACTTGCGGGTCTTGCAGGCAAGCTGCGCAATACGGTCGAAACGCTGATCTCTTCTGGGGATCGTCGCCGTAAGTTTTATCAAGAATTGCTGACCTCGTCGAAGGTGGAAAAAGCATTGGCTGAAGGCAAAGACGATCAAGCAAATCAGTGGGCGAACCATCTGCTTGTTGACCACGCAAATGTGGATCGCCGCACCGGTTTTGTGCACTTAGTGGGCGCAGGGCCTGGCGCAGAGGATTTGTTGACCCTCCGCGCGCAGCGGGTTTTGCAAAGCGCTGACGTGATTGTTCACGATCAGTTGGTGCCAGAGGCCGTTGTGCAAATGGGCCGCCGCGATGCGGAACGCGTTGCCGTTGGCAAAGCAAAAGGCCGTCATTCGTTTACACAAAAACGTATCAATCAAATGCTTGTTGAGTTGGCGCAACAAGGTAAGCAAGTTGTTCGCCTAAAATCTGGTGATCCAATGATTTTTGGTCGCGCAGCTGAAGAAATTGAAGCGTTAAAGGCGGCAAACATTGAATATGCAATTGTGCCCGGCGTTACCGCCGCTGCAGCAGCAGCATCTGATGCGCAATTGCCTGTTACCTTGAGAAATGTTGCATCTGGCGTTGTTTACGCCACAGCCCATGGCGCCGACGACACAGCGGTTAAGCACTGGTCTGTATTGGCTCAATCAGGGCTCACGCTTGGCATTTACATGGGTAAGTCAATCATCTCAGAGGTTGCCCGCGAGTTGGTGGCCGAAGGACTTGCTGCGACGACGCCAGTTGGCATTGTTGTTAATGCCGGTCGTGCAAACAGTGCGCGATGTTTGAGCAATCTCAACGACATTAGTGAAAATCCACCGTCATTGGCAGACGGGCCGGCAATTGTGTTTGTCGGGGAAGCTGTCGCCAGCGGTGCATGGCTGCAAGAAGCAGCTGACGAGCAAAAGAATTTGAATGGGGAAGCGCAATCCTCACAACAGGTTGCGTAAAGGAAACAAAATGAACGCGATTACAGCGAATGAGCTGATATCTGGTGCCGTTGTGTACCTTTATGAAAATGGCGATTTTGGCGTTGATCTGCAGTTGGCAAAACTGTTCGGCGCTGATGAGCAAGACGTGCAAGAAGCCATGCTTGAAAAGACGCTGGCGAACCCACGTTTGGTGAGTGTCGAAGCGATCTCAGTTGAGGTGAGCGAAACCGGTACGGTTTGGGCGAACCGTTTGCGTGAGCAAATTCGCGCAAATGGACCAACAGTTGGTGGTTTTGAGCGTCAGACTTTGGAAGGTGCAGATCATGTATCGTTATGATGAATTTGATGCGGCGTTTGTACGTCAGCGGACTGAGCAGTTTTCGCATCAGGTAAAGCGCCGCCTTTCTGGCGAGCTGACGGAAGACCAGTTCCGCCCGCTGCGTTTGATGAATGGTCTTTATCTACAGTTGCACGCCTATATGCTGCGTGTGGCGGTGCCATACGGTACGCTAAATTCAAAGCAAATGCGCAAGCTTGCGCATATCGCGCGTACTTATGACCGTGGCTACGGCCATTTCACAACGCGCCAAAACATCCAATATAACTGGCCGAAGCTCAAAGATGTGCCTGCGATTTTGGAAGAGTTGGCGAGTGTCGAGATGCACGCCATCCAGACATCGGGCAACTGTATTCGAAACGTAACGACTGACCAGTTCGCCGGCGCCGCTGCAGATGAGATCATTGATCCACGCCCTGTGGCTGAGATCATCCGCCAGTGGTCGTCTTTGCATCCAGAATTCAGCTATTTGCCGCGTAAGTTCAAAATTGCCATTACAGGCGCTCCGCAAGACCGCGCTGCGGTTAAGTTCCATGACATTGGTTTGATGGCAACGCAAAACGACGCGGGCGATATTGGTTGGCGCGTGTTTGTTGGCGGTGGTTTGGGCCGGACGCCAATGGTCGCGAAAGAAATCAGCGATTTCGTCGCGCACGAATATTTGCTGCCATATCTCGAGGCGATTTTGCGTGTCTACAACATGTATGGTCGTCGCGATAATAAATACAAAGCGCGGATCAAAATCCTTGTTCACGAAACAGGTATCGAAACCATTCGCGAGCAAGTTGAAGCTGAATTTGCCGAGATTAAAGATGGCGTGTTGAAGCTCCCGCAAGGTGAGTTGACGCGGATCACGGAATATTTCGCTGCCCCTTCTTTTGAAGAGCAGGAACAGACGAAAATCGATATTGCGCAGTTCCAAGTTACCGACAGCGCTTATGCGCGTTTCTTGCAGAACAATCTGCACCCGCACAGCGAAGAGGGCTATGTGAGCCTGACGATCTCGCTGAAGCCAATTGGCGGGGCTCCAGGTGATGCGACAGATAAGCAAATGGATGCTGTTGCCGACTTGGCCGAGCAATATAGCTTTGACGAGTTGCGCGTGAGCCACGAGCAGAACCTTGTGTTGCCACATGTGGCGATGAAGGATGTTCGCGCCATTTACGATGTGCTTGTGGCGGAAGGGCTTGAAACCGGCAATGCTGGTTTGATCTCCGATATGATCGCTTGTCCGGGGCTTGACTATTGTGCGCTCGCGAATGCGCGTTCTATCCCCGTTGCACAAGCCATTTCTGAGAAATTTGCTAATCGCGAAGACGAGTTTGGCGAGCTGAAATTGAAGATTTCGGGCTGCATCAATGCGTGTGGGCACCACCATGTGGGGCATATTGGAATCTTGGGCGTTGAGAAAAAAGGCACTGAGCTTTATCAGATCACGCTTGGTGGCGACGCCACTGAAGATGCGACAATTGGGAAGATTTTGGGCCGCGGTGTGACGCCGGAAGAGGTGCCTGGCGCGCTTGAAAAATTGCTTGATCGCTACATTGCTGAACGTCAGAGCCCTAAGGAAAGCTTCCTTGAAGCCTATCGTCGCCTTGGCGACGCGCCATTTAAGGAGGCGCTTTATGGATAAGATGCACACAAGCAGCGATGCTGAAGTTCTCACGCTTTTCAAGGACGGCGCTTTTGTTGCCGATACTTGGCGCGACCTGAACGAAGACGAAGCGTTGACTGGTCTCGATCATGTTCATGTGCCATTGAATGTGTATCTTGAAAACAAAGCTGAGCTTGATGCCAATAAAGGTGCAATCGGATTGGCGTTGGTGCCGGGCGATGATGTGGATGCGCTTGGCGAGGACGCCACAAAGTTTGCATCGATTGTCGTGGAGTTTCCGGCGTTCACTGACGGGCGCGGATATTCTTATGCCCGCTTGTTGCGCGAGCGGTATAATTATGAAGGTGAGCTGCGCGCGCGCGGCGATATTTTGACCGATCAGGTGGCCTATTTCTTCCGTTGTGGTTTCGACGCCTTGACTGTTGTAAATGAAGCCACCAAAAAGGCACTGCAAGAAAATGATACCGGTGCGGTGTCGATTTATATGCAACCAGTTGCACCATCTGAGGTGCCTGTTGGAACACGTCCGTTTTTAAGACGGGCAAACTAAACAAAGATCTTGGGTGGTCCAGCGCCCGCGAAAATAAAGAGAGAATGACTAAATGAGCGAGCGTGAGATTGTCACTGATGCAGTGATCGTCGGTGCAGGTCCGGTTGGACTTTTTGCTGTTTTTGAGTTGGGCCTGCTGGACATTAAATGTCACCTGATCGACATTTTGGATAAGCCGGGCGGCCAGTGTGCCGAGCTTTATCCTGAAAAACCAATTTACGACATTCCAGCCTTCCCAGAGATTTCTGGCCAAGAGCTGACCGACAATCTGTTGAAGCAAGCCGAGCCTTTTGGCCCGACTTATCACTACAACCAGATGGTCACCGAAATTGAGAAACAGGAAGACGGTTCCTTCGTTGTTAAGACCGACGACAACATCACCTTTAAGTGTAAGGTTGTTGTGATTGCTGCTGGTGGCGGTTCGTTCCAGCCAAAACGTCCGCCGGTTGAAGGCATCGAAGAATACGAAAACAAGTCTGTTTTTTACGCCGTGCGCCGCATGGAAGAGTTCCGTGACCACGATATCGTTATCGTTGGTGGCGGTGACAGCGCGTTGGATTGGACCTTGAACCTTGCGCCATTGGCGAAGTCTTTGACGCTTGTGCACCGCCGCGACAGCTTCCGCGCACACACTGACAGCGTGAACAAAATGCGCGCCTTGGTGGAAGAGGGCAAGATCAACTTCCAGCTTGGTCAAATCGGTTCGCTTGAGGGCGAAAACGGTCAGTTGAGCGCCATAAACATCAAATCGAAAGAAGGCGAAACATCGCTGCCTGCCAGCCGCTTGCTGCCATTCTTTGGTTTGACCATGAAGCTTGGTCCTGTTGCTGACTGGGGTCTGAACCTTCATGAAAACCTCATCAATGTGGACACCGAGAAGTTCGCGACGTCAGAAGACGGTATTTTTGCGATCGGTGACATCAACTACTATCCGGGCAAGCTGAAGCTTATTCTTTCTGGCTTCCACGAAGCTGCCCTGATGGCGCAAGCCGCGAAGAAGATCATCCATCCGGATGCCAAAGTTGTGTTCCAATACACCACATCTTCAACAAGCTTGCAGAAGAAGCTTGGAGTGAAGTAATGCGCGTTTACGTGACAGACCATGACGGCAAAGAGCACGAGCTAGAAGCCATGGAAGGCTGGCGGGTGATGGAAGTCATCCGCGATTGGGGCCTGCCCATCAAAGCTGAATGCGGTGGCGCCTGTGCGTGTGCGACATGTCACGTTTTCGTTGATCCAGAATGGCAAGACAAGCTTTATCCAGCAACGGATGAAGAAGAGGATATGCTCGACACGGTTCCAGATGTTGAAGATAATTCTCGCCTTTCTTGTCAGATTTTGATGAGCGACGAACTCGATGGGCTTAAAGTTTCACTTGCCCCGAGCGCCAAGCCCGAAGCAGAAGTGGCGTAGGTCTTTCTGCCATCGACACAAAGAATTGGAGCATCCTCGAGGCCACTCGAGGATGCTTTTTTGTTTATGGCAGAGCGTAAAAGCCTAGGCCGTTACCGTCCGGGTCTGCGAACTCCGAGAAAGTAACAACTTCCGGCACCACCACCGCTTCGCCGGTGTCGATGTTGTGGGCGGCGCGGGCGGCTTGGGCACTTTCCATGTCATCGACAAGAAAGCGCAAAATTGCGCCCGCTGAAGCTGGGTCTTCGACTTCGAAAAGCTGGATCCACACACCGTTTGACGCTTTAAGCTCAATGACGCCCGGCACAGGGCGCATGATTTCCACGTCTGAGCCGAGGAAGTTTTTGTACCAAGCTTCGGCTTCGGTGATTGATTTTACGGGAACACCCACGGTCATCTCTTTAAACGGTTCAGATGCCATTGCGGTGCTCCCGAGCATAAAAAGCAGCGCGGCTGCTTTAAGGATCATTTTCATTTTCGTCTCTCCTGTTTGTCGCAAAATTTTTGCGATCTCACTTTTATTGGCGCTTAAAATTCTCATTTGGTGACGGCATTCGCGCCTTGTTTGCCTCTCCGTTTTGGCCCCGATTGAGGCCAGCGCCACATTTTTCGTTTCCGATTTCCGATGCATTTGAGCAGCGAAACCGCTGGTTTTTCTGCACTTTTTTGGTCGGAAGTTCTTTCAAGGAATCAAAAAATATGGTAACTATACTTTATGGACATAAAACTGTTTGTCAACATCACATCGCGTGCTTGGTCTTTGCCCATCCTTTCCAGTATGTTTAACGGCGTGCCGGGGCGGCAGGCGGCTTTGATTGCCGCGACGGGGGCGGGGCGCACCGCATTTGCCCAAAGTCTGACCCATCTGGTTGAGCTGGGCCTGATGGAACGCAACCCCGGGTATGGTCACCCTTTGCGCCCCGAATTTCGACTGACCGCCATGGGGCAGGAGGCAGCGGAGATGGCCAGCCAGATTGTGCAAAACATCGGTTCCGGCGATGAAAAACTCATCCGCAAAACCTGGACCGTGCCCATTTTAGTAACGCTGCAGCAGCCGCTTCACTTCAACGAAATTGGACGCCGTTTGGTGACCGTGACCGACAGGGCGCTTTCACAATCCTTGCGCAGCATGGAGGACCGATCTTGGGTTGAGCGGCAAGTTGATGACAGCGCCCGCCCGCCGAGGTCGATCTATGGTGCCGTGAATGCCGGGCAAGTTCTCAGCGATATTGCGCGGCCCTATGTTTCCTTTGGTTAGGGCGAGCCAAAACCCCCGACACGCCAGCGCGTTCGAGTTATGGGTAGTTATCGCGACACACGAGGCGAAGTTCGTCCCGTTGTGATCAATAAAACTGAGACAAAAATCGCCTCGTGTGAACAGATGCTTTGCGCCCGCAATAATGTCGCCCCGGGGTGCTTACCCTTTTATCCCCTTCCATGCGCATAACCGAAACTGTTTGGCCTTTTGGCCCTCGGTTGATCCCATACAGGAACGGTGAGAAAACAGCGCTCACCACGCGGCTTATAGGTATCCTCGGCGTCGGACTGGACGACAATTTATTGGCGTTCTCCGCACGCGGCCGCGCGGGTCACCTGCTATCTTCTCAAATGGCGTAAGGCGCCATCTCCCCAACAATCCGTCATTGTTCGCGTGGGGAAAGGAGATGGGAGGTATTGTAATGTAGGTTGGAGGGGCGGGGATAAGTTGTTGACGAAGCTATTGCAAATAACGAACTTTCGATGTCGTATTGTTGCATTAAGAAGTTTTGGGTGGAGGCCAGTTCGACAAAATGGCAAACCCCGATTTTTTATTTGTTGGATTTTCACATGTTTAAATTCATAGGCGACTATTTAGAAACTCTGCTGCGTGAAATCGAAGATTCGGATCGCACAACGGCTCTCTACAAACCGAACAAAACATTTATACCCATTTTGGGGAAACGTTTCGAACGTCACGTGTATGATAGTTCGGACAGTAACGAAACACCGCCATTCGACGCATTAATGAATCGAATTGTAATATTGGCCATTTTAGCGCTAGTTCTGGAGATTGGGCTTGGCGGGTTTGCGGTGCAATTTGCGGCTTTGAATGTTATTGTTTTGGCGTTTTTCGTTTTCGAGTTTCTTACAAGATGGAATTTTCGGCGCGCGCGATACCTGCGAACCTGGGGACTAATGGTTGATGGTCCTGTAGTATTGATCGAAACATTCGTGCTTTGGTATTTTTTCTCAACTCAGTTTGATTTGGGGCCGATTAGTTTCCCTGGCGTTAGCAATTCATCGACGCAATCTGGCGCAAGCTTGTTGGAGTCCCTTGGATTTTGGAAACTTCTGAGGTTGGCCCGCTTCCTCAGAGTTGTGAAACTGGTACGTGATTTCGCGTTGCGCAAAGAATTGTGGCGCAGGCGTGGAGTGGTACTGCTTGCCTGGTTTCGTGCTGTAATTGAAACACTTTCAATCTTCATGATAGCCGCGATATTCTTGCTCATTTTGACAAAAATGCTTTCCGAACAAAACCCGGAAGAGCTGATGTACGCCTTTTTTGACAATGTTCTAGCTCGATTAAGAACTGACCAAGATACTGGCGTGAAGAATTCGGAAGTCCTTCGTGCGTTATATCAAGTCTTCACCATATTGTCCGCTATGATAATTGTGACGTTCTTCACTCAGTTGCTTGTGCCAATTGCAAATCGAATTAAGGCAACGCAGGAAATTCAAAAAGAAAATGAAGGCAAATCGAACCATGTTGTTGTCGCAGTACATGGTTCACATTCTGTTGGTCTCATAGAAGAAGTCATTCAAGTTTGGGCAGTTTATGAAGGACGAGAGGTGGTGCTCCTGCTTCCTGACGGAGTTGAAATCGGGGCGACCATTCATCCTAGCTATTCTCCTGAGATTTTTAGAGGCTCGATATTCTCTCGTGCGAGTTGGATGTCGGTTGACGCCAGCGGCGCAGATCAGATCATAATTTTGAGTGACGACCATATTGATATTGGTACCGTTTCGACTTTTTTGCCTACTTTGTCGCAAATCGCAAAAGAGCATGGTGTACTGGTGCTAAGCTTGGGTGTTGACCAGCCGTTTTTCATTGAACAATTAAATTCAAACGCAAGGTTTGCGATTGCCCGTGTTGATCAACTAAAACAGTCTATTGAATTGAGTATTGCGGATCGAAACTCGGTTCAATTTCGATTTACCGAAATGCTAAATGATAAATTTGATAAAGCCACCAAGATATTGGGTAACCCAAAAGGTGAAGGCGATACACAAAAAACGGTCGAGAAAATTGGCAAAATTTGTAAGCTAGAGTTCCCATCTATCAAGGTTAATGTGACCAAAAACGATGCCTTTATTACAGTTGAAGCACAGGGCGAATCTGATGAAGTTGTGGAAGGCAGACTTATCCAAAAACTTCGTGAGCTAGCGGAGAGCAATCCCAATACGGCGCCAATATTGGTTTTTGTAGGGTCTCTGCACCTTGTCGGTGTTAATGCGCAACTTACAGGCGATCACCAATTGCGTGTCGTGCCAATCGAATTACTTGTTGTTTATGCAGCTTACCATGAAACGGTGTGTGCTGGTATGATCACAGCGTGGTTGTTGCCCCCAAATGCGCTTGAAACGGCAACCGGCATTGAAACCGTACCTGCATTGACAAATCGAACAACTTATCGAAATCGCGAGCAAGCTATCGAACTCTTAGCGGCTAGGGGGAGCGATATCTCAAAAAACAGCTCCGTTGTTGGTGTTTTTTCACCGTCTAGTCGAGAGTTTCGAGGTTACCTAACTGAAAAGTATGACAGTATTAGACTAGAACGAGATGATGTTATGGTGTTGGTTGCAAACCAATAGTCGCTAAATTACCTCCGCCAATCGCCTCTTCGCATAGTCATCACCCCAGCAAACTGCTGCTTCCCAAGCGGCGGAGGCCTGTTTGATGATTGCTAATTCATCCCTTGGGAGGTCGGCGGCGTTGTGGGGTAGGGGGAGATCAAGGGCGCAGTAGTCGAAATGGGCTTCGTCCCAATCGGTGAGGCCGACACTGTCTTTGGTCATCAAAATGTTGCCCGCGTTTGGGTCGCCATGGATGACGCTTTGAGGTGTGCCGCTTAGTTTGCGCCATGCGTTGCGGCAGCGGGCGAC
>ENA-ORCV01001186-ORCV01001186.1-marine-metagenome-genome-assembly--contig:-NODE-1186-length-9984-cov-4.128293_pt1 | contig 9984 bp, 10 predicted proteins | sample MGYA00237779_ERZ508509 | MGnify/ENA primary metagenome ERZ508509 (study PRJEB26180, sample SAMN06268772) | marine metagenome | isolation source: Bioluminescent Bay, La Paraguera, Puerto Rico | place... | reverse complement strand
GCCGGAGGAGCTTGAGGCGCTGGCGGCGTCCCTGAAAGGGTAAGGAGAATTCGATGTTCGATCTGACCGGCAAGACGGCGCTGGTGACCGGCGCCACGGGGGGCCTCGGCGGCGCGATCGCGCGGGCGCTGCACGCCCAGGGCGCGACCGTGACCCTGTCCGGCACCCGCGAGGAAAAGCTGAAAGAGGTGGCGGCCGAACTGGGCGAGCGCACCCATGTCGCGGCCTGCAATCTGTGCAACGCCGAGGCGGTCTCCGCGCTGCCCGGACAGGCGGTGGAGGCGATGGGCGGGCTGGACATTCTGGTGTCCAACGCCGGCATCACGCGCGACCAGCTGCTGATGCGGATGAAGGACGAGGACTGGGACACGGTCCTGAACGTCAATCTGTCGGCCTATTACCGCCTGGCCAAAGCGGCGATGCGCGGCATGATGAAGGCCCGCAGCGGGCGCATCATCGGCATCACCTCCATCGTCGGGGTCACCGGCAATCCGGGCCAGGCGAACTACGCAGCCTCCAAGGCCGGGATGATCGGGTTCTCCAAGGCGCTGGCGCAGGAAACGGCCAGCCGGGGCGTGACGGTGAACTGCGTCGCGCCGGGCTTCATCGCGTCGCCCATGACGGACGAGCTGAACGAGCAGCAGCGCGAGTCGATCCTGTCGCGAATCCCCGCCGCGCGGCTGGGCTCCGGCGACGATATTGCGGCCGCCTGCGTGTACCTGGCCAGCGACGAAGCCGCCTACGTCACGGGCCAGACATTGCATGTAAACGGCGGAATGGCGATGATTTAGCGGCGCTGCCCAGCCCACTCCCGGGCTTGCTGGCAAACCCCGCAAAGGCATGATAATGCTCGCCGCGTCCGTGACGGATCTACCCCCCTCGGCGGGTGCAACAGAGACCATCCGGCAATCCATTTTGGTCGGGCCGGCTGGCGAGAAAGAGGGCACGAAATGTCTGACGTTCAGGAACGGGTGAAGAAAATCGTCGTCGAGCACCTCGACGTCGAGGAAGAGAAGGTCACGATGGACGCGAGCTTCATCGACGACCTGGGCGCGGACTCGCTCGACAATGTCGAACTGGTCATGGCGTTCGAAGAGGAATTCGACATCGAAATTCCGGACGACGCCGCCGAGCACATCCAGACGGTCGGCGACGCAGTGAAATACATCGAAGAGAAGAAGTAAGCGCGCGCACGATATGACGCGTCGCGTTGTCGTAACCGGACTGGGACTGGTCACGCCCCTCGGCCAAGGCGTCGAGGATGTGTGGTCTCGCCTGCTTTCAGGCGAGTCCGGCGCAAACAAGATCGAAAACTTCGAGACGGAAGACCTGGCCTGCCGCATCGCATGCCAGGTTCCGCGCAAGGACGGCCGCGCCGGCGGCGGGGAAGACAAGCCCTGGGCTTTCGACCCCGACGCGTCGGTTTCGCCCAAGGACCAGCGGCGCATGGACGAGTTCATCGTCTATGCCGTTGCGGCCGCGGACGAGGCCATCCGGGACTCGGGCTGGGCGCCCGAGGACGATGAGGCGCGCAACCGCACCGGCGTGATGATCGGCTCCGGCATCGGCGGCCTGCAGACGATGTATGACGCGTCTGTGGAGCTGTACGAAAAGGGTCCGCGCCGGATCGGTCCGTTCGTCATCCCCTCCATGCTGATCAATCTGGCCTCCGGCCACGTGTCGATCCGCCATGGCTTCAAGGGGCCGAACCATTCGGTCGTGACGGCCTGCTCCACCGGGGCGCACGCCACCGGCGACGCGGCGCGGCTGATCCGCAGCGGCGACGCCGACGTGATGATCGCCGGCGGGGCGGAGGCGGCGATCTGCCGTCTGGGCATCGCCGGGTTCGTCGGCTGCCGCGCACTGTCCACCGGCTATAACGACACGCCCCAGATCGCCTCCCGCCCCTATGACGAGGGCCGCGACGGCTTCGTGATGGGGGAGGGCGCCGGCATCCTGGTGCTGGAAGAATACGAGCACGCCAAGGCGCGCGGCGCGAAAATCTATTGCGAGGTCTCCGGCTATGGCCTCAGCGGCGACGCGCACCACATCACCGCCCCGGCCGAAGACGGCGACGGCGGCTATCGCGCCATGCAGGCGGCGCTGAAGGCCGCGGACCTGTCGCCCGCCGACATCGACTATGTGAACGCGCACGGCACGTCCACGCCGCTGGGCGACGAGATCGAGCTGCGCGCCGTGGAGCGGCTGTGGGGCAATGCGGCGGCGGACCTTGTGATGTCCTCCACCAAATCGTCCATCGGCCATCTTCTGGGCGCGGCCGGCGCGGTCGAGGCCGCGTTTAGCGTGCTGGCGATCCGCGACGGGGTCTGCCCGCCGACGATCAATCTGGACAAGCCGTCCGTCGACACGCCGATCAATCTGGCGGCCAACAAGAAGGTCGAGAAGCCGATCAAGGCTGCGCTGTCCAACTCCTTCGGGTTCGGCGGCACCAACGCCTCGGTCGTCTTCACCGCGCTGTCGTGAGCAAAAAGGAAGGCGGACTCTCCGGCTTCCAGATTTTCCTGATCGTCGTCATGGCGGCGATCGGAACCGCCACGCTGGCCGCCGGCGCCGCCTTCGGCGCCTACGCCTATCTGACCTGGAAGATCGAGGAAGCCGGTCCGGAAACGCCGGACGGCGCGCCGCGCCTTGTCGTTCTGGAGCGCGGCTCCGGCCTGTCCGGTATCGCCGATACGCTGGAGAGCGAGGGCGTGATCGAGGATTCGCTCTGGCTGCAGATCAAGGCGCGCTACGAGGGCGGGGCCTCCCGCATGCAGGCGGGGGAATACGAATTCCCCTCCGGCGCTAGCGTCGCGGAGGTCTATGAGCAGATCGTCACCGGGCGCGTCGTCCAGCACGCCGTGACGGTGCCCGAGGGCGCGCCCAGCATCATCGTCGCGCAGATCGTGAACGAGGCGGACGTGCTGTCCGGCGATCCGGTGGAGCCGCCGGAGGAGGGCTCGCTGCTGCCGGAGACCTATCTGGTCCAGCGCGGCACCGACCGGGCCGAGCTGATTTCCCGCATGCAGGCGGCGCAGGACGCGCTGCTGGCGGAGCTGTGGCCGAGCCGGCGCACCGACCTGCCCTTCGAGACGCAGGACGAGGCGATCATCCTGGCCTCCGTCGTGGAGAAAGAGACGGGGATCGCCTCGGAGCGTCCGCGTATCGCCGCGGTGTTCGTGAACCGGCTGCGCCGGGGCATGCGGCTGGAGAGCGACCCCACCATCATCTATGGCGTGACGCGCGGTCTGCCGCTGGGCCGGGGCATCCGCCGGTCCGAAATCGACGCCGTCACCGACTGGAACACTTATCAGATGGACGGCCTGCCGCAGACGCCGATCGCCAATCCGGGGCGCGATGCGATCGCGGCGGTTCTGAACCCGCCCGACAGTGACGAGCTGTTCTTCGTCGCCGACGGCACCGGCGGCCACGCCTTCGCCCGCACCGGGGCCGAACACGCCCGCAATGTGGTGCGCTGGCGCGGCGTGGAGCGCGAGCGCCGGGCCGCTGAAGCGGCCGCCGAGGCCGCGACCGAAGCCGCCGAAGACGCGCAAACGCCCGACCTGCGCTAGGAGCAATCGCATGACCGTATCCAGCATGACCGGCTTCGGCCGCGCCGAGGGCGCGCATGGCGCGCTGCGCTGGATCTGGGAGGCGCGCAGCGTGAACGCGCGCGGGCTGGACCTGCGCATGCGCATGCCGCCGGGCTTCGACGGGCTGGAGCTGCCGGCGCGCAAGGCGGCGCAGGCGCGCTTCACGCGCGGTTCGCTGAACCTGACCCTGCAGACCCGCAAGGCCGAAGACGCCGCGTCGGAGGTGCGGATCAATCACGAGCTGCTGCGCACCTATCTGGACGCGATGGAGCCCTATAGCCTGGACGGGGTGGCCGACCGGCCGCGCCTGGACGCGCTGCTGGGCCTGCCGGGCGTCATGGCCTCCGCCAGCCAGGAGCAGGACGCGGAGGCCCGCGCGGCGCTGGAGAAGGAACTGCTGGCCGGTCTGGACGCGGCGCTGACGGCGCTGGCGCAAAGCCGGGCCGAGGAGGGCGCGTCGAACGCCGCGGCGCTGGCCGACATTATCGACCGGATCGCGGGGCTGGTGAACGCGGCGGGCGGCGTCGCGGCGACCCAGCCCGAACAGGTGCGCGCGCGGCTGGAGGAAACGCTGCGTGAGTTGCTGGGCGACGAGCGGTTCGACGAGGGCCGCTTCGCGCAGGAGGCGGCGCTGCTGGCCGGCAAGGCCGACGTGCGGGAGGAGCTGGACCGGCTGAACGCCCATGTCGACGCCGCGCGCGGCCTTCTGGCCGGGGGCTCGCCGTGCGGCCGGAAGCTGGATTTCCTTGCGCAGGAGTTCAACCGGGAGGCCAATACGCTGTGCTCCAAGTCCGCGGACATGGAGCTGACGCGGATCGGACTGGATTTGAAGGCGGCGATCGAACAGATGCGGGAGCAGATCCAGAATGTCGAGTAAGGCGACCCGGCGCGGCCTGATGCTGGTCATTTCCAGCCCGTCCGGGGCCGGAAAGTCGTCGCTGTCCCGCCGCCTGCTGGAATCGCATCCCGAACTGACGCTGTCGGTCTCCGCCACCACGCGCCAGCCGCGCGAGGGCGAGGTCGACGGGCGCGAATATCATTTCCTCACCCGCGAGGCGTTCGAGAAACGGCGCGACGAGGACTGGTTCTACGAATGGGCCGAGGTGCACGGGAATTTGTACGGCACGCCCAAGGGGCCGGTGCGCGAGACGTTCGAGAGCGGCCGCGACGTCCTGCTGGACATCGACTGGCAGGGCGCCCAGCAGCTGGTGCAGCAGGAAGACAGCGACGTGGTCAGCGTCTTCATCCTGCCCCCCTCGATGGAGGAGCTGGAGAACCGGCTGCGCAAGCGGGCGCAGGATTCCGACGACGTGATCCAGCAGCGCCTGGCCGGCGCGGTCGCCGAGATGACCCACTGGAGCGAGTACGATTACGTGCTGCTGAACCGGGATTTCGAGGAAACCGCCCTCGAACTGGACGCGATCCTGCGCGCCGAACGCCAGCGCCGCGAACGCCAGACCTGGCTGATCGAATTCACCAAGGGCCTGCTGAAGGATAGCTGAGCGGCCTCAGGCCGGGTTCGCCGCGCGCCAGGCGCGGGCCAGCGCCATGAACCCCTCCGGCGGCACGGTTTCCGGCCGGGCAGCCGGGTCGATCCCCGCAGCCTCCAGCAGCGCCGCGGCGTCTCCGGCAGACGACAGCCCGTTGCGGATGGTCTTGCGGCGCTGGGCGAAGGCGGCGCGGGTGACTGTCTCCAGCGCCTTCACGTCCATGAAGCGCTCGCCCTCGGGCAGCATGTCCAGCCGCACCACGGCGGAGTCGACCTTGGGCGGTGGCACGAAGGCGCGGGCGGGGACCTGCATCACGATCTGCGCGCGGGCGCGGGCGGCGGCCAGCACGGCGAGGCGCCCGTAATCCTTGCCGTCCGCCTTCTTCGTGGAGGGCGGGGCGACGATGCGCTGGGCGACTTCCTTCTGGAACATCAGCGTCAGCGCCCGGGCCGGCGGCGGCTCGGCGGTCAGCCAGTCCACCAGCAGCGGGGTGCCGACATTATAGGGGAGGTTGGAAACGATGGCGTCCAGCGCCAGCGTGCGCGCGTCCACGGTCAGGGCGTCCGCCTGCACGATCTCCAGCCGTCCGGGCGCCGCCTCGGCCAGCTCCTCCAGCACGGGCAGGAAGCGGGCGTCGGTCTCCACGGCGATGACATGCGCGCCCTCTTCCAGCAGAGCGCGGGTCAGGCCGCCGGGGCCGGGGCCGACCTCCATGACGCGCTGTCCGTCCAGCGGGCCGGCCAGCCGCGCGATCTTCCGCGTCACGTTCAGGTCGAACAGGAAATGCTGGCCCAGCGATTTGCGCGCCAGCAGGCCGTGCCGCTCTGCGATCTCCCGCACGGGCGGCAGCGACTCCAGATTCATGCGGCGGCCCGGCGCGCGGCCATGTTTCCGGCCATGGCCAGCGCGGCGATCAGGCTGTCGGGCCGGGCGAGGTTCTTTCCGGCGATGTCGAACCCGGTGCCGTGATCGGGCGAGGTGCGGATGATCGGCAGGCCCAGCGTGACGTTCACCCCGCCATGGAAATCCAGCGTCTTCACCGGGATCAGGCCCTGGTCGTGATACATGCAGATCGCCGCGTCATAGCCGGGCCGGGCGTCGGGGCGGAACATGGCGTCGGGCGGCTGGGCGTCGGTGATGTCGATCCCCTGAGCGCGCAATTTTTCCGCCGCCGGATTGATGATCTCGATCTCCTGCCGGCCGAGGGCCCCGTCTTCGCCGGCGTGCGGGTTCAGTCCGGCTATGGCGAGGCGCGGCGTCTCCAGCCCGAAATCCCGCTTCAGCGCCCTGTGCGTGATGCGCGCCACCTCCACGATCCGGTCGACGGAGAGGGAGGCGACGGCCTCGGCGATGGGCGTGTGGATGCTGACCAGCGCGCAGCGCAGCTCGTCGCAGGCCAGCATCATCACCGGCCCGCGCGGCGCGGGTTCGTCCAGATGCGCGGTCAACTCGCCCAGGAATTCGGTATGGCCCGGGAATTCGAACCCACCCTGATAGGCGACCGCTTTGGAGATCGGATTGGTCACCACCGCCGCGGCCTCGCCTGCGGAAGTCAGCTCGACGGCCCGGCGGATCGATTCCAGGACCGCCGCGCCGTTACGCGGTTCCGGTTTGCCCGCATGGGCTTCGACTGCCAGCGCAACGGGCAGGACGGGCAGGGCGTCCGGGAAGATCGCCGCCGCGTCGTCCGGCCCGGCGCAGGCGCGCGCGGCGAGGCCCAGCGTCTCCGCCATGCCGGTCATCAGGCCGGGATCGGCCAGCAGGAAGAAAGGCTGGCCGGAGTCGCGCAGATGCGCCCAGGCCTTCAGCGCGATCTCCGGGCCGATGCCGGCGGGATCGCCCATCGTCAGGGCGATCGGGGCGGTCACTGTTCGGGATACTTGATCGCCGCTTCGCGGTGCAGGTCGCGAAGATAGCGGCGCGACAGCATGGAGCGGCGCTGGTCTTCCATCCGGGCGGCGATTTCCTGCCGCGTCGGGATGCCCGGTCCGCCGATGGTCCGGTCGCACAGCATGAAGACCTGCGCGCCGAGCTGGGAAGAGATGGCGTCGGTCGCCTCGCCGGGCTGGAGCCCGGCCAGCGCCTGACGCACCTGCGGCTGGAGCGAGGCGGCGGACAGCTCGCCCAGGTCCGAGACGAACGCGCCTTCGACGCGCTCGGCCACCGCGTCCGCGGTGTCGCAGCCCGCGGCGCGCTCGGCCGCCCGCTGCAGGTCGGCGCGCGCGGTTTCGCGCTCATCGGCCGTCGCGTCCTCGGCGATGGGCAGCACGATGGCTTTCAGGGTCAGCTGCTCGGCGGAGGCGGCGTCGCGCTTGTCCACCAGCGCCACGACATAATAGCCGCCGGGGGCGCGGATCGGCACGCTGATCCGGTCCGGCTGCATCCGGGACAGGATGTCGGCCACGGCCGGCGGGAAGGCCGACAGCGGCTGATAAGGCAGGATGCCGCCGCGCTGGGCGCTTTCGGCGTCGGAGAATTGCTGGGCAACGGCGCTGAAACTGCCGCCCTGGGCCAGCTGCTCCAGCGCGCCCTGCGCGCGCGCCAGCGCCTCCTGCTCCTCGTTCACATTGTCGATGGCGAAGAACAGCTCGGCGACGCGGTATTGCGGTTCCTGCAGCGCCTGGACCATTTCCTCCATCGCCTCGTCCACGAGGTCGGAGCTGATCCGCACGCGGTCGCGGTACCGGCCCTGGATCAGGCGGTCCCAGGCGATCTGGGCGCGCAGCTGTTCGCGCAGCGTGGATTCGGGAACGCCGGCCTCGGCCAGGGCGGTCAGGTTCTCGTTCAGGTCGGCGCCGCTCTGTTCGGCGATGTTTTCCAGCGCCGCGTCGATCGTCTCCTCGTCGATGGTCAGCTCGTAGGAATTGGCTTCCTGCAGCTGCAGACGCTCGTCGATCAGGCTGCGCAGCGCCTGGTCCATGGCGGAGCGGATGACCTCCGGGGTGCGCTCGGCGTTCGAGAACGCCAGCAGCAGGGCGGCGCGCTGTTGCACGTCATAGGTGGAAATCAGTTCGTCATTGACGATCGCAGCGACGGACACGCCCGTCTGGGCGTGCGCCGCTCCGCCGGCGCTGGCCAGCGCCGCCAATAGAAATACCGTACGGAAAAACCGCATCCGCGCCTTGCGTTTCAATACGCCCCCCATATGCGCCGGAACATAGCCTCTCCGCGCGTCCACGCAACGCCCCGGGGCGCCGCGCACGGCGCCACGGGGACCGGCCCTATCCGTCCTCAAAATGCGCGATAACGGCCAGCGCCGCCAGCGTGGCCACCATCGGGGCGGCCGATGCCGCCAGAATCGGGGGCAACCGGCCCCCGAGGGCGAAGGCGTCCAGCATATTGCCGAGGAAGTACAGGCCGAATCCGGCCAGCCCGCCCAGAAGCCCCAGTTGCAGCGCGCCGCCCAGCCGCATCAGGCGCAGCGAGGCGGCGGACGCGATCAGCACCATCGCCACGAACAGCAGCGGCGTCATCAGGAGCCGCAGCCAGCGCAGGCGGTACGGGGTCGGCGACACGCCGACCTCCAGCGCCGCGCTCGCCGCCGAGGGCAGGCGCCAGAAGGAGATCGACTCGGCGTTGGCGTCCTGACTCAGGGCCGCCACGTCCAGATAGGCCGGCACGGTGAAGCTGGGCAGCGGTTGCGGCGTCTCTCCGGGCAGATATTCCACCGCCGCCTCCAGCCGCCAGCCGGTGCGGGTGTAGACCGCCGTCTCGGCGTCCACCCGCCGCTCGAACACCGGCTCCTGTCCCTCGACATCCGTGAAGAACAGGAAGGTCGCGTCGTAAAGGGTGAGTGCGGGCGGATCTACGGCGTCGGCCCGGATCAGGCGCAGCTCGCCGCCCCCGGCCTCCCGGTACCAGGCCGCGCCAGAGCGTTCGCGCGTGTCCATCCCGCCGGTGACCAGGCTGCGCGCGTCCTCGAACCGCTGGACCATGCTGGTGGCGAAGGGATTGAGCAGGACCGGCGACAGCACGCCGATGACCACCGCCAGGAACAGGGCCGGGGTGACGAAGCGCCAGGCCGAAACGCCGGAGGCGCGCATCACCACCAGCTCGCTGCGCCGGTTCAGCTGGAACATGGTCAGCATGACGCCGAACAGCACGATGAAGGGCAGGGTCGTCTCCACCAGCATCGGCGTCTTCAGCAGGGTCAGGCCGGCGTAATCGAGCAGGGTCACCCCCTCGATCCGCACGTCGACCGTGCGCGTCTGCTCCACGAAATCGACCAGCAGGATCAGAACCACGACCACCGCAAGCGCCACCGCGACGCCGCGCATGATCTGGCCGAGCAGATAGCGTCCGAGCAGGCCGAACATCAGGCGACGGCCGGCCGGTGGGCGACGCCGCGCCAGGCGGACCGGGCGGCGCGCCCCGCGCCGGTGAAATACAGCGCCATCACCAGAACGCAGGCGAAGAGCGGCAAAGCGTATTGCAGCGGGTTCAGCGCGGGCTCCTCCGCCGCCCCGGCCTGCGTCGCGAAGCCCCCGACGCGCAGCGCCAGCGCGGCGGTGGCCGCCGCGGCGATCCGGACGGCGTGGCCCGTTCGCGTATAGTCGCCGCCCAGCAGGGCGTAGGCCGCGATCAGGGCGAGCGCGAGGTCATAGAGGGGGGCGGCCAGGCGCGAATGCCCCTCCGCCATCATGGAGCCGGCGTTGTCCCGCTCCCAATAGTGGATGGGGTTCAGGAACAGCAGCTCGTACACATAGCGGTCGGACAGCTTGTACAGGAGCTGGCCCGGCGGCTCGATGAACTGGTCCAGCGCGAAGGGCACCGAATCGAATTCGAGGAAGGAATAGGAGCCGTCGTCCTCGATCGTCTGCATGCTGGCGTCTTCCAGCACGATGGCGGGCGCTGTCGCGCTTTCCACCACGCGGCCGTATTTGGCGAAATAATAAACCGGG
>ENA-ORCV01001185-ORCV01001185.1-marine-metagenome-genome-assembly--contig:-NODE-1185-length-9985-cov-3.106177_pt1 | contig 9985 bp, 10 predicted proteins | sample MGYA00237779_ERZ508509 | MGnify/ENA primary metagenome ERZ508509 (study PRJEB26180, sample SAMN06268772) | marine metagenome | isolation source: Bioluminescent Bay, La Paraguera, Puerto Rico | place... | reverse complement strand
GCCTTTGAGGCGGACAACGTCATGGCCTTTCAAAGCCTCGCGAACGAGCAGGGCGTTGATCTGCCCCTGCGGTAGCGTGTGCCGTGCGCGGCTTTTGGCAACTGAAACCAGCTTCGCATCGGGTAGCGCCATATCGAGGATTGCCGGATCGACAAGACCGTCATGCACGATCAATCGTGCAGACGCGATCAGCCGCGCCGCACGCAGTGTGAGCAAGTCCGGCGAACCGGGTCCTGCGCCAACAAGATAGATCGTGCCACTTTCCATGCAGGGTCACATGGTCCTGTAGCGCGACAATCGCCAGCGAGAATGGTTTTGGGGTACCCTAGGTCAGCTTTAGGGCCGTTTAAGAGCCCTTATCGGATCGCTGCTCTATTGCTGCTATCAATTGTTCCATCTGGGCGCTGTCGCGCAGGTTGATATCGCGCTGCGGGAACGGGATTTCGATATTGTTTTCATGGAACAATTTCCATACGCGCTTGTACACGTCGGAACGGATATTACTCAGCCCTTCCTCCGGATCATCGATCCAGAATCGTATTTCGAAATCGACCGAACTGTCGCCAAATCCCATCAAGTTCACGCGCGGGGCAGGATGTTTGAGGATGCGCGGTGTTTCCAGCGCTGCCTGCATCAGCAGCTTGTCCACCAAATCCAGGTCGCTGCCATAGGAGACGCCAACGGGCGCCTTCACACGCACATCGCGAGAGCTGTAGGACCAATTGACCACCTGGTTAATCATCAAGGTCTCATTCGGAATGAGGAATTCGGTCCTGTCGCGGGTAATCACCGAAATGGCGCGGATACCGATCTTGCGGATTTGGCCAAAGCCTTCGCGCCCGCTCTGGTCACTTACCGAAATCACGTCTCCTGGTTTTATCGACTTGTCCATCAAGAGGATGATTCCGGCGAGCAGGTTACCGAAGGTCTTCTGCAGGCCGAAACCGATGGCGAGGCCGAATGCACCGGAGAAGACCGCCAATGCCGTCAGGTCTATGGCCAGCACATCGATGCCAATCAGAATGGCAAAGGCCCAGACAGCTATGGTGAGAAGCTTCTCTCCAAGTAGGCGCTGCGAGGCATCCAAACTGTCGATCTTGCCCAAGAGGTAGTGCGCGAACCGGCTGAAAATGCGCGCAAAAACGATTACGCTCAGTACGACAAGGACGACAACCAGAATGCTCCAGACGGAGATACGCGTGTCATCCAGGTTGAAACCCCAGGAATCGAGCCTGTCGATAATCTTGGCCACCGTCATGCTCTGCTCGGCCACCGCATCTTTGAGCGCTTCGGCTCCTGCTACGGCTTCGGATGGCTCGGGCGTTGGTTCAGGCGCGGCCGGTGTGGTGGAAGGATCAACTTCGGGGAGATCGCCCTCCACGCCAGTTTCTGGTTCCGCTGGAATGTCTTCGCTTGCTACGCTCATGCCGATCCCATCGCTGCAAATGCCTGTCCAAGGTCGGCGATCAAATCCGCCGGGTCCTCCAGACCAATCGACAATCTGATACCCAGTCTGTCATCGCTGTTCCAGCCCTGCGGTGGCCACGGGGTCACGCTGCGGGCGCGGCCGGGGTCAAACGGGATGACCAGGCTTTCAAAGCCGCCCCAACTATAACCGATCCCAAACAGCTCCAGCGCGTCAATGAAACGCGCGCGATCATCCGGCCGACCGCCTTTGAGGACGAAGGAGAAAAGGCCGCACCCGCCTGTAAAATCCCGCGACCATATGTCGTGTCCGCCCGATTGTGGCAGCATGGGGCAGAGCACATGAGAAACTTCAGGCTGTTCGGACAACCATTGCGCAACCTCTCGTGCGCTTGCAGTGCTCTTTTCGAGCCTCACAGAAAGCGTGCGCAAACCGCGCAGCGCGAGGGAGGCATCGTCTGGCGAAACGACTTGTCCCATATGTTGCGAGGCGCGCCGCAGCTTGGTGTAAAGCTCCTTGCCCGCCGTGGCGCTGCCCATCATCAGGTCCGAATGGCCGCCGACATGCTTGGTCAGCGACATGACGGAAATATCGCATCCGCGTTCGAGCGCGGGAAACCCCAGCGCCGTTGCCCAGGTGTTATCGAGCACTGAAATCGCACATTTATCGCGCGCCAAACCGGCGAGGAAAGGCACGTCGCACACTTCCATCGTCAGGCTGCCGGGGCTTTCGATCATGACGGCGCGCGTCTTGTCACAGAATGCCGCTTCATAGGCAGCATGATCGAGCGGATCGAAAGGCCGTGCCTCGATGCCGTACTGCTTGAGCATGCCCAGCGCGATGTTGCGCGTGGGTTCATAGGCATTGTCGGTCACCAGCAATACATCGCCGGGCTCAAGTATGGCGAGCAGGACATTGGCGATCGCTGCTACGCCGCTGGGGTAGAGCATCGTGCCTGCCGCGCCGGGTTCCAGCTCCGTCAGAGCCTCGGCCAAAGCCCATTGCGTGGGTGCACCGCGGCGCCCGTAATAGAAGTGGCCGTCTTCATTCGGGCGCCCTTTGGCGAGGTCCTTGCTATCGGTGTAGAGATGCGTGCTGGCGCGCCAGACGGGGGGGTTGACTACCGAACCGGTCCATTCCTTGCGGCGCCCGGCTTCGACGACGCGCGTGCCCGGCTTAAGGTTCTTGGGATCGTCTCCGTCGCTCACCGCGCCTCGCCCAATTCCTTGGGCAGGTCGGGATCGCCGCCCCATTCGCTCCAACTGCCGTCGTATAGCGCGACGTCCTTCTTTCCGATGCGCTCAAGTGCAAAGAGCAGGACAAGAGCGGTCACGCCGCCGCCACAGGTGGTGATGACAGGTTTGTCCAGGTCAACATTCTGTGCGGCAAAGGCGGCACGAATGCCTTCCTCGTCCTTGAATGTGCCATCCTCATTGAGGACCTGGTCAAACACGACATTGCGCGATCCCGGAATGTGGCCATCTTCGATATTGGGTCGGAAATCTGGGACTTCGCCGGTAAAGCGATCCGCCCCGCGGGCGTCGACCACTTCGGCCTGCTTGCTGTCTATGTTGGCGAGCAGCTCGGCTTTGAACCGCTGTGGTGCAGGGCCGGTGGAAGGTGTGTGTTCCACCGCTTCCGCTGTGGTCGAGCCACATTCTAGCGGTCGACCCTCGTTACGCCATTTGCCCAATCCGCCGTCGAGGATCGCGACATTCTTCATCCCATGCATGCGCAGGATGAACCATGCGCGGGCAGAGGTCCTAATGTAGGAATCATCATAGATCACCACGCGTGTATTAGGTTTGATCCCTAGGGACCCCATCCGCTCAGCGAACTGAACTGCGGTCGGTAGCGTATTGGGCACCGGGCAGGCTGAGTCGAAGAAACTGGTCAGGTCCAGATATTGCGCGCCGGGAATATGCGCCGCCTCGAATTCTGCCGCGGGATCGCGCTGTGCATCGGGAAGATGCGCAGAAGCATCAATGACGGCGAGGTCCGGATCGCCGAGGTGATCGGCCAACCATTGCGTCGAGACGAGGTTTTCCATGTGCATTGAGTAGAACAAGGGCGGGCGCAGGACAATGTTCTGTCGTCGCGATGCGCGTGGTTATCCTTGCCTAGAAGCTGCCAAATCGGCATCAGGCGGGCATGACAGACGATACGTCTCCTTCCGCCCCGCTGCATCTGGGGCAGCAGAGCGCGGTTCCGGCTTCTCCTGAAGAGGCTGTGCTCGATTATGTGCCTAATCCGCGTAAGGGATCGCTCTATCTTGTGCGGTTCGCCGCACCCGAATTCACATCGCTTTGCCCAGTGACGGGCCAGCCCGACTTCGCCCATCTGGTGATCGATTACGCACCGGGCGACACCATCGTGGAATCGAAGAGCCTCAAGCTGTTTTTGGGCTCCTTCCGCAATCACAACGGCTTTCACGAGGATGTCACCGTGGGAATCGGCGAAAGACTGTTCACCGAAATGAGGCCGCAATGGTTGCGCATCGGTGGTTATTGGTATCCGCGCGGCGGCATTCCCATCGATGTCTTCTGGCAAAGCGGTGCGCCGCCGGAGGGCTTGTGGCTGCCCGATCAGGGCGTCGCTCCCTATCGCGGACGCGGCTAGCCGCTTGCTTCGCGCAAACAGTGGCCATAGGTCAGCCATCGCATTGTCAAACTTGGGCGGCAATGCGCCCAAAAAAGTCGGCAAGGTTTAGGAGTCCTGAATGCGCATCGTGATGATCGGAACTGGTTATGTGGGCCTCGTATCCGGAGCCTGTTTCGCCGATTTCGGCCATCACGTGACCTGTGTGGACAAGGACAAGTCCAAGATCGATGCCTTGCTCGACGGCAAAATTCCGATCTTCGAGCCGGGCCTCGATGCGCTGGTGGAAAGCAATGTCGCTTCGGGACGGCTGGATTTCACGCTCGATATCGCCAGCGTCCTGCCAGAGGCCGATGCGGTGTTCATCGCTGTGGGCACGCCCTCACGGCGCGGCGATGGCCATGCTGACCTGTCCTATGTCTATGCCGCTGCCGAGGAGATGGCCCCGCTGCTGCGCGATGGGGTGGTGGTGGTCGACAAATCGACTGTGCCGGTTGGCACGGGCGACGAGGTCGAAGCGATCATCAAGCGGACAAATCCGTCCCTCGAATTCTCCGTTGCGTCCAACCCCGAATTCCTGCGCGAAGGGGCAGCGATCAATGATTTCAAGCGCCCTGACCGCGTGGTGATCGGCGTCAATGACGATCATGCCGAAGCTGTGTTGCAGGAGGTGTACCGGCCGTTGACGCGCAATGATGCGCAGCTTCTCTCGATGAGCCGCCGCGCCGCCGAACTCACCAAATATGCTGCTAATGCCTTCCTTGCCACCAAGATCAGCTTCATCAACGAAATCGCCGATTTGTGCGAGAAGGTGGGCGCGGATGTGCGCGATGTGGCGAAGGGGATAGGTAGCGATAGCCGCATCGGTGCGCGTTTCCTGCAGCCCGGGCCGGGATATGGCGGATCATGTTTTCCCAAGGATACGCTGGCACTGCTTAAGACCGGGCAGGATTATGGCGCGCCGCTACAGATCGTGGATTCGGTGGTGCAGGTGAACAACCGGCGCAAGCTGGCGATGGGCCAGAAGGTAATAGACGCCATGGGCGGGGATACGCACAGCAAGACGGTTGCGCTGCTGGGCCTGACCTTCAAGGCGAACACCGATGACATGCGCGATTCCCCGGCGATCGATATCGTTAAGACACTAAAAGATGCCGGGATCACCGTACGTGCTTACGATCCTGAGGGAATGGATACGTCCAAGGCTGTGATCGATGGCCTGACCTATTGCGAGAACTCCTACGACGCGATGACCGGCGCAGATGCAACCGTGATCGTGACAGAATGGGATGCGTTCCGCGCGCTTGACCTCGATCGCGCAAAGGAGCTGTTGAAACGTCCGTTGTTGGTCGACCTGCGCAATCTCTACAGTCGCACCGATGTCGAGAAGCACGGCTTCGAGTATGTGGCTGTAGGGCGGTAGAAACGGCCGAACGGGCTTTTCGCCTGAATCCCTCCCGCTTCGGTCATATTTGGGAAGTGCCGCGAACGGTGATAACATGCACCCCGGGATTATGGGGGGGACTTGTCATGCAAAAATCCATTGTGCTGCTTTACGGCATCGTCTGCTATTTCATTGGCGTGATCGGCTTGGTTTCGATCATTGCGGTATTGGCGCAAATTGTACCGTTCGGATATCTGTGGGGCGAGGGCGGTCCATCGGTCCAGCCCATCGCGTGGAACGTGCTCCTGGTCGCTGTATGGGGGCTGATCCACTCGGGCATGGCCCGGCCAGGCTTCAAGGCCGTTATCACCAAGATGATCCCTACCGCCGCCGAACGCGCAACCTATGTGCTGGTATCGGGCGTCACCAGCATCGCGCTGACAGGCTACTGGATGGAAGTTCCAGGGCAGGTCTGGCTCGTTGAACAGCCGACGCTGGTCTATCTTCTCTGGGCGCTGTTTGCCTTCGGCTGGGCGTTTCTTCTGGCATCGACGTTCGCCATCAACCACTTTGACCTGTTCGGACTGAGGCAGGTCTACCTGAACTTCCGTAACCAGCCCAATCCGCCGCTGTCTTTCGTCAAGCGGTTCATGTACAGCTACATCCGCCACCCGATCCAGACTGGCGTGTTGATCGGCGTCTGGGCAACGCCGTCCATGACGATGACGCAGATCGTGCTCAGCCTGGGCTTCACCGCCTATATCTTCATCGGGCTGTACTTCGAAGAGCGTGACCTGATCGCCGAGCATGGCGATTCCTATCGCGCATACCGCAAGGAAGCGGGCAAGATCCTGCCGAAATTCGGTAAGTAGGACTGGTGCCGGCTGCAGGAGTCGAACCCGCGACCTGATGATTACAAATCAACTGCTCTACCAACTGAGCTAAGCCGGCACGTCGCGCAGCCCTTTGGGGCAAGTGATCGGAAAAATCCAGTACCAGTTTTGCGAAATGTGAGCCTGCGCAACAGACTTGCGATACCGCCATCACTCACTACGTTGAAGGAGTTGGAGGGATAGCAGAAATGGACGATGAACTTCGTGCACGGTTGGAATTCGAGGCACGCAGGAAGAGCGTAGGCGCTGGCTACGTCTTGTGGTTCTTCCTGGGCTTCTTGGGCGCGCACAGGTTCTATCTGGGCAAGACCGGAACTGGCATTGTCCAGCTGCTGATGTGTCTTTCGATTATCGGCATTATTCCGTTGGCCTTCTGGTGGATTATCGATGCCTTCCTGATCCCCGGTATGGCCGAGCAAGAAAACCTGAAAGCCATCAAGCAGTTGGCTAGAGAGAACCGCATTGCCGGGCCCAAGACGCGTCCTCACCGGATTGAGCAGCAGCGTAGCGTCGATCCGCGGGTTGAAGAAATTCGCGCGATGCGTCGCCGATAGCCGGCTCTGCTAGAGAACGCCGAAGGTCCAGCCTTCAGTCCGCGCAATTTGTTCCGTCATTCCTTTCGGTGACCACAATTCCGGGCGCTGCGCATTTGCGCGCAACCAGGCGGCTGTGACCAGTGCGTCGGCGGAGTGATCGTCGATTGGACCTGTGCTGCCCAATGGTGCGCTGCCGAGCGCGATGAGCGCTTCGTCCAGTTCCTCGCAGTCACGAATCTTGGCGCGCGATGTGCTGCGCCCGGCGGCCTTGGCAGCAAGCGCAGTGTAGATTTCGACCACGACAGAGCCGAATTTCGGCAATGGATCGATTGGCCAGACGGGCAGGCGTCCGCGCAAGGCATGAAGCAATCGCATACCCGTGAGGCTCGACTTTCCCACCTGTGCCGCGCCGACAAGGTTGAAGTTCGAGTAGGGTTTGAGCCCCTGCTCGGCTTGCGCATGTTCGGTCACGCGGAAACGCCCGCGTCCTCCGCCAAAGTGCTTGCCTTCGCGGCTACCGTGCCGACGGAAGAACTCGCTAGCCTCCGGATGATCGACGAAATTGCTTGCTGCGAGGTCTTCCTCACGCGAACAAATCTTCTCGATCAGCTCCCATAAGGTTTTTGCGTCACCGGGACTTTCCTCCCATCCCGGAAAGAAGGCGGAATGATCGGCGAAGGGGAGCGAGATACCCAGATCGAAGCCGACCAGGCTGTCGCCCTGCAATTCGTCCCGCAAAACTTCGAGAACTTCTACGCGCGACCAGCCGCGCTTGCGCTCCACCAGCACCGGTGGGCCGCCATCGGCATGGGCCACGGCCATGGCGATGTTCTTGTGACGGCTCCCCTTCGCCCCCGACCAGTCAATGGCGATGTAGTGCGAGAATGGCCTAACCACCACGCTCCTCGCGCAGCTTTTGCCAGTAGTCCATCCGCTTTCTCACTTCGCGTTCGAAGCCGCGTTCAACCGGCTGGTAATAGTCTTGCGGCTCCATCTCTTCGGGCCAGTAATTGTCGCCGGAGAAGCCGTCTTCCGCATCATGGTCATACCGGTAGCCTTCGCCATAGCCGACGTCCTTCATCAGCTTGGTTGGTGCATTGACGATGTTCATCGGCGGCATCAGGCTGCCGGTGTCCCTGGCGCTTTTCCATGCGGCTTTCTGCGCGGCATAGGCGGCGTTGCTCTTGGGCGCGGTGGCGAGATAGAGGCAGGCTTGCACCAGCGCCAGTTCGCCTTCGGGTGAACCGAGGAACTGGTAGGCATCCTTCGCCGCCACGCATTGGGTGAGGGCCTGCGGGTCGGCGAGGCCGATATCCTCCACTGCCATGCGGATCAGCCTGCGGGCAAGGAAGAGGGGCTCCTCTCCCGCGACCAGCATTCGCGCGAGATAATAGAGCGCAGCCTGCGGATCGCTGCCGCGCACCGACTTATGCAGCGCGGAAATGAGGTTGTAGTGGCCTTCGCGATCCTTGTCATAGACCGCAACGCGGCGTTGCAGGAAGTTGCCGAGCCCTGACGGATCGAGTGATTCTTTGATCTTGGCGGCATAGAGCGTTTCGGCCTGGTTGAGCAGGAATCGCCCGTCTCCATCGGCACTGGCGATCAGCGCGTCGCGGGCCTCGGGCCTCAGGGGGAGGGGGCCTTCCAACTCCTCCGCCCGGTCGAGCAATTGGCCCAGGGCTTCTGCATCCAGTCGATGCAGGATCAAGACCTGCGCGCGGCTCAAAAGAGCGGCATTGAGCTCGAAGCTTGGGTTTTCGGTCGTCGCGCCGACCAGCGTCACCGTGCCACGTTCGACAAAGGGCAGGAAACCGTCCTGCTGTGCGCGGTTGAAACGATGGATTTCGTCCACGAACAGTAGTGTGCGCTGGCCTGCCTCGCGCGCCTTTTCGGCTGCAGCGAAAGCCTTCTTCAGGTCCGCCACGCCGGAGAAGACGGCACTGACGGCCTCGTAGCGCATGCCCACGGCATCGGCGAGCAGGCGGGCGATGCTGGTCTTGCCCGTACCCGGTGGTCCCCACAGGACCATGCTCGACAGGCGACCCGCACTGACCATACGCCCGATGGCGCCTTCGGGGCCCGTCAGGTGCTCTTGCCCGATCACCTCGTCCAGCGACTGCGGGCGCAGTCGGTCGGCCAGTGGGGCATCCTCGGCGGGTTCATCACGGTGCTGCTGCACGGGGTCTTCGGCAAAGAGATCGGCCATCCTCCCCAGATAGGCGGAAGAGAATTTTCGCGCGACCCCTCTTGTATTATGACTGTTTTACGATATATCGCAAAATATCGTAATAGACGGATTGAGAATATGGACAGAGGATTCGAACGAAATATGCGCCGTGCGGCGCGCAACATTGCGAAAGTTGCCGCTTTGGCTGGCGCCGCCCAGCATTTCGGCGGAAATTTTGGCAACGGCCCATTCGGCAAGGATTGGGTTTTTGGTGGTGGCGGAGACCCCTTTGGCGGAGGCGGTCCTTTCGGAAGCGGTCCACGTCGCCGAGGCCGCGGGCGTCGAGGGCGGTTCGGCCGAAAAGAATTGCGGCTGATGCTGTTGCACCTCATCTCGCAAGGCCCGAAGCACGGCTATGAACTGATCAAGGCGATTGAAGACCTGTCAGGCGGGCTGCACACGCCGAGCCCGGGCGTCATTTACCCGGCGCTCTCCATGCTGGCCGACGAAGGCCTGATCGAGGAACAGGCGAGCGAGGATCGCCGCCGCCGCTTCGAAATCACCGAAGATGGCAAGCAAGTCCTGGAGGATGAGAAGGAGCGTCTGGATGATCTCCTAAAGCGGGTTGAAGAGGTTGCTTCCCACGCTGAGCGTCACCATTCACCGCATATCGAACGCGCTTCTGCCAATCTCTTCATGGCTGTTCGCCAGCGCATGCAAGAGGGTGGTGAAGACAATCTCTCGCTCGATATTGCCGAGATCCTCGATGAGGCGGCGCGCAAGATAGAGCGGCTCTAGCGCTGGTCGGCGTTTCTCTTTCTCGCCCGCCATGCTAGCTAACCTGCTGGATGAGAAGGGGGATCGGTTATGAATGAAGCTGCAACGCGTACTCCGGCACCTTGGCACCTCTGGGTGGTCGGCGTGGTTTCACTGCTGTGGAACGGCGGTGGCGGGGGATATGACTATATCCAGACCAAGCGG
>ENA-ORCV01001184-ORCV01001184.1-marine-metagenome-genome-assembly--contig:-NODE-1184-length-9988-cov-2.996569_pt1 | contig 9988 bp, 9 predicted proteins | sample MGYA00237779_ERZ508509 | MGnify/ENA primary metagenome ERZ508509 (study PRJEB26180, sample SAMN06268772) | marine metagenome | isolation source: Bioluminescent Bay, La Paraguera, Puerto Rico | place: Puerto... | reverse complement strand
AGCGCCATCAGCCGACGGCCTCCTTTTGCTTGGCGCGCAAATAACGATCGATAAGGCGGTAGCCGATGGCATCGTGCGGTGCCTCGATCACATCGACACCGGCTTGGCGAAGCCGTTGGAGCACAATTGCACGCTGATGCGCCAACGCATCAGCAGCCACTGCACTGGAAATATCGGAAATTTCTCTCGGTTCCGTTTCTACCAATTCTTCCAGCTCTGTATCCACCATAGTCACGAAGATAACCACATGGTGCCTGACAAGGCGTTGCACACTTTCAACCATTAATTCGGCAGAGGTGGGATCGGTGAAGTCGGAGAAGAGCACGATCAGCGAACGCCGCTTGAGTCTTGCGGACAATGTGGCCAGCGCCAGCGTGAAATTCGGTTCGCGGGGCAGGTAGTCGAGTTCGGCTGCCGAGGTTTGCAACCGGTGAAAGGCTTTGCTGTCGGTGACGAAGGGAGTCAGCAGGCTGGGCTTGTCTGCAAAACCGAACAAAGCCACGCGATCACCGCCTTTCAACGCGACATAGGCGGCGGTGAGCGCAGCGGAGATGGCACGGTCAAGTCGTGCGAGGCCGTCCACCGGCTCGCACATGGCCTGTCCACAGTCGAAGGCGAAGACGATCTGGTTATCACGCTCGGCTTCGTTCTCTCTGGCATAGAGCGCGGTGTGGCGTGCGCTTGCCTTCCAATCGATCCTGCGTCGGTCCATGCCGGCCTCATATTCGGACAGCGCCTCGAACTGCGTGCCTTCGCCGCGAATACGGCGAGCGATCAGGCCGAATTGAGCATCGCGCAGGAATGTTTGCAGGGCAGGCGAGCGCGTGGGCGTGAGATCGGGCCAGACACGGATCGGGTGTTCAAGCTTGCGGTGGACCTGCCTTACCGCAAGGCCGAGCGGTCCGCCCCAACGCAGCCAGAGGTCTTGCAATTCGCCCGTGCCGCGCCGCGTCGGGATTATCTGCGTCTCTCCGGAAAAGACCGAAGAAACACCTGTGTGGGAGAGCCCGAAATGGGTCGTACCGCCTTCCCCCAATCGCTGCTCAAAGCCGATGGCAGCGTTCGGCAGGCGCGCACCGGCATCGCGCTCAATCTCCGCAACCACGCGCAGTTCCGTCGGCTGGCCGACCTCGGCATTGCTGGGGAAGTGGTATTGAAGGTCCACCAGCGGGCCGGCCATCCATCCGTCCAGTAGCATGACCAGCAGCAGCGAAAGGCCAAGCGCGGGCGCGATGATCCATGCGGTGGGCGCTGTCGCGGCCAACACCAGCGCCACCGGCGCCAGCAGCACCAGCAAGACCAATGTGCGTGCCGAAGGGACGATGGGGAAGGCGAATTTCAAGCTCCCCTCCCGCTTGCGGGAGGGGCAGCGAGACTTGGTCGCATAAGCGGCCTAGTCGCAGCGGGGTGGGCCCTCGCGGGCCCATGCCTACCCCCAACCCCTCCCGCAAGCGGGAGGGGAGATATGGGGCAAAGGCCGTACATCGTCACCGCGGTGCCTCTGTCTGCTCGATCAGGTCGGCGACAAGATCTTCGATCTGACGCCCCTCGATCTCGGCGGCGGGCGACAGCAAAAGGCGGTGGCGCAAAGCTCCCGTGGCGAGTGCCTTTACGTCGTCGGGTATCACGTAGTTGCGGCCATGGAGTGCGGCGCGGGCGCGGGCAGCATTGGCCAGCAGAACGGCGGCACGCGGGCTTGCGCCGCTGGCGATCTCCGGATTGTCGCGTGTCGCCCGCACAAGGCTGACGGTATATTCCACGATCTCAGGGGCGAGCGTGACTTCGTTCACCGCGTCCTGCGCAGCTTTGATCCGCGCGGCATCTCCTACCTGTGTGACGCCGAAATCTTCCGCCCGCGGCGGACCACTGTTCTTTGCGAAACGCTCGACGATGCGCGCTTCTTCTTCCGGAGTGGGATAGGGCACGATCAACTTGAAGGCGAAACGGTCGAGCTGCGCTTCGGGCAGCGGATAGACCCCCTGGTTTTCGATCGGGTTCTGTGTGGCAACGACCATGAAATTGTCGCTCAGCGCATGGGTCTCACCGTCCAGCGTCACACGGCGTTCCTGCATGGCTTCGAGCAGCGCGGCTTGCGTCTTGGGCGGGGTACGGTTGATCTCGTCGGCCAGCAAGAGTTCGCAAAAGATCGGCCCGTGTGTGAGCGTGAACTGGCTGGTCTGGAAGTTGAACAGGTTGGAGCCAAGGATGTCGCCCGGCAGCAGATCGGGTGTGAACTGGATGCGCCCGAAGTCGAGCCCGATGGCGCGGCTGAAGCACTGCGCCATAAAGGTCTTCGCGGTGCCGGGGGGACCTTCGAGCAGTACATGGCCGCGGGAAATGAGCGCAATGAGCAGGTGCTCAACCGTCTCCTCCTGCCCGACAATAGCCTTGCCCACTTCGTCTCGGATCGACTGCGCCAATACGCGCGTGTCTTCCAGTGTCATGCTCATCGGGTCAGCATCCTTTCAATAGATCTTGCCGCGCTTGCGGCGCGCATTAACTCGGCCGGGCGACGCGCTTGGCGCAGCGCTTCGGCACTTTCCGTAAAGCTTGGGCCATTATGGCCGTGCAATTTCAAACTGGCGTCGATTGCGGCTTCGCGCGCCTGTTCTTCCCCCTCGCGGATATGCAGCGCGGTGGCGATACGGCGCGCGACAAGCGAGGCATAAGGCGCGCCCAGCAAGTGCCACCTGCGTGTGCGTTCCACCAGCGCTGCTCCATTGCGGGCGAGCTGCGTCTTCCCATGCACAAAGGCGGGAGCTTCGGCTAAAGGTGGACCGAAGCGGCAGAAGCTGCGCCAGGCGATGACCAAAGCCGCGAGCAGCAGGCACAAGGTCGCTGCCAGGAAGGGCGGGCGGAAAGCGAGAGTGAGCAGGTTCTCCCCACCTGCGAAGCCGGGCATGTCTAATACGATCGGCAGATCGTAATCTTCCAGCGTCAGTTCCACCAGGTTGAGCGCCAGCAGCGCGCGATCGCGATCGGCGAGGCCGAAATTGTTCATGAGGTCGGGTTCGGCGACAATGATCAACGGCCACATCTCGCCGTCCTGATTATCCTCCTCCTCATAGGAGAATTGCACGCCAGCGGCCTCTGCCAGCTCGGGATGGTAGCCGTTGCGGTTCCAGTAGCCAGCCAGCAAGTCGCCTTCGCTGTCTCTGACGAGCGGAAACAGTTCCTTGTTGGGCACTTCGGTGATGGCCTGCGCGACACCGTTAACCGGCAGGTCTCCCCCAAGTCCGAGACCTCGCCAGCCTTGCGTTTCGCCCACCGAGAGCGTCATGGGCTCAAGGTCCTCCACGCGCTCGAACCACATGGACCCGATGGCAAAACCCAATTGTACCCAATCGTCTGGCGTTCCCTCTGGCGCGTTGTCGGGCAGGGGCAAGCCCGCCCATTTGGGCAAGATTAACAGCGTGGGTCCGACATAGCGGCGCTGTCCAAGCACATTACGCAATTCGTCGGGGTCGGTTTCGATTCCGGGCGTCAACACCAGCAGGCCGTCGATCTCCCCCATGTCCCTGTTGCGCGAGAGGCTGACGTCGTAGCCACGTCGCTCCAGCAGCGTGACCAGTCCCCTGAAGCCATTGAGCGCGTTGGAACCGGCATGGGCGGAATTGCTCTCGTTCCGGTCACCGGTCCAGCCTTCTGCCAGCGCATAGAGCAGCAGCAGGAAGGCCGCCGCGCCTACAAACAGAACAATGGCCACCTTGGAGGGGCTGAAGGGGCTTGCAGCACGGCTCATTTTGCAAGTGCCTGGTAGCCGAGCGCGAACTCGGAATAGGCGTTGCGGGCGGCTTGCCAATCGTCGGCGCCCAGATGTGTCAGCGCGAACAGGCTGCGTTCTACACTCTGTGCGATCGTGCCAAAGGCTTTGCGTGTCCTGTCGGGCAAAGCGGGCAGTGAAGCGATCTCGCGCGCAGTGCTCGATGGATCTATCAGGTCCGGCCGCACCTCGGCGATCTGGCCCACCGAGCGTTGCAGAAGCAGGTGAGTAGCCTCATCGAAGCGGCCTTCGGCAGCCAGCCTGTCGGCCTCTTCGAGCAATTGCAGGGCTGCGACCTGGTCTGGTGTCCAGTCATCCGCATCGTCAACCTCGCTTGCTGCGAAGCGGCTGGGGTCGATTATGCGATATATGGCAAAGATCGCCAGAGCCGCGCCTATCACCACCAGCACCCAGAAGATCACCGGCCAGCCACCGGCGATGGCAACTGCGATCGGGGAAAAGAGATCACCAAGAAATTCAAGAAGACGCACAAGCCAGTCCGGCGGTGGATCGGGGGCTTCCTGCGGCAGTTCGACGGGCGCGAACTGGATATCGCCGTCGGCACGCATGGCGTCCCAGTCGCGATCGAAAGCGCTATCCCCCGAAATCCTCGTCACAATTTGCGGTGGTGGCATGGCTGGCACCGCGAAGCAACGCCTTCGCATTGCTTTGGACCGATGGAACGACCAATATAGGCTTCATGACCCAGATCGCGGCTGACGAATACCTTGCTGATAAACCCTCAGAAGTCCGCGTACGCAAAGTACTGGTGGTGGGCGGCGGCTCCTCCGGCTGGATGGCCGCAACCATGCTCGCGACCGCACTGTCGAAAGATACCTCCATCGAACTGGTGGAAAGCGATGCCATCGGCATTGTCGGTGTGGGGGAGGCGACGATCCCGCCGATGCAGAAGTTCAACCGCTTCGTGAAGCTGGATGAGCGCGCCTTCATGGCCGACACGCAAGGCACGTTCAAACTGGGGATCGAGTTCCACAATTGGGGCCGCATAGGTGACAAGTACCTGCACCAGTTCGGCGCTGTGGGGCGCGAGATGGATGCACTGGTCAAGCTGCATCACTGGTGGCTGCTGGGCCGCTTGGCGGGCGAGCCGGATTATCCGGAATATCAGGACCTGTTCATGGCCCGCGCCGCCGCGCGTGAGGATCGTTTCGCACTTGCAGGTCCGCAAAAGCGCCTGCTCGCCAACCGCTATACGCATGCCTATCAATTCGACGCCCACCTATATGCCCGCCATCTCCGCAAGATCGCAGAATCGCGTGGCGTGCAGCGCACCGAAGGTCGGATCGTCGATGTGGAACGCGACGGCGAGAGTGGCTTCGTTTCCGCGGTGGTGTTGGATGGCGGGCGAAAGCTCGACGCTGACCTCTTCATCGATTGTTCGGGTTTTCGTTCGCTGCTGCTGGGCGGCGCGCTGGAGGAACCGTTCGATGATTTCAGCAAGTATATCCCCTCCGATCGTGCGCTCGCCGTTCCGAGCAAGCGCGCGGATGGTCCGCTCAAGCCATACACGCAGGGCATCGCTCATTCTGTCGGCTGGCAATGGCGCATTCCCCTCCAGCATCGCACGGGCAACGGACATGTCTTCGCTAGTGCTTTTTCCTCGGAAAGTGAGGCCGAGCAGCGCCTGCTCGATGCGCTCGATAGCGAAGCGCTCGACACGCCGCGGCTGATCAAGTTCACCACCGGGCGGCGCAAGCGGACATGGGTGAAGAATGTCGTGGGGCTCGGTCTTTCAACCGGATTTCTCGAACCGCTCGAATCCACCTCGATCCATTTCGTGCAGTCATCTCTGGAAAGGTTGATCGAATTCTTCCCGACGCGCGCGATGGATTCGGCATTGGCCAATGCGTTCAACCGGCGCACCGAGCAGGAATGGCTCGACGTGCGCGATTTCATCATCGCCCATTACCATCTGACCGAGCGGGACGATTCGGAGTTCTGGCGCTACACGCGCAATATGGAGATTCCCGACAGCCTGAAGCACACGATCGATGTGTGGCGCTCGCGGGGCATTCTCGACATTTCGGGTGGTCACCTGTTCCAACTCGGCAGCTGGAGCTCGGTGCTGATCGGGCAGAGGGTCATGCCGGGCGGCGTGCATGCGCTGGCGGATCGGGCGACACCCGAGTATGCGGCGCAGGAAATCCGCAAGATCGTTGATGAGTGCCGTCAGGCCGCATCGCGCATGCCGCTGCACGCCGATTTTATATCGGATTATTGCAAGTCCGCCGCGCCGGAGATGGCCGCCAGCTAATCACTCAAGCTCCAACGACATGCAGATGCTGAAATCGCCTGGCAGGTAATCGCCGAAAGGCTCGCACTCGGCAAAGCCATGTTTGCGATAGAGATGTTGGGCGGGATGAAACGGTTCGGTGCGGCCGGTTTCCAATCCGAGCCACTTGTACCCGCGCAGATGGGCCACTTCGACCAGGTGCAGCAGCATGGCTTCGCCTGCGCTGCGTCCTCGGAAAGCGTCGGCTGCGCGCATGGACTTGAGCTCACCCTTGCCATTGCCCAGGTCCTTCAGGGCACCGACAACCGCCAATTCGCCATCATGCCATGCGGAATAGAAAGTCACATCCGGTTGGCGCAATCTTTCGATCGGCATGGCATGGACCAGGTCAGGTGGCGTATACTGGAACATCTCATCCAGATGCTGCTGCAGCAGGGCGATGACTTCCGCACCCTGCAGGTTATCCTCGACGATATGGAATTCCGCGCGCGGCAGTGATGCGCGCTCGTCCATATCAGCCCCGCTCGCGGGCCGAACGATAGGAGCCCAGCATGCGCACTTCCTTGGTGTGGAAGGCGAGTTCTTCCAGTGCGCGATCCACGGCGGGATCACCTGGCGCGCCCACGATATCGCTATAGAACATGGTCGCGGCGAAACTGGCGCCCTTCTGGTAGCTTTCCAGCTTGGTCATGTTGACGCCATTGGTCGCAAAACAGCCAAGCGCCTTGTAGAGCGCGGCGGGCACGTTGTTCACTTCGAAGACGAAGGTCGTCATCGCCTGATCGCCGTTCAGGCTGGCGGGATCGAGCGCCTGTTTCGCCAGCACGACGAATCGCGTGGTATTGTCTTCGGTATCCTCGACACGGCGGTCGATGATCTTGAGGTCATAGAGATCGGCGGCGATGGCAGGGGCGATGGCGGCAATGGCGGGATCGCCCAATTCCTTCACATAGGCCGCGGCACCGGCCGTGTCGGCATGGCTCAGCGGCACGATGTTGCGCTCTGCCAGATAATGGCGCGACTGGCCCAACGCATGGACATGGCTGTAGGCTGCCTCGAACGGCCCGTCGCCCAAAGCCATCAGCGCATGGTGGATGGGCATGAAATATTCGCCGACAATCGACAGCCCGCTTTCGGGCAGCAGGAAGTGGATATCGGCCACGCGGCCTGCCTGCGAATTCTCAATGGGAATCATCGCGCAGCCTGCGCGCCCTTCTTTCACCGCGTCCAGTGCTTCGGCGAAACTGAAGCAGGGCAGCGGCAGCGCATCGGGCGCATATTCCATGACCGCTCGGTGGGAATTGGCCCCGGGCGCGCCCTGGAAAGCGATGGCGCGCGCCGGATCGTCCTTGGCGGCAAGGCGCATTTTTTCGACCAGTTCGAGCGCGGGAGCGGGGAAACTATGCATGGTGGAAAGCCGCCTAAAGCCACTGTGACGGGCAAACAAGCCACTATCGGACTTGCGCCAACGGCCTTGCCCCACTAGAGCGCGCTGCAAACAGGCTCAATCTGGCAGATGAATCATCCATGACTGACCGTCTCAATACTATTTTTGGCTGGCTGCTTTTCGCTGGCGTTGTTGCCCTCCTGCTGCGTTTCTTTGTCGGGCTGATCATGCCCGAGGCGGAGCGTCCCGAGCAATTGGGCTATGTGATTCAGGGCGTTGAAGAAGCAGGCGGTGCTGATGCCGGACCTTCGCTGGCCGAATATCTGGCCATGGGTGATGCTGCCGCCGGCGCCAACTCCTTCGCCAAATGCGTGGCTTGCCACACGATCGAGCAGGGCGGCGCAGACGGTATCGGCCCGAATCTCTTCGGTGTGATGGGCACAGCGATTGCCACTCATGCTCCCGGCTTCGACTATTCCAGCGCGCTCGTCGATCACGGCGGCGAATGGAATTATGAGAATATGGACGCCTGGCTCAAGAGCCCGCGCGCCTTCGCCAATGGCACCAAGATGAGCTTTGCCGGTCTTGGCGATCCGCAGGAACGTGCCAATGTCATGCTTTACCTGCTGGAAAATGGCGGTGGACCCGCTCTTCCCGAAGTTGTGGCGGAAGAAGAAGTGGCGGCTGAGGAAGGCGCTGAGGCAGAACTCGAAGCCGAGGCTGCGCCCGAGGAAGCCTGATCCGCTATCTTAGCGAATCACTAGACATGAAGAAGGGTCGGGAATTTCCGGCCCTTTTCTTTTGCGGCCTATTCCTCTTCCTCGCGACCCTTGAAGTCCTGCGCGATGACATACCATTCGGATGAGCCCTTGCGGCTCGCCGGGGGCTTGGCGTGTTTGACGGTGCGGAAGTGCTTCTTGAGCAGGTCGAGCAGGTCGCGATCGGTGCCGCCCGCCAGCACCTTGGCGACGAAAGTGCCACCTTTTTCCAGCGTCTGCACCGCAAACCAGGCCCCTGCTTCCACCAGCGCCATGGTGCGCAAATGGTCGGTCTGCTTGTGGCCCACGGTATTGGCCGCCATGTCCGACAATACGAGGTCGGGCGCGCCGTCCAGTGCATCCTCCAGCGCCTGCGGGGCAGCATCGTCCATGAAATCCATCTGGAAGATAGTGACGCCTTCGATCGGTTCGGTCTCCAGCAGGTCGATACCCACCACGGCGGCCTTGGGCGCGCGTTTGCGCACAACTTGCGACCAGCCGCCCGGTGCAATGCCCAGGTCGACCACGCGCTTGGCGCCTTTGACCAACCCGAAGCGGTCATCCAGCTCTGTCAGCTTGAATGCCGCGCGGCTGCGATAGCCTTCGGCCTTGGCCTGCTTTACATAAGGGTCGTTGAGTTGGCGCTCCAGCCAGCGCTGCGAACTCGCCTTGCGCTTCTTGGCCGTCTTCAGGCGGCGGTCTGCGTCCTTGCCCGCACGCGCCATTATCCGCGCCTTGTGTTCTTATGGCGACTCTTCTGACTGCGCAATTCCGCTTGCGCCAGTGCGCCCTCGGCATCCGCTGCCATAAGGCTGCGCAAGATGCCCTCGCGGATACCGCGATCGGCCACTCCCAGCCGAGGTGCGGGCCAGATGTCGAGAATCGCTTCCAGGATCGCGCAGCCAGCTACCACCAGCCCGGCGCGCTCATTGCCGATGCAGGGGAGCTGGCGCCGTTCTTCGGGCGAGAGGCCCGACAATTCCTGCGAGAGCTCGCGCATCGAACTGGCGGGCACGATCAGGCCGTCCACGGCACTGCGATCATATTGCGGCAAATCGAGATGCAGACTGGCCAGTGTAGTGACAGTGCCGCTCGTACCCAGCAAACGCAGATCGGGAGAGCGGTGGGCATCGAGCCGTGTCGAGAAATCGGCAAAGCTCTCGCTCACCAGCCGCTTCATTTCTGCATAGCGGGCGAGGCGTTCCTCCCGCGTCCCTTCTTCGCTTCCCACGGTTTCCGACAATGAGACCACGCCCCAGGGAACACTCTGCCAGTCGAGGATACGCGGAATGGGTGCGCCCGGTTCGATCAGAACCAATTCGGTCGACCCGCCACCGATATCGAAGATGACCGCGGGCCCGATCCCGTCTTCTAGCAATATGTGGCAACCCAACACGGCCAGGCGTGCTTCTTCTTCGGCGCTGATGATATCCAGCACAACGCCCGTCTCGCGGCGGACCCTTTCGATAAAGTCCGCGCCATTGCTGGCGCGGCGGCAAGCCTCGGTGGCGACCGAGCGCGCGAGATGGACATTGCGCTTGCGCAGCTTGTCCGAACAAATCTTCAACGCTCCTACAGCGCGGTCCATCGCCTCGTCGGAAAGGCGACCCGTCTGGGCGAGCCCTTCACCCAGCCGCACCACGCGGCTGAAGGCATCGATCACCACGAAGTTCTCGTCGGTCGGCTTGGCGATAAGCAGGCGGCAATTATTGGTGCCGAGATCGATCGCGGCATAGGCCTGGCGGTAATTGTGATGCGGCGGGCGAAGCCAAGCTTTGCCGTTTCCGTTCGGTTTCGGCGCGGGCTGCTTGCCATTGCGCTTGGCT
>ENA-ORCV01001183-ORCV01001183.1-marine-metagenome-genome-assembly--contig:-NODE-1183-length-9990-cov-3.196510_pt1 | contig 9990 bp, 9 predicted proteins | sample MGYA00237779_ERZ508509 | MGnify/ENA primary metagenome ERZ508509 (study PRJEB26180, sample SAMN06268772) | marine metagenome | isolation source: Bioluminescent Bay, La Paraguera, Puerto Rico | place: Puerto... | reverse complement strand
ATTTCCGCCGCCGTGGTCGATGAAAGCGGCCGGCTGGTCGGCCAGCTGACGGTCGACGATATCGTCCACATCATCCAGGAAGAGGCGGAAGAGGACGTCATGCTTCTCTCCGGTGCGGGCGACGGCGACATCAACGAGCCTTTGGCCGAGGCCTATTCCTCCCGCGTACGCTGGCTGGTTGCCAATCTCGGCACGGCGGTGGTCGCTTCAGCGATTATCGCCATGTTCGGCGCGGCGATCGAGCAATTGGTGGCACTCGCCATCCTCATGCCGATCGTCGCCAGTATCGGCGGCAATGCCGGTACGCAGACCATGGCGGTGACGGTGCGCGCCATCGCCATGAACCAGCTGACGCGATCGAACACCGGCCGCATTGTGTGGCGAGAGATGAAAGTGGCGCTAATGAACGGCGCCACGGTTGCCGTGCTCATCGGACTTGCCACCGCATTGATCTTCACCCCGCAACTGGGCGGCGTGATTGCCGCGGCAATGGTGATCAACATCATCGTTTCGGGCATGGCGGGCGTTTTGGTGCCCGTAGCGTTTGACCGGCTGGACCAGGACCCTGCGGTCGCCAGCAGCGTCTTCGTGACCATGATCACCGATTCCATGGGCTTTTTAGCTTTCCTGGGCCTCGCCGTGGCGGTGGGACTTGTGGGATGATTTGAGGGCCTGCCATTCCATGTTAGGCTGACGCAACACGCTTCAGGGGATGGCCATATGACAACCGAAGAATTTGACGGACGGATCATCGCACCGGGTGACCCCGAATACGATACCGCCCGCTTCGGCTGGAACGCCATGATCGACCGCAAGCCTGCTCTGATCGCCGAGTGCAGCAGTGTGGATGATGTGGTCGCCGCGGTGAAACATGCTGCAGCCAATGGTCTGACCGCGGTGGCGCGTTGCGGGGGACATTCGGTCTCGGGCGCTTCAGTCCCGGCAGGTGGGATGATCGTCGACCTTGGCGGCCTAAACCAGGTCGAGGTCGATCCGGACGCCCGCATTGCCCATGTCGGCGGCGGCGCGCTGCTCGGCGATCTCGATGCCGCGACGCAGGCACATGGCCTCGCGGTCACAGCCGGGATCGAACCGAGTACCGGTGCCGGGGGACTGACTTTGGGCGGCGGCATAGGCTTCCTCGTCCGCAAGCTGGGTCTTACAATCGACAATCTCGAAGGTGTGCAGATCGTGCTCGCCGACGGCAGCGTGGTCGAGGCCAATGCAAACTCGCACCCTGACCTGTTCTGGGCGCTGCGCGGCGGCGGCGGACAATTCGGTATCGTCACCAGGTTCGATTACCGCCTCCACCCGGTCGGGCCGGAAGTGACAATGGCGCAGGCCTTCTACACGCTTGACGAAGCAAAGGAGGCCATGCGGTGGCTGCGCGATTTCATCCTCACCGCGCCCGATGACATTGGCATCGCCACTGCGATCCTGAAGGTCCCGCCGATCGAGGCATTTCCCGAAGAAATGCACGGGAATCCTTGCTTCGCTTTTGTCGCCAGCCATACCGAGACGGGTGAAGCGGCGGAGGAGGCCTTACGGCCTTTCACCGAACAGGGAACGCCAATCTTCAGCGTTATAACTCCCCTGCCCTATGTTGCGTTCCAGCGTACGCTTGCGGACGCATCCCCGCATGGTGAGCGCTACTACTGGAAATCGCATTTCATTTCCAAGCTGACCGACGAGATAATCGACATCATGCTCGCTGCCGCGCACGATTTTCCCGGCCAGTATTCGCAGATCTTCATGGAAGGCATGGGAGGCGCTATGGCCCGCGTGGGTCGGGAGGAAACCGCCTTCGCCAACCGGAGCGCGCAGTTCAACCTGGGTATTTCGACCGGCTGGAGCGATCCCGCGGAGGACGAGGAGGCGATTTCCCGCACTCGCGCACTGTTCGATGCGCTCGCACCGCATGCCGACAGCACCGTCTATCTCAACTATCTCGACCGCGACGAGGTGGAGCGCACCAAGGCAGGCTTCGGCCCCAATTACGAGCGGCTCTGCGAAGTGAAGGTACAATACGATCCGACAAACCTGTTCGGCGGGGCATTGGGCGGGGCAGGATAGAACCTCGCCTTGTTTCAGCGGCAAAACTTCCTATTCCGGAAGGCATGCCGCTGCACATGACCAAGATCGCCTATCGCGCCTCGTCGCTGCAGGAATTGCAGGACTGGTTCGATGGCGAAGCGCCCGAGAGGCGGCTTCGCACGCGCTACCTGCCCAAGCGGCATGAGGAGATGAAGGGCGGCTCACTCTATTGGATCCACGAGCACGCCATGGTCGCCCGCGCCGCCATTCTCGGCTTCGAGCAGCGCAAGGACGGGCATTGGGACATATTGCTCGAGAACAAGCTCCACCTCGTCCACCCCAAACCCAAGCGCGCGCACCAGGGCTGGCGCTACCTCAAGGACGAGGACGCGCCGCCAGATGTGGCAGAGGACGAGATCGATGGCGATGTCATGCCGGGAAGATTGATCAGTGAATTGAACAAGTTGGGATTGGTTTAGCTCAAGATACACCACTGTCAGTTCGATTTGCCAAGCGCCTGCAGATGTAGAATATATACAGGGAGATAAAGGGAAGGGACTCGGTCATGGCCACGCGACGCTCACGCACCATGTGTCCGATGAATTGTCATCCGACGTTCTGCGGCATGATGGTGGAAACCGATGGCGACCGGCTCCTCTCCGTCGCTGGAGACAAGGAGAACCCTGATAGCGAGGGTTTCCTGTGCATTCGCGGCAAAGCCTCAAAGGAAATCATCGGCAACCCCAAGCGTCTGCTCCACCCGATGGCGCGGGTCAGCCGCGATTCTGATGAATGGCTACAGATCAGCTGGGACGAAGCTTTCGACAGGATTGCAGCCTCAATCGAAAGCGGTCGGCGCGACGAAACGGCCTTCTGGCCGGGACACGGAGCCGCAGCCAATGATTTTGGCCTGTTTGCCCACGGCCAGTTGGCCATGCGTCTCGCACTGAAGGCGGGCTTCCAGTTCTGGGACCCGATCATGATCTGCTGGGGCCTTGGCGCGCTCGGCATCGGTCTCACCGGCCCGCTGGAAGTCAACACCAAGGAGGATATGAGCGCCCATTCGGACCTGATCCTGCTGTGGGGATCCAACTTCGTCAGCCAGCCGAACACCGCACGCCATGTAGCCGCCGCGAAGAAACGCGGTGCAAGAGTGGTGACGATCGATATCCGCCAAAGCGAGGCCTGTGGCAATTCGGACGAGGTGCTGATCGTCAGGCCTGGCACGGACGCGGCGCTGGCGCTGGGCATTATGCATGTAATCGTCAATGAAGGGCTGACCGACGGTGGCTTTATCGCCAATCACACTGTCGGCTTCGACCAATTGCGCGATCATCTGCAGGCCCACACACCCGAATGGGCGGAAAGCGTCTGTGGTGTTGCAGCAGAACGGATCGCCGCCCTTGCCCGCGACTATGCCCGTACCGAAAAGGCGATGATCTGCCTCAGCGGCAGTTCGATGTACAAGAACCGCGACGGGTGGGAGGCAAGCCGCGCCATCTCCTGTCTCCCGGCACTGACCGGCAAACTGGGCAAGTCGGGTGCCGGGCTCGGCCCGCGCCACGGTGCGGATCCGCATGGGTCGGGCCTCAATTTCATCCTCAACCCGGCCGATCGACCGGCTGGCGATTATGTTCACAACCAGATGTCGGACATGATCGGCGCCATAGAGCAGGGGCGCATCCGCACCATGCTGCTGTTTGGTTCCAACATGCTGTCCTCTTTCTCGGACGCGGCGCGCTTGGCGAAGGGGTTTGCCAAGATGGACCTGGTCGTGTGCCAGGACCTGTTCATGAATGACACCATGCGCCGCCACGCCGATATTGTACTGCCCGCAACGGCATGGCTTGAAGACGTGGGCTGCAAGCGAACAGCAACGCATATCTACCTGATGGACCAAGTGCTTCCCCCGGCAGGAGAAGCACGCTCAATGACGCAGATTGTCCGCTCGCTGGCCGAACGGCTCGGGATAGAGGATTTCTATCCCTGGGAAGGCGAAACAGGCCATATCGATGCGGTGCTTGATCATCCCAGCACCCGCCATGCAACTGTCGCAAAGATGCGCGAAGCTGGCGGTATCTGGGAACAGGACATCGGCCATGTGGCGCATCCCGAACTTGCCTTCCCGACCCCTTCGGGCAAGATCGAGTTCTATTCGCAGGCAGCCGAAGACCATGGCCTGTCCCCCCTCCCCAGCCATACACCGCGCAGCAACGGCGATTACCCGCTGGAACTTCGGATGAGCCGCACGATCAACCACTTTCACAGCTTCTACGACAGCGCCCGTGCCCTGCCCACATTGGTGCAAAAAGAACCACAGCCGACACTGTGGATCAGTCCCGCCGATGCCGGTTCGCGCGCAATTGCAGACGGCGACGAAGTGAGCATCAAAAACGCACGCGGCACATTTGCAGCCCATGCCACAGTGACGGACAAGGTCCCCGCCGGCACGTTGTGGATTCACGATGGCTGGCCCGGCCTCAACGCTCTGACAGAAGGTGCCGCTGCCGTATCGGATGAGGCGACACGGATATTCGCCTTCTCGACCGGGCAGAGTTCCTACGAAAGCTTCGTTGAAGTGGCGCGAGCCTGACGAAGGCCTCTCAAGCCATGGCTTCCATGCTGGCGAGCTTGATCAGCGCCTGCTTGTAGTTCTCGGGCTCTGCCGCGCCCTGGAGGATATATTTGCCAGCGACCACGAAGGTGGGGACCGAGGTGATCTGGTTCTGCAGCGCGCGCTGTTCTTCCATCCTTACGGCGGTGGAGAGCGCCTCGTCCTCCAGCGCGGCTGCCGCCGCAGCGCGGTCGAAGCCTTCAGTCTCCGCAATATCGAGCAGGAGCTCGCGGTCGGAGATGTTCTGCCGCTGCTGGAAATAGGCGCGGAACAGCGCCATTTTCAGACGCACCTGCGCTTCAAGTTCGGCGACGGTCAGCGCCCAGCGCAGCAGCTTGTGCGCCTCATGCGTGTTCCACACCATCAGCACGGGCTCTTCGCCCTCTCCCTGGTAGCTCATTGGGAAGCCCACCGCCTCGCCCGTGGCTTCGACATTGCGCCGCATGGCGAGCACTTCGGCGGGCGTCTTGCCATAGGCCTTGGCGAGCAGATCGACCTGGTTGTGACCTTCGGGGCCCATCTCGGGGTTCAGCTCGAAGGGCATGTAGCGGATGGTGACATCGACATCCTCCTTCAGATCCTCCACCGCCTGCAGGAATTGCGTGCTGCCGATGGCGCACCAGGGGCAGACCACGTCCGACCACACATCGACCTGCAATTCGTCAGCCATCAATCCTGCTCCAGCCACCATTTCAACAGATGATGGGCAATAGCGCGCGAAGGCGGCGGAATGAAGGAGGTTGATTCGCGACCCTTCTCCATTGCTTCCGACACCTCGGCGCGGGTGAACCAGCGGGCATCCTCCAGCTCTGTATAGTCGACCACCAGATCGCGGCTCTCGGCCAGTGCATGGCAGCCGATCATCAGCTGGCTGGGGAACGGCCATGGCTGGCTGGCGACATAGCGCGCCGAATGGGTGCGCACGCCCGCTTCTTCCAACACTTCGCGCGCCACCGCCTGCTCGATGCTCTCGCCCGGCTCGATAAATCCCGCCAGCGCGGAATAGGACCGAGCGGGATAATGCGGCCCGCGGCCCAGCAGCAGGTCTCCATCATTTTCGACCAGCATGATCGCCACCGGATCGGTGCGCGGGAAATGTTGTGCATTGCAGGACGGGCAATCGCGCTGCCAACCCCCTTTGGCGATCTGCGTCACTTCGCCGCATTGGGCGCAGAAGCGATGGCGCGCATGCCAATCGACCAGGCTGCGCGCACCCCCATAAAGCGCCAGCTCCTGCTGAGAGAGGCGGGAGATGACGATCCAGCTGCTGCGATGGGCATAGGCGGGCAGGTTGTCCCCCGCCTTCGGCACGGCAGCAAAGCACGGCGCGCCGTCCTTTATTCCAAGGAACACCGTCTCCGCATCTTCCGCCAGTTGCGACAGGCCGGTCCAGACCAGCCGGTCATCCTCATCCAGCTGCGGGACCAACCCATCCAACGCCAGAAGCAGCGCATCGGGCCCGGCGCGCATTTGCGCCAACCTCTCGGGATCGGTGCGCAAATGATCGGCGCGGTCGATCGCTTGCGCGGTAAAAGCCACTTCCCCCATTCTCTATGCGTTGAGCAATTGGGCGACGGCGTCTGCCGCAACGGTGGTGGGAAAATCCTGGTAAACCGGATAGGTCTCTGCAGGCATATATTGCGTCATCAGATTGTGCCGCAGACCGAAGCGCAAATTGACGAGGCCGCAAGTGCCCGCCGCCCCGAACCAGCCGAACAGGCCTTCCGCCTGTCCCTTGCCGACAAGGCCGCCCGCGCCGAAACCGAATTCGTTTTCGCCGAAGGTAAAACCGCCACCGGGATCGAGCGTATCGGGTAGCATATCGGATGTCGCCAATTCCACGGTCGCCTTGTCCATCACGCGCACACCGTCCAGTTCGCCGCCATTGGCCAGCATCATCAGGAAACGGTCATAATCGCGCGGCGAAGAAACAATGCCCGCACCGCCGAAGGGAAATGGCGGGTCTTCCTCGAACACCGAGCTTCCGGGAATGTCGATCGGCAGCAAGACATCATTTATGACGAAGTAATTGGCCGTGAAGCGTTCTGCCTGCCCTTCCGGCACCCGGAAACCGGTGCTGTCCATGCCGCAGGGTTCGAAGATGCGTTCCTTCAGGAAGGCATCGAAGTTCTTGCCGGAAACCACTTCGATCACGCGACCCATCAGGTCGAGGCCCATGGAATAGGACCAGCGTGTTCCCGGTTGCAAGACGAGTGGCATCTTTGCCAGACTATCTGCGAACTGCTCCAGACTGCTTGCCGGCGTCCCGTTGAAGACGGGCACCATTTGCAGGCGAGAGACGAGGCCCGGAACAAGGCCGTTTTCGCTATAGGCCTGCGCAATCGGACCTTGTTGGATAATCGAATAGCCCAGCCCCGCAGTGTGCGTCAGGCAATGACGCACGGTTATGGGGCGTTCGGCGTTTTCGAGATTGTCGGGCGTGATCGCGCCGTCATAGGTCTTTTGCACCTGCATTTCGGCGAAGGCAGGCAGGATCTCGGCAATCGGCTGGTCGAGCGATAGCAGGCCGTCCTCGATGCACAGCATTGTCGCCATGCCGGTAACGGGTTTGGTCATGGAGTAGATGCGATAGAGCGTATCGGGACCTGCCGGAATCGCGCTGGTGAAGCTGGTATCGCCTTCAGCAACGAATTCGGGAGCGTCAGTACCCCAACCAAGTGCCGCGACCATGTTGGCGACCTTGCGTTCACCGACATAGCTATCGATCATGTTATTGAGCCGCGGCCATTGCGATGCCTCGCGCGCCTGAGCCGAAGAGGCCAGAGGCATTCCCGAAAGGGCGGCACTGCACCCCAGAAGCGCAGTGGAACGCAGCATGGCGCGGCGGGACAGATATGGCGCCATGATCGCTTGCTCGTTCACGCAATTTCTCCGGTGAGGGCCTGATCCGCGCGGACAGTAGCATCGAGCAACCGAACCTCAAGCCTTGTCAATGGCAACTGTATTGCCTAATTAAGACACATGCTCAATATTCTCTCCATCCTCATCGGCCTGATTGCACTGGTCATTGTCATCCCCTCGCAGATTCCCCTGCTCGGTTGGGGCAACTGGCTGGCTTTGCCCATCGTCGTTATAGGCATTGGCATTGGCGCCCTTTCGGGCAAGAATCACGGGCGTAATCTCTGCCTCGTCGTTTTCGGGATTGCCGTCGTCCGCTTGCTACTGGGCGAAGGCATTATCTAGGAGCGCGCCAGCACGAGCTGTGCGGCCTTGGCAAAAAGCGTTGGCAAGCCAGCATCTTCGAGCCGGTCCAACGGCCACCATTCTCCTTCAAAGAGATCGTGGGCTGAATCCCCGGCATAAACGGCTACGCCCAATTCGAGGTCGAAATGGGTGAAGCTGTGGCGCACTACCCCGCCAGCCTTCCATGCACCGGGAAGCGGCACTTCCCCGTCGCCGTCGGCGCGAGCTGACCAGCCATCATCGGGAAGCGCGCGCATCCCGCCCAGCATGCCCTTGCCAGGGCGGGTGACGAGCCAGACATGCTGGTCTTTCTCGATCCAGAAGGCGGTCCCGCTTCGGCGCGGTTTGGCCTTCTTTGCCGCCTTTCTAGGCAAGCGCAGCGGATCACCACTCGCCCTTCCCTGACAGAGTTCCTGCACGGGACAGAGCAGGCATCTGGCATCGCGCGCCGTGCAGATCGTCGCGCCTAGATCCATCATCGCCTGCGCAAAATCGCCCGCGCGTTCCTGCGGGGTGATCGCATCGGCCTGCGCACGGATAAGCTTGCGCGAGGCAGGCAATGGCTCCTCCACAGCAAACAGCCGCGCAACTACCCTCTCCACATTGGCATCGACCACCACGGCGCGTTTCCCGAAAGCGATCGCTGCGATGGCTGCAGCTGTGTAATCGCCCAGCCCCGGCAGCTGGCGCAACTCCTCTTCCGTATCCGGAAACCCTCCCATTTCAGCGACCTGGCGGGCACATTTCACCAAATTGCGCGCGCGGGAATAATATCCCAGCCCCGCCCATGCAGCCAGGATATCCTCCTCCCTGGCCTGCGCCAACGCATTCACATTCGGCCATTTATCGACGAATTTAGCAAAGTAGGGTGCCACAGCACTGGTAGTGGTCTGTTGCAGCATCACTTCGGACAACCACACGCGATAAGGATCTGCCTTGGCACTGCCCTTGACCCGCCAGGGCAAGTCGCGCGCATGGCTATCGTACCAGTCGAGCAGAAGTATCGCGGCCCTATCCACCATCGCCTCGCCATGGCATAGCAAGGCCTGCAATGGAACGTGACAGCGACAAAATGCCCCGCAAGTCCCGCAAGAAGGGCAAGCAGAGACCTTACGAGCGCCCGCGCGGTGGTGAAGCGCGCGCGGTCGCGGACCTTGTCCCACAGATCGGCCGCGCCGCATTTCGCCGTTTCGGCTTCGTCCAGTCCAGTGTCGTGACGCGTTGGCCCGAAATTGTGGGGGAGACGCACGCCAAGGTCTGCCAACCCGAATCGATCCGTTTCCCTCCTGGAGAGAAGAGCGATGGAATTCTCCAGCTCGTCGTCCTACCCGCCCATGCCCCGCTGATCCAGCACGTCATCCCCGAGATCATCGAGCGGGTGAACCGTTTCTTCGGTTACAAGGCGGTGGCACGTGCGAAGATCCGGCAAGGCGAGGTTAAGGCACAGACTGCTGAAAAGCGCAGCGCACCGCCGTCGCTCAAGCCGATTCCGATGGAACTGGGAGAAAGCTTGCGCGATATCGGTGACCCGGAATTACGGACCGTGCTCGAATCGCTGGCGCGATCGATCGGTCGGAAAGAGGACGAACAGGGATGAAGAAGGCGATTTGGGCCGGCCTGCTGCTGGCGAGCCTGCCAATGGCAAGTCTGTCGGCACAGAATTGGGATACGACGGTCGAACGCACTGAACAGGGCCACCGTGTCGGGAATCCCGATGCAGCAACCAAGCTGATCGCCTTTGTCAGCTATTCCTGCCCCCATTGCGCGCATTTCGAGCAAGAGGCGGAAGCACCGCTTCGCCTGGCGCTGATCGAGCCGGGCAAGCTGCAGATGGAAGTGCGCCACGTGCTGCGCAACCCGCTGGATCTGGCCGCAGCGCTTACCACGGAATGCGGCAGCGAGGACAAATTCTGGGGCAATCACCGCGCCATCTTCCGCGCGCAGGAGGATTGGCTGCAGGTCGCCGTCAATGCCACACCGGCGCAGCAGCAACGCTGGACCACCGGCCCGTTAGGAGCGCGCATGCGCGCAATCGCCTCCGACCTTGATTTCTATAAGCTCATGGAACCACGCGGCTATGGCCGGGCGCAACTCGACCAGTGCCTGACCGACGAGGCTGCAATCCAGAACCTTGTCGA
>ENA-ORCV01001182-ORCV01001182.1-marine-metagenome-genome-assembly--contig:-NODE-1182-length-9993-cov-2.824123_pt1 | contig 9993 bp, 9 predicted proteins | sample MGYA00237779_ERZ508509 | MGnify/ENA primary metagenome ERZ508509 (study PRJEB26180, sample SAMN06268772) | marine metagenome | isolation source: Bioluminescent Bay, La Paraguera, Puerto Rico | place: Puerto... | reverse complement strand
CGACCGGCTGTCCAGGACGGACCCGGCGACGCTGACCGACCTGGAGCGCGCGGCCCGTTTCCTCTATCTTCAGCGCACCGCTTACGGCGGCAAGGTCGTCGGCCGCAACTACGGTGTCGATCCGATTGCACCCGGCAGTTTCGACATGCGCCGGCTCGGCGCCATGCTCGAGGCGGTCCACGAACGCCTCGCCGGCGTTGCGATCGAAAATCTCCCTTACGATCAGGTTCTCGCCCGCTACGACCGGCCGGGCATGCTGTTCTATCTCGACCCGCCCTATTTCGGCTGCGAGGCAGACTACGGTACCGGCATGTTTCGCGCGTCGGACTTCAACCGACTCGCCGAGACCCTCGGCCGCCTCGAGGGGACCTTCATCCTGTCGATCAACGACACGCCGCAGGTGCGCCGGATCTTCGAGCCGTTCGACCTCGAGGCGGTGCAGACCACCTATCAGGTGTCCGGGCAGCAGACGGAGGCGAAGGAGCTCATCGTCCGCCCGGCGGGGAGGGGAAACCGGGGCAATGCCTCGCCACGAACGCCTCTCGGATAGTGTCGCAGACAAATCGGTTCATCTTGAAATGATCTGTTGATCTGCTCTTGGTCCTATCGCGGCGAGCCGTTTTCTGGGAGCGGTTCTGGGGCTGGTTTCCCTACCGACTCCCCCTTGGTAGGCTGGAACGCGTCGCTGGTAAGGTGCTGGTGAAGCCGTGGTTTCCCTACCGACTCCCCCTTGGTAGGCTGACGGCCTGGCCGAGCTGGTCCTGCGCATAAGCTGTGGTTTCCCTACCGACTCCCCCTTGGTAGGCTAACAAGTTCATGGTGACGCGGACGGACGGAGCCGTGGTTTCCCTACCGACTCCCCCTTGGTAGGCTATCCCCCTCTTCTGGAAGGGGAACATGACGGCCGTGGTTTCCCTACCGACTCCCCCTTGGTAGGCTAACCTGTTCTCGTTCACCTTCACCGATAGCGCCGTGGTTTCCCTACCGACTCCCCCTTGGTAGGCTTCGGCCTTCCTGAGATCGAGTCATGAACAAGCCGTGGTTTCCCTACCGACTCCCCCTTGGTAGGCTCCCTGATCAGACCGATGGCGACACAGACCAGCCGTGGTTTCCCTACCGACTCCCCCTTGGTAGGCTTGATCCGGCCGCCCATCGGTCGTAGAACGTGCCGTGGTTTCCCTACCGACTCCCCCTTGGTAGGCTCCGGCGATCCTCGCCTCGTTCGGCACCGCCGCCGTGGTTTCCCTACCGACTCCCCCTTGGTAGGCTGCCAGCCGAGTTCTCACAGGGCGAAGATGGGCCGTGGTTTCCCTACCGACTCCCCCTTGGTAGGCTGCTTCGATTGGAAGTGTCTGAAAATGCTCTGATTTCCGCCAGATTCCGCGGGCGGAAATCAGAGCAGGACGAGTTGTTGCGGCGCGACCTTCTCATTTTTCTTGCGTTTTCCAAGCAAAAGCTTCATTCGCCCGTATTGCCTGTCGGTCACTTGTAGCATGCGCACGCTTCCCTTCGGCGGCAGGTTCTTGACGATTCGTTGCTGGTGCTTCTCCGCGGCTTCCGCGCCCCGGCAGATCCGGGCATAGACCGACAGCTGCAACATCATGTACCCATCGTCCTTGAGAAATCTTCGGAAACGCGTGGCGTCGCGACGTTCCGGCTTTGAGCCAACTGGTAAATCAAAGAAAACGAGCACCCACAAGTATCGGGCCTCCTTCGACTTCATGGGTTGAGCGCCGGCAACTCAAGTACATCGGGCAACTTGGCTTCGATTGCCCGGACGAGTGACGTTGCCGCTCGATCCGCTGCCGTTAGAAGCGTAACGGAATCTGTGCCGATCCAGGCTTCGACAAGCAGCACGCCGACCATCACTTGCCGGTCGACCACCGCCAGGTCGGCGCGGGAAGGCTTTCCATTGTCGGCCGTCCGCCAGGCCAGCGCGTCCACGAAAGGGCGGAACGGCTCGACGATGTCGTCGGCGAGGTTGAACGCGTTCGTCACGCTCCGGTGCGAGAGCCCGAAAGCGGGGAGCAGCCCGGAGGCAACAAGCGACCGGGCAACGCCGGCGCGTGCCACCGCGTAGCCATAGTTGAGCAGCTTGTTGCGACGGTCATCACTGTCTCCGCGCCGGAATTCCGGCCAAAGCCGGCTCCAGTACCGGCGCGCGGCGCGGGCCTCGACGTTGCCCGGATCGCCTGAGCCGACATGCTGGCTCATGGCGCGTATCATGTCGGCGCCGTCGCACCCGAGCATCGCAAGCACATCTGCCTGGTTGGCGATCTTGCGCCTGACGATCGCTTGCCAAAGACGTTTCTTAAACGGTGTGCCCATCGCCACTTGCCGGCACGCCACATCGGGTTGGCGAAAATGATTGTGAAATGGCAGCGCAATGCCACAGGGCGTGTGCGTCTCGTCGGTCACGACCACGGCAACGCCGGCTGACATGCACGCGGAGAGGAGCGATGAGGTCAGTGTGGCGCGGGGCGAATCGAGCACGATCCAGGCGATGTCCTCGATCGGCAGGCGCACCTCGTCGTCGTCTTGCTCCACGACTATCTGGCCGTCGGCGAGCGTAAGCCGCGACGGTTGTGTCAGATGCAGGCCGCGCCACGCCATGTACGGGTCTCCCGCCGCACTTCGTAGCGCCGGCCGAGCCGGTCGACGGTGAACTTGCGCAGAGAGGCGAGTGTTCTTGTACCGATACCTTTCCGGATCTGCGCCTTTGTCCAATCCGGTGAAATCGTCATCGCGCCGGTGCTCCGGTCCAGACTGCGGAAATAGCCTTCCACGATTTCCCCGTCCGGCTTTACCAGTTCGAGAAAGGACAGTGGATAGACGGCGAACAGGAACGCGTAGGTCGAATCGATCACCGGCCAGTCCGCTTCGTCGCGGCCGCCAGCGACAGCCCGGTCCGGCGGCGCGGGCCAGCCCGCCGGATCGCCGACCTGGTGCGGGTAAATCGGCACAAGAAAAAACCCCTGGCTACCGTCCGCCGTCTGTTTGCGGAAAACGTCCACCCGTACCATCACGCCGCGATCGGCGGCCCCGGCCCGGACAAGAACGTCCGGCTTCTTGCCGGTCGCCACGCGAACCTTGCGGATCGGATCGCCTTTCGGCGACAGGGGCGGTGCGTCCTTCGGACTGCCGGCAGCGATCCAGGCGCGCAGGGAGCCAACCAGCCGGGCATTGCGGTCGGCGTCCTTGATGCGGTCGAGGTCCCTGTCCGACAGATTTGCGATGGCCTTCCGCTCGTAGACGACGGGGACGCCGTCCCGATCCGAGATCTGGCGCACGGTCGCGGCGTGCGCCGCGCCGCGCGCGCGGCGACGTTCGGCGCGCGACACGAAGACGGCCGCCAGTTTCTCCCGGGCCTCCTGGATGAAACCCGGCCATGGAGGGTCGAGCCGCGAGAAATCGCGATGCGATCCTTTGGCCTCGGCGTCCTGGAACAGCCGGGTGAAGCGTTGCAGCGCCGACTCGCTGGTAGCCGCCACGATCAGCGCGTCGAGCGCGTGGTGGCGATCGTCGGCGATCCGTTTGCCCGCGTCGTCTTTCTTTACGCGCTGGAGGCCCCAGCCGCGCCGAAGCCGGTCGGTCAGGGCACCGGGTCGGGTGAACACCCGGCGTCGATTGCGGTGCGGCCCCTGCGGTTCCTCGATCGTATCGTCAGCGGGATAGAAGGCGGCGAGCGCATCGGCCAGCAGCCGGCAGGCGTAGCGCGTGTCGTTCAGATTGCGTGGACGGAATTTCGTTTCCAGGACCGACGCATCCCTGAGGAGATAGTTTCGCTTTTTGAGGCCCTTGAGAGCGCGGTTCGATTCGACACCCGCGGCAAAGGCGGCCCAGCGTGCCTCGTCCGGACCCAGCCACTCAAAGGGGGTGCGGCCCTTCTTTTCCTGATTGGCGCTTGCAATACACAGCGCTTTGTTGAGGTATGAATCGTCGCCCGACCTGCTCCACGGCAGAATGTGGTCGACCTGCACCGAGTTGTCGGAGGCAACCAGGGCGGCAGGGCTGATCGGCTGGTCCGTGTAGAGACAGCGGCCGTTCTGCTCCTTCCACAATTCAAAGCGCAGCAGGTCGTCGGCGCCGGCCGGCTGGCGCCCGACCGTTTCGCAGTACTCCTCCCGCAGGCGATCTTTCTGCCGGTTGCGCCTCTCGATGCCCCGGGAGATCTCGTCGCGCATGTCCTTGCTCTTGCCCACGTCGCGGGCGACCTCGACATGAATGCGGCCTGGCAACCCGTATTCGTGAATGATTGCCGCTGCCTGCTTCAGCGCTTCGGTCAGGGCCTTGCGGGCGACGGGATTGGCGATCCGGTCGGCGGCCCATGCCACCTGCGCCTTGACGGAATCGTGAAAGGAGAGCCCAGCGAGGATCGGTCGCTCGCGGTCGGTGTGCCGGTAGCCTGCGGCCCGCATCGCCTTGTCGTATGTCTTTCCCTGCAGGAGATGCGGGATCACCGCGCGGCAGACCCTGGCGGAGACGTGGCCGGCCCCCCTGAAATCTGCGAAATCGCCTTGCACGGCGGCCGTCATGAGAGAGTCCAGAACAACCGGGTCCAGGCCGACATCCTCCAACCCCGCGCGGATGGAGCCGAGATCCTCCCGGAAGGTCAGGACGAAAGCGATCCTGTCCAGCTTTTCAGGGGCCATGAGCAAGGAGCGCCATGCTGTGTCCCCGAGGGCGGCGCGCAGGACGGCCGTCCCCTGCATGCAGCCATTTGACGAAGAGCGATTGACGACGTCGCGACGGCCCTCGTCATCCGGCGGGAGGCCGTCGAAGCGCTCCCCCGGGTCGAGGCCGATCGTCTTCCTCAATCGCTTGAAGGTCATGCCGCGCTGCCCTCCGAACTCGGCGGCAGCAGCGGTGAGCTCCTCCGCCGTGAGAGGGCGTCCGCCGACACGCAGTGCCGTCAGCCGCGCCAGAAAGCGAAACAGCTCGAAGGACCGCGCCCGCTTGGCGGCCCGTTTCTCTTCCGGCTCGAACGGGCAGGCGCCGACAGTATCCTCGCTGTCGGCCAGTGGTCGTTGCGAAAACGCGAGATCCAGGAAACGCGCCTCGAAGGCGTTGTCGGAGAAGGCTCCAAGTTGGCGCTGCCTGGCAAGGATACGCCGCACTTCGTGCTCCTGGTCCTCGCGCAGCACCGAGCGCGCATAGTCGCCGTCGCGGTTGCGTTTGCGGCCGGCGTAATAGGGATCGCGGGCGAACATCTCGCCGACCGTTCGCCAGCGACCGAGGCGGTCGCGCGTCGCGTCTATCGCCTCCAGCATTGCAGAGGAGTCCTTCGAGGCGTTGGCGCCGCGGTCGCGTTTGCTGTTGGACCGGAAGCCCCTGTGCCTGGCAATGTGACCGAGTGCGACGGCAAGCTCGATCGGTGACAACGCACGTTCGAGCCCGTCCGCGCGCAGCTGCCAGGGATCGAGGCCGACCGCCAACGCGTCCGGCCCCGGTTCGTCAATCAGTCCTGTTTTCGCGAACAGACCCCGGATCGCGTTCATCCGCTGGCGCCGGCGCCGTAGAACGCGGCGCATTCCCCTGAACTGTCGCCGAAGCTGGTTTGTCGGGGTCCGTTTTTCGTCGGTTTCCGGAACGTCGAAGGTCCGTACGCCTAGGGCAATGATTTCACCATTGTTGCCGGATTGTCGGATCACCGCCCACCCGCACGAGCCGATGCCGAGATCAATTCCGAGCGAGACGTCTTCGCGGATCTCCATGTCCACAACCCAGAGCTTTGTGCCGCCTCATCCGCATCCATCTTGACGTCTCGGCACCGGGAGGGCAATCTCCGCTCGGGAGTCGGTTGGGAAACCACGGTAAGAGTGGTTATTCCATTCGAAGGATTACCCCCTCGGCCGCCCGGCTGAGGGGGGATTCCTGCCAGGGTCAGGTTCTTGTCTGGACTCAGGTTTCAACGGCTCTCCGCATCCCCCCGAAGTGAACATTCCCGACCAGATTCCGATTGCGGATGTCGCCGCCTGGCTTTCGGCAGCACGGTACCGCCCGCCGGAGTAGCGCGGCCAGTCCCGGGCCCAGCCCTCCCGAACGATTCGCTCCCCCACATCCGCTTTGTTCCCCGGCCCATCGACGGCGCAGGTCGCCACTGTGCGGCCGTAACGGTCCAGGTAGAGCGCCGCACAGGTAACCGGTTTCCCCTCCAGAACGCCCGAGAGCCAGGCGGCCGCTTCCCGGCCGAGATCCTCGCTCAGCTCCGGTGCGTCGATCCCCCAAAGCCTCACTCGAGTCTCGCCGACGTCGATCGTGTCCGCGTCCACGATCCGTGCGATGCCCGCGATGGTCTCGCCGGCCGCCGCCGGCGGTGCGGCGATCATCAGCCATGCGAGGACCGGCATCGCGGTGCGTCTCATTTTCCTTCCCCGAGATCTTGTTTCGCCATCGCCATGAGAAAGGCGATTTCCTCGAGACCGAGGGCATCGGCAGAACGCTCGCATGCCTCGATCATCCGCAGCAGACCGTACTCGTCGGTCGCGCCGGCGAGCAATTCCGGCAGCCGTGCGAGGCCGTGCGCTATGCGTCGGGCCTCGTCCTTTGTCAGGAGCTTCGCAGCGCTGCGCCTTCCGGCCTCCTTTTCGTAATAGAAGAAGCCGAGCTGCTGCCCGGCATTGTCTTCGACGACGAATGCCGACCCGATGTCGGTTGCAGTCCAGGGGGGCGGAAAGCGGCGGCTGTTCGACATGCCGCCATTGCGGGGGCGCGGCCGATGGAAGTCAATCGTCGGCCGGCCGCGCCCGGTGTTGTTGCGCGTTACCGGGTCCGGCCTAGTGCCTGTCGGCCCATCCGCCGCACGTTCTCGGGCGCAGCCGGCGGTGTCAGGAAGTCATAGTTCAGCCCGCCCAGCTTGTCGGCGATATCGATCACCATGTCGAAGGGATTCGCCCTGTCCCTGATGTCGAACCGCCCCGCGCCGTTGAAGGCGAAGTAGCGTCGGCGCAGCGGATTGTACTTGAGATCGGCGACGGTGAAGTCGCCGACGCCGACGACAATGCTGCCGTCGGGAAGGGCAGCGGCGACGACACAGGGCTCCTCCGGATCGCAGCCGAGCGTTCCCGCCTGCGCCGGGACGGCCATGGCGAGAAGGCCGGCGGCGATCGCCAGTGATAACTTACGCATATCGTGCTCCTTTCGGGTTCGGTGCCGATCGCACCGCGAGGCGACCGCCCGGGGCTCTGCCGTCCCGGTCGACTTGCGCTGTACTCGACAGACAAAAGGGAGAAAGTGCTGAACGGGCCGGGAACGGACTTGGCGGAAACTTGGCGGTAACCGCCCCTTTGTTCCCGGAATGTTCACGCATTCGGGCCCTCGGGGGCCCGAAAAAACCCGAGGAAACCTGGCGATATTGGAAAAACTCACTACGTTGACATCGTAGGGGTCGCTGGTTCAATCCCAGCCGCGCCCACCATTCCATCGCCGGACCGGCTGGTCGCGTTGACACGTTACGACGCTGCCACTAAGGTCCGCCGCGAATTCGGGGTCGGCCTTGCGCCGGCTTTTTTGATCCGAAACACCAATTCGTGAAACGGCGCCGTGATCGGCAGCCGACTACAGCGGTCGAGAGCCATGAAAGTCCGTAATTCGATCAAGTCGCTGGTCAAGCGCCACCGCAACAACCGTATTGTCCGCCGCAAGGGCCGGATTTACGTCATCAACAAGACAAACCGGCGCTTCAAGGCGCGCCAGGGCTGAGCCTTCGCGCGTGGCGCGCCCGTTGACCCGGGCGCGCGGCTGTCCCATCTTTTTGCCATGGAACATTTCCGTGGCCTGATCCTTGTGCTTGGCCTTTCGCTCGGCTTCTCGGGCGTGCTCGCCGTGGTGCCGACATTCGCGCCGGCGGCAAACGAACCGGCTGGCGTTCCTGATTCCGATGCATCTGGTGACGAACCGGGGCCGGAAACCGCCAATTCAGACACTCCCGATACCGACGCAGACGGCCCGCCGTCCGTCGAGACCCTTCTCGACAGCCTGGCGGCCGCCGAAAGCGAGTCCGAGGCGAAGGCGCTCGAGCGCCGGATCGTGATCGCCTGGAACCATTCGGGAAGCGATACCGTCGACCTCCTGCTCGTACGCGCCGGCTCGGCGATCAAGAAGCAGGACTACGGGCTGGCGCTTCAGTATCTCGACACGATTATCGAATCGAAGCCCGAGTTCGCCGAAGGCTGGAACATGCGGGCTACGGTTTATTATCTGATCGACGAGTACGATCTGTCGCTGGCCGACATCCAGCAGGTGCTGGCGCTCCAGCCGCGCCACTTCGGCGCATTGAGCGGACTGGGTATGATTTTCCGGGATCTCGACGAACCGGCCAAGGCGCTCGACGCGTTCAGGCAGGTGCTGTCGGTGCATCCGTATTTCGGAAGTACGCGGGAATCCATCGAGAAACTGGAGCCGGAGGTAGAAGGCCGCGAAATCTGAGGTTCATGGATGTCTGCGTCCCGAGGGCCGGTGGGGGCCCGAGGGGAGATCCAAGGGATCGGTCTGGGGCTTTTTGAACGTGCGTATGCTTGTCACAGCTATTGCAGTTGTCGGGGTCTTGCTCGGCGGGCTGGCGGCCTATTCCGCGTCGCGGGCCGCGCGGCTCGGCGACATGTATCCGCCGGCGGGAAATTTCACCCGGGTCGACGGATTGCGCATGCATTTCATGCAGTCGGGGCCGCGCAAGGCACTGCCCGTCGTTCTGTTGCATGGCGCGTCCGGCAATCTCAATGATCCGATGCTTGCGCTGGGCGAGCGGCTGTCACACGGCCACCGGGTCGTCGCGATCGACCGGCCGGGCCACGGCTGGAGCCAGCGCACGGAGGGCCCGGATGCCGCACTGCCGTCCGATCAGGCGCGCTACATCATCGGCGTCATGGACAATCTCAAGGTCGACAGGGCCGTCGTCGTCGGTCACTCGTGGAGCGGCGCGCTGGCGTTGACGCTGGCGCTCGAATATCCCGAGCGCGTGGCCGGGCTGGCGCTGCTGGCGCCTGCCTCGCATCCCTGGCCCGGCGGCATCAACTGGTATTACACGCTCGCTACCCTGCCGGGGCTGGGGCGTCTTTTCACCGACACCGTGGTCGTGCCGTTCGGCGAAATGGTCGTCAAGCCTGCAGTGCGTTCCTCTTTTGCGCCCCAGGAACCGCCGGAGGACTATGTGCCTAGGGCCGGCGCCGCGCTGGTGCTGCGTCCCGCGGAGTTCAGGGCCAACGCGCAGGATGTCGCCGAACTGGTCGATTTCCTGACTGTCCAGTCGAAGCGCTACGCTGAAATCCGGATTCCGACGGTGATCATCACCGGAGATGCCGACGGCACGGTGTCGCCGCGCATCCACAGTCACCGGCTCGCCGAGGAAATTCCCGGTGCCCGCCTCGTCGAACTCGAGGGCGTCGGGCACATGCCGCATTACGCGGCAACGGACACGGTTGTCGCGGAAATCGAAAAGATGGCGTCCGAACTGAATCTTCCCCAGAACGACAGGGGACCGGCGACCGCCGCACGGAACGTCATTCCGCTCCAGCAGTGACAGCCGCTCCGTCCCGATAGCGGAACGCGGAACCCTCTACTCGCCGTCATCCTTGTCGTCGCCGACAAAGGCGATGCGCAGCATATTGGTCGCGCCCGGCGTACCGAACGGCACGCCGGCGGTGATGATGATGCGCTGGCCGGGTCGGGCGAAGCCTTCCTGGTATGCGATCCGGCAGGCCCGGTCGACCATGTCGTCCTCGTCGCGGGCATCCTCCGTCTGCACGCAGTGCACGCCCCAGACGAGGGCCAGCCGGCGGCTGGTCGCAGGAACCGGGCTCAGTGCGATGATCGGCCGGTCCGGCCGCTCGCGAGCGGCTCTTAGTCCCGTTGCGCCCGACGAGGTATAGCAGACGATCGCCGGCAGCCGCAGCGTCTCGGCGACCGTGCGGGCTGCTGCGCTGATCGCGTCGGGCCCCGTCGGTTCGGGATCGGCGCGCTGGGCGTTGATGATGCTGGCGAAGTTCGAATCGGTTT
>ENA-ORCV01001181-ORCV01001181.1-marine-metagenome-genome-assembly--contig:-NODE-1181-length-9999-cov-3.291373_pt1 | contig 9999 bp, 10 predicted proteins | sample MGYA00237779_ERZ508509 | MGnify/ENA primary metagenome ERZ508509 (study PRJEB26180, sample SAMN06268772) | marine metagenome | isolation source: Bioluminescent Bay, La Paraguera, Puerto Rico | place... | reverse complement strand
AAAGGTCATACGGCTCAATCCCGACGGCGATGAAACGCCAACGCTGGGCCGCCATCGCACACTGCTGCAGGATCTGTTCGGCAATATCGGCCAGGTGGGCGCCCCGGGTGTCGGCGGGCAATAAGGGCAATCATTTCACCAATCGCATTGCTTGAAGCGGGCGGGCGACTGCCCCATATGCGCTGTCATGGATAAGAGCAGGGACAGCCACAGCATGGTCCAGTGGCACGGGACGACAATCATCGGCGTGAAACGCGGCGACACCACCGTGATTGCCGGCGATGGACAGGTTTCCATGGGCAATACGGTGATGAAGCCCAACGCCCGCAAGGTGCGCCGCATTGGGGATGAGGGCAAGGTGATCGCCGGTTTTGCCGGGGCCACCGCCGATGCCTTCACCCTGTTCGAGCGGCTCGAACGCAAGCTGGAACAGCACAGCGGGCAATTGCTGCGCGCCGCGGTGGAACTGGCCAAGGACTGGCGTACCGACAAGTATTTGCGCAACCTCGAAGCGCTGATGATCGTTGCCGATGCCGAGAGCATGCTGGTGCTGACGGGCAATGGCGATGTGCTGGAACCCGAGGGCGGGATCGCCGCGATCGGTTCCGGCGGCAATTATGCGCTCGCCGCCGCGCGCGCGCTTTCCGATTACGAAGACGATCCCGAAAAGATCGCTCGCCGCGCGATGGAAGTGGCGGCAGAAGTCTGCGTCTTCACCAATGACCGCGTGACGGTCGAAACAATTTCATAGAGCATCATGGAAATTCTGACCCCCAAGGCGATCGTCGCCGCCCTTGACGAGCACATTATCGGCCAAAAGGATGCCAAGCGCGCCGTGGCCGTGGCATTGCGCAATCGCTGGCGCCGCCAACGCTTGAGCGCCGATTTGCGCGACGAGGTGACGCCCAAGAACATCCTCATGATCGGCCCCACCGGCTGCGGCAAGACCGAGATCAGTCGTCGCCTCGCCAAGCTCGCCAGCGCGCCTTTCATCAAGGTGGAGGCGACCAAGTTCACCGAGGTTGGCTATGTCGGGCGCGACGTCGAACAGATTGCTCGCGACCTCGCCGAAGAAGCGATCCGGCTGGAAAAGGACCGCCGGCGCGAGGCTGTGCGCGAAGCTGCCAGCGAGGCGGCGATGGAGCGCCTGCTCGATGCATTGGTGGGCGCGAGTGCTTCGGCCGCCACCCGCGAGAGTTTCCGTCAGCGCATCGTCGACAATTCGATGAACGATACCGAAGTGGAAGTGGAAGTCGCCGAGCAGGGCGGGATGCAGATGGACATTCCCGGCATGGGCGGCGGCGCGACCATGATCAATCTCAGCGATATGATGGGCAAGGCCTTCGGTGGCCCGCCGAAGAAGAAGCGCAAGCTCAAGGTCCCCGATGCGTGGGACAAGCTGGTCGACGAAGAAGCAGAAAAACGCATGGACCAGGAGGATGTCGCCCGCGTCGCGCTGCAGAATGCGGAAACCAATGGCATCGTCTTCCTCGATGAGGTGGACAAGATCGCCGTCTCCGATGTGCGCGGCGGTTCGGTCTCCCGCGAAGGCGTGCAGCGCGACTTGCTGCCGTTGATCGAAGGCACCACGGTCGCCACCAAATATGGTCCGATGAAGACCGACCATGTTCTCTTCATCGCCAGTGGCGCTTTCCATGTCGCCAAGCCCTCCGACATGCTGCCAGAATTGCAGGGCCGCCTGCCGATCCGCGTCGAATTGCGCAGCCTGACCGAGGAGGACTTTGTCCGCATCCTCAGCGAGACCAAGGCCAACCTTGTCGAACAGTACAAGGGCCTGCTCGGCACCGAGGATGTCAGCGTGGACGTGACTGCGGATGCCATTGCGGAAGTCGCGAAGATTGCCGCGCAGGTGAATGAAGGCGTCGAGAATATCGGCGCGCGCCGGCTGCAGACGGTGATGGAAAAGCTGTTCGAGGAACTGAGCTTCGATGCCGAGGATCGCACGGGCGAGAGCGTGACGGTGGATGCCGCCTATGTGCGCGACAAGTTGTCCCAACTCGCAAGCGATACCGATCTGTCGAAATATATTCTATAGACGCTTACCCACCCCCAACCCCTCCCGCCTGCGGGAGGGGAGCGAGGCTTGCCGAACCGCAGGTGAGGCTAGTCGCAGCGGGGTGGGCCGGAGAGAGAGCCAACCGCAATGTCCAACACCCCACCCGATGGCAAACTGATCTACCGCTGCCTTACCGGCAAGGATGACAAGGCCTTCTGCGAGCGTGTTTCCGAGGCGCTGGAAGAAGGTTGGCGGCTGCACGGCTCGCCAGCGATGGCCTTCGACAGCGAAACGGGCGAAATGAAGGTGGCGCAGGTTGTCGTCTGGCCAGGCTACCAGACGACCAACGACTAGGTTTTGGAGTGACCTCACTTACCCTTGACCGCGACGGCGCTGCACATTTTGCTGCCCTCGCAAAGGCAATCCTTCCCGAATTGGAACTCGCATTTGAGGGTTTCCCGAAGGACGCAGCGGGGACGCGAATCGTTGACTGTCCTGCGATAGCCGGGCTGCTGGCAGCCGATCGAGCTATCGGCGCCAAGGTTGCGGATATGCTGGGCGACGACGCGATGCCCGTGCGAGCCATCCTGTTTGACAAGAGTCCGGATGTGAACTGGGCGCTGGATTGGCATCAGGACCGAACAATCGCAGTACGAAATAAATGCGAAGTTGCAGGTTTTGGCAATTGGAACACCAAACAAGGCATTGTCCATGTTGAGCCGCCGTTTGTATTGCTCGAACGGATGATCACAGTCCGGATTCATCTGGATCCGGTGGATGGATCGAATGGTGTGCTGGAAATTATCCCGGGATCGCATTGCTTGGGACGGATTTCCGAGAACTCGGTCAGCGCCATTGTTGCAATAGGACCGATTGTGACATGCCCTGCTGAAGCTGGTGATTGCTGGTTCTACAGAACGCCGGTTCTACACCGTTCGAGCCGGTCGCACTCGGCAAAGCGCAGGAGGGTTTTGCAGGTGGACTATTCTGCGGATGAGCTTCCCGGCGGCCTCGATTGGCGAGGCCTCTAGCGCGTCAACTACACCACGCACACCAGAACCAGGCCGGTGGGCGGAAGGCGGTGATCACGCGGCCGGCGGCGATGACAAGCATCCAGCTGCTCAGGCTGACGAATGCGAACCAGCGTGCGGCGCGGGGGATTGCGTCAGTGGGAGAGAGCCCGCGCAGGCTCCGCGCTGTGGTGGCGTAGAACACCGCCATATTGATCCCTGCAATCGCGATCAGCGTCATCTTTATCTGGAAGGCCGGGTTGTAGAGATACTGGTCGGGCGAGCTGGAGACGAAGATCACGCCGCTTCCCAGATTGAGCAAGAATCCGAACACGCCGAAGGGAATAAGCTTGTGCAGTCCCGCCAGCGATATCCCTCTGAAGAAACCCATCATCCTGAGGTCGTACAGGCCGACCGTTCCCATCAACAGGCATAAGCCTGTGAAATGGACGATCTCCGCTATCGGCCAGCCCCAGGCGGAATAGGCGATGTCGAATAGGCCGGTATCGATCGACCATTCGACGATTGCGACCGGATCGAGGAAGGGGTCGGTGGGATAGCTCACTAGCCGAAATCCCCTGTCAACTCGGAGGTCATAAGAATCTCATTGGTGTAGAGCAGCAATTTGCCGCTCGCGACGCCGCCAACCCAAAACAGCAGCGCCGCCACCGCCTGCAGCTTAACCAGGCCGACGGGCTCGACGCCCTTGTCAAAGCTGACCTTGGCCATATGCGCCACCAGCCATGCCGCCGCGATCAGGCAGGCGAACTTCAGCGCGAAGACCCAATTGGTCAGCGCCTTGGCCGGGTAACCCGCCAGCAGGCTGAGGCCGGAAATGATGGCGAGTACTGCGCCGATCTTCATGATCGGAAATACCATGCGCCAGCGTACCAGTTGGGTGCTGCGGGCGAAACCAAGCACCCGCAGGCTCAGCGCCATGCCGCCGCCCACCAGCATGGCCATGCCCCAGGCGTGGAAAATCAGCAGGATGAAATAGGCGTAGAAATCCTCCCGCACGAAGCGGCTGAGGCCGGTCTGTTCGATCCAGGCGAGCACATCCATCATCCCGCGCCATGCCTATCACGGCACGGCGAAATGTCTAACCGCGAGCCAGCACTGTTCAGGGATGGGGCGCAAGGCCGATTTCGACGCCGGTCTTGTCGGTCAGGGCGAATCTGTCGACGAGGTCCGCGCTTGCTTGGTTGAGGCCGAGCACCTGTACGCTGCGGCCATTGCGGCGCATGCGTTCGACCACCTTGTCGAGTGCGGCGGTAGCCGAGATGTCCCAGAAATGCGCGCGCGTGACATCGATGATCACATGGTCGGATGCATCGTCATACTGGCTTTCGGGGCCAAGCTGGCGCTCGAACAGATCGACGCTGGCAAAGAAGATCTGGCCGGTCACTGTGTAGCGGGCCTGCTCCGCCTCGCGCGTGCGGACCACGCTGAACATGGTGCGCACTTTGCCGGTGAAGAAGATGCCCGACAGCAGCACGCCCGCGAGCACACCCATGGCAAGATTATGCGTTGCGACCACGACAACTACGGTCGTGACCATCACTACGCTCGAAGGCCAGGGGTGGTGGCGCAGGTTCGGGATCGAGTTCCAGCTGAAGGTGCCGATGCTGACCATGATCATCACCGCCACCAGCGCGGCCATGGGGATCCGGCCCACAATGGGGCCGAGCACAGCCAGAAGGATCAAGAGGGTGAGGCCTGCGGTGAAGGTCGAGAGTCGCCCGCGTCCTCCCGAAGTTACGTTGATCACCGACTGGCCGATCATCGCGCAGCCACCCATGCCGCCGAACAGGGCCGCGACGACATTGGCCGCGCCTTGCCCGGCACATTCGCGCTTCTTGTTGCTGTCCGTATGCGTCATGTCGTCGACGATCTGTGCGGTCAGCAGGCTTTCCAGCAGGCCCACAGCCGCCATGGTCAGTGAATAGGGCAGGATGATCTGCAGCGTTTCCCAGGTGAGCGGAACATCGGGTAACACGAAATAGGGCAGGCCTTCGGGGAGGTGGCCCATATCGCCGACCGTGTTCACCTCTATATCCAGGCCGATGGTAATCGCGCCCACCACGATGATGGCCACCAGTGGGCTGGGGACGGCGGTGGTCAGCTTGGGGAGCAGGTAAATGATCGCCAGCGCTCCCGCGATTAGCGGATAGGTGATGAAAGGAACATCAATTAGCTGCGGCAATTGCGCCATGAAGATGAGGATCGCCAGCGCATTGACGAAGCCGGTGATCACCGAGCGGCTGACGAACTGCATCATCAGGTCCAGCCTCAGCAGTGCTGCGATGCCCTGGAAAATGCCCATCAGTATCGTCGCCGCGAAGAGATATTCCACGCCGTGATCGCGCACCAATGGCACCACCACCACGGCGACGGCTGCGGTCGCCGCGCTGATCATGCCGGGCCTGCCGCCCGTAAAGGCGATCACCATGGCGATGGCGATGGAAGCATAAAGCCCCACGCGCGGGTCTACCCCGGCGATGATCGAGAAGCCGATGGCTTCGGGAATAAGGGCCAGGGCAACGACGATCCCCGCCAGGATATCCTTACGCGGGTTGGCCAGCCAGTCGCGCTTCAGCGCGGCAGTATCGAACATAGGTCATGATCCATGGATAGGCGCTTATTGTGCAATGCAGCGCAAGACTGCGCGCCCTATCTACGGCAATGCCTGTCAGGGCAAGGGGGTGGCGGTGAATTTATTGCAATTCGCGTTGCGCCTGGCGCAGGGATCGCGTCCATTACTGCTCGGCGTACCAATATTCCTGGTGACAGGCGGCGCATTCGCTGTCCATCTGACCGACCAAATCCGTAGCCGCCTGCAAGTCCATGGCAGATGCTGCCGCGGCGACATTGCGTGATAGGGCGGCAAAGCGTGCCGACATGTCGCGATAGCCTTGCGGATCGGCATCGAGATTGGCCTGCACCTGGTCCATCGGGACTTCATATTCACCCGTGGCCCAATTGCCTTCGCTCGCAGCATGGAGTTCCGAAGCGGCAGCCATCCGGTCACCGATAGCGGCGAGCAAGCCGGCCTGTTCGGCCATGCTGTGCCACTGTGCTGCGGTGATCAGGGAGCTGTCGAGTTCGCCGTCATCGTTATAGGCGTTGTTGGTAACATCCCAGATGGCGACGATGGCCGGGTTCACTTCGTCCTGCATGACATCGCGAACATAGAGGGGGTCGGCCTGCGCGCTGGAGGCAGAGGTGTCCGGTCCGGCCCCATCCGCGGTACAGGAGGCCAGCAGGGTGGCTGAGGCCATGGTCAGGAAAGTGCAAAGGCGCATCACTCGGATCCTCCTACTCGGCGGCATCGTCCAGTTCCGCCTCTTCGCTTAATTGCCGCGTCCACATATCCGCGTAAAGCCCGTCATGGCGCAGCAATTGGCCATGTGTACCCTGCTCGCAAATGCGCCCTTCCTGAATGACGTAGATCAAATCGCTATCGGCAATGGTGGACAGGCGGTGGGCGATGGAAATGGTCGTGCGTCCGGCGGAAACGCGCTTCAGCGTGCCGAGGATGTCCTGCTCGGTGCGTGAATCGAGCGCGCTGGTGGCCTCGTCGAGCAGCAGGATCGGCGGGTTCTTGAGCAAGGTCCGGGCGATCGCGACGCGCTGCTTCTCACCGCCCGAAAGCTTGAGTCCGCGCTCGCCCACTTCGGTCTGAAGGCGCTGTGGCAGGCGCTTGATAAAGGGCCATATCGCCGCATCGCGCGCGGCCCGGATAATCTCTTCCTCGCTCGCATCTTCGCGGCCATAGGCGATGTTGTATCCGATCGTGTCGTTGAATAGCACGCTGTCTTGCGGGACGATACCGATCGCGGCGCGCAAGCTTTCCTGCTGCACTTGGGCGATGTCCTGCCCGTCGATCAATATGCGTCCCTGCCACGGATCATAGAAGCGGAACAGCAAGCGACCGATCGTACTCTTGCCCGCGCCGGAAGGACCGACAAGCGCCACATGGCCGCCTGCGGGTACTTCGAAGGACAGGCCATGGAGGATTTGCCGGTCACGCTCATAGCCGAAATGAACATTGTCGAAGGCGAGGGTGGGTCGCTTCACCACCAGTGCCGGCGCGCCGGGAGCGTCCTCGATTTCCACATTCATGTCGATCAGGCGAAACATCTCCGCCATATCGACCAGCCCCTGCCGGATCGTGCGATAGACCCAGCCGAGCATGTCGAGCGGGCGGAAGAGCTGCTGCAGATAAGTGTTTACCAGCACCAGGTCGCCCACCGACAGCCTGCCTTGGCTCCAGCCCCATACCGTCCAGGCCATGGCCCCGCCCATCATCAGCTGAAGGATGAAGGCCTGTACGATATTGAGCAGGGCGAGCGAATTGTCGGTGCGGATCGATGCCTCGGCATAGGCATGCGCCGATTGCGCGTAGCGACTCTTCTCACGGCTCTCCGCGCCGAAATATTTGACGGTCTCGTAATTGAGCAGTGAGTCAACGGCGCGCGCCATGGCCTGACCGTCGAGATCGTTCATCTGCTTGCGCAGGCGCGTGCGCCATTCGGTAATGCGCTGCGTCACCCAGATGAAGGCGAAGATGGTGATCGCCGTGGCGGCCACGATCTCCCATCCGAAAAGCTTGTAGAAGATCACCGCGACAACGATCAGTTCGATGGCGGTGGGCAATATGTTGAACAGCAGGAAATAGAGCATCGAGCTGATCGACTTGGTGCCGCGTTCGATCACCCGCGTGATCTCGCCCGTCCGGCGCGAGAGATGGAAGCGCAGCGAGAGGCGGTGCAATTGTTCGAACACGTCTTCGGACAGGCTGCGCACAGCATCCTGCCCCACCCGGTTGAACACCATATTGCGCGTCTGGTCGAAGAAAGTGGTGGCAAAGCGTCCGGCGGCATAGGCCAACACCAGACCCAGCGCGACCCACAGGACAGGGTCGCCTTCCGCCGCCATCGCGTCGACTGCATTGGCATAGGCGAACGGCACAGTCAGCACGATCACCTTCGCCACAATGACGAACAGCGCAGCGATGACGATACGGCCGCGCAGGTCGGTCCTGTGCTTCGGCCAGAGATAGGGCAGGAAGCGGCGGACCGTCCCCCAATCTCCATGTTCCGCCACTACGTTTCTATCTTGATCGCCCGCCGCCATGGAGTTGACTTGGGGTGGTAAAGCCTTTCCGGCAACAAATATCCGCTATCAAAGGGCCAAGCGACTGAAACGTTCGAGGCTGGGTAGCCGCGAGCCATCCGGCAAGTCGAACAATATCCTGCGGCTCGGGAAGTCGATGGCGACCCTCTCGAAAAGGCGAAGCTCGTTCATGCCCAGCACCATGGCTGGCTGATCGCCCAGGCCCAGAGCATCAAAGGTAGGCGAGTCCGCAAAGGATATGAAGAAATTGCTCAATTGTGCGCGATCCAGCTCAAGACTGCGGACCATGCGAACCTTGCCGGTCCTTTGAACGCCATTGATATCCGTCATTTCCGCATCAGCTGACTCTCGCGAGCGGCGCAGGCGTTGGAACAGCGCCTCATTGCCCACCGAGCCCTGGGCCCCCGTGTCAACGATAACTGCTGTCCGTACGCCATCGATGCGGGCGCGCGTAATAATCAGGCGCCCCGCCTCGCGCTGGGCACGCACGATGATGTCATAGCCGCGATTGCTTCGCCGATCTTCGTCATGGGCAATTTCAAGCATTCGGTTTTCGAAATCGAGCATCACGCGCCGGTCTTGCAAGGCGTCGATACCCAGAATGCCGTCGGCTCCGCCGATATTCTCACCCACCACAAGCGCTGCCCTTGCTCCAAAATAGCTGTGACTGCCGAAGGCGATTTCATCGAGAATTGTTGTTTCAACTTCGCGACGGCTTGCCATGCCCACCAAAGTGGCCGTTTCACGTTCGGTCAACATCAGCTGGTCGGCCAGCGCATGGCTCAAGACAGTGGCCTGTGCGCCGGTATCGATCATGAACTGGTAGGGGCCTTTGCCATTGATTGTGACCGGCACGGTCATGCGGCTATAGCGCTCTTCCTCCATCGTAATGATTTCGGTCGCAGCCTCTTCCGCAGCGCCGGCAATCTCAGTTTGTGTGACAAGCGCATCATTGGCACCGGCTCCGGAAGAACCGATCAAGGCCAATGCACCGGCGTATCTAAGCCAGCTCATGACATCCTCTCCATTAGAATGGACCGCGAGCATACCATGTCTCGGACCGTGGGCCAAAGCCGGATGCAAAAGTCTGCTAGAGCCCGGTTTCCGATTCTGCCGCAATCCGGTTCAAAAGTTTCACAACACCAATTGATTCGGAATGGACTTGCCGCGCACTTTCAATCCGCGATGGAGAATTGAGAGGCTAAATCGTCCGACCCGGCCGCTATTGCGGTAAGTGTTTACCGTTGCGATCTGCTTGTGCCAGACGCGACCATTTCGCGGGCAATCTGATGCAAGAAAGATGCTCATATAAGATCTTGTTTTTACGCTATATTTCAAATTTGCGAAAGTTTTTTTGAAAAAGCCGTTGACCGAATCCCGATGCCCGCCTAGATGGCCCTCACCGACGCGGCGCTGACGGTTTCTCACCGCCCTCGCAGCTCGGTCGCCAACATAGATCGGACAGTTTGTCCCCCGGTCCAAAAAATCGGGGAGCAATCACTGTCCGCTTCTTTCTGTCTGGTGGCTCTTTGACATTGTCGTATTTCGATGAAGGGACATGTGGGCGACGGCACCCGGTCCGGGGTTCTCAAGGCTCTGGATACCGGTAACCTATAAGCCGATTGCCACATCCTTGGTCTGCTACCACGCAGCCATGTGATGATGCATGTCCTTCGTATCCATTACGTTTGACAGTGCAGGTATCGGCTCCTTGAAGCTCTTGCCTTGCGGGTTGGCGAACTTCGGTTCGTGCCTGTTTGGTGAGTGACACAAACTTGAGAGTTTGATCCTGGCTCAGAACGAACGCTGGCGGCATGCCTAACACATGCAAGTCGA
>ENA-ORCV01001180-ORCV01001180.1-marine-metagenome-genome-assembly--contig:-NODE-1180-length-10000-cov-2.271894_pt1 | contig 10000 bp, 6 predicted proteins | sample MGYA00237779_ERZ508509 | MGnify/ENA primary metagenome ERZ508509 (study PRJEB26180, sample SAMN06268772) | marine metagenome | isolation source: Bioluminescent Bay, La Paraguera, Puerto Rico | place... | reverse complement strand
CGGCCTGTCTTTCAAGTATGACCGCATGGAGGATGCGGCCCGGGACCTGACACCCTGGGTGGTCAAGACCGGCCCCTGGGACAAGCATTTGCTCGATGTCGGCTCCGGCCCCGGTTATTTCCTGTTCCATGCTCGCGCGCATGGCTGGAAAGTGCAGGGCGTCGATCCCTGGAAAGAGATCGCAGCCTGGGGCACCAAGCACTTCAACATGCCGGTTGAGCCGGTCCGGATCGAGGACAGTCAGCTGGAAGACGGCGCTTTTGAAGTCGTCACGGCCCTCGATGTGATCAGCTTCACCGACAATCCGGTGGAATTCCTGAAGGCCTGCCGCGCCAAGCTGAAACCCGGCGGCCTGCTGATGATCTCGACGCCCAATTATGGCTCCGCCATCCGCAAGGAAAAAGGACCGGACTGGCCGCACCTTTCCGCCAATGTGCGGCGCTGGTTTTTCTCGCCGGAAAGCCTTGAGCGGGCGGCGCGCGCCGCCGGTTTTGGCGCCTGCCGCGTTCAGCTCGCCGGTGGCGAGGGCGGCGACGAGGAATTGCTGTTCTACTCGCAGAACCCGCACAAGGCGTCTGTCAGCTGGGCGGATATCGCCGAGGAGGCCCCGTCGGACAACATGCTGCCGCCGCTCGACCGTCGCCAGGTCGATGAATCGCTTCTGACAGACGAGCAGCGCTTCTGGCGCGAAAACGGCTATCTGATCCTGCGGAATTTCATCCCCGAAGACGTGGTGGACGCCTATTGCCGCGTTCGGGAGAAAGTCTCCTCTTTCGGCGGATGGGACGATGAAACCCCCTATATGGAGATCAAGGAAATCCGCGATCTCTGTCTTCACGGCCCCCTCGCGAAAACGCTGCATGAGCTGATCGGTGAGGAAATGGTGATGAACCTCAACCTCACCGGCTGGAAAACGACCCAGCGCGACTGGCACCAGGATGATTATCTCAACCCGGACGAGGTGCGCGGGCGCTATGTAGCCTGCTGGTTCGCGCTGGATTCCATTACGCCCGACAGCGGCCCCTTCCAGTTCGTCCCCGGCTCCCACAAATGGCCACACGTAAAGCGGTCGAAAATCCTCAACTTCGTCCCCGAGGAGGTGCGCCAGACCCGGGCCTGGCCGATTCACTCGGAGCGGGTGCTGACGCCATTCTTCGAAGAGATGATCGAGCGCGAAGGCCTGGAAAAGGTCGATTTCACCGCCGAGAAGGGCGACGTACTGATCTGGCATGCACGCCTTCTGCACCGTGGCACGGTGGCGAAGAATCCCGACCGGCTGCGCAAGGCAATTATCGCGCACTACACCGCCCTGGATGCGATGAAGCATTATGGCGCTGTCGAGCGATGGGACACGGGCGGGCTCTACTTTGTCGAAGCCAAGAAACGTGCACCGGATCCAAGCCGGGTCGTGGAGACCGTGTGATCATGCCCCCAGTGCTTGATGGCCTCGGCGATCTCACCCGCCGCGCCGTCATTGCCACGGGGCTCGCCGGACTGACGCTTTCCGGATGCAGTGGGCAAAACGGGGCACCACCAGGGCTGTTGCGGGTAGCGATCGGGCGCATGCCGGATTCGCTCGACCCGGCGATTGGCCAGTTCGCAGCCTCCGCCCTTCTCTACAAGCAGCTCTTCACCCCGCTCACGGATTATGCCGACACGCTGGAACTTGCGCCGGGCCTGGCGCGGGACTGGTCCACGCCGGATAATGGCCGTACCTGGCTATTCCGGCTGCGCGAAGGCCTCGAATGGTCGGACGGGCACCCGCTCACGGCAGACGATGTCGTCTGGTCAGTGCGCCGTTTCCTGGACCCGGCAACCGCGGGCGGCGAGCTCGGCGATTTCTTCGCGGTCGAAAACGCCCTGGCTGTGCTGGGCGGCGACCTCCCGGCCAGCGAGCTGGGTGTCACTTCGCCCGACCCCGATGTGGTCGAATTCCGCCTGACCCAGCCCCTCGGCCTGTTTCCGACCCTGATGCGGGAATTTTATCCCTTCCCGCGCCACGCCATTGAGGTGCACGGCAATGACTGGGTGCGGCCGGAACATTTCGTCGGATCGGGCCCTTTCGTGCTGGCGGACCAGGGCGCGCTATCCCATGACCTATCGCGCAACAGGCATGCCATCCGGCCCGCCGCAGTACCGGCTGCACGTGTCGACATTGTCGACGATGCCGCCACGCGCACCCGCATGTTCCGGGCCGGAGAGTTCGACCTCGCCGAAGGACCGAACGCCGCCCAGATCCCGGCCTTGCGGGACATCCTCGGCGGACGCCTGCGCAGCTTTCCGGCCCCGAAATTCACATACCTCAAGATCAATCTGCGGCGTCCGGCCCTGGCGAATACTGCCCTGCGCCGGGCGCTTTCCGCGGCGATTGATCGGCGGTTCCTGGCTGAGCAGATCATGGGCGGCACGGCCTTCCCGTCGGAGTCGGTCCTGCGCCCCGGCATTGTGACGCCCGGCGGCGTGGAACACGCCCGGCAATTGCTGGAGCAGGCCGGTCTGACCGGTTCCCGGCGTCCGTCCGTTGTGCTGCGGACGAGCTCGGGTGAACGGGAACGCCTGGCGATTGCCATCGCCGATGACTGGAACCGGGCCGGAATCGAAACCGAGATGCTGGCGACCGAGCCTGTCGATCTCTATTCGTCCGTGGATGGCGGGGATTTTGATGTCGCCCTGTCTCATTTCGACCGGGGCCTGAAGCGCGACCCCAACTTCCTGATGGAACCCTTTGCGCGCGGCGGCTTCGCCGACGATTCCGGCTGGTTCGAGACGGCCAGCGCGGACGCGGAACGGTTTTCCGGCCTGATCGATGGCGCGCGAAGCGAAGTATCCCCCGACATCCGCACGCGGCTCTATCTCAGTGCCGAAGCTCGGCTGCTTGACCAGCAAATCATCATTCCGCTCTTGCATGAGCAGGCGCACTGGCTGATTTCCGAGCGTGTGATCGGCCTGACGGACGCTGTTCAGCCGCAGCTTTGGCGGGGACTGAATGTCGACGGCGTTTAATCCCTCGCCAAGCCGTCGAATCCGGTCTAAGACCGCCTCCTAGCACGACAACCAGACGCTCTTCCTGCCGCCGCGCCTTTCCAGGTGCCCCGGGCGGTACAAAGTGCGCGCAGACCTGACGGGGCCGGGATGCCGAAACGTACCGACATCGAGAGCATTCTGATCATTGGTGCAGGACCGATCATTATCGGGCAGGCCTGCGAATTCGACTATTCGGGCGTCCAGGCCGTCAAAGCGCTGAAGGAAGAAGGCTACCGGGTCATCCTGGTCAACTCCAACCCGGCCACTATCATGACCGATCCGGAGCTGGCTGATGCGACCTATATCGAGCCGATCACACCGGAAATGGTAGCCAAGGTGATCGAGAAGGAGCGCCCGGACGCCCTGCTTCCCACCATGGGCGGGCAGACGGCGCTCAATTGTGCGCTCGAGCTCGACCGGCGCGGCGTGCTGGAAGAATTCGGCGTCGAGATGATCGGTGCCAAGGCCGACGTGATCGACAAGGCCGAAGACCGGGAACGATTCCGCGAGGCGATGGACAAGATCGGGCTCGAGAATCCGCGCGCGCTGGTCGTGTCATCGCCCAAGATCCGCGATGAAAAGGGCCGCATCATCGGCTATGACCGCGCGGCGGGCGCCATCAAGGCGATGGAAGCAATCGAGGAAATCGGCCTGCCCGCCATTATCCGTCCGGCCTTCACGCTCGGCGGGACTGGCGGCGGTGTCGCCTACAATCTCGACGAATACGAAACCATCGTCCGGGCGGGCATCGATGCGTCGCCCACCGGCCAGGTGCTGATCGATGAAAGCCTGCTTGGCTGGAAGGAATACGAGATGGAAGTCGTCCGCGACCGTGCGGACAATTGCATCATCATCTGCTCGATCGAGAATATCGACCCGATGGGCGTCCATACCGGCGACAGCGTGACCGTTGCCCCGGCCCTGACCCTGACCGACAAGGAATACCAGCGCATGCGTACGGCCTCGATTGCCGTGCTGCGCGAGATCGGCGTCGAGACCGGTGGCTCGAACGTGCAGTTCGCGGTCAATCCGGAAGATGGCCGGATGGTGGTCATCGAGATGAATCCGCGCGTATCGCGCTCGTCGGCCCTGGCATCGAAGGCGACCGGCTTTCCGATTGCGCGTGTCGCGGCCAAGCTGGCCGTGGGCTATACGCTCGACGAGATCGGTAATGACATTACCGGCGGTGCCATTCCGGCGAGTTTCGAGCCGACCATCGATTATGTGGTCACCAAGATCCCGCGCTTTGCCTTCGAGAAATATCCGGGTGCCGAGAACATACTGACGACCTCGATGAAATCGGTCGGCGAAGCGATGTCGATGGGCCGGACCTTCAAGGAATCCGTCCAGAAGGCGCTTCGCTCGCTGGAGACCGGACTGTCCGGATTCGACGAAATCCCGATTGCCGACCTCGATGAAGCACCCGACGAGAATGCCCGGCGCGAAGCGGTGTCGGCCGCGCTGTCGCGGCCAACGCCGGACCGGCTGCGCGTGATCGCGCAGGCCTTCCGCGAGGGCTTCACGGTCGAGGACATCAATGCGGCCTGTTCGTTCGAGCCCTGGTTCCTGCGCCAGATCGAAGAGATCGTGGCGACCGAGGACGAAGTGCGCCGCAATGGGCTGCCGCAGACGGCAGAAGCGTTCACCGCAATGAAAGCCGACGGTTTCTCGGATGTACGGCTCGCTATGCTGACCGGCCTGGACGAGGCCGATGTCCGTCAGGCCCGCAAGGCACTCGGCGTACGCCCGGTCTACAAGCGCGTCGACACCTGCGCGGCCGAGTTCGAGGCCGTCACACCCTATATGTATTCGACCTACGAGACCGCGCCGCTGGGTGGTGCGCCCGATGACGAGGCCCAGCCGACGGATCGCAAGAAGGCGATCATTCTCGGCGGTGGCCCCAACCGGATCGGCCAGGGCATCGAGTTCGACTATTGCTGCTGCCATGCGGCGTTTGCCTTCAAGGAAGAAGGCATCGAGTCGATCATGGTCAACTGCAATCCGGAAACGGTATCGACCGACTACGATACCGCAGACCGGCTCTATTTCGAGCCGCTGACCCTGGAAGACGTGCTCGAGCTGATCGAAACCGAGCGCCAGTCCGGCGAATTGCTGGGCGTGGTCGTGCAGTATGGCGGCCAGACGCCGCTGAAACTGGCCAATGACCTGGAAGCTGCCGGCATCCCGATCCTGGGAACGCCGCCGGATGCCATCGATCTCGCGGAAGACCGGGAGCGTTTCAAGGCGCTGCTCGACAAGCTCGATCTCAAGCAACCCCCCAACGAAATCGCCCGCTCCGAGGAAGAGGCCATGGCCGCGCTGGAGCGGCTCGGCTTCCCGCTGGTTCTGCGCCCGTCCTATGTGCTGGGCGGCCGGGCCATGGAAATCGTACGCGACCGCGAGGGGCTGGAACGCTACCTGCGCGAAGCTGTCGTTGTTTCCGGCAAGACGCCGCTGCTTGTTGACCGTTATCTCGACAATGCCGACGAGGTCGATGTCGACGTGATCTGTGACGGCGAGGACGTCTTCGTCGCCGGCGTGATGGAGCATATCGAGGAAGCTGGCGTCCACTCCGGCGACTCGGCCTGCGCACTGCCGCCTTTCTCGCTGTCGGCGGAGACCGTCGCGGAGCTGGAAGCCGAAGCGATCGCGCTGGCACGCGCGATTGGTGTGAAAGGCCTGATGAACGTCCAGTTCGCGGTGAAGAACGGCACGATCTATGTGCTGGAAGTCAATCCGCGCGCCTCGCGCACCGTGCCCTTTGTGGCCAAGGCGATTGGCGTACCCGTCGCGAAAATTGCGGCCAAGGTGATGGCTGGCGAGCGTCTGGCCTCGTTTGGCTTGAAGAAGCCGCAGCCCAGGCATGTCGCGGTCAAGGAAGCTGTCATGCCTTTTGCCCGGTTCCCGGGCGTCGATCCGGTGCTGGGGCCGGAAATGCGCTCGACCGGCGAGGTGATGGGCATCGACGCGTCCTTCGAGTCCGCCTTCGCCAAGTCGCAGATCGCGGCCGGCGTCAACCTGCCCCGCAAGGGTGCGGTCTTCATCTCTTTGAAGGAAACCGACAAGCCGTTGATGCTGGAGGCCACCCGGGCCTTCGTCGCGCTCGGCTTCGAGATCCTGGCGACCAAGGGAACGGCCAAAACCTTTGCTGACGCGAGAATCCCGGTGCGAACCGTGAACAAGGTCTATGAAGGCCGGCCGCATATCGTCGACGATATCAAGAATGGCCAGGTCCAGTTGATCGTGAACACGACAGAAGGCCGGTTGTCACACAAGGACAGTTATTCCATTCGCCGGACAGCACTGGAACTCAAGGTTCCCTGCTACACGACCGCATCTGCCGCCATTGCCGCCGTGCGATCACTTGAGAAGATTGATGACGGGGCGCTTGAACCGCACGCCTTGCAATCCTACTCTAATTGATCCCACATCTGCAGATCAGCACTGCGAAGTATCCAGACATGACGAAAATCCCGATGACCGCCGAGGGTTACAAGGCCCTCGACGAAGAAATGAAAAACCTGAAAACCGTTGAGCGCCCGGCCGTGATCCAGGCGATTTCGGAAGCGCGTGAGCATGGCGATTTGTCGGAAAACGCCGAATATCACGCCGCCAAGGAGCGCCAGGGGTGGATCGAGGGCCGCCTTGCGGAAATCGAGGACAAGCTGGCACGGGCGCAGGTGATCGACGTGTCCAAGCTGGACGGCGACACGATCAAGTTCGGTGCCACGGTGACCGTGGTCGACGAGGATACGGATGCGGAATCGGTCTACAAGATCGTCGGCGAAGACGAAGCGGATGTGCGGTCCGGCAAGATTTCCATCACCTCGCCTATTGCACGCGCAATGATCAACAAGGAAGTCGGCGACGTGATCGAAGTGAACGCGCCCGGCGGGCTGAAATCCTACGAAATCCTGCAGGTCGACTGGGTCTGATTTCCCGCTGACAGGCACAAAAAAACGGCCGGGCAAAACCCGGCCGTCTTCTTTTCTGCCATTTGCCTATCGCAGGCCGGGCACAAATTCGCCCGGATCAACCTGTTCGCCATTGCGGCGGACCTCGACATGGACGTGCGGTCCTGTGGACCGGCCCGTTGTGCCAACCCGGCCGATCTGCTGGCCGGCCCGCACGGTATCGCCGACCGCGACGTCAAATCCCTGCATGTGCGCATAAACCGTTTGCCAGCCCTCGCCATGGTCAATGGCCACCGTATTGCCCCAGGCTTCATTGCCATTGAACCCGTTGGCGGCGTGAACGACCCGGCCCGCAGCAGGCGCGGATATCGGCGTGCCCTCAGGTGCAGCGACATCGGTGCCATTGTGGAATGGCGGCGCGGATGCCGGCATGTCCGGACGCGGTCCGAAGCGGCTGGAAATACGTCCCCCCGAGACCGGGGCATTGATGAATGGCGCTGCCACATCGGCCGGGCCGAAACTGACCTCCTGCGGTTCCGGCGCCGGCTCTACGGCAGCGTCCGGCGCAAAGGCCAGTTCGCCGAACGGCATCTCTTCCGGTTCCGGTGCGATGCCGGCGACGGCCTCGATCTGCTGAACCGGCTGAACGGTTTCCACACGGTCCGTCCAGGCCGCCTGTGCAGCTGCCAGCGGTACGGCGATCGAGAGGGTTGTGGCGGTGAGCAGAATGCTGCGCAGATGCGACGGACGCCCCCCGCCCATTATGGCCTTGATACGCATTTTACGATGTCTCCTGTCTTGAGGTCCGAAAGCCGACGCGGCGGGAATGGCCTGCCGCATCGTGTCGATCAGCGTCGACGCATAGGCCGAGCGCTGCGTGCTCCCCAGCACATTGAGTGTTTCGGCGTCGCAGGCGATTTCCCGCGCGGCACCGAGTTCGCGTTCGATCCACCGCAAGGGCAAATGGAACCAGAAAATTGTCGTGAGCGCCGTGCCCACGAGCCGGTCACGCTCGTCACCGCGATTGTGGTGAACCCGCTCATGAACCAGTGCAAACCGGAGCGCACGCTGATCGGACAAGAGCGCTTCCGGCAGGACAATCACGCCCCACCAACCGGTGAGGACCGGCGACGCAATGCGCGGTGAAATCAACACGCGGGCTTCGGCCGCCGTGACGGCTCCGGCCGCGGCTTCGATCCGGTCCTGCTCCGATGATTCCGGCCAGCGGCATCGCTTGAGAAAGCTGCGCCGCCGGAGATGCCGCCGGGCGGCAAGTCCCAATGAAACGACCAGTCCTGCCAGATAGAGACCGGCCAGCCAGCTCCATGCGAACCCGAATGTCGTGAGCGATGAGGCGGCGGGCATTTCGGCGGCCGGCCAGGCGAGCGGGAGACTGGCATGGAGCGGTGCTGCCTGAGCGGCAGCCGATGCGGGTGCTTCGGGAATGAAGTGGATCATGGGCGCCAGGATCAATGGCAGTACGCTGACCCAGCGGGCCATACGCCAATGAATGGCTGCGCCCGGTCCGGCTGGCATCCGGCTGAGAATTGACCAGAGCACCAGACCCGAAACCAGCGAAAACCCGGCTCCCAGCAAAAGCGCGTCAACCAGCCCGCCCATGCCTTGTTCTCCCCGTCATCGTCGTTTTCGAGCAAGCGGGTCAGTTCCTCGGCTTCTTCCGCCGTGAACAGCTTGCTCGATGCAAAGGCTGTCGCCGGAATCGGTCCGTCGAGGTCAAGTGTCTTGGCCGCAAACTCGCGGATCAGCTGACTCATAAGGGCGACCTTGGCGACCGTGGCGGAAAACACGGCGAGGCCATGGACATCCTTTCGCGAGACAAGCCCTTTTTCGTGCATCCGCAGCAAGAGTGTCCGCGTGGTCGAATAGGACCAGCCGGTTTCAGGCGCGACCGCGTTCTGGATTTCGCGCGCGCTTTGCGCCCCGGCGGTCCATAAATGCTTGAGAACGGCCAGTTCGGCCTGGGAGGGGGAATTTGACATTAGCTCGTCACATTGTTACTACAACTGTAACGACGTTACGAGTGTAACACGTCGACGTCAAGCTGTTTTGTAAATCCTGCGTCCGGCGTCGAATGGCGAGGGTTTTCTACCGGCCCGGTGTCATGTGACACGCATTTCCGACACGGCCTTGAGCTGAGGCAGAACCGCGCTTTGCCACCCGCCGGCCAGACTGTCGCGGACATGCCGGATTATCTCCGCCGGAAACTGGTCCCAGCCGAAGTGCTTCAGCCGGACACGTGTGAGCGTGTCGGACACCGATACGAGATCAAACCTGACATAGGTTTTCGGTGTGTCCGGGAAAAACCAAGAAAACACGAAGGTCTCCGGTGCGTTCATCGTCTCGATTTCGCAGCAGGTCGCGCCATCGATGTTGCCGGCCCGGCGGCTCGCCTCGTCAGGCTGCATGTAGAATCGGCTGCCAACACGGCCCGCATATTCCAGGCAGCCCAGCCATTCCGGTACCGTTTCTGTTGACGTCATGGTCTCCCAGACCACCAAGATGGGCGCATGGATCTCGATCTCGCTTTCGATATCGGCAACGGGTTCAGCGGGTTTGGTCATAACGGGCCTCCGACAGAGATTTCAGCGCAGACAGGCGATCGTCCCAGAAGGCGTTGAGCCAATCCCGAGCTTCTGCCGCGGCCTCGGGATTCAGCCGGTAAATCAGCTCGCGGCCGAATTTCCGCTCGACCACGAGGCCAGACCGGCGCAAGACCGCCAGATGGCGCGAAACACCCGGACGACTGATCGTCTGACTGGCGGCAAGTTCGCCCGCATTAGCTTCCCCCGCGCGTAGCTGTTGAAGCAACGCCCTGCGAACCGGATGTCCAAGCGCCTGGAATATCGCGTCTGCGCCATGCATACCTCATTATGTAACCACTTCGTTACATGTCAACAGGCTTGCCGGACCCGCGCCTTTCGGCCAGACCTTTGGCATGACAGAGACACCAGAAATCTGGGCAGTGGCCGATGCCCGGCGCGGCGTTGAAAACCAGGCCATCGGGCTGGCAGAGGCGCTCGCAGCGGAATGCGGCGGGCGCA
>ENA-ORCV01001179-ORCV01001179.1-marine-metagenome-genome-assembly--contig:-NODE-1179-length-10002-cov-2.598791_pt1 | contig 10002 bp, 7 predicted proteins | sample MGYA00237779_ERZ508509 | MGnify/ENA primary metagenome ERZ508509 (study PRJEB26180, sample SAMN06268772) | marine metagenome | isolation source: Bioluminescent Bay, La Paraguera, Puerto Rico | place... | reverse complement strand
CCGGCGGGTCGGCGCGGCGGCGCAGATCGCCCAGCGTGCCCTGCGCCACCATCCGGCCGCCCGACAGGATCACCATGCGGTCGGTGCGCGCCTCGACCTCGGTCAGCGCGTGGCTCGACAGCAGGATCGCGGTGCCCTCGGCGGCGAGCCCGTCGAGGATCTCGTAGAAATCGCGCCGCGAGACCGGATCGAGGCCGGATGTCGGCTCGTCCAGCACCATCAGGCGCGGGGTGCCGATCAGCGCCTGCGCCAGCCCGACGCGCTGCCGCATCCCCTTGGAATAGGTGCCGATGCGGCGCTGCGCGGCATCTCCGAGGCCCACCCGTTCGAGCAGGGCGGGCGCGCCCGATGCGGGCAGCCCGCGCAGGCGCAGGTAATGGGCGATCTGCTCGCGCCCGGTGAGGGCGGGGTGAAAGGCCGCGTTCTCGGGCAGGTAGGCCACGCCGTCGCGCGCACGCGGCGATCCCGGCGCGGCGCCCAGCACCTCGACCTCGCCCGCGTCATGGGCGATGAGGCCCAGCACGATCTTCATCAGCGTGGATTTGCCCGCGCCGTTATGGCCCAGGAGCGCCACGCGCTCGCCCGCCGCGACCGAGAGCGACACATCGCTCAGCGCCGCCGCGCCGTCGAAGCGCTTAGTGAGATGTGAGAGGGTCAGCATCGTTCAACCTTCGTGTCTTTGCCGCCGCGATCGCCTCTGCCTCGGCGGCGAGGAGCGCGGGCGGCACGGGAATGTCGAGGGGCCGGATCAGCGGCGCGCTGTCGATCACGCCGCCGGGCAGGGTTGCGGGAAAGGCGGCCTGCGACCAGCGCACCAGCCGCACCGCGGGCGAGCCCAGCAGCAGCTTGGCCGCAGGCTGCGACCACAGGATGTGATCCATCAGGTCGTTGGGCCGGAACGCGCTGTCGGCAAGCCCGTCGCCATCGAGATCGAAGGCCGCATGATCGGACCAGAAATTGCCGCGCCCGCCCAGGCTCCATTCCACGTCGGTCGTGCCGACATACTTGACCTGCGTGCGGTTGCCGACAAAGGCGTTGCCGGTGATGCCGTTGCGCTCGGACCCGGCGGTGAAATGGATGCCGATATCGCAGCCCTCGAACCGGTTGTTCGCGATCAGGTTCTTGTGGGCGTTGTAGATGAAGGTGCATTTCTCGTGCGTGCCGCCCCGGATCAGGTTGCCGGTGACATCGGAATTGTTGGTATAGTTGAGCATCAGCCCGTGGGTGCGGTCGCCGAGCGACAGGTTGTCCTGCACCGTCACGCGGTCGGAATACATGATCGCGTAGCCCAGCGTGTTGCCGATGCTGATATTGCCGCGCACCTCGGACATGCCGGTATGCATGAAATGCACCGCGAAGCGCAGGTCGCGAAAGGTATTGTCCGCGAACACGTTGCGGCGCGAGACATTGCTGAAGATGCCGTCGCGGCCCAGGCGGATATCGTTGCCGATCACCTGCGCGCCGGGGGCGTTCCAGACATAGACACCGTTGCCGCGCGCGTTCATGCGGTGATCGCTGCGCCCCACGATGGTGTTGCCGCGCACGATGCTGTCGGCTGCGCCGTGGATATCGACGCCGTAGAGATTGCCGAGGATGCGGTTGTCCTCGATCACGGCGCGGCGGGCGGTCCGGGTGAGTTGCACGCCCGAGTCGATCGCCTCGTGATCGTCGCCCGAGCCGGTGATCTCCAGCCCGCGCACGGTGATGTCGTCGCCGGTCACGGTGATGACCGAGCCCGCGCCGCCGCCGTCGATCACGGCCGCGCCGCGCCCGTCGAGCGTGATCGGCCGTGACAGGGTCACCGGGCCGCTGTGGCGGCCCGGTGCGAGGAGCAGCACATCGCCGGGGCGGGCCCCGGCGATGGCATGTTGCAGGGCACCGTCGCCCGCCCGCACGGGCACCTCCGCCGCCCATGCGAAGGGCACGGCGAGAAGGCTCAGAACGGCGAGGGCAATACGGTGCGGCATGGCTCAGGCCCCCTTCGGCTTGACCAGCATGCGGCCGCGCATTTCCATGTGCAGCGCATGGCAGAACCACTGGCAATAGTACCAGTAGACGCCGGGCTTGGACGCGGTGAAGGTGACCGAGGCGGTGGCCTGCGGGCCCACCTCCATCGCGACGCCGTGGTTGTTGAGGCAGAACCCGTGCGTGAGGTCGTCGATATCGTCGAGATTGGTGACGATGACGGTGACCTCGTCGCCCTCGGTGACCTCGAACTTCTCCAGCGAGAAGCTGGGCGCGACGCTCGACATGTAGACCCGCACCTTGTCGCCGTCGCGGATCACGGTATCGGCCCAGTCGTCGATATTCACGCCATCGGCCTCGGCCTGCGCGCGGGTGGCGGCCCACATCGGGTCGTTGCGGTCCCAGGCGTTGCGCGGGTTGAGGATGTCGCGGCGCACGATGATGCTGTCATGCGGCTCGGCAAAGGTCGGGCCGTCATGCACCAGCGTCAGCCCGCCATCCTCGATCGCGAACAGCTGCTCGTTCTCGGGCTTGAGCGGGCCCACGTTGAGGAACCGGTCCTTGGAGAACTTGTTCATCGAGATGTACCACTTGCCATCCGCCTCGAGCGTCTCGCCCATGGAGGTGGAGTTGTGGCCCGGCTGGTAGTGCACATCCGCCTTTTGCAGGATGTACTCCACCGCTTCGCCCTTGGCGGCGCGGATCGCGGCGTCGATGTTCCACTTGACCACCTGGCTGTCGAGGAACAGCGTGGTAAAGGCGTTGCCCCGTCCGTCATAGCAGGTGTGAAGCGGACCGAGGCCCAGTTCCGGCTCGGCCACCACGACCGAGCGCGGATCGACCCCGTCCTCCTCGAAGAGCGCGTCGAACTTGCGCACGTCGAGCACCGAGACCGTGGGCGACAGCTTGCCGTTGACGCAGACATGGATCTTGTCGGGCGCGGTGTTGATGCCGTGGGGGCTGTTGGGGATGGGCACGTAGCGGGTGTATTTCTTGTTCCGCTCCTTGCGCCCGTCGATCACCTTGACGCCGTTCATCTCGGTATAGTCGCCCTCGGCGATGCCCTTTTCGATCTCGGTGAGGTTGAAGATCACGACATGGTCCATCTCGTTCTCGGTCATCTCGGGCAGGGTCATGCCCATTTCCGAGTTGTACGAGGTCGAGAAGGCGTATTTGCCCTGGTAGTCGCAATCGGTGTTGTCGAGATTGCCCGACACCATCACCTGCCACGCGATCTCCATCGTGTCGCCGTCGATGGCGGTGAAGAAGTTCACGTACTTGTCGGGCTCGTCGAGGATCGAGCCGTCATTGACGATCGGCACCTCGTCCTCGCCATTGGCGAAGACATAGCCGGTGCGCGGCCATTTCTGCGGGCGCAGGCCGTGGATCGCCTTGGCGTTGGGAATCTCGACGATCTTGTCGGGCTTCATCACGTCGCAGCGCACCCGCGCCACGCGGGTATTGGCCTTGTCGTTCATGAAGATGTAGCGCCCGTCATAGGTGCCCTCGGTAAAGGACATGTGCGGGTGGTGCAGATCGCCGTTGTCGTGGATGCGCTTGCCGTTGGCGTTGAGGAACGCGCGGGTCTCGGGCAGCATGCCGTCCTCGAAGATCTTCAGGCTCTCGTTGGTCTGGCCCCAGCCGGTGGCAGAGCAGCGGTTGAAGACCGGGACGCGCATCAGCTCGCGCATCGACGGCACGCCGAGGATCCGCAACTCGCCGCTCTGGCCCGAGGACCAGATGCCGTAATACTCGTCAAGCTCGCCCGGCGCGAGGCTGGCGGCCCCGGCGGCGGCGCGGGCCGGGGCCGTGCCCGCGGCGGTCGCAAGGCCCGCGGCCCCGCCCAGCATCGCGAGGCGTGCCCCGCCCGCGCCGCCGAGCAGCGCCGCGCCCCCCGCCGTCGCGCCCAGAAGGCCGCGCCGGCTGATCCCCGGTTTGTTGGTCGTGTCAGTCATCGACTTATCCTTTCGCTTGGTTGGGATGGTTGGTCAGAACCCGGTCGAGCGCTGCCGCGCCGCCCGAAGCGGTCTGCCGCCGCTTGAGCTTCTTGATGACGACCGGACATTTCGTTTCGGACTGGTAGAGCACCTGGCAGTGCATGCAGTTCAGGCATTCGTTGGGGTTGATCTCGCCCGTCGGGTGGATCGCCTGCACGAAGCATTCATGCGCGCAGGTCTGGCAGGGATTGCCGCACTCCTTGTAGCGCCTCAGCCAGTCGAAGGTGCGCAGCCGCGCCGGGATCGCCAGCGCCGCGCCCAGCGGGCAGAGGTAGCGGCAGTAGAACCGCTCGACGAACAGCCCCGCGAGCAGCAGCGCGGCGGCATAGGCCACGAAGGGCCAGGCGCGCACGAACTTGAGCACGATCGCGGTCTTGAAGGGCTCGACCTCGGCCAGCGCCTCGGCCTGCTCGATCGACGCCAGCGAGACGCCGAACAGCCCGAGGAAGACCATGTATTTCAGGGGCCAGAGCCGCTCGTGCAGGCCCCAGGGCAATGTCCATTGCGGGATGCCCAGCCTGCGCCCGACCTGGTTGGTCAGTTCCTGCAGCGCGCCGAACGGGCACAGCCAGCCGCAATAGGCCCCCCGCCCCCAGAAGATCAGCGCGGCGGCCACCGCGAACCACAGGATGAAGGTCAGCGGATCGAGGAGGAACGCCTGCCAGCTGAAATCCGATGTCAGCGCGCCGAACAGCGCCATCAGGTTGACCACCGAAAGCTGCGCGTTGGCATACCAGCCGAGGAACACCAGCGTCACCGTGAGGAAGGACATGCGGAACCAGTAGGTCACGCGCTCGGACCGCGTGAGGAACCCCTGGAAGAAGAACGCGCCGGTCAGCACCGCGAGCATCACCCCGAGGATCGCGACCTCGGGGATGTTGTCGCGCCAGATGCGCCGCCACAGGGCGCTTTGCGCCGCCTGTTCCTGCTGATCGGCCAGCGCCAGCGCGGCCTGCGACGCCTCGGGCGCGGCCTCGGCGCGTGGCAGTTCGCGCAGGTAGTGGCGCGGCAGGCTGTAGCCCAGTTCGAAGGTGGTGAAGACCCGCTCGATCGCCGCCACGTCGCGCTGCACCAGCAATTGCAGGCGGAAGGGCCGGGTCGGGTCGAAGCCGCTGTCGGCGGGTATCCTGAACAGGTCGGTCTCGCTGAAGCGCGGCGCGCCCGCGGCGGCGATATCGCCCAGCCTGCGGTGCCCCCGGTCGCGGAACCGCACCGAGATGTCATCCTGGATGAGCACGATACGGTCGAAGATGCCGCCGCGCACATAGCCCGATCCCTTGAAGGAATAGAGCCCGCGCCCCGCGACCATGATCGCGTGATCGCCCTCGTCGAGCCAGGCGTCGAGATTGGCGTATTCCGCCGTGCCCAGAAGCGCGCGCCCCACCGGCGGCACCGAGACGAGCGCAAGCTGCATCTCGATGAACTGCGTCTCGGGCGGGGCGTCGATGGGGCGCTCTGCGGCGCGCGGATCGTCCACCTGCTCGAAGGCGGCGTTGACCTGCCCGACATCGAGCGACAGCCGCCGCAGGGTGCCGTCGCCCTCGAGCGTCATCCAGTCCTGCGCCGCCTCCGCGCCGGGGTCGATCTCGTAGCGGGGGCCGCTGGGCGCGCGCGGCGGCTCGAGCCCGCCCAGCCCCAGCGCGCGCGCCACCTTGAGCCCGGCGCGCACGATGGAATCGTCGATCACCATGATCGTGACGGTGGCCCCGGCGATGATGTCGAGATCGCGCGCCGTGCCCTCCGCCTCGGCTTCGGCTACGAGGTCGAGCCCGGCGTAATCGGAGGCGAGCGCCTTGATCTTGCTGTCGGGGATGCCGATCAGGATGATCGGTTCGGAATGCTTGACCAGTTGCACGCCCATCACCCGGGCGTCGTGATCTACGGCCACCATGGTGTGGATCGGCTTGCCGGAATAGCCGGTTGTGCCGACGAAATCCGAGGCGATGAAGGCAAAGCCGATGGTCTCGCCGCCCCGCAGGACCGGCACCACGGGAATATCCTCGCGCATCGGACCATAGCCATCGGCCCCCGCGACGAGGTCGGCGGCAGGCATGTCCGCGAGGAAACGGGGGAGATGCGGCTGTTGCGCCCGAAGGACGGCGGGCAGCACCAGCAGCAGGGCAAGGAGGAGGGGCAGCAAACGGCGCATCAGATCACTTCTTGTTGGGTCGGGGGGCCACGCGGGGACGGGTAGAGCGCCGGGCGGGCGGGCAGGGCGGGCGCGGCGGCCTTCGGCTGCGCGGCGCGGCGGGGCAGGGCCATCGCCGCCCGGACCTGCTGCGCGCCGGGCACGAGCGCGGCTGCGGGCGCGCAGGCGGCGCAGCAGGTCTCGCATTCCGAGAGCGGATCGTCGGAGAGCGGATTGCCCTCGGCATCGACGCGGATCGTCTCGGCCCCGTCGGAGCCGCAGATCACCATCTCGAACCCCGCCGCCTGTCCGGGCAGCGGCAGCAGCCCGGTCACCAGACCGGGCAGCAGGGCCATCAGCAGCAGGGTTCGCAGCAGCATGTTCATGGGGTCTTGATCGTCTGTTTCGGCGTCGGGTTTCTTGACGATCGTCAATCGCGGGCGGAAATTTTCATCTTCGGGGCGGGCGCGTGGGGAACGCGGCGGATACCGGCAGAACCGGGAATTCGCCGCGCCCTCTCAATGGGATGTGCCCTCTTCGAAGGTGATCTTGTTCCACACGTTGTACTTGCCCGAGGGCTTTCTCATGGGCAGGCGCGTGACCTCTTCGAGGGTGCGCGCGTCATAGACGATCACCGCGCCGTCCTCCTCCCAGACCGAGACCAGCGCGTGGCTGCCGTCGCGGGTGAACTCGGTATGCGCGACGGTCTTGCCCGGCGCGGGGCGCAGGGTGCGGACGATCTCGAGCGTCTGCTTGTCGATGACGTGCATCGCGTCGCGATTGGGGCCGAAGAACACGTCGGCCCAGGCATAGCGGCTGTTGGCGTGGCTGCGCATGAAGAAGCCCGGACCCTCGGTCTCGATCCGCCGGACCGTCTGCCATGTCTCCATGTCGATGACGGAAATCATCCCTTCCTCGAGATGCGGCGTGGCCATGACGCGGGTGCCGTTCCATTCCCAGGTGATGCCCGATCCCAGATGCGGCATGCCCGGCAGGTCGATCTCGGCCACTTCCTGCCCGATCACCAGATCGAGCACGCGGGCCTTGCCGGTCTCGCGCGAGGCGCCGATCAGGTGCTCGTAGGAGGGGTCGAAGAAGAAATCGTCGAGGATATGGGCGACCGTCATCTTGCGGACGGGAAACCGGCGGGCGATGTCGGGCGGGCCTTCGACGCGGGTATCGTGGACCCAGCCCAGATGCGGCGGGTCGTCGGAGGTGAAGATTTCCCAGACCTCGGGGATGTCCTTGAGCGCCAGCACGAAGCTTTCGCGCGGCGGCGCCTGATAGACCGCCGAGACGCGGCTCGGCCTGCCGTCGCGCCCGCGCACCTCGATCACCTTTTCGGGTTCGAGCGTGGCCGCGTCGAGGATGGTCAGCGTCATCGGCAGGTAATTGGCCACGGCGAGCCATTTGCCGTCGGCGCTCAGCGCGATGTTGCGCGCGTTGAGCCCGGCGCGGACGCGGCCCATCTCCGTCAGGCCCCAGATATCGTATTTCTGCACCCAGCCATCGCGCGACATGATGTAGACGAAGCGCCCGTCGGGGCTGAATTTCGGGCCGCCATGCACGGCGAACGGCGTCTCGAACCGCGCCAGCAGGGCGAAGGTGTCGCCGTCGAGCACCGACACGTGGCTGTCGGCGATCTCGACCGCGAGGGTCACGTTCATCGGGTCGGCTTCGAACACGGGCCGGGCGGCGGGGGTGTAGTCGTCGCGGAACGTGCTGGTGGCGAGTATGTCGTCCATGCCCCAGTCCGGTGTGTGCGCGAGCGGTTGCGCGAGATAGGCCGCGATATCGGCGATCTCGGCCCCGGTCAGCACCGCGGCAAAGCCGGGCATCTGCGTGGCGGCGCGCCCGTCGCGGATCACCGTGTCGAGCCTCGGCCCGTACATGCGGCGCAGCGTTTGCGGGATCAGCGCGGGGCCGGTGCCACCGAGGCGGCTTGTCATGTGGCACGCGGCGCAATGCTGCTCGTAGAGCGCGCGGCCATTGGCCGGGTCGTCCCCGGCGCGGGCGGCGCTGCCGGGCATAACCGGCAGCGCCGCGGCCAGCATCAGCGCGGCGAATGAGTATTTCCGGCAAGATGAAGCGCCGGGGCGGTCAGAAGAAGCGGTGTTTGGGGTCATGGCTCTTGCCTCGGAAAGGGGTCACGGTCAGCCGCGCGGCCGGAGCCTGCGCCGGGTCGAGGCCGATCTCGGCATCCGACAGGTAGCAGGCCGGGTCCTCGGCCCAGGGATCGCCCGAGACCTGCAACGCGCGGATGCGGGTGTTGCCGCCGCAGACATGGCGGAACGCGCAGGCCCCGCAGCGGCCCTTGAGCGGGCGCGGGCGCTGGCGCAGCGTGGCCAGCATCGGGTCGCCGCCGGTCCAGAGCGCCGAGAAGGGCGTGCGCCTGACATTGCCGATCGTGTAGTCGGACCAGTAGGTATCGGGATGCACGCGGCCCAGAGGGTCGATATTGGCCACCCCCAGCCCCGAGGAATTTCCGCCCCAGGCCGCGAGATGCGCCTCGACATGCGCTGCGCGCGCGGCGTCGAAATTGTCCTGCACCCAGTGCAGGAAGCGCACCGCGTCGGCGTCGTTGTTGCCGGTCACGACCTCGAGCGGGGCATCGCCCGACACGGCCTTCCAGGCGCGCGCGATCAGCGTATCCATGGCCGCGCGGGTGCGCGCGTGCTGCGTGTCGTCGCCGCGATGCTTGTCGCCGCGCCCGGCATAGACGAGATGCGACAGGTAGAACTTGTCCACCCCCTCGCCCTCGCACAGGTCGAGCATGTCGCCCAGCATGTGCGCGTTGCCCTCGGTGATGGTGAAGCGCAGGCCCACCCGGACGCCGCGCCGCTTGCACTCGCGCACGCCCGCGAGCGCCGCTGCATAAGCCCCGTCGATGCCGCGGAACCAGTCGTTGGCGGCACCGATCCCGTCGATCGAGATGCCCACGTAGTCAAAGCCCAGATCGGCCACGCGCCGCGCCGCATCGCCGGTGATCTTCGTGCCGTTGGTCGAGAGCGCGAGATAGCGGAAGCCAAGGGCGCGCGCGTGCCCGGCGAGGTCGAAGAAATCCGGGCGCGACATCGGCTCGCCCCCCGACAGGATCAGCGCCGGGATGCCGAAGGCCTTGAGATCGGCCATCACGCCCAGCGCCTCTTCGGTGGACAGCTCGCCCGGAAACTGCACATCCGCCGAGGTGGTGTAGCAATGCCGGCAGCGCAGGTTGCAGCGGCGGGTGAGATTCCAGATCACCACGGGCCGGACCGCCCCGGCGCCCCGGCGCGGCAGGACAGGGGTGGGATCGGTCAGTTCGCGCATGTAATGGGTCAGTCGGAACATCGGTGGCGCTCCCTGGGCAGGCGCATCCCGGTCTTCTTGAGGATGCGCGTGGAATAGAGGATGTCGCTGCCCCGGCAGGCATCCCCGAGGATGGCGGCGATCTCGCGGCGGCGGGCCTCTGCCGCGTCGCGGTCGGCACCGTGGATCATGGCGAAGAGGTTGTAGGGCCAATCGGGCAGCGCGCGCGGGCGCAGGTAGCAATGGGTCACGAACCCGAGCGCGCCCACCGTCTCGCCCAGCGCCTCGGCGCGGGCGTCCTCGACATCCCAGACGCTCATCCCGTTGGCCAGCATGCCCAGCGCGAAATGATTGGTCGCCGCGCCGATCCGGCGGATCACGCCATCCGCCATCATCCGCTCGATCCGGGCGAGAACCTCGTCCTCGTCCAGCCCGAGCCAGGCCCCGACCAGCGCGAAGGGGCGCGGCGTGAGCGGCAGCCCCGCCTGCGTGGCAGTCAGGATGCGGCGGTCGGTCGCGTCGATGCTCATAGCGCCACCTGGAAGCCGATGAAGAATTCCCTGAGCTTGGGAAAGCGGTGGACGGTCAGGCCGGTTTCCCGCTCGATCCGGTCGGCCTCGGCCC
>ENA-ORCV01001177-ORCV01001177.1-marine-metagenome-genome-assembly--contig:-NODE-1177-length-10006-cov-2.922449_pt1 | contig 10006 bp, 12 predicted proteins | sample MGYA00237779_ERZ508509 | MGnify/ENA primary metagenome ERZ508509 (study PRJEB26180, sample SAMN06268772) | marine metagenome | isolation source: Bioluminescent Bay, La Paraguera, Puerto Rico | place... | reverse complement strand
CGGGCTTGGGTGCCAGCCGCGCCTCGAACTGCGCCGATTGCCGGTCGAGCAGGTCGCGCATCCGCGCCTGCGGCTGCAAGCTGATCTCGCCCACCAGATGCACGGCGACGTAGTTCCACGTTGGCACCTGATCCTCGACGCCGTACCAGTCCGGCGAGACGTAGGAATGCGGCCCCTGCACCGCGAGCCGCGCAGGCAGCGGGTCGGACAGGAGCCGCGCGATGGGGTTGGAGCGCACGAGGTGAAACTCGGCCCGCGTGCCGTCCTCCGACAGCAGGAACGGGATGTGGCTGATCAGCGGTGCCTCGCCCGTCGCCACCACCAGCAGCCCGAACCCCTGTTCGCGCGCGAAGGCGATGTTGCGGGCCGCGTCGGCCTGACGAAAGGCGGGGTTGGGATGCATGGCGGCTCAGGTGGCGGTCAGCTGCGTGCCGGTATGGCCGGTCACGGTGGCGGGCACGATCGCGCCCTCGGGCCGGTCGCTGTCAAAGACCACTTCGGTGAATTGCTCGGTCCGGCCCATGCGCGCATTCTCCATCAGCACGGCATGGTGCCGCCCCTGCTGTTCGGCCAGATGCGCCGCCACCCGCGCTGCGCCCGCCGCGCGCAGCCGCGCCGCCCGGTCCTTGATCGCACGCCCGTCCACCTGCGGCATACGGGCGGCGGGGGTGCCGGGGCGCGGCGAGTAGGGGAACACGTGCAGCCAGGTGAGGTGACAGTCCTCCACCAGCCGCAACGAGTTCTCGAACGCCGCCTCACTCTCGGTCGGGAAGCCCGCGATGATATCGGCACCGAAGGTCATGTCGGGGCGCAGGCACCGCGCCGTCTCAGTGAAGCGGATCGCATCGTCGCGCAGATGCCGCCGCTTCATCCGCTTGAGGATCAGGTCGTCGCCATGCTGCAGGCTCAGGTGCAGGTGCGGCATCAGGCGCGGCTCGGTGGCGATGGCCTGCATGAGGTTGTCGTCCACCTCGATCGAATCGATCGAGGAAATCCGCAGGCGCGGCAAATCCGGCACCAGCTTGAGGATGCGCATCACCAGATCGCCCAGACGGGGCTGCGCCGGCAGGTCCGCGCCCCAGCTTGTCAGGTCCACGCCCGTGAGCACCACCTCGTTATAGCCCGCGCCCACCAGCCGCTTGATCTGATCGACCACGACACCGGCGGGAACGGATCGAGAATTGCCCCGCCCGTAAGGGATGATGCAGAAGGTGCAGCGGTGATCGCAGCCGTTCTGCACCTGCACATAGGCGCGCGAGCGGGTGCCGAACCCATCGATCAGGTGCCCCGCCGTCTCGGTCACCGACATGATGTCATCGACCTGCACGCGCTCGGTCTGCCCGATGAAATCCGCGGCGAGGCGGCCCCATGTGGCAGGCTGCATCTTCTCGGTATTGCCGATCACCGCATCGACCTCGTCCATCGCCGCGAAGGTGTCGGGCTCGGTCTGCGCCGCGCAGCCGGTGACGATCAGCCGCGCGCCGGGATTCTCGCGGCGCAACCGGCGGATTTCCTGCCGCGCCTTGCGCACCGCCTCCGCCGTGACCGCACAGGTATTGACCACCACGGCATTGCCCAGCCCCGCCTGCCCGGCAAGATCCTTCATCGCCTCGGTCTCATAGGCGTTGAGACGACAGCCCAGGGTGGTGAAACGTGGCGCGCTCATCTCAGCCCCGCGAGGAATTGGGCGGTGAGCACGCCGGAGGCCACGTGGCAGGTCTCGCCGGTCATCCAGACACCATCCTCGCGCCACTCGACCTCGAGCGTGCCGCCATCGAGGGTGATCCGCACATGCCGCCCGGTCAGCCCCCGCCGCGCGGCGGCCACCGCCACGGCGCAGGAGGACGAGCCCGACGCGAGCGTCACGCCCACGCCCCGCTCCCAGACCCGCATGCGCAGATGGTCGGGGGCGATCACGCTCGCCACCTGCACATTTGTGCGCTCGGGGTAGAGCGGGTGATGCTCGTAGCGCGGCCCGAAACGGTCGAGCGGCACCGCCTCGGCATCCTCGACGAAGAAGGTGCAATGCGGGTTGCCCATGCCGGTGGCGGTGGGGCCGCCCTCGATGGGCAGTTCCAGCGTCTCCATCGCCTCGGCGAGCGGGATGTCCTGCCACTCCAGCTGCGGCGCGCCCATGTTGACCGAGGTAAGCCCCCCCCCCGCATCGACCGCCTGCAACCTGCCCCGCGCGGTGGTGAGCGTCAGCGCGCTCTTGCCCGTCTCCTCCATCAGGTGCCGCGCGATGCAGCGCGTGGCATTGCCGCAGGCGGCCGAGGTGGAGCCGTCGGCATTGTAGAAGGTCAGATGCGCGTCGGCATCGCCCTCGCCAGCTCCGATGACCGCCAGCTGATCGAATCCGATGCCGCGATGCCGGTCCGCGATCGCGGCCACGAGGGCCGGGCCGGGGGAGAGGGACGGGGCACGCCCGTCGAGCACGACGAAGTCGTTTCCCAGCCCGTGCATCTTCATGAAGGGCAGCCCTGTTTCGCGCGCGTCGGTCATGCGCGCGCATATACGCGCGCCCGCGACGGATTTCCAGCACCGAGCACGCCCGCGCCGCGTTTTCGGGGTTGACCCCCCGCGCCACGCTTTCTAGATACCGCGCCTAGTGGGCCGTTAGCTCAGTTGGTAGAGCAACTGACTTTTAATCAGTGGGTCGCAGGTTCGAATCCTGCACGGCTCACCACTGGTCAAGATTAATCTCCTTTTTTCAGGGGTTTGGCCTCGGGTTTGGCGAACCTTTCGGGAAGGTTCACCACGTTTTGTTCGCCGTTCGGTCTCGCGATCAGCTTGTCAAAGGCGGAATCGGCCATGCCTTCGCGCTGCGCCTCGGCGGTATACCTCTGCACCTCGGAAAGCGTCTTGTGGCCTGTCACGGCCCCGATCTCGTGCGCGGTTGCCCCGGCCTCGGCCAAGCGCCGGGCGCAGGCTTTGCGCAGCCCGTGCGCGGTGCAGGCGTCCAGCCCGGCCTTGTTGCACCATTGGCGCATGAGGTTGCCCAGCCCCTCGGGCGAACGTGCCTTGCCCCGCGACGTGGCGAGGAATGTTCGGTCATCCGGCAGGGCGGCCAGCACGTCGCGCAAGTCCGCGTGTATCGGGATGCTGACCAGCACGCCGCCGGTGCGCGCCGTTTTCTGGCGACGGTATTCGATCCGGTCTGCCTTTACGTTCCACGGCCCCAGCTTCACCACGTCCACGCGGGCCGCGCCGGTGTAGAGCATCAACGCCACGGCCCGGTGCGCCAGCGTGCCCGTCTTGTGAACCTCGAAGAAACGGGCGATCTCGCCCTCATCCCAAGTATGAAAGCCGGTGCTGTCCACGCGGTAGGGCTTCGTCGTGCGTGCGGGGTTGTCCTGCCGCCAGTCCAGGCTCACCGCATGATCCAGCAGCGTGATAAGCCGCTTGCGCAGATTGTTCGCTGCCGTGGGCGTCTCGGCCTTCTCCGCGAGGATGTTCTGGACGTGCCGCCGCTGCATGAGCCTCACCGGCTTGTCACCGTGCGCCTCGCGGAATTTCTCGATCACTCCACGATAGACGCGCTTCGTGCTGTCGGAAAGCCCGAGAAAATCGGGGCTGCGATAGTAGGACGCCACCAGCGCAGATACAGAGCCGGGCTTTGTCCGCTCGGCCCCGATCAACCCGCGCACGCGGTGCCCTTCATGTGCCGCCTCGTAACGCATCACGAATTCGTCTGAGCCGTATTCGGTGCCCAACTCGGCAGAGAAACCGCCCTTGCGGAAACGCCACCGGCGCTTGCCGTGGCGGTCAGTGTAGGGCGAGGCGTGCGGGAATTGGCGCTTGTGTTTCATGCCGCATCCCAAGGGTTGTTCGCCTCATCCGACGCGGTGTCGGACGTGTAGATGATCACCTTACCGTCCCGTCCGATCTCCGTGCGCGCAACCGGAATGCCTGCATCCCGATACGCCTTGAGGTATCGGGTAAGCTCGGCTTGGGTTACGGCGGCGCGGCGATCAGGCATTGTCGTCCTCAGTCACCAGCGCGAGCGCCTTTCCAGAGCGATGGGCCAAATCAATCCCCAACGCCATCTGATCCAAGACTATCACGGGTCCCGCAGTGCGCGGGTCACCCTCGCTACCTCGGAAATGGCGATCAACGCTTTGGTCCCATGTGTGGGTGCCGTCTGCGAACCAGATGAAGAAGCGGGCGGGCAGGGCGCGCCCCTTGCCGGGAATGTCAAGTTTCGAACGAAAAGCCGCGCGGCCAAAGCGGTCTAGGCGGCTTAAAATCGGGTCGGACAAACCCTTCTCGAATTCACTCAGAGGCGCATTCGCCAAGAGATGCGGTTCACCCGCATAAGCGACTCTGCAAGTCAAGGCGTGCCATGCGAGGCCCAAAGCAAGAATATCCACCACCTCTACGGCTTGCTTGGGCGATACGCCTTTATCGGCCAAAAGCCCAAGAGCATAGAGTTCACAGAGATCAAACACGTCTAAGCGGGCATGGCCCTGGATTGGGGGAAGAAACCCATACCGACGCCAGTTTCGTTGCTGTGTCATTGAGACACGGCAGATTTCCTCTGCCTCCCGTGACGTGAAATGAGTGAGCTCGACGTTAAAGATCATGATCGCCTCCGTTATATGTGTTCTTTGACACATTTTCCAAATCGTGTCAACCGACACGTTTCTCGGGTGATCACGCATCAACCTCACGGCTAAGCGCTCCCCGCCAAGCGTCCGGAATGCTTCGCGAACAGGGCGTGTGCTAGGCGAATGATCATCGTTCCGATGGGCACGAAAACACTCGGCTCTCCGGTGAACATTTCCGCCTGATCGAAGCTATCGAAGAAGGTCAAAGACACTTTTCCTTCGCGCTTCACCGCCCGGACCAGGGCTTCCTTGTTGAAGTCGCCTTTGGAAATCTCGTTGTATAGCGTCTGGATCGTGCCGCTGATCCAGTCCTCGACCTCTTGGTCATCCGGGGCAGCGTTATAGCGGGCAAGCCCGTCATAGAGCATATTGTAGACGAGGTGGCGGGGCGTGTATTCAACACGGCCCCTCTCGCGGCCTTCTGTGTCCCGCATTGCCATCGCCTGACCTCGTGCGATGCGCGTTCGCATGGTGGCGCGGTTGACGCCAATCAGGTCCGCACCGGCTGCGCCCTCCAAGATGTAGTCCCACCTTTGGATCAGAAAGTTGAGGGCATGATCGGTCGAGTGATCGTTCATGGTGAATCTCCTTTTCGGAGATCATGGCGCAGATTAGGTTTCGACGCAACAAAGAAGTTGCAGCGAAACAAAAACCGGGCGAATCCCGCCCGGCCCTTGTCGATCTGGTGTATGCCCAGCCCAAAAGTCTTGACGATGGCAATACTTTTCAACCGACCGGCTCAGGAGCGGGGCGAGGTTGCGCAGAAAGGCTGGAAAAGTGGTGTTGATAAAGCCAACACCACTACAGCCGCCGACCTTGGCTTGCGCCGCGACGAAATCCACGAAGCCCGTCGCAAAGGCGTCACGCGGCGAACAAATCTTCCAGCGCATCCCCGATGCCCACCAGCGCGTTACGTTCCATGACGTTGACGGGGTGATCTGATGGGGTCTGCCCAATCGCGAAAACGACGATCTGTAGCGCCGCCACAAGATTTTCAGCCTTCGCCATCTTGTGCTCCAAGTCGCGGTCGATGGTGCTTTCGTCTTTCATTTCCGGCCCTCCGCCTCGATTTCCTCCAACTTGTTTGCCAGCTTTTCCAGCCGCTCTTGCAACGTGTCGGCCATAGGAAAAACGGCATTTCGGCCATTTGGGTCGTCCAGGAGGATATTCAGCCCCGAGGCAAGCCCCCAAAGCATCACGGCCTCGCTCTGCGCCTCTGCAATTCTCTTGTCCATTGTCTTGGTCTCCTTTTGTGGTATTACACTATTAGTGCAACACTGCATCAATAACGCATACTGCATCAAAAGTGCAAGGTGAAAATATGACGCCCGAACAATGCCGCGCCGCTCGTGCCATGCTGGGAATGTCGCAAGGTGATCTCGCCAGCGCCACGGGCGTTGCAAAGCGCACCATTGCGGGCTTTGAAATGGCGCAGAGTTCCCCCTATCCGCGCACCATCGCCGCGATCCGCGCCGCCCTCGAATCCGCCGGGGTCGAGTTCATCGCGGAGAATGGGGGCGGCGCTGGCGTGAGGCTGCGTAAGGGGGCCTAGCCCATCACCGCGTCGAACAGCGCCGGTGACAGAGCGTGCCGCGATCCGCGCTGAATCGTCTTCACGCCCTCGGGCGGATCATCGTTGCGGCTACTGGCGAAATGATCAAGGAACGCCCCGTCCATTGCGCGGATGATCTCGACATGATGCGGCGCGAAGGGCGTTCGGTTCAGGCGGCACCACGCCTCGATTTCCGAAAAGCTGATCGGGTTCGGCCCAAGGCTACTCCAGGCGCGCGCCCGTGAAAGATCGGCGAACGCGCGCCAGAGGATCGCACTGCCAGCAGGAAGGCGCGGCTCCCTGTCCTGCAGCTTCGCGACAACCGCCTCGCACAGTAGCGCGACGTAGCGGTCACTCCGCATTTTCGGTCATGTAGCTTGGAAGGATCGCGCCGCGTGTCGGGTCAATCGGCTCGCCGATCACGTCTTCGGGCCACGACATGCTGATCCAGGTGCGGCAATGCCCCCGCTCGACTAAGGCCAGTTGAGCGAAACCGCCCGCGTTATACGGATAGTCCATTTCATCCTGCAGAATCTTCCCGCTGGATTGGCGGGCCGCGCAGACAATGCGGGTCAGGACGCTCGCCTCATCATCGGCCTGATCCAGCCCGCAGGCTTTCCGAGATTCCGGGTCCGACGCGCAGCTCTCCCATGTGCTGTAGGGCGCTATCTCGTGTGCCACCCACGCCTCCAGGGTGGTTCTTTCGCCGGTCTCCCCGTTGATGCTGACTTTCGGATAGGTCAGCACGCGGAATGCCTTGAACTCTTGCGCGCCGTTCGACCACCCAGCCGCCAAGACGTTGCTGCGAATGTCATCGCACATGAGAAGACCGCTCTCGATCATGTGCTTTTGAGCATACCTGACCAACTCGGGAAGGACCTCGATCAGGTGATCGAACTCGCGAACCGACGGGGGAATGAACCGGTCAATGATGTTCTCCATCTTCCCCATGCCCGTGATGCCGATTGCACAATCGAGCGACGGGTAAACCCTTACCTTTTCGAGATACTGGTGAACGTTGCCGGTTCGGGGGTCGGTCGATACACCGTCAGCCGCGATCAACGCGAATTCCTGGGGCCTCACAACTGCCGTCAGAATACTCATTCGATTTCCTTTCCATGATGATTTCCGGCCCGCCCTCGCATTGTGGCGCTGCCCCTACCAGCCCGCCGCTCGCGAACCCCTTGGCCGCGTTGTGCATCGCCTGCAGTCTACCGACTCCAATGGCCTGCGTTGCCCTCTTGCTGAATACGAACTCCCCGGCGTGAACCACCCCGGCGGGCTGATCCTTCGGCCCCGGCCCGGTAAACCCGCCGCTCGAAAAACCGAGAAGCCCGCCAATGAACGCGGTGATGCCGCCCCCCTTGGATAGCCCGGTGATCGCGGCCTCGATCTGCACTTCCGCGATCCGCTGCAGAAGCTGGGCCATCGCGTCTTTCGCATCCCTGGCACCGGTCAGGATGCCGCCGAACATCTGCGACAGCGCGGCCGCGCCGCGCTCAGAGGCGATCTGTGTCTTGCGAATGCTTTCCGCCGCCTCGTCTGCCCGCCCGGCAGAGCGCGTGTAGGCGTCCGCAAGGCTGTCCACCGCCGCTTCCAGTTCCGGCGTGATCTCCAGCCCGGCACGCTGTGCTGCGTTCAACAGCCGGGCGCGCTGCATGGCAAAGTCGATTGCGTCGCCATACTCCCGGCCCGAGTTCGCCGCGAGCACCAGCGCCGCCGCCTCGGCCTCCAGTTCCGCCGTGCGCTCGCGGATCGCGTCAACGGCACGGCTGAAATCATCCGCCTGGCCAGAACCGCCGATGCCACCGCCACCGCCTCGCATCTCCTCGCGGCGCGCGACGTTGAGCCGGGCCTGCGCTGCGATCTGATCTTCGGTGAGTTGAACACCCTCGTTCGCGGCCTCACGGCGCAGGCGCGCGGCCTCCTGTTCGATAGCGATCTGTTCGACCGTCAGATTGCGGCGGCGTTCCTGTTCTTCGATAAATGCCCGCGCGGCCTCACGCTCGGCCTGCGCTTGGCGGGCACCAGCCGCGCGGCGCTCGTTCTCGATATCTTGGGGACGCCGTTCGGGGGCTTCGCTCGCCTCGTTCTTCACGTCCCGCACGCGGGCCACCAGAAGCTCGACCAGAGAAATCAGCCCGCCGAACTGTGACTTGATCCCGTCCAGGCTCGACCGATCCAGCCCGTCGATTCCCTCGACCGCCTCATCTGCGCGGCGATCCAGATCGACTAGACGCTGCGAAAAGTCAGCGGCGGAAATCTCACCGTTCTTGAACTCAGAGGATGCGCTGGCAATGTCGATTGCGATCTGCCGCATTTCCGCCGCCGCCTCGGTCTCGCCCGTGGCGCGCAGTTGGCGCAAGAGGTTGCTGAACGCCTCCAGCGCCCCGCGTGTCTGCCCCTCGATACCATCGACCGCGCCCGACAGGTCGCGCAGTTCGCGAAGCGATTCCCCGATCAGCGACAGGTTCCCGCTCAGTCGGTTGAACAGGTCATCCCCCAGCAGCCCCCGCGCGGCCTCGTCGCTTCCGAAAATATCCGACAGGTCGCTGCGCTGATCCATCAATTCGCGGGCCGCGTCGAGCACGGGTTCAAACGCATCCGCTGAATCGATGGCAATTCGTTTCAGCCCAGCCGACAGGGTGCGCGTCAGATCGTCGAACCGGTCGTCGAGTTCTTCGGCACGGGCGATCAGGTCGCGGTCGATCACCTGCCCAGCATCTTCGGCGGCGCGCACCATGCGTTCGATCTCGCTCGCACCGCCCGCAAGCGTTGCGGCCAGCCTGCGCCCCGTGTCGCCGAATGCAGCCTGGGCAATAGCCGCCCGTTCCTGATCCGAACTCGCGCGGCGGATCACGTCGGCCACGTCGCGCAGCAGTTCCTCTTGTGTGCGCAGTTCGCCGTTCGCGTCGCGAAGCTGAATACCGTATCGCTCGACGAAGCGGTTCAACTCACCGGTCCCGTTCGACGCCTCACCGACGCGCCGGTTGAACCTCTCCAGCGAAGCCGTCACTTCCTGTTGACTGACATTCGCAGAGCGGGCGAACCCCCGCTGGACGGCCTGCAGGAACTCAACGTCAACGCTCACGTCGCGGGCGGATTTGCCCAGGGCGGATAGTTCCGAGACTGCGCTGCGAACCCCCGAGGAAAAGCCCGCGAAGCCCGCCGTGGCCAGAAGCGGCGTAAGCACGGCCATGGCGCGGCTGACCGTGCCGATTGCAGTTGAGGTGCTCGCCATCGCCAGATTGATCCGGCCAGAGGCGCGGGACATGTCGCGTTCCATGCGGCGGGTTGCGCTGCGCGAGTCCCCTTGCAACTTGTTATAGGTCCGCGTCCCGCGACGCTCGGCCTGTTTCATCTTCTTCTCGAAGTCGGAAATCCGGCCTTCAAGCTGAACGAACAGGCGCTCGGTATCGTCTGCCATTGCGGCCTCCTATGCGAGGAACATGTCGTCTTCGAACCACGACGCCTCGGTTATGAATTGCGTTTCGCCAGCAGCGGCGCGGGCCACGGCCATTGCCGTTGCGACAGCACCGTCGATCTTGTTGCCGCTCTTACCCTTGTGGAATGAGCGGTTGCCCGCCTGATCGACGTGAAGCTGGATATTCTCGAAATTCCAACGCAAGACCGGGTGCGCCCCGTGTCTGAACCGACCGCCAAGGATCGCGCGTTCCAGTTCCTTCACGGCGGGGGCCATCGTTACCCAGCCTTGCCGGAACTCTGTCACCGGGATTCCGTCCTGATCCAGATCGGCCATCATCGTGCGGCCATAGGTCGGATCGAACGCGACCTCGCGCACGTTGAAGCGGGCGCAGAGTTCGCGGATATGCGCTTCGCCCGCCCG
>ENA-ORCV01001176-ORCV01001176.1-marine-metagenome-genome-assembly--contig:-NODE-1176-length-10007-cov-1.958207_pt1 | contig 10007 bp, 7 predicted proteins | sample MGYA00237779_ERZ508509 | MGnify/ENA primary metagenome ERZ508509 (study PRJEB26180, sample SAMN06268772) | marine metagenome | isolation source: Bioluminescent Bay, La Paraguera, Puerto Rico | place... | reverse complement strand
AAAACTTGGAGGAGGTATTTCTGGCTAATAGTAAGGAGGCGATTTGGCAATTATCACCTCTAGGGAGAGGTTCTAACTCAACCAATACTCAAGAAGGTTCGAATTTTATCATCCATCCATTTCTATCTTTTCTGGCCCAGTTAAAGCTGAATGAGGCCTTTGTAGATAGTTTTGAAGAAACCGATCAACGTCTGACTCACTGGATAGCCTACCATCAAGGAACCGGCTATTATTATTCCTATAAATACAAAATTTTTAATTCTACCGATGAGCCTACTGAATATTCTATGGTATTTCGATTGGCTGAACAATACCTTATTAGGGCAGAAGCGAGGGCCAGGCAGGATGATCTTGATGGTGCGCTAGCGGACCTGGATAAAATAAGGGGCAGGGCAGGTATTGATCTGATTGCTGATACTAACCCGAACATTAGCAGGACAGAATTACTGGATCTGATAATGGAGGAAAGAAGGAAGGAACTTTTTACCGAATGGGGACATCGATGGCTGGACTTAAAACGCACAGGTCGAACTGCAGAAATATTTGGCTCTGACCCGCTTTGGGAGGAAACAGATGTGCTTTATCCCATTCCCGAAGCCGACAGACTTAAAAATCCTAATCTAACACAGAACGATGGTTACTAAATTGAAATTAATAGAAATGCTATACCTGACTAAATGCACTTTTTTAGTTGCCTTAATCATAACTTGTATCTCGTGCGGAGGGGTGAAAGAGGATCACCTGGCTTCCCCAAAAGTTACGCCCCTTGATAGTAGTATTATCCATGGGAGTCTGCCCAATGGTTTTACCTATTTCATAAAATCACTTCCTGATGCTGGAGAGAAATTAAATTTAAGGCTGTATAACAGGGCTGGAGCTAATCAACAGGATGCCGATCAAATAGATGTTGCACACGGAATAGAGCATTTGGCCTTTAAAGCAACCAGAAACTTTCCTGAAAGATTGCGTAATAGCGAAGCGGTTAAAAAATTGGGTGTGGATATGTATGATTATTCAGCTAGTAGTGGTTCGAGATTTACTGAATATTATTTTGACATTCCTAAGGATAATGAAAAGGCATTCGATGTTGCTCTATTATGGTTTAAGGATATTGCAAACGGTTTAAAACTTTATAAAGCGGATATAGAGCAGGTGAAGGGCGAATTAAGACAAGAAAGACTGGAGAAGGTCTTTTATAAAAGTAAAAAGGCAGCAATTGGAAAGTTGGAAAGCCTGATATTTCCCTGCTTTTTAGATGAATCGAACTTCCTGGAGCACTATACAACTGCGGATCCTGAAATTTTCAGACGTTTTTATAAGGACTGGTACAGGCCTGATCTTATGGCGATAAGCATAGTGGGGGACATTGAAAACCCAAAAGAACTCGAAAAACGAATTAAAAACACCTTTTCCGATCTGAAAAGGGCAGATAACTTCAGAAATCCAAGAAATTGTGATTCACTATACTATCAAAGGAAACCTCAATTCCATATCGTAGAGCAGGTGGCTGATTCGGTTTCGAATAAACCCGATAACAAGATTGAACTTAAACTATATTACCCTGATCCCATAACGATGGAGAATTTTCCCAATTTAAAAGGAATCCAACGAATGTTGTTATGGGCATTATTTAAGGAATCTTTGGCAAAACGGTTAAATGAAGTGACTGATACCTATAATTCTTTTTATGTCGGAGCCCAGAATAGTTATCAATATAGAAAGCTACCAGTATCCCTGGAAATTATTGCCAAACTGAATGCACATTTAAAACCATCAATTGGAAAAATTATACAAGTATTGAGGCAACTTCAGGCACAAGGACTAACTGGTGAGGAATGGGAGAAAATTAAAGAAAAACAATTGCAATACCTTGAAACTGAAAAACCGGGAAGTGCTGAATACTGGGTTGATGAAATTGAGGCTTATTATAATTATGGCCAGGTTCTTCCAGAGAATAAACTGGCTTATCGTAAAGAATTTTTAAAGAATTTAACCTTAGATGAATTCAATAGCTTCCTGCGGCAGTTCCTGTCCAATGAACCTAGAGATATAGGAATAATAGCTCCTTCGAAGCATAGGGTACTATCCCTAACGGAAAATGAGGTTCGATCCTGGATACATGATTACTACAGTAAACCGGTGGTGCAATATGAATCACCTGGGATTCCGGATCATTTAATGAGCCCTGCAGAGAGTTCAAAATTAAAGAATGGAATAATAATGGGTAAAGAAATTGATGAAATAGGATCTCATAAGATTATATTAGAAAATGGGGCAACATTAATATTTAAAACTTTGAAGCCTAATTCTAAGGCAGATCACAACCAGATCAGGATTCATGGATTTGCCTTAAAAGGAACCGATTGTTTTCCAAAAGAAGATTTTTATTCAGCCATTTATGCTCCCTTCATAATAAGGAATTCAGGAATGAACGGCCTTGATAAGTTTGAGATTGAGAGATTCTTGAAAAAGAATAAGATTTCCAATAGTGCGGTTTCCTCCTATATTGATACCCAGGAATCCGGAATTATGGGAACTTCTAGTATTGAAAATCTGGAAAACATACTTCAGCTTATCTACCTGCATTTTGAAAGGCCCAATAGAAGTGAGCCGGCCTTTAAAGACTGGAAGAGTACTATACTCCATAGGAAGATCGATCCCTTGCAATATGATTTCCGTATTGCAATGAAGCAGTTTACCGGTGATAGTTCGGTTGTCCCTCTTCACATCCTAGGGACAAAATCACTTCAAAATGGGACAGAAATTTTTAATGGGATTTCGGAAATTGATTTTAATACTTCATATAATATTTATAATAAAATTTTTGATAATGCTGAGGATTTTACTTTTGTGATAAGCGGTGATTTCGAAGTAGATACAGTCTTACCTTTATTCTTGAAATACATAGGAAACCTGTCCGGTTCGGCTTCAGTGGTTAAAAAATGTAATTCCCAACTGGCAGAAAATATCTTACCACCTGGACCTGGACTGTACCAGATTCCTGCGATTGGAGATTATGATATGCCTAATATTAAATATGGTATTCAATTTCTGAAGCATTCCGCAAATTCATCAAACTGGCAAGAACAGATAAAGGTAGATGCATTGGGAAAAGTGGCTACTCATATTTTCTGGGATTTAAGATTTTCCAAGAATTATTCTCTATACAATGTAGGCGTCGGAGGGAGGTATAACTATGAAATGAACAGGTATGAAATAACATCAAATTTTAATTGTGTTCCCAAAGAATACCCAGAGATTAAAAGAGAAGTACAACAAATTATTTTGGATATAAAGGCCGGGAAATTAAATAAGAAAGATTTCCAGTTGGGGATGACTCGTATGAAGAGTTTATACAATTCAGCAGGGCTGGCTGGCAGGCATTTTATGTTGCACCAGAATTTATACAAACATTATCGTTACGGGCAGCCATGGGTAGATCCAGAAAAGGTGGAAGTTTTTGTCAATTCTCTAACTATCCCTGATATTATAAAAACGGCTAATAAATACCTAAAAGAAGAATATTTGTATGAATTTGTAATGTGGGATAAACCTTTGAAATAATTAGTTACTGAGGGAAATTAGCACACCGGGAATATTCCGGTGTGCTAATTTAAAAGACTAGAACTTATTGTTGCCAAAGTTTAATTAATTCCCCATCGCCTTTTTTCAAGGTTGTTGGGTCGTCATCATCATACACATCATATATGGGTCCATTCTCCTCAAATTGGACCTGGCAAGTTTCAGTTCCAGAGCCACAATTGAGCTCCGAATTGATAGGAACAAAACTTCCGTTCTCCAGAATATAATCTGTATTTGGATCGCTTGATTTCTCAACATTTGCAAAGGAAATGCCTATAACAAATATCAGCGTCAACATGGGTATTATAAAATTTGTTTTCATGATTATAAAATTTAAATTTCTCCTACTCTTTACAGGATTTTCGGAACACTCCTACTTACTGCGCATTAAGATTTTTAAACTTTCCAAATCTGGCTTTGCTGTAAAGCGACAGACCAAAACTATTAGCTATTAGTCTGATAAATGTCTGAAGTTTTAATTTTTTGTAAGGGTTAAAATAGTTTCCGAAAAGACATTTCTATGATTTTCTTAGATCTGTGGGACGAAATCCAAAGCGTGCTTTAAACAGGGTAGAAAAATGGGATCTATTCGTAAAACCGCATTCCCGGGAAATGGTTTCAACGGTTTTTTCGGTTCTCCGTAGCAGTAGTACGGCTTTTTTTAGACGTCTTTCGCGATGATACGCGTAGATTGTCATTTCATACTTTTTTTTGAAAGCTACTTTTAGCTTGCTTTTACTAGCGCCTATTTCTGAGGCTATCTCGTCCATTGCGGGTAGATTAGTATGTAATCTTGCGACGATAAAATCATGAAGTTTATTCAGGGTTTCCAACCGATCTTTATATAATTTGATTCGTGTTTTAGTTGGATACTTTCTTCTTTGAAAATTTGAAATTGCCTTAAGTCTTTGATCTTTCTCCAACATTTCATTGTGGGCCAGAATTTTGGTGCATAAAATAAGGTATTGGTAAGATTGCGCAGACAGCTTTTCGAACTGGCATTTTGTTCTTAACAGAAATCCTTCGGAAGTAATCAGATCCAGATCGAAGGGTATTGATGTGAATCCTTCTGATTTTTTAAAATTACTAAACTCTTCATCGAATTTTTTATGTAGCGGAGGAGAAATTATGGAATGTATATGTTGACCGCTGAACTCTGAAAACGAATAATTTAATTTATTTGATGAGATCTGTCCCATATCCAGGATTTTCATATTTTCATCAATTTGGATATTAATAATAACAGGATGTAGGTAGCTTTTTTCTGGATCAATTCCATGAATCAACGTACTTAATTCTTCCGCCAGCATATTTAAGGATCCAGATAGAAAATCAAGATTATCTTCCAGTTGGTTAATAGGTAAACTCAATGCAAAATTACCCGCTCCCAGTTCTAATAAGTAGTTGTAGACCTTTCGCCAGCTTTTATAATTCTGTGAATTACTCATCCAAAATGTTTTTTCTTATACTTATTTAAAAAAGCAACTGCTTCCTTAATGCTGAAGAACTCCTGAACTGGTACTGTGGGAGAACTGGTTTTCATAAATTGAGCGCTAAGTCTCTCAGAGTAATTTTGGTCGATAAGTAAGGCTACTGCAGTAGCCATGTAAGTTCCTTCCACAGCCATATAATCCCTGGCGGCCTTATCTGCCGCCTTCAGGTTCCTAAGGTCACAAAGGATGGGATAAGATATTTCGTTTTGATAGGCAATCCTTTGCTCAACTATTTTTTTGGCAATTTTTAAATTTATAAACGTCGAAGGATTGTACACAAAATATAGAATTCCGTCCTCTACCCAGAATTTTACATATTGAGTTATTGGCATCCCTAAATATTATGCTTACACTAATTTATGAAATTAAATTAATGCCATTTGGGGTTGAATTTTATACGTGGGTCTGCCATTTCATTTAAAACCTGCTTAATTGCTGATAATCTCAGAAAATGTTTGTGATAAGACATAAATAGATTTAATAAGGACATTTTATATTTTATTATTTCACTCTTAGGACTAATATTTTATAAATTCTCAGAAAAAGTATTATGGCCAAAATCAAGCATAATAATTTTCTGGATACGGTAGTACAGGTGATGACTAATGCTAAGGATGAGGGAGCCCTTCACCTGTATGCAGAAGGTTCGCATTATGACGGGCGAACTATTCTGGTAAAAGGACAAAAGTTATTTCACTTTGGTACCACGGGATATCTGGGGTTGGAACAGGATCCACGCTTAAAAGCTATGGCTATCAGCGCTATCGAAAATTACGGAACCCAATTTCCACTTTCAAAATCTTACGTGTCACATCCTTTGTACGCAGAACTGGAGGAAAAGATTTCATTGATGTTTGGACATCCTGCCGTCATTACTAAAAATAGTACCCTTGGCCATATGGGAGTTATTCCTTCAGTGGTAGGTGATGGGGATGGAATTGTATTGGACCATCAGGTTCACTGGAGTGTTCAAAGTGCTTGTCAGCCTTTGAAATTAAGATCCGTTCCAGTGGAAATGATTCGGCACAATCGGTTAGATATGCTTGAGGACAAAATAAAAAAATTACGGGATAGATGTCACCATATTTGGTACATGGCAGATGGAATGTATTCGATGTATGGTGATTATGCTCCTTTAAATGATCTGGTCACCTTAACAGAAAGGTATCCTCAATTGCATTTATATCTTGATGATGTACATGGGATGAGCTGGAAGGGCAGGAATGGTAGTGGTTATGTAATGAGCGTTTTGAAGAAACTACCGGAAAAAACCATTTTAATAGGAACCTTGAGTAAGACCTTTGGTGCCAGTGGAGCCATGATGATTACCTCGGATGAGAAAATATATCATAAAGTAAAACACTTCGGAGGTCCCCTGACTTTTTCCGTTCAGTTAGAACCGGCTTCTGTAGCTGCTGCCATCGCATCAGCCAATATCCATTTGTCTGATGAAATTTATGAGCTTCAGGACGATCTGGCAAATAGAATTTCATTCATGAGTGATTGTTTAAGAAAAACTGACTTACCACTTTTAGCGAATAACGACTCCCCGGTCTTTTATATAGGTACAGGAATGCCCGAAACAGGTTATAATCTGGTTAACCGCCTCATCGGCGATGGATTTTATGTGAATTTAGGGATATTTCCTGCCGTGCCGGTGAAGAATACCGGCCTTAGGATCACTATATCCAGGCACAATGAAAGAGAAGAAATAGCCAGTCTCACGGAAGCTTTGAATTACCATTATTATAAATCCCTGGAGGAAACACACACGAACCTGGAACGGGTTAAGTTCGCTTTCGGGATGACAGATAAAAAACAAAAGGTGAGAACTCCAAATTACTCGAATTTGAAATTTAAGATGGTTCGAACCATAAAAGAAATAGACAGGGATTTTTGGAATAAATATATAGGGAAGCATAGTATTTTAGATTGGCAGGGGATGCTTTTTATGGAAAATAGCTTTTCCGGGAATCAGAGGCCGGAACATAATTACGAATTCTATTACATAATAATTAAGGATCAGGAAGAAAACCCTATCCTCTTGAGCTTTCTGACCTGCAGTTTATGGAAAGAAGATATGCTGGCTCCGGTATCGGTGACCAAAGAGTTGGAAAAGGAGCGAATGAGAGATCCTTATTTTCATACCAGCTATACGCTGAGTATGGGGTCTTTTCTTACCGAAGGAGATCACTTGTATCTTAATCAGGAATCCCCATATTGGCAGGAAGCTTTTAATCTATTGCTTCACCAACTTGAGGAACTGGAAAATAAGCTAAAGCCATCCACGATACTATTAAGAGACTTCCCAACTGATAATAAGCATTTGAACGATTTTCTTCATAATAAAGGGTTTGTAAAAGTAGTAATGCCAGAGTCCTGTATTTACGAGAACTTTAGCTGGGACAATGAGGAAGAATATATGGGAACTTTGAGTAGCAGATCCAGAAAACATTTTCGAAAAGAAATACAGTCATATAAAGAGTACTTTAATATTTCTATTGAACGACAACTGTCAACAGAAGATTTAAATAAAAGCTATGATTTATATCTTGAAGTAAAGCGTAATAATCCAGGTCTGAATACATTTGATTATTCAAAAACTCTATTTGATAATATGAATGCTTCCGAGAATTGGGAGTTCATAATTCTGAGATTGAAGAAAAACACCACTTTAGTTGGTGTTATGTTTTGTTATAAAAATTCTTCAGGAGTGTATGTGCCGAACCTTGTAGGGATGGATTATAAGTTTTCCAGAAAGTACCAGGTATACCGCCAGCTGCTATATCAAACTATTAGAAGAGCAAAAGAACTGGATTACCATAGAATCGACTTTGGTTTAACCGCAGCTTTCGAAAAACGGAAGGTAGGAGCCAGGGTCATCGAAAAATGTGCTTATTTACAAACCAGGGATAATTTTGTCCTCGAATCTCTTGACTGGCTCCGAAATGATTAAAACCATCAACGACCTACATTTGTTCATCCAACAGCCAATATAGATCGATATTGAAAAACGCACAAGAAAGGCATTACCTGTTTTCCATAAATACTAACCTGATGTTTGAGGAAACAATGACTTTATTTTCAGAAGAACTGGACCGGATTATCAAATCCGGCGATTCTCATTTAAAAAAATCGGAAGCCGGGATTCGTTTATGCAATCAAACCTTAACCCAGTTACAACAACAGGTGGAAAAGAGAGATTTTGAAGATACACCTTCTGAAATTGATTTTTTCAGGAATATTAAGCCCTTTCCTATGAGCTATCTCATTTACTTCACAGAGGTACGATCCTGTGAGCTTACTATTCCTAAAGCGGGCAAAAGTTATAAAATTCGTTTTCTGGAAAAAGAGATCAAGAAGGTTAATAAATTTTTTACACAGAACAATGACTTCGTTCATTATATGGAGCAAAATCATAACTACCTGGATCATCAGTTCTTTACCAGGAATTTTAGAAATAATTTTCCTTTCACCCCAACAATTAACTATTATCAGTATCCTGAATTTGCGACTTCGCATGATATGCTCTGGTCGAAGGTGCAGGCGTTATATCGTTTCATTCATTATATCCGTGAGCGTCTTCAGGAGCTACAACCGGGGAATGCATCCCTTTACACAGAGAAACAACATAAGGTCCTGCTGTGGTCGGGTTCGAAAACTGCTCTTGTGGAGTTGATATATGCTATCTATGCCGCAGGGGATCTAAATCATGGTGCAGTAGATCTTCAAACCATCGGAACATCGTTCGAAGATTTTTTCAATATCAAACTCGATAATATTTATAAGACCTATTCTGAAATCAAAGCACGAAAAGGCACTCGCCTTAAATATCTCAACGAACTGACTCAACGACTGGAGCAGAAAATGCTCAGGGATGATGAAGTATAATTTTTTCGGTATACGTACCTGACTACGATTTTTTAGAATTTCCAATTTCCCTCCTATTGATTCTAAAGTTCCGATTGAATTTGGCATCAAATTACCTTTTTTGAAGGTAAAATACTATCCGATTTAAGAGTGTTAAAATTCTTCGTAGTCCGATTTATATTGGGATAGAACCCCATTAATCCTGCTCAAATTTGTAAAACGAAAATCAAATTAACTCAATCCCGCTGCTTTAAAATTATAACCTGTGGCGGGATTCTTTAAAATCGTTTTATTATGCCAACAAGTATTATCACCACAGAGGATCTGGAAGCCTTCAGAGATTAAGTTATTATTCAGCCAGCATGAAAAGGGATTTGGTTCCAAGAAGTGGTTAAAGACCACCGAGGTACTGGAGCTGCTTAAAATTTCTCCGGGGACCTTACAGAATTTTAGAACCAATGGCACCCTTCCTTTCTCCAAAATTGGAGGGATCATTTATTATGATGCCCAGGATATCCAACAGATCCTAACGGACAATAAGATCCATCATAATTTCTAGATTATGAATTACATTAAACTGCTCAATGCGGTCTACGCAAAATTCTTTGAGGATGATCGTTTGAATGCTACGCATATCAGCCTGTACATGGCATTATTCCAGGAGTGGAACTGCAGCCGCTTTGCTACAGATTTCTATATCAACCGGTATGATGTAATGCGCGCCTCCAAAATTTCCTCCAAAACGAGTTACCACCGTTGTTTAAAAGAACTCGATACCTGGGACTACATCAGATACCTTCCATCCCATAATCCATATAAAAGCAGCAAAGTGAAAATGATCATTTTTGCTCACGATGGTCATGAAAAGGGAGACTATGATCCGGTCCTGGAACAGATCGCAGAAGAGTCCTGTATGAGTAATGTACCGGGAATGGACAAGCTTCATACCGGTACTGGTCCAGTAGTGAACCACAAAGAGACCAGTAATGGACAAGTAGTGGTATCTCCTATAAATGGCAATAAACAGACAAATAAAAATAAACTGCCAAATGACAGGCGGGA
>ENA-ORCV01001175-ORCV01001175.1-marine-metagenome-genome-assembly--contig:-NODE-1175-length-10017-cov-2.838732_pt1 | contig 10017 bp, 9 predicted proteins | sample MGYA00237779_ERZ508509 | MGnify/ENA primary metagenome ERZ508509 (study PRJEB26180, sample SAMN06268772) | marine metagenome | isolation source: Bioluminescent Bay, La Paraguera, Puerto Rico | place... | reverse complement strand
TAGGTGCCCAGTTCGACGACGCGGATGTCCTTGAGGATCTTGACCATCTCGGACCTCAGGATCCGGTCGCGGACGAAGCGGTCCCGCTGCCTTTTGGCGCCGGTCCGTCATAGGCGATCGCGAGATCGGCCTTGTGTGACATGATGAATCCGATGGAGCGCTGCGACTCCTCGAAGAGATGCGCGACCAGCCCGGCCGCGCGGGCGAGCAGCGGAATGCCCTTCATCGCAGCAGCCGGCCAGCCCGCATCCAGCATCACCGCCGGGATCGCGCCGGACACATTGATCGGCAGCGGCCGGTTCATGATCTCGGGCGCTTCGGCGCCGAGCGCCCGCAGCGCGGCGATGAAATCGCCCGACGCGCCGTTGGCATCGGCGATTTCCAGAAGCACGTTGGCGCGCGGGTCGCCGGTATTGTGCTGCGGATGGCCGAGGCCCGGCACCTTCTGCCGCGCCGCCTTCAGTGCCTGCAGGCTGTCGCGGACAACCTCGTTGATATCGCGGCCGGACGAGCGGCTCTCCTCGACGAGTTCGACCAGATACAGGCCTGCGGTCTCCGAACTGCCGGCGACCACGGAGCCCATGCCCAGCAGGCCGGCAGCCATCGCGCCCTGCCAGGCGTCCGGCCCGGCGGCCAGCGTCATCCGCGCTGCCTGCACGCTCGGGACCAGCCCGTGCTCGGCGATGGCGACGAGGCACGCGTTGGTCAGCAGGCGCTGGGTATCGGTCGGCGTTCCGCCGGTGACAAGCAGCCAGAAATAGTCGGTGAAATCGATCTTGCCGATCAGGTCCTGGCAAAGGTCCTGGCCGCGGATCGTGATGGACTCCGCGTCCGAGGTCGCAATTGCCGTGAATGCATTGTCCTGCTTGCCAATCCGCATTGAAGCCTCAGTTTTCTAATTGCGAAGTTTTTTTCTCTTGCCGAAATCTAGGGGTTCCCTTAGCGTTGTGTCAAGGCAAAATCAGGCCGTCGGGCCGCTGGTACCGGGCGGAGGACGGGCTACAAGAGACGGAGGAGGGCGTCATGACGGACATCAACCAGTACTCGATCACGGAAGCCGTGAAGAAGAGCTTCCATGCGGAGGACAACGAGCGGTTCACGTTCCTGCTGGAGAAGATGCTGGACCACCTGCACGACTTCACGCGGGAGACGAATCTCACCCACGACGAGTGGATGGGCGTGCTGAACTTCCTCTACGACTGCGGGAAGATCTCTACGCCTGAGCGGCACGAGTTCATCCTGCTTTCGGACGTGCTCGGCCTGTCGGCGCTGGTCGACATGATCAATACCAAGGGCGGGTCGACGGAAGGCAGCAACCTCGGCCCGTTCTATCTCGACGACGCGCCGGTGAAGGAACTCGGCCAGGACCTCGGCGAGGAACGCGAGGGTCCTCGCGTATTGTGTACGGGGATTGTCCGCGACACCCTCGGCCATCCGTTGCCGGGCGCCATCGTCGACACCTGGCAGGCCGACAGCTCCGGCACCTATCCGATCCAGGAAGAGGGCCAGGACAAGTACGACCTGCGCGGCAAGTTCACCTGCGACGATCGCGGCCGCTACTACTACACAACGGTCCTGCCCAAGCCCTACACGGTTCCCTATGACGGACCGGTCGGCAACCTGCTCAGGGCCGGCAAGCGCCATGCCTGGCGGGCCGCGCACCTGCACTACATCATCCGCGCCGACCGGATGCGTTCCATCACCACCGAGTTGTTCTTCGAGAACACCGATTACCTTGACAACGACGCGGTCTTCGGCGTTCGTAACTCGCTCATCACCAAGGTCGATCGGGTCAGGCCGGAGGACAGCTTCGATTTCGAGCTGGAGCGCCGCCCGGACGCCCGCCTCACCTACGATTTCGTCCTCGCGCCGGGGGAATAATGAACAAGGTCGGGATGCGCGAGCGGATATCTCCCGAACAGCGTCCGGCCGAATTTGTCGAAGGACTGGCCAAGGGTCTGGCCGTCCTTGAGTGCTTCGACGCCGAACATCCGGAGATGACGCTTAGCGAAATCGCGCGGCGCGTCGAGGTCAGCCCCTCGGCAGCGCGGCGCAGCCTGCTGACCTTGCAGGCGCTCGGCTTCGTTGGCCAGACCAACAAGCGGTTCCACCTGCGCCCGAAGGTCATGGGCCTCGGTTCGGCCTTCTATTTCTCGGCGCGGGTCGACGAGGTGCTGCAGCCCGAACTGCAGCAGATGGTGCGCAAGTTCGGCGACGCCTCCTCGATCGCCACGCTGGAAGGCCATGACGTCCTCTACATCGCGCACTACACGGAGCAACGCGCACGCCGTCCCTCGGCTTCGGTCGGGGCGCGCTATCCCGCCTTCGCGACGTCGCTCGGTCGGGTGATCCTGGCCGGCATGGAGGACGCCGATCTCGACCGGTATTTCGCCGAGCTGGACCCCGTTCCGCTGACCTCGTCCACGGTGACCGACAAGGACGAACTGCGCAGGCTCGTCGAAGAGGTCCGCAAACAGAATTACGCGACCACGGTTGACCAGCTCGACTACGGCATCACTGCACTCGCGGTGCCCATCCGCGGGACGAATGGCCGGACGGTCGCCGCCCTGAACACGTCGGGCTATTCGGGCATGGTGACGGCCGACAGCCTCGTCGCCGACCGGCTCCAGGATCTGCGCTCGACGTCCGCGCGGATCACCCAGATCCTCGCCCGCTATCCCGCTCTGGCGCACATCATCGGAGCGCCCTGACGCGCCTCCGCCATCTTTGCCGCCACGTGCCTCTGTTTGAAGCAGAACTGCGGCAATCCTGTCTCGAATCCGGTGCATCGGTCCTGATTCGGGCGACGCTTCCGGCGACGCCAGCACGCGAACACGCAAATCACATGCAGGCCCCTGCGCGCGTTTGACAGCTGCCCCTATGAGAATTATGCTTCAATAAGCGAAAATAATTTCGCATAACGAAAAATAGGTCATCACCCAGCTTGGGTACGCGGCCTTCGGGGAAGAAACACTATGTGCGAGCTTTGCAAGCAGGGTCAGCCGCAGGATCACTCCGGCCACGACCATTCTGACCACGCCGAGACGGGCTCCGGGATGTCGGGGTCGCGGCGCACCTTCATGAAGACCGCGGCCGTGGCCGGCGCGGCAGCGGCCGCGACGTCGCTGATGTCGTCGGGCAGCGCATCGGCCCAGGCCGCGTCGGTGCCGGAGGGCACGGGGACGCCGGGCAGGCGGACGCTGATCCGCAACGGCGCCGTCCTCAGCATGGATCCCGACGTCGGCGACTTCGAGAATGCCGACGTGCTGATCGAGGGCAGCCGCATCGTCGAGGTCGGGCCGAACATCGATACCGGCGATGCCGCGGTGATCGACGCCACCGGCATGATTGTCATGCCGGGCTTCATCGACACCCATCACCACCAGTTCGAGACCGCGCTCAGGAGCTTCCTGCCGAACGGGCTGCTATTCAACGACGGCAAGCCGCACGGGGCGATCAACTATTTCGACTACATCCTGAGTAAGTTCTCGATGGCCTACCGCCCCGAGGACGTTCACATCAGCGAGCTGTTCGGTTCGCTCAGCCAGCTCGACGCCGGCGTGACCACGGTCATGGACGTCTCGCAGATCCATCATTCGCCCGAGCATTCGGACGCCGCGATCAAGGGCATCATGGATTCCGGTCGCCGCACTGCCTTCGGCTATTTCGAAGGCCACGGCGACGCGTCGAAATATCCCGGCGACGCGCGGCGCATCAAGGAGCAGTACTTCTCCTCCGACGACCAGCTCGTCACCATGGTGATGGGCGGCGAGATCTACCTGCCGGACTATGAGGAGGCCTGGAAGATCGGCCGCGAGCTCGACATCCCGATCGCCGTTCACGTGGTCGGCAGCTTCGGCATGGCCGAGACCTTCGACAAGCTCGCCGACGCAGGCCAGATCGGGCCGGACAACATCTTCATCCACATGACCGGGATGACCGACAAGGGCTGGCAGGCGACCAGGGACGCCGGGGCCGCCGTGTCGCTTGCCGTGCCGATCGAGATGAACATGCGCCACGGCATGCCGCCGATCCTCAAGACGCTGGAAATGGGCGTCCAGCCCTCGCTCAGCACCGATGTCGAATGCACCATGACGGCGGACTTCTTCACCCAGATGCGCTCGGCCATGACCCTGCAGCGGGCGCTGGTGAACCAGGCCGCGCTGTCGGGTGACGAGAACCCGCCGGAACTGCTGACGGCGCGCGACGTGATCCGGTTTGCCACCGTCCAGGGCGCCAGGGATCTGAAGCTTGACGGCAAGGTCGGGACGCTGACGCCTGGCAAGGAAGCCGACATCATCCTGCTCGATGCCACCGCCATCAACGTCGCGCCGCTCAACAACGTGCCGGGCGCCGTCGTCACCCTGATGGAGCGCAACAACGTCGACACCGTTCTCGTCGGCGGCAAGGTTCGCAAGTGGCAGGGCGAGATCCTCGACGCAGACATTCCCAAGCTGCGCGGCGAACTCGAGGCCTCGCGCGACTACCTGTTCGAGGCCGCCGGCGTCGAACGCGATTTGTTCCGCGACTGATCGCGATGTCGCCGGGCGCCCGCGGGCGCCCGGCGGTTGTCTCCCTGCGCGTTGTTTTCCGGCGCCGCGGCGCACGGGCTTTCCCTCAAAACATATCCCCATGTACGCGTTTTCCGGCGGAACGCCCGGGCTCCCGGGCGCGGCCGCGGGGCGAGTGGCAGAGGCATGGTCACGTCAAAAGACCTATGTTATGACCCATTGACTGAATGCCTTCTTCAACCCGATTGACGGATCGCGGGACGTGCCCCGGCCGGCGGCCCCTGCGACGTCAAAGCGGAGCGCCCGTCCGTGCCGAAGATCCTGTTTTCGAAAGCCTCTCCCTATGCCGCCAAGGCGCGGATGGCCGCCGTATTCGCGGGCTACGCGTTCGAGTCCGTTCAAACCGACACGTGGACTCCGGACGAGGCGTTTCTGCGCAGCAATCCGCTCGGCAAGGTGCCGGTGCTGGTGACCGACGACGGCCAGAGTATCTGCGACAGTCGTGTCATCGTGCTGTTCCTGGACAGGCTTTCGGGCGGAAAGCTGTTTCCCGCCGACCCGGTCGCCCGGCTGGCCGCCGAACAACTCGAAGCCCTGGCCGACGGCATCAGCGACTGCCTGCAGGCGATCATGTCGGAACGCCGGTTCAGGCCCGACGACAAGAAGCACGCGCCATGGACCGACTGGCAATGGTCGAAGGTCGAGCGCGCGCTCGACCGCCTCGAATCCGACCCGCCCGATTTAGGAAAGGGCCTTCATGCCGGACACATCGCGCTGCGCGCAATGTTCGGCTATCTGGGCGTGCGTTTCGAAGGGCAGTGGGAAGCCACTCGCCCGCGGCTTGTCGATTGGCTGGACCGGTTCGACCGCGACTATCCGCACTTCGCCGAAGTGCTGCCGCGCGCACCGGAAACCTGACTTCGGCCGCCGCCGCAGGCGGCTTCTGCTAACCTGCTTTCGCCGCCTCGGAAGGGGTATGGGGTGGGCTGGTTTCGCCTCAAATAGTCAATCAATTGACTTTATGTCCTTTTGGCGATACGCCAGCACCATACGAGTAGCGATAAGGGGAGGATTTCGGCGTTGAAACTGCACTGGTCACCCCGGTCGCCCTTCGTTCGCAAGGTCATGATCGTGCTGCACGAAACCGGCCTCGTCGACCGTGTCGACTGCGTCCGCACGGTGGTCGCGCTGGCCGGTGAACCGAACCCGGACCTGCTTCCCGACAACCCGATCGCCAAGATCCCGACGCTCGTCCTCGACGACGGCCGGGCGCTGTTCGATTCCCGCGTCATCGTCGAATATCTCGACACCCTGCATTCGGGCCCGAAGCTGTTCCCGCCCGACGGCGACCGGCGCTTCCGGCACCTGCGCTGGATGTCGCTCGCCGACGGGCTGACCGATGTGCTGCTGCTGTGGCGCAACGAGCGCATCCGGCCCGAAGGCACCCAGCATCCCGTCCTGATATCCGCCTTCGAGACCAAGGTGCGGCACGCCATCGCCGCCCTTGAACAGGAGGTCGACGACCTTGCAGCCGACGATTTCGGCATCGGCCACGTCGCGCTGGTCTGCACCCTCGGCCAGATGGACTTCCGCTACAAGGACAGCAACTGGCGCAAGGCCGCGCCGCGGCTCGGCGCCTGGTATGACGAGATCCGCAAGCGTCCGTCGATCGCCGCGACCGAGGTCGTGGACGACGGATCGGGCCCCCCGGACGTGCCTTGGGCCGCGGGGCCGGCACTGGTCTTCGACTGACCGGCGCCGATTATAACAACCGGAACGTTCAACCGCCGACAGGCAGGGAGTATCCGTGACCCGCATCCCTCTCCCCGACGAAGAGACGATGACCGCCGACCAGCGTCGGGTCTACGACGCGGTCGTCGCAGGCCCGCGCGGAACCCTCGTCGGTCCGCTGCGCGCCGCCCTTCACCGTCCCGACCTCGCCGAGATCTGGCAACAGTTCGGCGCCATGCTGCGCTACGACACCAGCCTGCCGACCCGGCTGTCCGAGCTCGCGATCCTCGTCACCGCGCGGCGCTGGAACAGCCAGCTCGAATGGCATGTGCATGCCGAAGTCGCGCGCAAGGCGGGTCTCTCCGAAACCATCATCGAATGCCTTCGGAACGGCGGCGCGCCCGAATTCGATGACCCCGAGGAAGCGGATATCTACGAGTTCGCCCGGGAACTGCAATTGTCCGGTGTGGTAAGCGACGACGTCTACGCGAAGGTCCACGAGCGCTGGGGCCCGGTCGGCATCGTCGAGCTGACCACGCTGATCGGCTACTACACGCTCGTCTCCATGACACTCAACGCCCATCACATCCCGCTGCCCGACGGCGTCGAGCCGCCGCTTGAGCCGCTCGGGGAGCGACTGACGGAAATCGCGGCGTCGGTGACGCGCCCGGCGCGGGAGAACGGTGCTTGACCGAATCCCTCATGCCGGTTCCCGCGAAAATGCCGCGCGCGCCGCGGCATACGCTGCCGCCCGGTGCCTGCGATACCCACACCCATGTCTTCGGTCCGTTCGACCGGTTTCCGGTGCCCGCCACCGGAAGCTACGCGCCGCCGATCGCGCCCCCGGATGTTCATCGGGACATGATGGCGTGCGCCGGCTTCGACCGGGCGATCGCGATCCAGCCGGCGCCCTACGGAACCGACAACAGCGCGCTGGCGGCCGCACTGAAGGAGAGGCCTGAGGCCTTGCGCGGTGTCGCGGTGCTGACGGCCGAGGCGACCGACGCCGATTTCGAGGGCCTCCACGAGGCCGGCGTGCGCGGCCTGCGCTTCAGCGAAATGCGCGATCCGCGCAGCGGCGGACGCTACAAAGGCAGCATCGGCGTCGACGAGTACCTGAAGCTCGCCCCCCGGATGAAGGATCACGGCTGGGTCCCGCATGTCTGGGCGAAGGCCGCCGACCTGGCCGACTTCCTTCCCGAAGCGCTTGCCCCCGGTCTTCCCTTCGTGATCGATCATCTGGCCGGGATCGATACGGCCGCCGGTGTCGGCGACCCGGGCTTTCAGGCGGTGCTGCACCATCTCGCCGAGGGAAACATCTGGGTGAAGCTGTCGCTGTGCCGGAACACGCCCTTCGGTGAGGCCTTCGACGCCCAGCGCCCGTTTCACGACGCCATGATCGAGACCAATCCCGACCGTCTGTTATGGGGCTCGGACTGGCCGTTCGTGCGCATGTACGACCAGTCTCCGGACGTCGGCGACCTGATCGACACGTTCGACGCCTGGGTCCGCGACGATGATCTGCGCACCCGCATATTCGTGGCCAACCCGGCCACCCTCTACGGATTCGGCACCTGACGGACATGAGCGCAGGCGTGGAAATCGGAATTGCCGGAGGCGATCCCGACTATCTCATCGTCGGGGGCGGATCGGCCGGCTGCGTGCTCGCCGCGCGCCTGTCGGAGGACCCCGACGTCAACGTCCTGCTCGTCGAGGCCGGGCCGGACGTCCGCGAGGACGCCATTCCCGACGCGATCCGGTCGAGCTATCCAAGCAAGGCGTTCTTTACCCGCGAGTATTTCTTCTCCGACCTGATGGCGCGGTTCGGCGATGTGAAAGGCCAGAACGAACCCCGGCCGCTCGCCCGCTACGAACAGGCGCGGGTCCTGGGCGGCGGCTCGACCATCAACGGCATGGTCGGCAATCGCGGCGCGCCGGAGGACTACGAGGAATGGGTGTCGCGCGGCGCCGAAGGCTGGGGCTGGGACAACGTGCTGCCCTATTTCCGCAAGCTGGAGCGCGACCTCGATTTCGACGGGGACTTTCATGGTAAGGACGGTCCCGTGCCGATCAAGCGGCTGAGCCACGACCAGGTCTCCGGCTTCGTCCACAAGACCGTCGACGTTCTGAAAGCCCGCGGCTTCGAATATATCGACGATCAGAACGGCGCCTGGCGCGACGGCGTCATGCCGGTCGCGGTGACGATGGACGAGACCGAGCACCGTGCCACGGCCGCAACCTGCTACCTGACCCCGGCGGTGCGCGGGCGCGACAACCTGCGAATTCTCACGGGTCGGCAGGTGCGCCGGTTGCTGATCGAGGACGGTATGGTCGTCGGCGTCGAAATCGCCGCGAATGACGGGACTCAGGACATCCGCGCCGGCGAGACGATCGTCAGCTGCGGGACGATCAACACGCCGGCGCTTCTGATGCGCAGCGGGCTCGGCCCCGCCGACGTTCTGCACAATGCCGGCGCCGAAATCGTCAGGGAGATACCGGGCATCGGCGCGCACCTGCGCGAACACCCGGCCGTCGGGATCAGCTGCTTCGTCCGCCCGGGCTTCCGCCACACCGCCCCGGACACCCACCACACACACGCCCATCTGCGGTTTTCTTCCGGGCTGGAGGGCTGCCCCGAAAGCGACCTGATGATCGCGGTGCTCTCGCGCTCGGCCTGGCACGCGGTCGGTGCGCAGCTTGGCACCTACTATCTGTGGATCAACAAGTCCTACTCGGAAGGCTATGTCCGGCTCGCCTCCGCCGATCCGTCGGTGGCGCCGGAAATCGATTTCCGGCTGCTGTCCGACGAGCGCGATCTGAAGCGCATGCGCGAGGCCTTCCGCTGGACGGCGGCGCTGGCGCTCGATCCGGGGCTCGACGAGGCCCGCCTCGACGTCTTTCCGACCATCTTCTCCGACCGCGTCCGCAACGTGTCGCGGCCGGGCCGCTGGAACGCCTTCCAGACTGCGGTGTTCGCGACCATTCTCGACTATGTCGGCTTTGCGCGGTCGCGGCTGATCCGCTCGCTGATCGCGCCCGTCGACATCCGCAGCCTGCTCGACGACGACGCGGTCCTGGACGCCTACCTGCACCGCGCGGTGGTCGGCGTCTGGCATCCGGTCGGCACCTGCCGCATGGGCCGTGCCGACGATCCCGCCGCCGTCACCGATCCGCAGGGCCGCGTCCATCACGTTCAGGGCCTGCGCATCTGCGATGCCTCGCTGATGCCGTCCGTGCCCTGCGCGAACACCAACATCCCAACCATCATGGTCGCCGAACGCATCTCGGATCTCATCCGGACTGCGGCGGCGCGGCCGGACGCCCGCCAGGCGCGGGACAAGGAGACTGCGAAATGACCTCGGACGTGTTGCTCTATCTCGACGGCAAATGGGTGCTCGGCTCCGGTGGCCGCACGCTCGACGTCGTCAATCCTGCCAACGAGGAGGTCGCCGGCACCGTCGCGGTCGCCGAACGGGCGGATCTCGACGTCGCTCTTGCCGACGCCGCCAGGGGTTTCGAGATCTGGAAGCACACCTCTCCGGTCGAGCGCGGCAAGGTGCTGCGCAAGGCAGCCGATCTGCTGCGCGAGCGTGCCGAGGCCATCATGCCGGTACTGACCGAGCAGCAGGGCAAGACGCATTTCGAGTCGCGTTACGAGGTGAACGCCAGCGCCGACTCCTTCGACTGGTTCGCCGAGGAGGCGCGCCGCGCCTACGGCCGCGTGGTGCCGCCGCGCAGCGACGGCGTCTACCAGCTCGTCCTGAAGGAGCCGATC
>ENA-ORCV01001174-ORCV01001174.1-marine-metagenome-genome-assembly--contig:-NODE-1174-length-10022-cov-4.628356_pt1 | contig 10022 bp, 8 predicted proteins | sample MGYA00237779_ERZ508509 | MGnify/ENA primary metagenome ERZ508509 (study PRJEB26180, sample SAMN06268772) | marine metagenome | isolation source: Bioluminescent Bay, La Paraguera, Puerto Rico | place... | reverse complement strand
GACGCGGCCCTTGCCGGCAGCCTCGAGGCCGTCGGCGATGGCATTGAAGGCGGCATCGAAGTCGAGGCCGTCGAAGCCGCCGGAATTGACCAGCACGCCTTTGTCGGTGAAGGCTTCTTTTTCCAGGTCGATGGATTCATCGCCCGCGGGCTTCACTACCTGCTTGATAGGCAGGTCGTATTTTTTGGCGAATTCCCAGTCGCGTTGGTCGTGGGCGGGCACCGCCATCACGGCGCCCGAGCCGTAATCCATCAGCACGTAGTTGGCGACCCACACCGGCACTTCTTCACCGGTCAGCGGGTGGATGGCCTTGAGGCCGGTGTCCATGCCTTTCTTGTCCATGGTGGCCATATCGGCCTCGGACATGGATTGCTTCTTGCACTCGGCAATAAAGGTTTTCAGTTCCGGGTTGCTCTCGGCCAGTTCCAGCGCGATCGGGTGCTCCGCGGCGAGCGACACGTAGGTCACGCCCATCAGGGTGTCCGGGCGGGTGGTGTAGACGTCGAAGTGGTCCACGCCGGCAATGGTGTTCGGCAGTGCGAAGGCGAGTTCCACACCCTTGGACTTGCCGATCCAGTTGCGCTGCATGGTGCGCACCTGCTCCGGCCAGTCCGGCAGCTGGTCCAGGTCCTTGAGCAGCTCTTCGGCGTAGTCGGTGATCTTGATGAACCACTGCGCCAGCTCGCGGCGTTCCACGGTGGTGCCGCAGCGCCAGCAGCAGCCGTCTTCCACCTGCTCGTTGGCGAGCACGGTGGCGTCGTGGGGGCACCAGTTCACCGCGGAGTTCTTCTTGTACACCAGACCTTTCTTGTACAGGCGGGTGAAGAACCACTGCTCCCAGCGGTAGTAGGACGGCTGGCAGGTGGCCAGCTCGCGGGACCAGTCGAAGCCGAAACCCAGCGCCTTCAGCTGGCCTTTCATGTAGTCGATATTGGAGTAGGTCCACTTGGCCGGCGCGGTCTTGTTCTGGATCGCGGCGTTCTCCGCCGGCAGGCCGAAGGCGTCCCAGCCCATGGGATGCAGCACGTTCTTGCCCTGCATGCGCTGGTAGCGGGAGATCACGTCGGTGATGGTGTAGTTGCGCACGTGCCCCATATGCAGCTTGCCGCTGGGGTAGGGGAACATCGACAGGCAGTAGAACTTGTCCTTGCTGGGGTCTTCCTTCACTTCGAAGCTTTTTTCGGCCTCCCAGTGCTCCTGGGCGGCGGCTTCGACTGCGGAGGGGTTGTACTGCTCTTCCATCTGTGGGGAACCTATACTCTGTGACTCGATCTATTGGGATATTCTGACCAATCAACCGCAGCGGCGATTCGGCCGGAAAACGGCGAATTATAGGAGGGATGGGGTGAGTAAGGAACCTAAAGGCACAGGGAAAGGTGGGGGAAAGGGGCCGGCACAGGACCTGAATCCCGATCTGATGCTGGAAGACGAGGAACTGACGGCGGGTATTCGCCAGGATCTGGAAAAGCTGGTGGAGGGTGAACTCGCGGTGGAAGAGCTGTCCGCAAACCGGACCGCCTTCTTGAAGGCCTGGTTGAAAGATGACCTGCACCGGGCCGCCGATTACCTGCGCGGGCTGGGTGGCGAGCTGCAGACCCTGGAAGAGCGCACCGGTGACTGGCTGCTGGACGCCGCCGACCCCACCGAGACCGCCTGGCCAAACCTGATGCGCTGTATCAAGCGCGGCCAGCCCTGGGCACTGGCGGGGGAAACCGTGGGGGAGGGGGTGGAACTCCAGTGCCTCGGCTGCGGCTATCGCGCACTGCCGCCCGCCAACAGCCAGATCACCCCCTGCCACCGCTGCGGTTACGGCTGTTTTCGCCAGATCACCGGTGGCCTGAGCGATCCCTGATCCCCGGAAACCTCATATAAACCTTATCCAAGGACGATTGCCGGTCGATATGGAACTGCATACCGCCCTGAGTTCACTGCTGATGCCGCCTTTCGCCCCGCTCGTGGGGCTGGTGGTGGCGCTGCTGTTGTACTTTTTCCCTGCATCCTCACCTGTCGCCAAGCTGTCATTGCCACTGGCTATGCTCTGCGTCCTCGCGCTGTGGGTCTGCGCGACCCCCGCTTTTTCCGGCTGGCTGGGACAGCAGCTGGTATCCCGGAGCCCGGTGGAACCGACGGTGAAGCCCTCGGCGGTGGTGATCCTCGGCGGCGGCCGCTACCGGGATGCTCTGACGGGAGGCGAACGCCTATCCGTTACCAGCATGGAGCGCGTGGTCTGGGCTGTTACCAATGCACCCAGGGACCTGCCGCTCCTGGTGTCCGGCGGTCGGGTTTACCGGGATGAAAAGACCTCTGAAGCCGGCTTGATGGCTGAGGTTCTGGAAAAACTTTTCTCGCGGCCGGTAACTTGGCGTGACAATTGCAGCCGGACAACGGCAGAAAACGCCGCTGATTCGGCGGCACTTTTGCACGATTCCGGAGTCGAAAGCGTCATCCTGGTAACCCACTGGTGGCATATGCCGCGAGCGGCAGAAGTGTTTGCCCGTGCCGGCTTGCAGGTACAGCAGATGCCGGTGGGCAGTCCCGGAGAGCTGTTGCCCAGGGGGCAGAGCGGAATCCTGCTATGGTTACCCAGCGCCGGCGCGCTGCTGCGTACGCAGATTTACTGGCGGGAGATACTGGCGGACTTCTGGTACCGCTGGCGTCCACTGCCGGAAAAACGCATTTGCTGACCGGTTGGTAGCGGTCAGTACTGAAGTTGCCGATAGTTTCAGATAAAACTAATATGTGCGCCCTTACCTACTGCCCACCCCTCTCGATGGTGTGGGACAGGGAGCCAGGAGCGGCTCCCGGAGAGTGCGAGTTGGAATTCGCAGTCCGCGGTGAGACCAGCAGCAACAAGCTGGATTGCCGGGGTGAATAACAACAAAAAAGAAAAAGAGGTATGTTCTGATGACGGATTTCCCAGCATCAATGTCGCCGATTCAGTTGCACAACCGGCTCAACCGCCCGGTATGGATCGGTTACAAGTTGACCCGGCGCGGCAAACGCCAGCTGGTCCTGCTCTCTGCCGGTAGCGGAGCCGGTGCCCAGTTCACCAAGAACTTCGCCACCTTTGTCGGGCAGATAGTGCGCGAGTTCAAGCTCGACCCGGAGCAAACCGACTTTGTCGAATTGCGTCGGGAAAAAACGCAGGGCGACGCCACCCGGCACAACTGGTACCGCTGGCACGCCCAGTGGGTGGGTAGTGCACCAATGGAGTGCAAGGCCGAAGCGGTCACTTCAGAAACTGCCTGTGGTTATCTGGAGGAGGCGCTGGCAAGCGCGAATGCCGCAGCCTGAGTTCAGGCTGGGGGCGCCGGCAGTGCCGGCTTCACATCAGAGATACAGCAACTGAGCCCGCGATTTGCGGGCTCAGTGCGTTTCGGGCGGGTAAATCGGGTTCGGCGGGACTCTCCACCTGGACTCTCAGTGCAACATTCAGTGTGACTCTCAGTGTGACTTGGAGTTGGCCGAGTTGGCCGGATGCCCCGGGCTGTGGCCGTTGCCCTGGGGCCCCAGCAGGTCCGCCAGGGCCTTTTCCAGGGTGGGATACTGGAAGCTGTAGCCGCTGTCGATGGCGGTGCGCGGTTCCATTTTCTGGCTGGCCAGCAGCAATTCCTCCGCCATTTCCCCGAACATCAGTTTCAGCATCCAGGCCGGTGTGCGCATCAGGCAGGGGCGGTGCAACTGCCGCGCCAGCAGGCGGGAAAAGCTGTTGTTGGTGACCGCCTCCGGAGCGCAGGCATTGAACGGCACACACAGGTGGCGGTCGATGGCGTGCAGCATCAGGCCGACAATATCTTCCTCGTGAATCCAGCTCATCCAGTGTTCGCCGCTGCTCATGGGGCCGCCCAGGCCCAGGCGGAATGCCGGCAGCATCTGCGACAGCGCGCCGCCGCGGGTGGAGAGCACGATTGCGGTGCGCATGGTCCCGACACAGATGCCGGCCTGCTGCAGGGGCTGGGTGGCGGCCTCCCAGTCGCGGCACAGTTCCGCGGCGAAGCCGCCGCCGGGGCCACTGGATTCTTTCAACAGGTCGCCACCGCGGTCACCGTAATAGCCAACCGCCGAGCCGGACAATACATAACGGGGGCGCTGGCTTTGCCGCATTATCCACTGCACCAGCTGCTCGGTGGTCTCCAGCCGCGAGCGGCGGATTTCCTGCTTGCGCCGTGCATTCCAGCGTTTGGGAATGGGTTCTCCGGCGAGGTTAACCACCACATCGACGGGGCCCTCGACCTGCTGCAGGTCGCGTACGCCGCGGGCGGATTCCCCGCATAGCCTGCGTACTTTTTCCGGGCTTCGGCTCAGCACTGTCAGGCTGCCGCCGCGGGCGAGCCAGTGTGCGCAAAACAGTTGGCCAATCAGGCCAGTGCCGCCAGTAATCAAACAATGCATAAATCAGGCATCCGTGCCGCACATTGATTCTTGTGCAAAAAATTTATTTGTTCGCAGGTGGCGGTGCTCGCCCGGACCCGCGCAACCTCAACGAATTTATTCCATCAATATTCCGCAGATGGCCGCTTCGTCGGGTAAATATCAGTGGATAATAGCAGCCGCAAGCCGTGCTGCCGGGATCTGACGGGGCCCCGGGGGAAGTCGGGGTGAAAGCAGGCGAAACATGGGCGCGGAATGCGCCCACTATTTTGAACTCAGTCCGCGAGTTCCTGGCCAAAGGCCGCACCGGTTGCGGTTGCCGGGTTGCGCTGCAGTAGCCAGGCCGCAAGCAACATCAGCGCGGCCAGTGCGACTATCCCCCAGGTGCCAATCAGCATATACGGCGTAACGCCAGTGCGCGCGGTGACATTACCGGTCAGGGTCGCCTGCTCGAATTGCGGCAGGCTGGCGGTGATCTGGCCCGACGGGTCGACGATCGCGGTGACCCCGGTATTGGTGCCACGCACCAGGTAGCGGCGGGTTTCCAGCGCGCGCATCTGCGCCATCTGCATATGCTGCAACGGGCCGATGGACTTGCCGAACCAGGCGTCGTTACTGAGTGTCAACAGTACCTGCGCATCGCCAGCACTGTCCGCCACCAGTTGCGGGTAGACAATTTCGTAACAGATCAGTGGTGCCCACGATAAATGACCGGCCTGTAGCGGCGGCTGCCCTTCCGGGCCCGGGCGGATAAAGGATGTGGGCAGGTTGAAGAATTCGATGGTGCCGCGGATCCAGTCCTCCAGCGGCACATATTCACCAAATGGCACCAGGTGGCGTTTGTGGTAGAGCTGCTGGTTGCTGCCAAACACCGCCGCGGAGTTGTGCACCACGCGGCGCTGGTCCTGCTCGGTATCGTAGAGAATGCCGGTGATCAGGTCGCTGCCGGTCTGCTCCGCATTCTGTTGCAGCGCATCCATCAGGTTGGGGGCGTGATGGTACAGCAGGGGCAGTGCGGCTTCGGGCCAGATGACCACGTCGGCCCCGGCCTGGCGCAATTTCTCGGTGGCGCTCTGGTAGCGGCGGATGGTCTCGCCGCGGAATTCCGGCAGCCACTTTTTGTCCTGGGGAATATTGGCCTGTACCAGCCCCAGGTTGACTCGGGTTGCTTCGCTTGCTGTCCATTCGACATTTTGCAGCCACAGGCCAATGGGCCACGGCAGCAGCGCGGCGATTAGCAGGGCAATGCTGGTGACCGATTTCCACGGACCCAGTGCGCCGCGGGCGACCAGCGCGAGCACCGCAGCGGTGAACGCCAGCAGCAGGCCGATACCGTAGACACTCACTACCGGCGCCCAGCCGGCGAGCCAGGTGTTGATATGCCCGTAGCCGGCAAACAGCCACGGAAAGCCGGTAAACACCCAGGTGCGGAGCCATTCACTCAAAAACCACAGCCCGGCAAAGGCGAGGGCAAAGCTGGCGGGGTGGCCGCGCAGGCGGCCGATCAGGGCAAATGGCAGGGCAAACACGACGGCCAGGATGGCCACGAAAGCCCCGGTCAGGAAAACGCCGAGGGCCGGAGACGAGCCGCCAAAATCCGTTATCGATACATATACCCAGGAGCCGCCGGTGGCAAACAGTCCCACGCCGTAATACAGCGCCAGGCGGTAGCCCCGCCAGGCAGACAGCCGGTTGTCTGCGCCGCCCGGTGCCAGCAGCCAGGCAAACAGCGACAGGGAAAGGAGACTGCACCACCAGTAATTGAATGGTGCCAGGGACAAGGTGAGCAGGCCGCCGGCAATCAGGGCAGCAAGTGGGGCGATTAATTTGCGCATGAATTTGTTACTGGCTGCAAACGGGTATCGTCAGAAGGCCGCCAGCGCAGATCGCTACCGGCGGCCCGGGACGGTTCAACCGTCCTCTTCCGCGGGCTGATCCAGTCGACTGACGCGCAGCAGATGGATCTGGCGATTGTCGGCGTAGAGTACGCGGAACTTAAATTTTCCGAGTCGGGTGACTTCGTCGCGCCCCGGCAAATGGCCGAAAGACTGCATGATGAGGCCGCCGATGGTATCGAACTCCTCATCGCTGAATTCACACTCGAAGTACTCGTTGAAATCCTCAATGGGGGTGAGCGCCTTCACCACAAAGTCATTGTCACTGACCCGGCGGATAAAGCTGTCCGCTTCTTCCTCATCGGTCTCGTCTTCAATTTCGCCGACAATTTCCTCGAGAATATCTTCGATGGTGACCACGCCGGATACGCCACCGTACTCGTCAATCACTACCGCCATGTGATAGCGGTTCTCACGGAACTCCCGCAGCAGGATGTTCAGGCGTTTGCTCTCGGGAATGATCGTGGCGGGGCGGATGATGTCTTCCAGACGGAACTCGTCCAGGCCCTTCAACACCAGCGGCAACAGGTCTTTGGCCAGCAGGATACCGCGGATATCGTCGATACTTTCACCCACCACCGGGAACCGCGAGTGGCCGGACTCGATGATCTTGGGCAGGAATTCTTGCGGGTCGTCGTCGATACAGACGACCACCATCTGCGAGCGCGGAATCATGATTTCCCGCACCTGCTGGTTGGAGACGTCCAGCGCACCCTCGATGATGGACAGTGCCTCAGCGTCTACCACCTTGTTTTCCGCGGCGTCCTTGATGATCTCCATCAGTTCGTCACGGGATTTGGGTTCGGCTGAGAAGGCGCCAAGTATTTTTTCCAGCCAGTTCTTCTCCCCCGATCGGGGCCGGCTGGAGGAGCTACTTGGGGGTTCGTCGGTGGTCATGGATGTGGCCATACTCCGGGTTACTCATCGGTTCCGTTTGAATGTTCTGTGATCTGCACGCCCTGTGCAGGCTCGTCAATGGGCGCGTAGGGATCGGCAATCCCCAGCTGCGCCAGTATACGGGTTTCGAGATTTTCCATGATCTCGGCCTCATCGTCCTCGATATGGTCGTAACCCAGAAGATGCAGTGTGCCATGGACCACCATGTGTGCCCAGTGTGCAGACAGCGCCTTGTGCTGTTGTTCCGCTTCCCGCGCCACCACCTGGGCACAGATTACCAGGTCTCCCAGCAGGGGCAGCCCCAGTTCCGCGGGGATATCCGCCGGAAAGGAGAGCACATTGGTGGGCTTGTCTTTGCCGCGGTACTGGTTGTTGAGCGCCTGACTTTCCGCTTCATCGACAATGCGCAGGGAGATTTCCGCACAGTCCCGTTGTTCGCCCACGGCGGCAGTCGCCCAGGTGGTGAGCGCTTCGTCGGAGGGCAGGGGGGACTGGGTAGTTGCCCGCTGAACATCGAGTGCGACCTTGTCGTCAACAGTCTCGGATTCAGCGGGCGCCGGGGATTGCGCCGGGATTGTCTGGCTCATGGCAGAGTGCGGCGATCAGGCCGCATCTTCTCCAGCGGCCTTCAGAGCCGCCGCTTTGCGGGCCTCGCGTTCAGCTTCCACTTCCGCCTCGTGCACGTCATAGGCTTCAACGATGCGCTGTACCAGCGGGTGGCGCACCACGTCTTTGGCGCCGAAGTGGGTAAAGCTGATGCCGTTGACCTTCTCCAACACCTCGATCGCATGGCGGAGACCAGAAGCCTGGCCGCGGGGCAGGTCGATCTGGCTGGGGTCACCGGTGATCACCGCGGTGGAGCCGAAACCGATGCGGGTCAGGAACATCTTCATCTGCTCGCGGGTGGTGTTCTGGCTCTCGTCGAGAATCACGAACGCATTGTTCAGGGTGCGGCCGCGCATATACGCCAGCGGCGCCACTTCGATCACGTTGCGCTCGATCAGCTTGCCGACGGTTTCAAAACCGAGCATCTCGTACAGGGCGTCGTATAGCGGGCGCAGGTAGGGGTCGACCTTCTGGCTCAGGTCACCGGGCAGAAAGCCGAGCTTCTCACCGGCTTCCACCGCCGGGCGCACCAGCAGGATGCGTTCCACCTCGTCCTTCAGCAGGGCTTCTACGGCACAGGCAACGGCGAGATAGGTTTTACCGGTACCGGCGGGGCCGATACCGAAGTTGATGTCGTTGGTCTGCACCGCGCGCACGTATTTGCGCTGGTTGAGACCGCGGGGTCGCACGGAACACTTTTTGGTACGGATCAGGACTACCTGGTCGCCCGCATCTTCACTGGCACCTTTCGCCAGCTCTTCGACACCGGATTCCTGCAGGGCGAGGTGAATCTCGTCCGGGGTCAGGTCATCTTTCGCGCCGGTTTCCTTGTACAGGTTGCTGAGAATCTCGCCGGCAGCGCGGGCGGACTCGGCGTCTCCGTAGAATGCAAACTGGTTGCCGCGGTTGCGGATCTCGATATCCAGTCGCTGTTCTATCTGGCGCAGGTGTTGATCGAATTGGCCACAGAGGTTGGCCAGGCGGCGGGCGTCATTGGGCTCCAGGGTGATGCTGTGAGCGAGGGCTTGTGTTTCCAAATTGGTTTCCGTGCACCTTTTGTCTGAGGGTTCAGTCTGTAGGGTATACCCATTTTCCTTGTAGGGGAAAGGGTGCTTTGTGACGAATGGGTTCTAAACAGTCTCGGGGCTTATAACAGCGGAGTATGACGGTTTGTGGTCACTGGCTGTTTTGGGGGCTTGGTGCTTGGTATTTGGGGGGATTGGTGCTTCGTAGGTAGTTGGGCTTCGTAGCTTGTTCCTGTGGCGGCCCTGCTGCCGGTATTCGTTTCCGGGACACGCTACAAGCACATCCCTGTGCGCTCGGACGCGGCCATCCATGGCCGCGTACGGTCCCGGAAACGAATCCCGGCATCAGGGCCTTAGATTTAAAGTTCGGAGTAATACCTGACCTATTCGTTGATCGACCATTGCCAGGCTTAATGCGAAGGTTCTGATACCGATCCCTCTTTGCGAGACCTTCGAAAAAAGGGACTTTTTCGAAGAGCCCCCAGGGATGGGTTCACGGCGTGTCTCGCAAAGAGGGATCGGTAGCAGGACCGCCACCGGGCCCTCAAGTAGTTGCCCCGAAACTCGAGTGTTAGCCAAGCGGCCCATCCAGTTCGGAAGCGACGAGGGTGCCGCGCAGGGAGTTCGGCAGTGCTTCTTCAATCAATACATCCGCAAACTTGCCGATCAGCGCCATGTCGTCAAAGCGGAAGTTGACCACTCGGTTGTTTTCGGTCCGTCCCTGCAGCTGTCCAGGGTCTTTCTTGGACACGCCGGTCACCAGCACACGCTCTACATTGCCCACCATGCGGCGGGCGATTTCCGCCGCCTGCTGGTTGATGCGGTGCTGCAGTAGTTGCAGGCGCTGCTTTTTGATCTCTTCCGGAGTGTCGTCCGGCAGGTCCGCGGCCGGGGTACCAGGACGCGGGGAATAAATGAAGCTGAAGGAAATATCGAAACCCACATCCTGGATCAGCTTCATGGTGGCTTCGAAGTCACGCTCCGTCTCACCGGGGAAACCGATGATAAAGTCCGAGGACAGGCAGATGTCCGGGCGGATCGCCTTCAGGCGGCGGATCTTGGACTTGTACTCCAGCGCCGTGTGGCCGCGCTTCATCGCCATCAGGATACGGTCGGAACCGCTCTGAACCGGCAGGTGCAGGTGGTTCACCAGCTCCGGGACTTCCGCGTACACATCGATCAGCGCATCGGAGAACTCCACCGGGTGGGAAGTGGTGTAGCGGATGCG
>ENA-ORCV01001172-ORCV01001172.1-marine-metagenome-genome-assembly--contig:-NODE-1172-length-10030-cov-2.270974_pt1 | contig 10030 bp, 8 predicted proteins | sample MGYA00237779_ERZ508509 | MGnify/ENA primary metagenome ERZ508509 (study PRJEB26180, sample SAMN06268772) | marine metagenome | isolation source: Bioluminescent Bay, La Paraguera, Puerto Rico | place... | reverse complement strand
ATGGCGAAATTGTTCATCAGGCTGCGGAAGGCGGCGCCTTCCTTGTGCATGTCGATGAAGATCTCGCCGAGCGCGCCGTCATCGAACTCGCCGGTATGGAGGTAGACCTTGTGTCCGCCGACCGACGCTTTCTGGATATAGCCCTTCCTGCGGTCGGGCAGGCGGGTGCGCCCGGCGGACCGGCGATCGCCCGGATCGGCCGTCTCGGTGGCCTGGTAGGCGGCGTCGGACTCCACGGCCAGTTCATCGGCGAGCGTCAGGATCTGCTCCATGCGGTCGACCACATCGTCGCCCGCCGGGGCGCGGATGCCGGTCAGCAGGGCAGACACACCGGCAGCAATTGCCGCATCGGCCATGTCGAGCCCGTTCCGGCCCGTGACGCGAACGGCCGTGAGGCTGCCAAGCGCGGCGCCGCAGGTTTCGGCGAAGGCGATTTCAGCTTCCATGCTGACACTGGTTTCAAGACCGCACTGGCGAAACGCCTGGGCGGCAATGTCTTCGGCTGTCCCGTCGACCGCTGCCTCGGCGTTCGCGATGTCCTTGCGCGAGAAGCCCATGGCCGACAGCAGTCCCAGCCCGTCGGAATCGAACTTCTCTGGCGCAAGCTTGAGATCCTCGCTGATGATTTCGTCGCCCAGAACCCAGCGCGAGAAAGCGGCGTTCAGCGGCAGGCCTTCGCCGAGGGCGCGTGAGACGCGCTCCAGTGCCGCTTCCGAAAATCCGCGATCACGCAACCGGTCCGCGCCGAGTGCTGATTCGAGATCCTCGCTGCCGCATTCGGCCACACGGCTGAGAATGGTGGGCAGGGATTCCGGAGAGGTCCGCGAAATGGCGAGGCGGGCGCACCGGGCCAGAGTCGGTCCCTCATCGGTGTAGGCGAGCAAGGTGCGGACCGGCGCTGCCGCTTCACTCTCGCACTCAGGCAGGATGTCGGCCAGGTCCGCGACCGGCAGGATGGCGACGGTACAGGCTTTCCTGGACGTGGCACGCCGGGCTTCGAGCCCGAGAATGCCGGCCTGGGCCGCAGGCAGCGAGGCTCCGGTCGCGCAGGATTTCACCAGCGCACAGAGCGCACCGGCGACGGACCGGCCCTCCTCGCTGTCATAGGCGAGACCCAGCGACAGCACGGCAGCACCGAGACCGTGCACCAGAAGGACGCCCTCTCCGAGGCTTTTGCCGGCGGCCTCGGCGATGGAGGCAAGCAGGTCGCTCTCGAGGCCGTCGGGGCTGATGGCCAGGGACACATCGAGCAGGCGGCAGGCCTGACGGGCGGCCGGCAGGGGCGCGTGTGTCAGCAGGATTTCCGCGCCTTCGCGGAGCGCTCCGAGCAGCAGGGCATCGAGGCTCGCGGCGAGCGCTGGCAGCGCGGCCAGGACGACGGCCAGAAAGGCGCCGGCGACGGCGACCTTCTCCCAGGTCGCGCCGGCCAGGCTGCCGAGCGTCCAGAAGGTGAAGTCGCGCAGCTGCCGGTCGTCGGACATGAAGATCAGCATGCCGGTGCCGGCCGCCGCCAACGCGCCGATGGCGATGCCGGCGAGCAGCATTGTAGCGACCGAGGTGCGCCCCTGGCGGGTGGCAATGGCGTAGAGCAGGGCGGTGGTGACCAGGCCGCCGAGGAAAGCGGATACCGGCAGGGCGTAGAAGATGTCGTCGCCGAGGATCGGCAGCAGATAGACGGTTCCGAGCACGATCGTCGCGACTGCTGCGAGACCGGCTCCGGCCGTGACACCGACCAATCCCGGATCGGCAAGCGGATTGCGGAACAGCCCCTGCATGACCGCACCGGATACCGCCAGTCCCGCGCCGACGACGAGGCCGAGCAGGGTGCGGGGCAGGCGGATCTCGAGGACGATCAGGGCGTCGCGGGCGTCCGCGATCGAGGATTCTCTGGCGAGAGTGGCGACGATCAGTTCCGCGGCGCGCCCTGGTGTGAAGCCGGTCGGGCCGACCGCCAGCGACAGGAAGCCGACGACCAGCACCAGCCCGCCGAGGACTATCGCGGTGAGCGCGGCGTGGCCGGTCCGGTCGCCCGGCGTGCGGCGCAATGTGGCTGTCAGGGTCACGCCAGGCGGCTCACTGCTGGCCGGTATTCGCCGGCGGTTCGTCGGCCCACGCGCGGCCGTCCAGACCGGGCAGCAGGAGTTCGGGATAGAGCTGGGCCGAGAGGTCGCGCACGGCGTGGGCGATGCGCGGTCCGAAGCCGAGCAGATAGAGCCCGTCCATGGTCACCAGCCGGCGATGCTCGGCGGCCGGCGTACGGGTCAGCGCGGGATGGGCGAAGACCGTTTCGGGATTCGCCGCATGGTCGCCCCGGGCCATCATGACGACGACCTCGGGCGCGGCGGCGATGACGGCTTCCTCGTTGACCGGCTTGTAGCCGGAGAAGCCGGACAGTGCGTTCTGCGCGCCGGCCAGCTCGATCATCGCGGCGGCCGATGTTCCTTCGCCTGCGGCGAGGACACGGCCGTTGGCAAGGCTGAGGACAAACAGGACCCGGGGTGGCTCGCCGTGCTCGCCGATCGCGCGGCGGACCGCTTCCAGATCGGCGGTTACCGTATCGGCCATCTCGGCGCCCCGTTCGGGCACGCCCATGACCTCGGCGATAAACCGGATCTTGTCGGCGACTCCTTCGGCATCGGCGCCGCCCGGGACGGAGACGAAGGGAACCGAGGCGGTCTCGAGAATCTCAAGCGCCTCGGTCGGGCCGGCGTCGCCCTCGGCCAGGATCAGCGTCGGGTCCATCGACAGCAGGCCTTCGGGCGAGAGGGCGCGCAGGTAGCCGACATTGGGTTTGCTGGCGAGCGCGTCGGCGGGATAGATGCTGGTCGTGTCGACGGCGACAATGCGGTCCTTCAGCCCGAGTGCGTAGAGGATTTCCGTCACGGAGCCGCCGACCGAGACCACCCGGCCGGTGTCGGCGACCTCGACAGTACGGCCGTGGCCGTCAGTGACCGTGGCCGAGACTGCATGGCCGGGGGCGACGAGCAGGCTCGACAGCACGGCAGCGGCTGCCGCGGCCTTGAAACGGGCCGGGATCGCGGACCGCGGCGTTTCGGGATTACACATTCAACGTCTCCTGATTTCTGGACTTTGGCACTGATTGCGTCTCTGCCGTCGGGGCGCGCTACGCAGTCATGTCATTTGTTGAGAATCAGCTTTCCCTGCCGCGTGATGCGCAGGACGTAACGATCGCGGTTGTGCAGAATCACGACCTCCCGGCGGCCGTCGAACAGCCGGGCCGAGTCGATCGTTTCCGCGGAAAGGGCGCGCGGGTCTCCCGGCCGGCAACTGGTGTCGGCTGCGGGCGCGGATGCAGGTGGGCGTTGGGTACTCATACGCGGGTCTGGACCTTCGATCCTGAAGTTCGGTGGCTCGTTGCGACGCTGTTTGCACTGCCGTGTAACGAACGTCGCTTATAAACTTGACTGTAATAGTCATATTAATCTAGAACGCAAGCCGTCGGAAACGTCGAGCCCGCGAAGCGGCGATTTCCGGCCCGTAGCACCAGCAAGCCAAAGACCCTCCGGTCCAGTAGCTAGCCACGCTCCGCGCAGGAGCGTTTCTGCCAGCAACTTTGGGGGGTCCCATGCCGACACACAGTTCCAGTTTCCAATCCGTCCGAAGAGCCCTGCTCGTTTCCACGGCTCTCGCCGCATCCGCCGCCGTCGTCGGCGTTGCGGGCGCTCAGGAAGTCGATGTCACCAACATCTATCTCGACGAAATCACGGTGGTGCCGTCGAAGACGGAAGAGGAGGCTGTCGACGCGCTGGCCTCGGTCAGCGTGGTCAATCAGACGGAGCTGCAGATCCTGCAGCCGACCAGCACGCAGGACATCTTCTTCGGCATGCCGAACGTCGTCGTCGGCGTCTCGCAGGACGCAAGCCACGTCGGCTCCAGCTTCAACATCCGCGGCCTGCAGGACTTCGGCCGCGTCGCCGTCATCCTCGACGGCGCCCGCAATAACTTCCAGCGCAACGACCACGGCGCCACTTCCACGGCGTGGATCGAGCCGGAGATGATCAACGAGGTCACGGTCGTGCGCGGCCCGGTCTCGAACATCTACGGGTCCGGCGCCATCGGCGGCGTGGTGGTGTTCGAGACCAAGTCGGCCAGCGACTTCCTGAAGCCGGACGAACGTGTGGCCGGCTCCATCAAGGGCCGCTACGAGACCAACGCCGACGGCTGGACGGCGGCAGCGACCGGCGCGGCGCGCGTCAGCGAGGCCTTCGACATCATCGGCAACGTGGTCTACCGCGAGGCCGACGACTACACGGACGGCAACGGCAACGTCGTTCCCTATTCGAGCTACGACGTGCTCGGCGGGCTCGCCAAGGCGCAGATCCGCCCGGCGGACGGGCACGAGATCACGCTCGGCTGGATCGGCAACAAGGACAACTGGTACGAGAGCGGCACGGTCCAGGACGTCGATCTCGAAGAGAACACCTATACCGGCAAGTACACCTATTCCTCGCCGGACAATCCGTGGATCGACCTGACGGCGAGCGCCTTCTACGTCGACACGGACCAGTCGCAGACTGCGCAGGTCGGCGCATTCCGCTACAATCCGAATACCGGCATGCCGGTCTATGTGCCGCCGGGCAGCAAGCGCGACTTCACGCTGACGACCGGCGGTTTTGACCTCTGGAACACCTCGGTCTTCACCACCGGCGCGTTCGAGCACGCGGTCACGTTCGGCGGCGACTGGTTCCAGGACAACGCCGAGACCCTCGATCCGCTGGGCGGGGCAGGGGTCTACAATCCGAGCGGCGAGCGCACCGCCTACGGCGCCTACGTCCAGGACCAGATCAACTATTCGAACTGGCTCGAGATCATCGCGGCCGTCCGCTATGACGGCTACGAGCTGGTCGGCTCGGGCGTCGACAACAAGGCGGACCGGGTCTCGCCGCGCCTGTCGGTCGGCGTCAAGCCGTTCGAGGAATCCTTCCTGTACGGCGCGCAGATCTACGGCACCTATGCCGAGGGCTACCGCTCGCCGAGCATCATCGAGACGCTGATGACCGGCCTGCATCCCGCCGGCGTCGCCTTCCCGTTCCTGCCGAATCCGAATCTCGTTCCGGAAACCTCGAAGACCTTCGAGGTGGGCGTGAACTTCAAGCGCGACGGCATTCTGTCGCCGGGCGACGGCATCCGCATGAAGGCGGCCTGGTTCCACAACGACGTGGACGACTATATCGGGCTGACCTACCTGTCGCCGTTCGTGCCCGGCAGCGGCTGCTACTACGTGCCGCTGCCCTGGTCGATCCCGATCTGCGCGCAGTACCAGAACATCGACCAGGTCAAGATCCAGGGCTTCGAGTTCGAGGCGGTCTACGACACGGGCTGGATGTTCGCCGGCCTGCAGGGCGCCGCGATCCAGGGCAAGGACCTGTCGACGGTTCCCTCTTCGCCGCTGTCTACGATCCCGCCGGACCAGATCACCGGCCGGCTGGGCTTCCGGGTGCTGGACGAGAAGCTGGTGTTCGGCGGCGAGATCCAGAAGGTCATGCCCTACCGGAGCCTGAGCTTCGTGCCGGGCGCGTCGTTTCTGCCGTCGATCCAGGAGGGATACGAACTGGTCAACCTGTTCGCCTCCTACGAGCCGAACGACAACCTGCGCTTCGACATGCGGATCGAGAACCTCTTCGACGTGACCTACGGCAATTACCTGAACGTCGCCGCGGGTTCGCCGATCCTCGAGCCCGGTTTCAACGCGAAGTTCTCGGCGACCCTTCGCTTCGGCGTCGTCGAGCCGAGCCTGCTCGAAGAAGAGCAGATCGTCGTCACGCAGTAAGTGGATCCGGATACGGGAGCCATGATGACTACGCAGCCAACCTTCAGACGGATCGACCCGGTGTCGGGGGACGCGGTTTCGGCCGTCAGGCTGCGCGAATCAATATGGCGACCGTTGACGGTCGCCGGGTCGGTGCTGGCATTCCTTCTCCTCCTTGCCAGTATCGGCCCGGCGGCTGCTCTCGACAAGAAGATTTCCATCGAGCTGAACCGCCTCGAGGACGTTTCGGGCAATTGCCGCCTGAGCTTCGTCCTGACAAACGGCCTGGCGGCACCCGTCGATGCGCTGACGATCGAGACCGTGTTGTTCGATCCCGAGGGCCGCGTCGATCGTTTCCTGCTCCTGAAGGCGCGTCCGCTGCCGGTCGGCAAGATGCGGGTCCAGCAGTTCGATGTCGGACAGGCCGCCTGCGCATCGATCGGCCGGGTCCTTCTCAACGACGTTACCGATTGCGCGGGCGGAGACCTTGCTCCGGCGACCTGCCTGGCGGCGATCGACACGACCAGCAGGTCAGACGTGCCGTTTGTTTCGACCGTAAACGCAGCGGACGCACCGCCGGCAAGCGGCAGGGTGTCTGAGAACGGCGCCGGGTCGGCCGACCCGGCCGCGAGCAACCCGGTTCCGCGTACTCCGGCGGTCAGTTCGACGACCGGCGGGTAGGAGGAGAAGTCATGGATGAAGTCTCCGACGGTGCGGCTTCCCCCGCCGCGCCGGCTGCCGATGCGGCCGCAAATCCCGGCGCGCCTGCAAATCCCGATGTGACAACTGCTCCGGAGGCCGCCGTCCCCCTGGAAAGCAACGCTTTGTCTGACGGACAGGCTGGCGGGACCACCGGAGTGACCGGGACACCGGTCGCCGATCCCGCAACGAACTTCATGGCCGATCTAGCTGTCGATCCGATTGGCGATCCCACTGGCGATACGATGGCCGTGATCGGAGAGCCGGAGGGGCTGATCGACGCGGGCGTGTCCGGCGTCGGCGAACTCGTCGACCTCGGCGGTCCTATCGTCGCGCTCCTGCTGGTGCTGTCGGTCGCCGCCCTGACCATTGCGCTCGTCAAGCTGTGGCAGTTCAGCCGCTTCGGCGTCGGTAAACGCCGTCTCGACGCGGCGGTGCGGCAGTGGTGTTCGCGCGACAGCAACGGCTCATCGGAACGGGCCGCGGAACAGGCTGCCGCGCTGCCGGGCGCGGTCGCCGCCATGGTATCGCGCGCCATGGCGAAGCTTCTAGCCGGCGAGAGCGAAGCGCATGTACGCGAAGAGGTGGAACAGAGCGCCGACGAGACGGTCGGCGGGCTGCGCTCCTATCTGCGGGCGCTGGAAGCGATCGCTCAGGCCGCCCCGCTGCTCGGACTGCTCGGCACGGTGCTCGGCATGATCGACGCCTTCAAGGTGCTGGAATCGAGCGGCGGCGACGTCGATCCGGCGGGGCTTGCCGGCGGCATCTGGGTGGCGCTGATGACGACGGCGGTCGGTCTTGCGGTCGCCATTCCGACTGCGCTGGCGCTGCACTGGTTCGACGGTCGGGTCGAGCGGGAGCGGCGGCGTATCGAGCGGCTCGCAACGATGGTGCTGACGCACCCGCCGCTGCAGGCAAACGAATGGCCGCGGCCGGCGGTGGCGCTGCAGCCGGTGACCGGTTCCGCGGCCGCGCAGGCGCATGCGCATTGAGCCGGTCCATGCGAATTGAGCTTGTTCATGCGAATTGACCGGGCCCTTCCGCCGCGCCGCGCGACCAGCCTGACTGCGCTGGTCGACGTGGTCTTCCTGCTGCTGCTGTTCTTCATGCTTGCGTCGACCTTTTCCCGGTTTTCGGTGATCGAGGTCGGTCTCGGCGGATCCGGCAAGCCGGGGGCGGTCGCCACGGAGCTCAGGAACGTGTTGCTGAGCGTCGATGCCGGCGGAGCCGACGGTCCGCGCTTCATCGTCGACGGCGTCGAGGTGGCGCGCGACGCCCTGGCCGGGACGCTGCGTGCCTCAGGCGGCGCCGACAGCCAGCGGATCCTGCTGCGACCCACCTCCCGGGCAACCGCGCAGGACATCGTGACGGCGCTCGAGCTTGCCCGTGGCGCGGCTGCGGGCGACGTGATCCTGGTGCGGTGAGGTAAAGCGATGCGGCTGGCGACACGCACGAAACGGCCCGCGGATGACGGCATCGTTCCGCTGATCAACATCGTCTTCCTGCTGCTGATCTTCTTCCTGATCGTCGGCACGATCGCGCCGAAGGCGGACATCGCCGTCGCCTATCCGGAAACCGACGAAAGCCCGGTATCGCGGGCGCCTGCCGACGCGCTCTATGTCTCGGCCGGGGGATATCTGTCCTATGGCGGCAACGCCGTGGACCGCGAGAGCCTGTCGGCGCTGGTGCGCAGCATCCAGGCCGAGGCCGGCGGCAAGCCGCTGCCGGTGGTGGTCGACAGGTCGCTGCCGGCGAGCGACCTGGCGCCGGTGCTCGGCAATATCGCGGCGGCCGGCGTCAGGACGGTCCGGCTCATCACCCTGCGGTCGCGGGGCGGATTATGATCGGTCCCGTGCCCTGGCTCGTTGCCGGCGCCGTTGCGGTCCTGCTGCACGGCGCCATCCTGGGCTTCGCCTCGCTGTCGCCGGACTTCGCGCAGGAGCGTTCGGCTGGCCAGCCGGGCGCGGTCTGGGGCATGCCCATGGAGATGATCGCCGAACTGGTCGATCCCGCCGAGGCGATGGCGGCGCCGGTCGAACAGGTCGATCCGTCCGAAACGACGGATCTTCAGGAAACCGAGACGACGGAAACGGCGGAGGCCGTCGAGGCCGAGCCGGTGGAGGAACCCGATACCCTTAAGTCGGCAGATGAACCCGATACAAGCGAGACCGTCGAGCAGCCCGTGCCGACCGAGGCGGTGGAGCTGACCGATACGCCGGAAGTCGATCAGGTCACTCCGGTCGCCACGATGGAGCCGGTCGAACCGATAGAGACCGCGGAGACGCCCGACGTACCGGCCTGGGAGGGGGGTGTCGCGGTCGTCGCGGCGGCGTCTCCCGTCGAAGAGGTGCAGGCGGTCGAGGAGGTCCAGGTCGCCAGCCTTGCGCCGGCCGCGGAACCCGAGCCGGTCGAGGCGGTCGACGTGACGATCCCGGTGCCGCCGGCCCGACCCGCCGACCTACCGCGGACGACGCTTCCGCCGAAGCGAACAGTGTCCAAGCCGGCCGCAAAACCCGTTCAGGCCGCCAAGCCAAGGCCCGTACAACCGGCACCGCAGGCGGCGGGCACGCGCGTGGCTTCGGCGCCCGCCGGCGAGCAGGCCGGCAGCAACGGCGCGCGCTCGGCCCAGGCCGGCCGGCAGCTGGCGGCCTCCTATGCCGGCCGTGTCGCCTCGCACCTGCAGCGCCACAAGCGGTATCCGCGCGAAGCGAGCGACAAGCGGCTGACGGGTACGTCGACGATCACCTTCACCCTGGGCAGCGACGGCCGCGTGCGTGCTGCGCGCCTGTCCCGCAGCTCGGGCATTTCGGTATTCGACAGCGAGGTCGTCGCGATGGTGCGCCGCGCCGCGCCGTTTCCCCCAATCCCCCCGGCAATCGGAAAGAGTTCCATGACGTTCACGGTGCCGGTGCGCTTCAGGCCGCGCTGACGCGGCCACACGTGTTGACGGGGCATCCCGTTTCGTCAAATTGAACCCAAGGAAGGAGAGCCCGTATGTTCATTGCCATGAACCGCTTCAAGGTCAACAAGGGGTCGGAAGCCGATTTCGAGACCGTCTGGCGGACCCGCGACAGCCACCTCGACGAGGTGCCCGGCTTCGTCGAGTTCCATCTGCTGAAGGGGCCGGATCGCGAGGATCACACGCTGTACTCCTCGCACACGGTGTGGCGGAGCAAGGCCGACTTCGAGAACTGGACCAAGTCCGAGGCGTTCCGGCTGGCCCACAAGAATGCCGGCAGCAACAAGCCGCTGTATCTCGGCCATCCGGAATTCGAAGGTTTCGAATCCGTCGTCGCCCTGAAGAAGTCGGCGGAGGCGGCCTGAACCGTCTGCCGCAAGCGGCCTGAAAAGACAGAAGCCCGGTCTGCGGACCGGGCTTTTTCGTACAGGAAGGCCCCGGGCGGGGAGCGCAGGCGTTCGCGGGTCAGTCGATGAACTGGACCCCGAGCGCGTTGCCCTTGCGCCAGCGCACACTGCAAGTGCACTCGCGGCGGTCACTGTCGCAGATCAGGGTAAATTGGTCGGGCAGACCGCTTGTCGACTCGATTTGCGGCCTGGCAC
>ENA-ORCV01001171-ORCV01001171.1-marine-metagenome-genome-assembly--contig:-NODE-1171-length-10047-cov-2.656369_pt1 | contig 10047 bp, 7 predicted proteins | sample MGYA00237779_ERZ508509 | MGnify/ENA primary metagenome ERZ508509 (study PRJEB26180, sample SAMN06268772) | marine metagenome | isolation source: Bioluminescent Bay, La Paraguera, Puerto Rico | place... | reverse complement strand
CTCGCCCATTGCGTCAAGCGCTGCGACATGGAACTCGCGGGCGTGGCCAACTCGGCCTACGTCTCGGGCATCGCGGCGCTCGTCGAGGACGAGCAGGAGCTTGGTGCCGCCTGCATCGACCTCGGCGGCGGCAGTTCGGGGCTGTCGATCTTCATCAAGAAGCACATGATCTACGCCGATTGCGTGCGCATGGGGGGCGATCACGTGACCTCCGATATCTCGATGGGCCTGCAGGTGCCGCAGGCCACCGCCGAGCGGATCAAAACCTTCTACGGCGGCGTGGTGGCCACCGGCATGGACGATCGCGAGATGATCGAGACCGGCGGCGAGACCGGCGACTACGAGCATGACCGCCGCACCGTCAGCCGCGCCGAACTGATCGGTATCATGCGCCCCCGCGTCGAGGAAATCCTCGAGGAGGTGCGCGCCCGGCTCGACGCCGCGGGCTTCGACCACCTGCCCAGCCAGCAGATCGTGCTGACCGGCGGCGGCAGCCAGATCCCCGGCCTCGACGGTCTCGCCAGCCGCATCCTCGGGCAGCGCGTGCGCCTCGGGCGTCCCCTGCGCGTGCATGGCCTGCCGCAGGCCACCACCGGCCCGGCCTTCGCCAGCGCCGTGGGCATGTGCCTGTTCGCGGCCAACCCCCAGGACGAATGGTGGGATTTCGACATTCCCGTGGATCGCTACCCGGCGCGTTCGCTCCGGCGCGCGGTGAAATGGTTCAAGGACAACTGGTGACCGCAAGATATGGCGAGATGAGCGAAATAACGCGGAAACACCCGGAAATCGGGGCGTATTTGGTGGGTAAACGGTGTTTTTTTGGTGACGATTGATGCAACCATCGGTAAGAATGGGGACAATCAGGCGGAAAACGGCCTGCGCAGACAGGCCCAGAGACAGGCGGACAGAGCAATGACACTCAACCTTTCACTCCCCGGACAGGACGACCTCAAGCCGCGCATCACCGTGTTCGGTGTCGGGGGCGCGGGCGGCAACGCTGTCAACAACATGATCGAGAAGGCACTCGACGGTGTCGATTTCGTCGTGGCCAACACCGACGCGCAGGCGCTCAGCCAGAGCCAAGCCGAAAGCCGCATCCAGCTTGGCGTGAAGGTCACCGAGGGTCTCGGCGCGGGGGCCAAGGCCTCGATCGGCGCCGCCGCCGCCGAAGAGAGCATCGAGCAGATCGTCGATCACCTCGCGGGTTCGCACATGTGCTTCATCACCGCGGGCATGGGCGGCGGCACCGGCACCGGGGCCGCGCCGATCATCGCGCAGGCCGCGCGTGAGCTTGGCGTGCTGACCGTGGGCGTCGTGACCAAGCCGTTCCAGTTCGAGGGTGCCAAGCGCATGCGCCAGGCCGAGGCCGGGGTCGAGGCGCTGCAGAAGATGGTGGACACGCTCATCATCATCCCCAACCAGAACCTGTTCCGCCTCGCCAACGACAAGACCACCTTCACCGAGGCCTTCAGCATGGCCGACGACGTGCTCTACCAGGGCGTCAAGGGCGTGACCGACCTGATGGTGCGCCCCGGCCTCATCAACCTCGATTTCGCCGATGTGCGCGCCGTTATGGACGAGATGGGCAAGGCCATGATGGGCACCGGCGAGGCCGATGGCGACTCGCGCGCCGTGCAGGCCGCCGAAAAGGCCATCGCCAACCCGCTGCTCGACGAGATCAGCCTCAAGGGCGCGCGCGGCGTGCTGATCAACATCACCGGCGGGCACGACCTGACGCTGTTCGAACTCGACGAGGCCGCCAACCGCATCCGCGAGGAGGTCGATCCCGACGCCAACATCATCGTCGGCTCCACCCTCGACACCGGCATGGAAGGCCGGATGCGGGTGAGCGTGGTGGCCACCGGTATCGACGCGAGCGACAACTCGGCCGACATCCCGGTGCCGCGCCGCACGCTCGCCGAGCCGCTGCGCCAGCCCGAGGCGATCGAGGCCGACCTGCACGCCGAGCACGGCCATGCCGCCATCGCAACCGAAGAACCGTCGCTCTTCGACCGCGCCGAGGACATGCATCCCGAGCCCGCGCAGACCGACAGCTTCTTCGCGCAGGACGCGGATGACGATCTGCCGCCGCCCGCCTACCAGCCCCGCGCCGAGGAAACCGCACCGCAGGCGCATGCCGAGATGGAGATCGAGGACGAACTCGACGCCTATCTCGCGCCGCGCGCCCCCGCGCCGGGCACCCCCTCGCCCGAGGCCATGCAGCGGCTGCAGGCCGCCGTGAGCAAGGTGCCGTCGCAGGTGCGCCAGCACCCCGCGGCCGCGGCCCCGGCCCAGCCGCGCGAGGCCGCGGTGCAGGAGGAACGCTCGCGTTTCGGGATCAATTCGCTGATCAACCGGATGACCGGGCATGGCGGCCAGGAGGCGCCGCGCCCGTCGCGCCAGCAGCCGCCGGTGCAGGCGGCACGCGCGTCCCAGCCCGCGCCGCGCGCCGAGGAGGAAGAGGACCAGATCGAGATCCCGGCCTTCCTGCGGCGTCAGGCAAACTGAAAACAGGCGCGCAAACGCCGGGTTCAGCCGCCCTTCGGGGCGGCTTTTTCTATTTGGAAACATTGACTTGACAGGATAGGCGAAAACCCGCCCACAGCCTGCGCCGCGATGTTTCAAACGGTTGCAAAGATTGAGTTGAGGCCCCGGCTTGCAGGGCTTAGACCATTGTTCAGTTAAGAATTCATGACCATGCGCCTGCGCTGCGGACGACGATCCGCACCGCGAGACCAAAGGAGAGGCGCCACCGGGTCGGGCAAACGGGACGGCACGTTGCAGAGAACGATCAGACAGGCAGTGAGTTTCGACGGGGTGGGCCTGCATTCGGGCAAGCCTGCGCGGCTCGTGCTGCGGCCTGCACCCGCCGGGTCGGGCATCGTGTTTCGGCGGACGGATCTTGGCCCCGCCTCTCCGGCCATTCCGGCGCTCTGGGACCGGGTCGTGCAATCGCCGCTTTGCACCCGCCTCGTCGGGGCGGACGGGGCATCGGTCTCGACCGTCGAGCATGTGATGGCCGCGCTCGTGGGCTGCGGCATCCACAACGCCACGCTCGAGATCGACGGCCCCGAAGTGCCGATCCTCGACGGGAGCGCGGTGCCCTTCGCCGCCGGGATCGCGCCGCAGGCCGAACCGGTCCGTGCCATCCGCGTGCTGCGTCCGGTCGAGGTCAGCAATGGGGCGGCGCGTGCGCGGCTCTCGCCCGACGACACGCTGCGCATCGAGTTCACCATCGAGTTCGACGATGCGGCGATCGGCGTGCAGACCAAGAGCCTCAACATGTCCAACGGCAGCTTCGTTCGCGAACTGTCCAACTCGCGCACCTTCTGCCGCAAGGCCGATGTCGACACGATGCGCGCGAACGGGCTCGCGCTCGGCGGCACGCTGGAAAACGCGGTCGTGGTCGATGGCGACAAGGTGCTCAGCCCCGGCGGGCTGCGCCATGCCGACGAGGCGGTGCGCCACAAGATGCTCGACGCGCTCGGCGATCTCGGGCTTGCCGGTCTGCCGATCCTGGGCTTTTACCGGGGGGTGCGCGCGGGCCATGCGCTGACCAACGACCTGCTGCGCGCGCTGTTCGCCGACGCCGCCAACTACCGGATCGTCACCTGCGACGCGGCCACGGCGGCGCGGCTGCCCGGCGCGGGCGTGCATGCCGGCGAGATTCCCCGCGTCGCCTGACCGGCGAGGCGCGATGCCCGCGCCAAACCCGTTTTGCACCGCAGATTTATGTGCTAGAGCGTGACCGTGGCGATCAGGCCGCCTTTGGAAAACACGACGGGATGGATGTGCATGACAATCGGCAAGGGTCCGGCGCAACTGGCAGGGGCGGCACTATTCGCGCTGTTTCTCGCGGGCTGCGACGGGGGTGAAAGCGTCGAGCGCGGCAACCTCAACTACGAGAATTTCACCGCGCAGCAGATTTTCGAGCGCGGCGAGTTCGATCTCGAGCGCAACAAGCCCAAGCTCGCGGCCCAGAGCTTTGCCGAGGTCGAGCGGCTCTATCCCTATTCCGCCTTCGCCAAGCGTGCGGTCATCATGCAGGCCTTTGCCCATCACCGCGACCGCAACTACGAGGAAAGCCGCGCGGCGGCACAGCGCTATATCGATTTCTACCCCGCCGACGAGGATGCGGCCTATGCCCAGTACCTTCTGGCGCTGAGCTATTACGACCAGATCGACGAAATCGGGCGCGACCAGAAACTGACCTTCGAGGCGCTGCAGGCGCTGCGCGAGGTGATCGAACGTTATCCCGACAGCCAGTACGCCAACGCGGCACGGCTGAAATTCGATCTCGCCTACGATCACCTCGCCTCTAAGGAGATGGAGATCGGGCGCTATTATCTCAAGCGGGACAATTTCGCCGCCGCCGCCAACCGGTTCCGCGTGGTGGTCGAGGATTTCCAGACCACCACCCACACCCCCGAGGCGCTGCACCGGCTGGTGGAATCCTATCTCTCGCTGGGGCTGGTCGACGAGGCGCGCACCGCCGGGGCGATCCTGGGCTACAATTTCCGCGGCACCCAGTGGTACGAGGACAGCTACGCGCTGCTCACCGGGCAGGGCCATACGCTGGAGGCGGCGGGCGATGGCTGGCTGCGCGAGGTCTACCGCCAGACCGTGCTCGGCCGCTGGCTCTGAGGGATGGCGGGGTGAAACCCCGCCCTACGGGGTTCAGGGATGCTCTGCGCGCTTGAAATCCGCGACATGCTCATCATCGACCGGCTGGAGCTTGGGTTCCGGCCGGGGCTCAACGTGCTGACCGGCGAGACCGGCGCGGGCAAATCCATCCTGCTCGATTGCCTAGGCTTCGTGCTGGGCTGGCGCGGGCGCGCCGACCTGGTGCGCACGGGTGCCGAGCGCGGCGAGGTGGCAGCAGTGTTCAACCTGCGCGCCGACCATCCGGCCCGCGCCGTGCTGGACGAGGCCGGACTGCCCGCCGAAGACGACCTGATCCTGCGGCGCGTCAACGGCCAGGACGGGCGCAAGACCGCGTGGATCAACGACCGGCGCGTGTCGGGCGAGGTGCTGCGGCGGCTGTCGGCGACGCTCGTGGAGTTGCACGGCCAGCACGACGACCGGGGCCTGCTCGACCCGCGCGGCCATCGCGACATGCTCGACGCCTTCGGCGGGCTGGAGGCGCAGCGCGGTGCCGTGCGCGCGGCCTGGCGCGAGCGTGCCGCCGCGCAAAAGGCGCTGGACGAGGCCGAGGCGGCGCTTGCCGACCTGCGCGCCGAGGAGGATTTCCTGCGCCACGCGGTCACGGAACTCGACCGGCTCGACCCGCAGCCCGGCGAGGAAGCCGCGCTCGACACCACCCGCCGCCTGATGCAGGGGGCCGAGCGCATCCGCGAAGACATCGCCCGCGCGGCGCAGGTGCTGGGCCCCGACGGGGCCGAGGGGGCGGCGGGCGACGCGCTGCGCTGGCTCGAGGGCGTCGCGGACAAGGCCGAGGGGCGGCTCGACGGCGCGCTTGCCGCGCTTTCCCGCGCGCTTGTGGAACTCGACGAGGCCGGGCGCGAGACACACGCCGCGCTCGAGGCGCTCGATTTCGACCCGCTGGAACTCGAGCGTTGCGAGGAACGGCTCTTTGCCATTCGCGGGCTGGCGCGCAAGCACGACGTGCTGCCCGATGATCTCGCCGCCTTTGCCGACACGCTGCGCACGCGGCTTGCGGCCCTCGACGCGGGCGACAGCGATCTGTCGGACCGCCGGGCGGCGCGCGACGCCGCCGCGCGCGCCTATGACGCGGCCGCGGACGGTCTGAGCGCCGCCCGGCGCGAGGCCGCCGCCCGGCTCGACGCGGCGGTGATGCACGAACTGGCCCCGCTGAGGATGGAGCGCGCGGTCTTTTCCACCGAGATCGCCGCCGCCGACCCCGGCCCCTCGGGCCGCGACGCGGTGAGCTTTACAGTCGCCACCAATCCCGGCGCGCCCTCGGGGCCTCTGAGCCGCATCGCCTCGGGCGGCGAGCTGAGCCGCTTCCTGCTGGCGCTCAAGCTGTGCCTATCGGCCCCCGAGACGGGCCTTACGATGATCTTCGACGAGATCGACCGCGGCGTGGGCGGGGCCACGGCGGATGCCGTGGGCCGCCGCCTCGCGCGGCTGGCAGCCGGGGGGCAGGTGCTGGTGGTGACCCACTCGCCGCAGGTGGCGGCGCGCGGGGCGCATCACTGGCGCGTCGAGAAGCGCGTGGAGGACGAGACGACGCTCTCGACCGTGCGCGCCCTCGACGGCACCGACCGCGTGGACGAGATCGCCCGCATGCTCTCGGGCGAGCGGATCACGCCCGAGGCCCGCGCCGCCGCCGAGGCGCTGATGGCGGGCTGAGCCGCCCGCCCGCGCCCCGCCTCAGCGCGGCTGGCGCGTGTCGGGGTGCAGCGACTTGCCGAGGATATGCCCGGAATTGTGCAGCACGTGCTGCGCCGTCGAGACGATCAGCGGATCGGGTGCGCCCACCACCTTGTGGTTCTTGCCCGGATAGTCGAGCGAGGCGAGGAAATGGCGCATGCAGTTCAGCCGCGCACGTTTCTTGTCGTTCGACTTGATGACCGTCCACGGCGCATCGGCGGTATCGGTGTAGAAGAACATCGCCTCCTTGGCCTCGGTGTAATCCTCCCACTTGTCGAGGCTCAGCTTGTCGATGGGGCTCAGCTTCCACTGTTTCAGCGGGTCGATGGCGCGGCTGTCGAAACGGCGCTTCTGCTCGTCCTGCGTGACCGAGAACCAGTATTTATAGAGCCGGATGCCCGAGCGCACGAGCATCCGCTCCAACTCGGGCGTCTGGCGCATGAATTCGAGATATTCCGACGGCTCGCAAAAGCCCATGACCCGCTCGACCCCGGCGCGGTTGTACCAGGAGCGGTCGTAGAACACGATCTCGCCCACGGTGGGCAGGTGCTCGATATAGCGCTGAAAGAACCATTGTCCCTTCTCCTCCCATGTGGGCTTGTTCAGCGCCACGACACGGGCCTGACGGGGATTGAGATGCTCGGTGAAACGCTTGATCGTGCCGCCCTTGCCGGCCGCGTCGCGCCCCTCGAACAGCAGCACGAAGCGCTCGCCCGTCTCCTGCGCCCAGAGCTGCACCTTGAGAAGTTCGGCCTGAAGCTTGGCCTTTTGCGCCTCGTATGTACGGCGGCTCAGCTTGGTCGCGTAGGGGTAGTCGCCCGCCTCGAACGCCGCGCGCGCCTCTGACAGACGGTCGGCGGTCGCAGCCACCCGGTCCTCGTCATGTGTCTCCGCAGCATCCGGGGCGGTGGCGGGTCCGGCGAGCGGCTCTGCTGTGGGATCGATGTCGCGGGTGGCGGTGTCGGTCATGTCGGGTGTCCCTCGTCACTGTTGTTTTTGTGACGCCCAGTCTAACCTTTGCACGTCCTCCGCGCCTTGATGCGTGTCAAGGATGGGCACCCTCCGCCACGAATGTCAGGGACCTGCGCCCCGGCCAGGGGCAGCGGGCCACGATAGGATGCGGAACGGACGCGGACGCGGCGGCGCTCAGTGCGTCCAGACCTGCCGCCGCTTGGGCGAGAAATTCTCGGCATAGCCCTGCGGGCGGATGTTGGGCTTGCGCTTGTGGGGCTCCTGCACCACCGCGTCGATCCCGTGTTCCTTCGCGTATTGCAACGCTGCCTCGCGGGTGTCGAAGCGCAGCCGCACCTGCGCCTGCGTGTCGGCATTCGAGGTCCAGCCCATCAGCGGGTCGATCTCCCGCGCGGTCTCGGACACGAATTCCAGCACCCATTTGCGGGTATTGGCGGTGCCCGATTGCGTGGCGGTCCGGGCGGGTTTGTAGATGCGTGCGCGCATGGGTCTCTCCGATACTGGACGTTCCTGTTATCCCAGATCGCCGCGGCTGCGGCAAGGGACGCATCGCCGCGTTCAGGCGGCGACGCCGTCGGTGAATTGCAGCCGTGCCAGCCGCGCATAAAGGCCGTTCTCCGCCACCAGGCTGTCATGGGTGCCCTGCGCCACGATGCGGCCCTGATCCATCACCACGATGCGGTCGGCCTTTTTCACCGTGGCGAGACGGTGCGCCACGATGATCGTGGTGCGGGTCTGCGCCATCGCCTCGACGGCGGTCTGCACCGCGCGCTCGCTCTCGGCGTCGAGCGCGGATGTGGCCTCGTCGAGCAGCAGAACGGGCGCATCGCGCAGGATCGCGCGGGCGATGGCGATGCGCTGTTTCTGCCCGCCCGACAGCATCACGCCGCGCTCGCCCAGCCAGGTGTCATAGCCCTCGGGCAGCCGGGCGATGAAATCCTCGGCATGGGCGGCGCGGGCGGCGGCCTCGATCTCGGCATCGCTCGCATCCGGGCGGCCGAAACGGATATTCTCGCGCGCCGAGGCGGCAAAGATCACCGGCTCCTGCGGCACCAGCGCCAGCGCGCTGCGGAAGGCGTGCCGCGCCATGTCGGGCAGCGCCACGCCGTCGAGCGTGATCCGCCCCGCCTGCGGGTCGTAGAAGCGCAGCACAAGCTGGATCACGCTGGTCTTGCCCGCCCCCGAGGGGCCCACCAGCGCCACCGTCTCGCCGGGTTTGATATCGAGGCTGAAATCGTCCAGCGCCGGTGTCCCGGGGCGTGCCGGGTAGGCAAAGCGCACCCCTTCGAAGGCGATCGCGCCGCGCACCGGGCGCGGCAGCGCCACCGGGCGCGCGGGGTCGGTCACCGGGTCTTCGGCGCGCAGCAGTTCCACCAGCCGCTCGGTCGCCCCCGCCGCGCGCTGCAACTCGCCCCAGATTTCCGACAGCGCCGCCACCGCGCCCGCCACCATCACCGCGTAGATCACGAACTGCACGAGGCTTCCGGGCGTCATGTCGCCCGCCCGCACGTCGCGCGCGCCGATCCACAGCACGCCGACAATGCCGGTGAACACGAGAAAGATCACGATCACCGTCATCAGCGCGCGCGTGTTCACCCGGCGGCGCGCGGCGTCGAAGCTGTGTTCGGTCACGCCACCGAACTGCGCCCGGCTCTCGGCCTCGTGGGTAAAGGCCTGCACCGTCTGCACCGACAGCAGCGCCTCGGAGGCGTTGCCGGAACTCTGCGCGATCCAGTCCTGGTTCTCGCGGCTCAGCACCCGCATCTTGCGGCCCAGAAAGAGGATCGGCACGATCACAAGCGGCACGATCAGCAGCACCAGCCCGGTCAGCTTGGCCGAGGTCAGCAGCATCAGCGCCATGCCCCCGGTGAACAGCAGCAGGTTGCGCAGCGCGATCGACACCGACGAGCCGATCACCGACAGGATCAGCGTGGTGTCGGTGGTGATCCGGCTCAGCACCTCGCCGGTCATCAGCCGCTCGTAGAAGGCGGGGCTCATCCCGATCACCCGGTCGAACACCGCCTTGCGGATATCGGCCACAACCCGCTCGCCCAGCCGCGACACCAGCAGGTAGCGCAGCCCCGTGCCCAGCGCCAGAAGCGCCGCGATGAACAGCGCGCCGCCGAAATAGTAGTCGAGCAGCGCCCCGTCCTCGCCGCCGAAATTATCCACCACCCGGCGCACCGCCATCGGCAGCATCAGCGCCACGGCGGCCGTGAGAACCAGCGCCGCGATCGCTGCGGCGAGAAGCCCGCGATAGGGGCGCAGGAACGGCCACAACTCGCCCAGCGCGCGCAGGCGCTTCGATTTCTCGCGATCCAGCAGATCGGCCCCGTTCTCGGCCTTGCGCACCATGTCCGTCGTCTCCGTCCCGTTCGCACCGGTTCTTGGCGAGTGGGGCGCGCGGGGTCAAGTGCTCCGATTGGTCGCAGGCAGCCGAGCGGTGCCCAAGCCACGGCAATGGGCACAAGCGCGATTAGCGCTTGCGCGAATCTACCGTCGGGCGTATCGCGGTCTGGCTTCGGTCCGGGATAGCCCCCGGATAATAGGGAATACGGTGCGATCCGCCATCCGGATCAAATCCGTGACTGCCCCCGCAACTGTAAGCGGCGAGCGAGGCCGGAACATGCCACTGCACCCCCCCCGCGGGGTATGGGAAGGCCCGGCCAAGCGATGACCCGCAAGTCAGGAGACCTGCCGAAGTGATCACCCTGTCCGGGC
>ENA-ORCV01001170-ORCV01001170.1-marine-metagenome-genome-assembly--contig:-NODE-1170-length-10067-cov-4.183784_pt1 | contig 10067 bp, 8 predicted proteins | sample MGYA00237779_ERZ508509 | MGnify/ENA primary metagenome ERZ508509 (study PRJEB26180, sample SAMN06268772) | marine metagenome | isolation source: Bioluminescent Bay, La Paraguera, Puerto Rico | place... | reverse complement strand
GGCCGCCGGGTCGCCAGCCGCTTCAGCGCCGCGTCGCTGACCAGCGCGACCATCTTCTCGGCCACGTCCACCGGGATATGGCTGCGCGCGATGAAGCCGTCGGTCACCGCCGCGCTCTTGCCCCAGCGGCGCAGCGCGCTGGCGTAGGCCGAGCGGTCGAACTGCGCGCCGTCATTGGCGGCCACGGTCGCCACGGCCTTCTCGCTGCCGCGCTCGGTGATCGCGCGCACCACGCGGGTGGTCACCGATTGGCGCCTGGCGATGGAGACCTGTTTGGACTCCACGCCCCCCTCCACGATGCGGATCAGGTCGTCGTCCGTCAGGACCGGCGAGGATTCCAGCACCGGCACGGCGATGGACTCGACATCGTCGATCAGGCGCAGCGCCAAATCGTGCGGCAGCTGCGGCGAATTCTTCAGCGTCACGGCCAGGGCCCGGCGGACCGTCTCGGCCGCGTCGGCCATGATGTAGTCCAGGATTTCGCGCGCCGCCTCCCGGTCGGAATCGGTCAGCGAACCGGCGGCAATCCGGCGGCAGATCTTGTGCGCCGACGTCGCCCGGTCGTCCGGGTCGGTGGCGCGGACCAGCCGCTTGATGTCTTCTTCGTCCAGACGCCCACGCATGGTTGTCACGGCCATGTCTTGTCCTTTCTAGCCCTTGCGCCGCGAACGGCCGGGCGTGTCGAGCGCCGCCAGCGCCTCGATCACCAGCGGGCTCAGCACGCGCGCACTCGAACGCGGCGGGGCGAACGCCTCCATGCTGCGGGCCTCGACCGGCCCCACGGCGATGCGGATATAGGAATCCGGCGTCTCCGGCCGGTTGCCCGCATCCCCGCGCAGCGACGCCGGCGCCGCGGCGCCGTCATGGGCGCGCGACAGCTTGGCCAGCACCTGCGAAACGCTGGCGGGGTCCCCGCCCCGGTTATGGAAGATGGAGCGATTGGCCCGCGCCGCCTCGGGGAACAGCGTGTCGGCCCGTGCGCCCGGATTGTCCTGCGCCGCCTCGATCAGGCGCGCCGCGCCGGAGGCGCCCAGGAAATGCGCCGCATACAGTTCGGCGGAGGACGGCGCACGGCCGAGCCGCTGGCTCAGCATCTCGGCGCTCTCGGCGGCGTATTCGCCGGCCATCGCCGAGGCGGCGTTCGCGTCGTAGCGCAAATCCAGAATCTTGCGGCGCGCCTCGGGATCGGCGACGCGGAAGCGCCCGTCCGTCCCCTCGCGGATCTGCGCCGCCTCGCCGGCCAGGCCATGCGCGGCGCCATGGCGCTTCACCATGCCCAGCCAGGTCTGCTCCACGAACTGGAACAGGCCCGCCGCGCTGGACGTGCCGGCGCGCGCATCGGGGTCGAACCCGCTTTCGCGATAGGCGGTCGCGACCAGATACGAGAAATCGACGCCGGTGCGTTCGGCGGCGTTCTCGATCGCGGTTCTGACGCTTTGCGGCGCGGCCACGGGCGATACGGTCAAGGAGGCGCTCCGGGTTGATCTGTCCCAAAACGTGCCAAAAGCCGTTTAAGCCAGCGTTAACGCTGACAAAGTGTGAACAGCGGAATCGGCGCGCAAAACCGCCCCGAAAACCCCGTCACGCCTGAAAAATCAGCTGGGTTCGCCGAGCCGGCTGCGCGCCGCCTGCCACAGATCGCGGAACCGGTCCGCGCGGGAGGGGTGCTCGAAGATCACTTTCTTGACCAGACCGTCCTCGCCGTACTCGCTTTTGACGATCAGCAGGGCGCCGTCCGGATCGTCACCGGCCAGCAGCTGGGCGAACTGGTTCAGCGTTTCGCCGAACAGCAGGTCTTCCTCGCCCGACCCGACCGGGACGACGACTTCGACCTCCGGAAGGCGAGGGTCATGGTCCATGGGTGACAGAATTGTTTCGCAAGCGCGAAAAGTCCAGCGTTCTTTTTCGCAGGCGCAGCATGATGGCCGGAACGCTTTGACTATATTGGCATTGATGGCGCACACAGGCTGGGGATGAACCCGCCTGCCCCGCGGTTTCTCAAGGAAAGGCCCAAAATGACCGAGAATCGGCTGAGCCCCGAGCAGCGGATGCTGATCGAACATGAGTGCGAGAAGCTGGTGCGCCGTTACGCCCTCTATGTGGACGAAGGCGCCTACGACCTTCTGGCGGATCTGTTCGCGAAAGAGGCGGTGTTCGCCCGCCCGACCGCGCCCGACCAGCCGATCACCGGCCGGGACACGATCATGGCCGGCTTCCGCAAGCGCCCGGCGGACCGCACCTCCCGCCACCTCACCGTCAATTGCGTGGTGGAGGCCGACGACGAGACCGCCGCCCACGGCCAGTCCTACATGGTCCTGTATCAGGGCCCGCGCGGCGAGGACCGCATGGGCCCCTCCGGCCCCTCCGTCATCGACAAGCCGGTAATGATCGGCGCGTTCGAGGACCGCTTCGTGTTCGAGGACGGCGCGTGGCGATTCCTGGTCCGCCAGGGCAGCATCGCGCTCACGACAGGGTGAGCCGGGCGCGCCCTGCGCCCCCGGGCGCGGCGTGCTAGCGATAGGAAAAGCCGGCGCGCCGAAGACGCGCCGGACGGGAGGATACGATGACCATTGCCATTCGCGCCGCCGCGCTCTGCATGCTGGCGCTCGCCGCGCCCGCCGCCGCCCTGGCGCAGGACGCCGAATGCGACCGCGACTGCCTAGACGGCTTCGCGGCCGCCTATCTGGACTCGCTCGCCGCAAACGATGTCAGCGAGCTCGCGCTGGCCGAGGATGTCCGCGTCACCGAAGACGCGGTGGAGATCGCGCCCGGCGAGGGGTTCTGGACCCGCACCATCGGCCTGCAGACCCGCCGCCTCACCGCGCTCGACCCCGACTGGGGCGTCGCCGCGGGCCTGGCGGTGATGAACGCCGATGACGGCACGCAATCTCTCCTCGCCTACCGGCTGAAGATCAAGGACGGCGCGATCAGCGAGATCGAGCAATTCGTCGTCGACGACCGCGACGAGGACGAAGAGGGCGGCAATGTCTTCGGCGGCAACTACGCCGACCGCGAAATTCTGCAGGCCCCGCGCGACGAATTCCGCGGCGCGGTCGACCCCATGGTCCAGAACTCGCGCACAGAGCTGATCCAGCTGGTCCAGTATTATCCGGACGGGCTGAAGGCCGGCAGTTTCGAGGCTGTCGAGGCCCCCTTCGCCGAGGGCGCCGAGCGGATCGAGAACGGCACGATCACCGCCGGCCCGCGCTGCCGCTTCAACGATACGTGCCAGGACATGCTGACCCAGCCCTCGCCGACGCGCCCGACCCTGCGCGAGCGCATCCTGGCCGTCGACGAACATGACGGCATCGTCTTCATGTGGATGGACTGGGTCCAGCAGAGCGGCGGCCGCACGCTGGAAGTCTATGAGGCCTTCCGCATCCGCGCCGGAAAGATCGAGGCGGTCGACGCCTTCATCGAACACGGCGACCCGGACGTATATCCGGGCTGGCCCGTCACGCGCCTGCCCGAATAGCGCCGCGCCCTCAGGCGCTCAGCGCCGTCGCCCCTTCGGTCACCGTGCGGGCGGCGGGGAAGCGGATGAAGACTTCCAGGCCCTGACCCGGCTCGCTGCGCATGAAGAAGCTGCCGCCATGCGCCTTCACCAGCGCCTGCGCCAGCGTCAGGCCCAGCCCCATGCCGTCCGGCGGCGTCGCGCCCGGCTTCACCACCTGGGTGAACGGGGTCAGCACCGCTTTCAGGTCTTCCCGCGCCACGCCCTTGCCGCTGTCGCGGATGGTGACGTTGATCTGGTCGTCGGAGGTCAGATAGGCGCTGATATCGATTGCGCCGTCCTTCGGCGAATGCTGGATCGCGTTCGCCAGCAGGTTCAGCAGAACCTGGCGCACCGCGTCGCGGTCCCCCGCCAGCATCGGCAGATCGTCCTGCACCGACAGATTGTGCGTCAGGCTGCTGGCCGCGATCCGCTCGCCATAATAGTCGCAGGTCTCCTCGATCAGCGCGCCAAGATCGAACTCGGATTCGTTCAGCTCGTATTTGTCGGCTTCCAGCGAGGTGAATTTCAGGATCTGGTCGATCAGGCCCAGCAGATGCCCGCCCGAGGACTCGATATGGCGCAGGAATTCGACCTGCCGCTCGTCGCCGCCCGCGGTCTTGGCCTGCATCGTCAGCAGGCGCGAGAAATTCATGATCGCGTTCAGCGGCGTGCGGAATTCGTGGCTGATCGTCGACAGGAATTGCGACTTCGCCATGCTGGCCGCCTCGGCGCGCAGCTTCTCGTGCGAGACCGCCTCCATCGCCGCGGCCTTTTCCATCTCTTCGCGCCGCACGCGCGCCAGCACGCGATTATAGCCCGCCGCCACCGCGCCTGCCTCGGTAAACCGCTCCACCTTCACCGGCTTGGAGAAGTCGCCCGTATGGGCCTGCTCGGCCATCTCGGTCAGCAGCACGTCCATCGGCGACACTTCGTTGTGTTCGGAGGCGTTCAGGCCGCAGACTTCTTCGCGCGCGGTCACCCGCATCGGACGGATGCGGTGGATGACCGACAGCACCACGTAAGCCACGCCGAACGCATAGACGCCCGCCGCGCTCACCCCGGTCAGCTGCACGATGAACTGCTCGATGCGCGACCCGTTCACCATGGCGTCCAGATCGCCGAAGATGGCGACGGCCAGCGTGCCCCACACACCGGCGATCAAATGCACCGGAATGGCGCCGACCGCATCGTCGATGCGGAATTTCTCCAGCAGCAGCCGCCCGCCATAGCTGGCCCAGCCGCCGATTGCGCCGATGATGAACGCCTCGGTGATCGTGACGATGTGGCAATTGGCGGTGATCGCGACCAGCCCGGCCAGCACGCCGTTGACGATGTCCGGCACGGTGATGCCGCGCCAGCCCGACACGGTCAGCGCGATAATCGCCATGCCGCCGGCCGCCGGCGCCAGCAGCGTGTTCAGCAGCACCCCCGGCACGCTTTCGTCCAGCGCCAGGACGGAGCCGCCATTGAAACCGAACCAGCCGATCCACAGCAGGAAACAGCCCGAAATCGTCAGCGTCAGGTCGCTCGGCTTGATGGCGTTGCGGTGCCGGCCGAAACGGCCCAGCCGCGGCCCGATCACCAGGATCGCGGCCAGCGCGATCCAGCCGCCGACGCTGTGCACCACGGTGGAGCCGGCGAAATCGATAAAGCCGCGCAGCTCCAGCCAGCCGGACGCCTCGCCCGACAGCAGCCCGCCCCAGGCCCAGTGGCCGAACACCGGATAGACCACGCCCGCGCCCAGCGCGGCCGTCGCCAGATAGCCGAAAAACGTCATCCGCTCGGCCACCGCGCCGGACACGATGGTCACCGCCGTGCCGCAGAAGGCGAGCTGGAAGAAGAAGAAGACCTGCGCCCAGGGATCGGACGAGTTGAAGAAGTGCAGGCTGAAACCGAACAGGCCGCCCGAACTGGCGCCGAACATGATCCCGAACCCGACCGCCCAGAACAGCCCGGCGGAGACACAGAAATCCGCCATGTTCTTGATCGCGACATTGATCGCGTTCTTCCGGCGCACCATGCCGGCTTCCAGCCACAGGAAGCCCACCTGCATGATGCACACGAGGAATGTGCACAGCAGCACCCAGCTGACGGCAATCTGGTCCATAGGTTCGCCCTTGATCGCGCGCCAACCTTCCCGAGGGCGCCCGTTAAGGCAGGTACAGTGAAGGGGATTGGTGAATTTTGGGTTTGCACAGGTTGCAACCCCAAGAAACGCCCGCGCAGAGCTGCGTAATTCTACGTAGTCGGCGCGCCCGGCGCCGTTAACCCTTTACCCTATGGATGTATTCGCACCACTTCGCCCGGTATTCGCGCATGCTGCGCCGGGTCAGATACGCCCCGTCAGGCGCGGCCGGCGGCCCGCTCGGCGGCGGACACCGTATTGTCCAGCAGCATCGTCACCGTCATCGGTCCGACGCCCCCCGGCACCGGCGTGATCGCGGCGGCCTTTTCCTTCACGCCCTCGAAATCGACGTCTCCGACCAGGCTGCCGTCCGGCAGGCGGTTGATGCCGACATCGATCACCACCGTGCCGGAGCGGATCATCTGCGGCACGATCAGGTTCGGATGCCCCGCCGCCACGACCAGGATGTCCGCCAGGATCGTGTACAGGGTCAGGTCGCGCGTCTTGGCGTGACAGATGGCGACCGTCGCCTCTTTCTGCATCAGCATCAGCGCCATCGGCTTGCCGACGATATTGCTGGCGCCGACGACCGTGACGTTCTTGCCCGTGACGTCGATCCCCTCGTGCTCCAGGATTTTCTGCACGCCATAGGGCGTGCAGGGCGGGAACACCGTGTCGCCCAGCACCAGGCCGCCGACATTATACAGGTGGAACCCGTCGACATCCTTCTCGACGGAGATCGCCTCCAGAACGTGACGGACCGAGATATGCGGCGGCAGCGGCAGCTGCACCAGAATGCCGTGAATGGCCGGATCGTCGTTCAGCTTGCCGACCGCGGCGATCAGCTCTTCTTCCGACACGTCGCCCGGAAAGCTGATTGTCTGGGAATTGATGCCCGCGTCTTCGCAGGCCCGCACCTTGTTGCGCACATAGACTTTGGACGCCGGATTGTCCCCGGCGATGATCACCGCCAGGCCCGGCGTCACGCCGGTTTCCTTCTGCAGCTTCTGCGCACGGTCGCGAATGCCCGCGCGCACGGATTTTGCGATAGCGACGCCGTCGATGATTTTCGCAGACATGGTTTCCTGCCCGGGATCCGGCGCATGCCGCCGTGTTGGGGCGCACACCCTGATTTAAGCGCGGGACCGGCGCAAGCGGCCTGCGACGTTCCTACCAGCCGGAATCCATCTTGTATGGCACGGTCGTCAGAACCGCCTCCACCTGATTGATCCGGGCGTCCTCGATCTGGAACACCTCGGCGATCATGAAGGAGAACGGCTGGCGCAGCGGGATCATCCGCTCGCTCTCCTGCCCGTTCTCGGCGTTGTAGGACAGCACCGCCCCGTCATGGTCGAAGAAGCCGAGCGCATAGACCAGGCCCCGCTCCCGGTCGACGACCGGATACCGCCGCTCGCGGATGTCGGTCACGATAATGGAAAACCCGGTGTCGAACTGCTCCGCGCAGCCAAAGGCGATCATCGTGCCCGGCTCGCCGTCCGGATTGTTTGCCGTGTTCGATCCGTTCTCGAACCGCCGGCACGTGTCGGCGAACGGCGTCACTTCGGCGGACTCCTCGGTGTCCAGCCCGGTGAAATAGGAATCCGCGATGGCGGTCAGCTCGCCGCGCGCCAGGCGCTCGCCCTCCGGAACCGTGCGCGTGAATTCCGGACGCAGGCCCACCGGCATGTTCGCCGCGCCGATCCGCGTATTGTTGCGCACGATCAAATTCTCGATCTCGGTGATCTCGACCCCGCGCCCGGCCTTCTGGTTTTCCTCCACCGCGATGCGGACGGAGAAGAAATTCTCGTTCCCGTTCTCGTTCAGAATGCCCAGCATGGCGATCTGCCCGCTGTCCGCGTCCACCACGTCCAGCCGGTAGGACGGCCCGCTGGAGAACGTCCGCCAAAGCCCGTCGGTCAGGTTCAGGCGCTGCCCGTTCTCTGTGTATTTCACGCTGTAATGCAGGTTCAGGCCGGATGCGTCCCGCGCCACCAGCGCCGCCAGATACTGGTCCAGCACATCGGTCAGACAGGCCCGGTCGCAGCCCCGGGCCGGCGAGCCCTGCGCCAGAACCGGACCGGCGAGCAGCGAAAGCGCGGCGCCCGCCGCAAGGGCGATGGATCTGGTCATGACGTCCTCCCCGTCCCGCGCCTCGTCAGCGGGCGCGCATGACCCGCATCTTGCAGGACCGCGCCCGCGGGGAAAACCGGCAATAAGGGTATGGGAATGGTGCCGCTTGCGTGACTCGAACACGCGACCCTCGCATTACGAATGCGATGCTCTACCAGCTGAGCTAAAGCGGCCCACAGCCGCGCCGGGGCCGGTGACGGTCCGGGCGCGAAGGCGCGGAACCTCTAACCGCATCGCCGCCCGGCGGCAAGAACCGCTGCTGCGGCCCTACTGGAAATCCCGCACCCGCTGTTCGGGGTCGTCGTCGTCCTCCAGCGGGTCGCCATACGGCCCCGGATCGTCGGGCGAGGGCGGGGACAGGTCCGGCTCGCGCGGCGCGGGCGCCTCGGCGGGGGCCGTCTCGCCGCGGAATTTCGGCGCGGGCAGCAGCGGCAGGGCCGGCGCGGCGATCAGCTCCGGCTGGAACCGCTCGTGCCGCGGATGGATCAGCTCCCCGGTCTCGCCGAACACGAAAACCAGCCGCGCCCAGTCCTCCTCGCTATAGGAAAAGGCCGGCCCGGTCGGGTCCACGTCGGACCAGTCCGGCTCCTGCGGCGCGCCCACCCCCTCCAGGATCAGCCGCCGCGCCTTGTCGTGCTCGCCCTGCGCCTCGGCGATCCGCGCCAGCAGGGCGCACATGCGCGCGGTGCGCGGCCCGCCGATGGGCGCCAGCATCGCCTCGGCCGCCGCCGCGTCGCCGCGCATCAGCGCCGCCTCTGCGGCCACGATCCGGCTTTCCCGGTTCTCCGGCGCGATGCGGGCCAGCCTGTCCAGATGCGCGGCCTGTTCGGCCTCCGGCGCGGAATCGTCGCCCAGCTCCCGCCACAGCATCGCCACGGCCGGGTGCGGCCCGGCGCGCCAGCTGTCCTCCAGCACGCGCGCGGCCTTTTTCTCCTGCCCCTCGCGGATCAGCATCCGCGCGGCCAGCGTCGCGGCCGGCGGGAAGCCGGCAAAGGCCTGCGTCGCCGCCATCGCCCGCTCGCGCGCATGGTCCATGTCGTGGGCGTTTTCCGCGTCAGCGGCTTCAGCGGTCAGCAGCACCGCCCGGCGGCGGCGCGCCACCTCGCCCGCCACATGGTTCTGCTTCTCCCCCTCGGCCAGGGTCAGCAGCGCCTGCGCCCAGTGCGCGGTGCGCGCCTGCGCGTCGAACAGCGTCTCGAACGCCCAGCGCGCCTGCGGATTGCGCGAAAACGCCGTGGCGGCCTGGCGCTGCGCCTCGGCCAGGTCGCCGCGCGCCAGCGCCGCCTGCGCCAGGCCGCGCAGGCCCACGATCTCGGTCTCCGGCGCCTCCAGCAGCAGGCGGTAATCCGCCTCCGCCGATTCCAGCTCGCCCGCCGCCTCCGCCGCGCGGGCGGAGATCACGCGCGTCAGCAGCGGCCGGTCCAGCAATTCGCCCGCCCGCGCCGCCTGCCGCCGCGCCCGGCCCCCGTCGCCGGCGGCCGAGGCGATCAGCGCCCGCTCCAGCGCGTCATAGCCGCGCTGGGCCCGCGCCCGCTTGGCCGCGCGCCGCACCTGTCCGGGCAGGCCGACCAGCCAGCCGCCCCCGCGCCACAGCAGCGCCAGCGCCAGCGCCAGCAGCAGGATGAACACGGCCAGGACCGCGAAACTCGTCTCCACCACCCAGCCATGGAAGGTGAAGCTCGCCGCGCCCGGATCCAGCGCCAGCCAGATCGCCACGACCGCTCCCAGCGCGATCAGGAAAACGGCGACCACCAGCCGCCTCACTGGCTCGCCTCCTCGGCCAGCGCGTCCTCAATCGCGTCGATCCGCCGGTTCAGCCGCGCGCGCGCCTGCGCCCGGCCCAGCCAGTAACCGGCCGCCTCCGCCGCCGGGCCGGACAGCGTCTCGGTCGCCTCAATCGCCTCGTCCAATTCGCCGGCGGCCAGCGCCGCCTCGGCCGCGCTCACGGCCTGCTGCTGGGCGCCGGCATCCTCGTCCTCGCGCCGCACGGTCACGACCTGGCCGAACATGCGGCGCAGCCAGGCGAACCGCCCGCCCTCGGCCGGCGCCTCGGCGGCGGCGCTGCGGATTTCGGCGGCGGGGAAGGACTCCCGCAGTTCTTCCAGCGTCGGCACGCCGGTCATCGCGGAATCGGCCATCGCCGCCAGATCGGCATCCTGCGGCCGCAGCCGCGCCAGCGCCGCGCGCTGGGGCTCGAACGGCGCGCCGCCGGACGCCGCCTCGCGCAGCGCCGCGAAACGATAGGCGGACTCCGCCGGGCTGCGCGCCGCGCGCGTCTCCAGTGCGTCGATCCGCGCCTCCCGCGCCGCGAAATCC
>ENA-ORCV01001169-ORCV01001169.1-marine-metagenome-genome-assembly--contig:-NODE-1169-length-10075-cov-2.987297_pt1 | contig 10075 bp, 11 predicted proteins | sample MGYA00237779_ERZ508509 | MGnify/ENA primary metagenome ERZ508509 (study PRJEB26180, sample SAMN06268772) | marine metagenome | isolation source: Bioluminescent Bay, La Paraguera, Puerto Rico | place... | reverse complement strand
TGTCGGTGGCCAAGAGCAGCGTCGAGGCAAGATCGTCGGCATGGCCATGGGCCATCTTCGCCATCAGGTCGGCGGTCGCCGGGGCCACCACGATCAGGTCGGCGGAGCGCGAAAGCTCGATATGCCCCATCTCGGCCTCGTCGGTCAGATCGAAAAGGTCCGAGAACACCTTGCGCCCCGCCAGCGCCGAGACCGAGAGCGGCGTCACGAACTCGGCCCCCGCCCGCGTCAGCACCGGCACCACCTCCGCGCCGCGCTCGCGCAGCCGCCGGATCAGATCGAGCGCCTTGTAGGCGGCGATCCCGCCGCCGATGATCAGAAGAATGCGCCGCGCGGCCAGCATGTCGGTCTCTCCCGCCAGGTCCCGGCAAACCCTATGGCGCGGCGCGGGGCGGTGCAAGGCGGCGCGGCTCAGCGGAACGCGGCGCAGGGGTCGGGACGCTCCGCCGCCGGGGCCGACACCACCTCGTCGAAGCCGCCCGCGAGCGGCGCGCCATCCTCGGTCTGCCCCAGCACATGGATGTCGAGATCGGGGGCCACGCGCCCCAGATAGGCGGGCACACCCCAGTCGCGCCGCGCGTGGCCGTTGCCGGTGATGACGGCGACCGGCCCCCCGGTCTGCTCCATCGCCTGCACCACCGCGCGCGCCAGCACCGCATCGCGCAGCCGCTGCACGGCGACCATGCCGGGCAGCATGTCCTCGGGCAGCGCGTCGCAATGCGCCGCCATCTGCATCGCCTCGCGCGCCGCCTGCTGCGCGTCGGGCAGCGGTTCGGTCAGGCCATAGGCGGCGGCCTCCGGCCCGAACGCCTCTGCCGCGCCGGTATCGAACACCGCGCGCGCGGCATCGCGCGGCACCTGCGCGCCATAGACCGCCGCACCGGGCGCGGCGGCGAAGATCGGGTGATACATGGCGAAATCGGGCCAGCCGCTTGTCGCCCAGCCAAGTGCCTCCGCCATCGCCTCGGGCTCGGCGATCAGCGCGGGCGTGACCTGCGCCGCCTGTTCGGGCGTCAGCATCTCGAAGACCAGCGCGGCCGGTGCGAGAGCGGCCACACGGCGCGCCTGCTCTTCGTGGTGGGCGGGGTTGTCATGCACCTCGCCGAGAATCGCCACATCCTGCGCCGCCGCCGCGGGAGCGGCGAGGGCAAGACCGAGGGCGAGGATCAGGCGCAGGCTCATGCCAGAAGGTTCTGCACCTCGCCCGCGTGCTTTTCAAGGTAGCGGCGCATCTTCTGGAATGCCGCCGCCTCGATCTGGCGCACCCGTTCCTTGCTCAGCTTGAGTTCCTCGCCGAGGCTTTCCAGAGTGCGCGGCGCATCGCGCAGCTTGCGCTCGCGCACGATGAAACTCTCGCGCTCGGTGAGGCTGGTCATCGCGTCGGCGAGCCAGCCGCGCAGCGCGCCCATGTCGAGATCGTGCTCGACACCGCTGGCACCGCGCGCATCCTCGTCCTCGATCGTGTCGATCCACTCGCGCCCGTCATCCTCGGTGGACTGCGTGGCGTTGAGCGAGAAATCCCCGCCCGACAGACGCCCTTCCATCATCTCGACATCGCGCAGCGGCACGCCCACCTCATGCGCGATCATCTCGCGCAACTGGTAGCCGTCAAGCTCCTCGCCATTGGCCATCGCCTCGCGTTCGATCCGCGCCTGCACGCGGCGCATGTTGAAGAACAGCGATTTCTGGCTCGAGGTCGAGCCGGTGCGCACCATCGACCAGTTGCGCATCACGTAATCCTGGATCGAGGCCTTGATCCACCACACGGCATAGGTGGAAAACCGCACGCCCCGGTCGGGGTCGAATTTGTCGGCGGCCTTCATCAGGCCCAGCCCCGCCTCCTGGATGAGATCGTTCATCGGTGCGCCGTAGCGGCGGAACTTCGAGGCCATCGAAATGGCCAGCCGCATGTAGGCGTTGATCAGGCGGTGCAGCGCCTCTTCGTCGCGGTGGTCGCGCCACGCATAGGCCAGCGCGAGTTCGGTCTCTGCGTCCAGCATCTCCGCTTTCATGGCGGTGCGGGACATGGAACTTGTCTGCGGTGCATCGAGCGGCATGTGATCCCCCTGTCATGCGTCTGGCGCGGTTGCGCTCTTTCCGACCAATTCACCCGGTGTTACGCAGGCAAGGGGCATCCGGATCACAATATGGAGGGTTTCAGGCTCATGTTACCCCGGCTCAGCCTTGTTCTTGGCGGTGCCGCGTCGGGAAAATCCGTTTTTGCGGAGGGGCTTGTCGCGGCGGGCGGCGAGGCGCGGCTCTACCTCGCCACCGCCGAGGCGCTCGATGCCGAGATGCGCGCCAAGCTCGACCGGCACCGCGCGCGGCGTGGCCCGGAATGGCGCACGCTCGAGGCCCCGCGCGACCTGGGGCCTGCGCTCGCACAGGCCGGGGCGGGCGAGGTCGTGCTGCTCGACTGCGCGACGATGTGGCTGTCGAATCATCTGCTGGCCGACAGCGACCTGCCGCAGGCAGAGGATGCGCTCGTCGCCGCGCTCGACGCCTGCGCCGCGCCGGTCGTGGTCGTCTCGAACGAGGTCGGGCTGTCGGTGGTGCCCGACAACGCGCTGGCGCGGCGGTTCCAGGCGGCGCAGGGCGCGCTCAACCAGCGGCTCGCGGCGCGCGCCGGTCTGGTGGTCAACGTCATCGCGGGGCTGCCGCAGGTGCTCAAGGGACAGCTGCCATGAGCCGCCTGTTCTGGGTGCGGCACGGCCCCACCCACGCCTCCGGGATGGTCGGCTGGTCAGACCTGCCCGCCGACCTGGGCGATACCGCGCGGCTGGCGCGGCTGGCGGCCCATCTTCCGGGCGATGCGCTGGTGATCTCGTCGGATCTGTCTCGCGCGCGCGCCACCGCCGATGCCATCGCCGGGCCGCGCGCGCGCCTGCCCGACGATGCGGACCTGCGCGAGCTCCATTTCGGCGACTGGGAATTGCAGGCGTTCGACACCATCCCGGACCAGGACCGCCTGCGCGCCTTCTGGGACACGCCGGGCGATGTGCGCCCGCCCGGCGGCGAAAGCTGGCACGAGATATCCGCCCGCGTGGGCCGCGCCGTCGCACGGCTGCGCGCGGCCCATCCGGGGCGCGACATCGTCGCCGTGGCGCATATGGGCGCGATCCTGACGCAGGTGCAGGCGGCGCTCGGGATCACGGCCTTTGAAGCGTTCGGGCACAGGATCGACCCGCTGTCTGTGACGGAACTCCACTGGCAGAACGACCGCTGGCAGGCGCGCGGGATCAACCAGTGTCCCTGAGGGGGCGGTTCAGGCGGTTGTGGCCTGAAGCGGTCCTTCAGGCCCTGACACCAATGCGCGGAATCGAGGTGCCGAAGGCACCGCCGCGCAGCGCCCGACCGCCCCCCGGGCGGGCGCTTTTGCGACCGATAAGCCCGCACAATCGTTGCAGTATTTGGCACCATAAAGTGGCGACCACAACCGTTTGAGCGCCCACCCGCGGTCGGGCGCTGCGCGGCTTCTCAAACGTTGCGCCTAATGGCAGGAACAGGCCAAACCAAGACATGCCCCGCTACCGCCGGTATCGCGCCGCCAGCCGTTCCGGATCCGCCCCGGCGAGATAGCGCGCAAGCAACCACAAGTTCCGCCCCCCCCGACGAAACCAGCCGTCGCGCCGGTAGCGCGCGGCGGATGTCGTCACCGCCAGAGGCAGGAGCGCGATCCGCCCCCCGAGTGCGCGGGCGAGCGCCACGTCCTCCATCAGCGGGATGTCGCGATAGCCCCCGGCGGCCTCGTAGTCGCGCCGCGACACCAGGAGCGCCTGATCGCCATAGGGCAGGCCAAAGGCGACCGTGCGCAGGTTGGCCCAGCCCGCCACCAGCCGCGCGGCCATCCCGCCCGCGTCGAAGCCCAGCCGGAACGCCGCCGCCCCGCCCGTCTCCATCCGCGCCGCGACCGCCCCGGCCCAGCCCTCGGGCAGCACCGTGTCGGCGTGCAGGATCAGCAGCCAGGCACCGCCCGCCGCCGCCGCGCCGCGCCGCAACTGCCCCCCGCGCGAGGCCGGGCCGGTCACGATCACCGCGCCTGCCGCCTCGGCAATGCGGCGGGTGGCATCGCGTGAGCCGCCATCGGTCACGATCACCTCGCGGATGATCCCGGCATGCAGCCCTTCGAACAGCGCCGCAAGGCAGGCGGGCAGCGCCTGCCCGGCGTCGAGCGTCGGAATGATGACGGATAGCCCGGCGCGCATCCCGCTCCCCCTTTCGTGTCGCGTTTCCTGCCCTATATTACGGGTTCACGGGCAAGGGAACGGGCATGGCACGGCGTATTCTGGACATCACCGGCAGCGAGGCCGAAAGCTTTCTGCAGGGGCTCGTCACCAACGACCTCGCACGCCTCGACGACGGGCTCGTCTATGCCGCGCTGCTGACGCCGCAGGGCAAGTACATCGCCGATTTCTTTCTGCTGCGCCACGCGGGCGGCATCTGGCTCGATGTTGACGAGAGCCTCGCGCCGACGCTGCATCAGCGGCTCTCGCTCTACAAGCTGCGCGCCGACGTGCAGATCGCCGAGACCGATATCCGCGTGCGCCGCGGCACCGGGCCCGCGCCCGAAGGCGCGCTCGCCGATCCGCGCCATCCCGATCTGGGCTGGCGGCTCTACGGCGCGGACGAGGGCAGCGACGGCACCGATTTCGCGCGCATCCGCGTGGCGCATTGCATCCCCGAGACGGGCATCGAACTGACCCCCGACACCTTCATCCTCGAGGCCGGGTTCGAGCGCGTGGGCGGCGTCGATTTCCGCAAGGGCTGTTACGTCGGGCAGGAAGTGACCGCCCGGATGAAACACAAGACCAAGTTGAAGAAGGGGTTGGTGCTCGTCGCCGTTCATGGCGAGGCTCCGGTCGGCACGCCGATCGTCACCCCCGAGGGCAAGCAGGCGGGCACGCTCTTCACCCAGGCGGCCGGGCGCGGCATCGCCCATATCCGCCACGACCGGGCCTGCCCCGGCATGAGCGCCGGAGAGGCCCGCGTCGATCCGCTCTGCGCCCGCGTCTCGGCGGGCTGACCCGGATCGCGCTCAGGCGCGCTCGGAATACTCCATCGTGTCGGTATTGACGATGATATCCTCGTCCTGCCCCACGAAGGGCGGCACCATGACCTTGACGCCGTTGTCCAGGATCGCGGGCTTGAAGCTGTTGGCGGCGGTCTGGCCCTTGACCACCGGCTCGGTCTCGGCGATGCGGCAGGTCACCTTCTGCGGCAGCGTCGCGTTCAGGGCCTCGCTTTCGTAGAATTCCACCGTGATGGTCATGCCGTCCTGCAGGAACGGGCGGCGCTCGCCGAGGATGTCGGCGGGCAGCTGGATCTGCTCGTAGGTCTCGGTATCCATGAAGATCAGGTTCTCGCCCTCCTGGTAGAGAAACTGCTGATCCTTCTGCTCGAGGCGCACGCGCTCGACCTTGTCGGCGCTGCGAAAGCGCACGTTGTCCTTCGAGCCGTTGCGCAGGTTGCGCAACTCGACCTGCGCGAAGGCCCCGCCCTTGCCGGGCTTGACATGGTCCACCTTCACCGCGGCCCAGAGGCCGCCATTATGCTCCAGCACGTTGCCGGGGCGAATCTCGTTTCCGTTGATCTTGGGCATGGGTTGGGGCCTTGCAAAAGGTTGATAAACTGTTCTGCGCCCCTATATCTCGCGTTATGCTCGGGGGCAAGACAACCAGATTTCGTTTCGCGAGAGCGTGAGCCATGCAAATTTTGCATAGATGCTATGCATCTACGCTCTATCCGAATCGGTCAAAACGCGTCATAACCGCCGGCACGCCCAAAACGCAAGAGCAATAAGAACAGGACGAAGCATGAAGGATTTCGTTGACGGCACGGCTTTCAACGCCGAGCAAGGCAACCGTGCGCGCAAACTCTTCGCGGCCGTGGTTCTGGCCGCGCTCGACGACGCCATCGCCGATGACAAGAAATACGGCAATGGTCCCGAGCAGATCGCCCGCTGGGCGCGCTCGCGCGACGGGCGCGAGGTGCTGTCCTGCGCCGGTATCGACCCCAACGAGCGGGTCGTCTCGGGGCTGATGGAATTCGTCTCAAAGGGGGTGCGCACCTCGGTCGCACTGTCGCGCGAGGAAAGCGAGCGCCGCCACGCGGCGGCGCAGGCCGAAGCCGCCTGACCCTCTGTCACCGGGGGCCGCGCGCGCGGCTCCGCCGATCAGGCCTCGCCACGCCGGCGGGGCCTTTGCTTTTGGCGGGAATGGCACGCGCCCGCGCAACGCGCGGCCCGCGGTGGCCCCGAAAACGGCTGTCAGGTCAGTCGAATTCCTGAGAGTTGAGCGCGCGGTGAATCTCGCGCCGCACCAGCTTGCGTACGTTGCGGGTGATCCGCTCGCCCAACGCGCCCATCAGTTCCTCGCGCACGATCTCGGCCACGAGATCGCGCAGCGCCTCCTCGTCCAGCACCGCCTCGTCGTCGATGGCAAAGGCATTGTCTTCGGCCTGCCAGCCCGCCGCCCCGGCCTCGGGTTCTCCGCCCTGCGCTGAGTTCCGAGCGCCGGTGGCTCCGTCCTCGCGCCCGTCTCCGCCGGGGGTGTCGTGGCCCTGCACGGGCGCGTCGATATCGCGCCAGTCGAGCGCGGGGGCCGCATCACGGTCGGCGAACGCATCCTCGTCATCGCCGTCGGGCTCCCACGTGGTGGCCGCGGCGGCCTCGTGCCGGGCGAACATCGCGGCGATGCCCGCAAGCGCGGGATCCTCGCCCGCAGCCCCTGCCGCGCCATCCGGCACATCCCCGCTCTCGCGAGAGTCCACCGCGCCTTCACCTCCGTCGGAATGCGCATCCGCGCGCGCGCCCTCGTCCTCATGGGCCCAGTCGCCCAGGGAAAAGCCGCTGGCAGCCTCGCCATCCTCGTGCATCGCGCCGGCATCCCCGGCCCGCTCTGCCGGTTCCGGCGCGCCCGCGTCGTCGTCACCCTCCTGCGTCGCGGCGGGCCCGGATGCCGGAGCATGATCAGCCTGCGTTTCGCAGACCTCTTCGGCGGCGGACTCGGGTTCGGGTTCGGTGCCGGTCGCTTCGTCCACGCGCTGCGCGGGCGTAAGGACCAGCCGGTCCGGTTCCGCGCCCTCCTGCGCGCCCGAGGCGTGCTTGTCGGGCCCGTTCGAGACGAGCTTGCGAATCGACGACAGGACATCCTCGATGTCCACATTAGCGACCGGGTCAGACATGCCTGCTACCACTCTTGCCTCGGGGTCAGTTTACCCGTGCTGCGCGAGTGGCACAACCTATTCGAAAAGTTTTCAGTTCTTTCCCAGCGCCCGCAGAACCCGGTCGAGTTTGCGGCCCTCTTCGCTCGCCGCAACGGGGGCGTCCTTCACGAGGTTGTAATAGGCCGCCGGGTCGTAGATCTGCACCCCCAGCCCGAGATCGCGCGCCGTCAGGTCGCCGAGCGACGCGAGGACCGAATAGGCCGCGATCACCACGTCGGCATTTGCCGAGATCAGGTTAGCCTCGGCATCGAGCAGGTCCTGCTCGGCGTCGAGCACGTCGAGCGTGGTGCGCGCGCCAAGCTTGGCCTCCTCGCGGGTGCCCTCGAAGGCCACGCGCGCGGCGCGCACGGCCTCGCGGTTGGCCTCGCGCCCGGCCCGCGCCGCGCGGAGGTTGGCAAAGGCGTTGCCCACGTCCTGCTTGACCTGCAGCCCGGCGAGATGCAGCTGCGCCAGCCGCTGGTCGCGCTGCGCCCGCGCCTGCCGCTCGAGCGACGACAGCCGCCCGCCCTGGTAGATCGGTCCGCGCAATTCCAGCCCGACGCTGCCCGAGCGGGAAAACTCGGAATCGGCGAGGTCGTTGGTGGTGCCCAGCCTCCCGGTAAGGTTGAGCGTGGGCCGCTTGGCCGCCTCGGCCGCGCGCATGTTGAGTTCGGCCACGGTGACGTTGCGCTGCGCCTGCAGGATATCGGGGTGGCGCTGCATCGCCGCCGCCTTGGCGGCGTCCACGTCATCGCCGAGGCGCGTCAGGTCGTCGGGTGCCTTGAGCGTGCCCGGCGCGCGCCCCACCGCCTCGCGGAATTCCTCGACCGCACGGGCGAAATCCCCTTCGGCCACCGCCAGCCCGCTCTGCGCGAGCGCGACCGCCGCCTCGGCCTGCGCGACGTCGGTGCGCGTCACCTCGCCCACCTCGAACCGGTCCCGCGCGGCGCGCAGCTCCTCCTGCAGAAGCCGCAGGTTGTTGCGGCGCAAGAGCACGAATTCGCGGTTGCGGATCACGTCCATATAGGCACGCACCGCGGTCAGCAGCACCACCTGCTCGACGCTGCGCAGCGCCTCGCGCGTGGCGAGCACCGTCTCTTTCGCCGCCTCGGTCAGAAAATCGCTGCGCCCGAAATCATAAAGCAGCAACGAGCCCACGATCCCGAGATTGGCAGTTGTCTCGCCGCTGTTGCGCGCCAGCCGTGCGCCCCCCGTGCGGGCGAAATCGCGCTGCACGTCGGCGCTCCAGTCGATGATCGGGCGCAGACTCGCGACCGCCTGCGCCACATCCTCGTCGGCGGCGCGCAACAGCGCCCGGTTCTGCTGCAGCAGCCCGCTGTTGACATAGGCCGCTGTCAGCGCGTCGGCCAGCGTCTCGGCCCGGACGGCACCGGGCTGCGCCCCGAGCCCCGCGGCCCACAGAACGGCCACGCATCCCCAACGCAGCAGTCTCTTCGTCGCCATGGCCCGTGCCTCCTGCCCCTGTCCGGATACCCTGCCCGCTTACAACGTGAAGGCCGCGTGCCGCTCGAACCCGGGCAGCACCGGTGCCCCCGCGTTGAACGCATCGCGCCAGTTCACGCGCCCGTCGATCTTGTAGCCGATGCGCACCACGCCCAGCGCGCCCTCGGCGAACAGGCACGCGATGCGCCCGCCTTCCTTGAGCTGTCCGGTGATCGCGTCGGGCAGATGCTCGACCGCGCCCTCGACCACGATCACGTCGTAGGGGCCGTGATCCGGCGCACCGCCGGGCAGCGCCGCCTCGATCATCACCACGTTGTCGGCACCGGCCTCGCCCAGCGCACGCTGCGCCTCCTCGACCAGTGCCGCGTCGTCCTCGCCCCCGACAACAACCTCGGCGAGCCGCGCCATCACCGCCGCCGAATAGCCGTGCGACGCCCCGATATCGAGCACAAGGTCGTCACCCTCGATGTCGAGCGCGTCGAGCATCTTGGCCAGCGTGCGCGGCGCCAGCACGACGCGCCCGCCCCCCAGATCGAGATTCTCTCCCAGATAGGCCACCTCCCGCAGCCGCGCCGGAACGAACGCCTCGCGCGGCACGCGCAGCATGGCGTCGATGATCGGAAACTTGGTGACATCCGAGGGTCGGACCTGCGTATCCACCATCATGGTGCGGCGCGCGGCGAAATCGGTCATCGGCGAAACTCTCGTCTTGGTGAACCCCTGCTTGGGGTTCTGACACATCTGCCGCATGGCGGCAATCTCTCTGCGCCCCTTCCGTCAAAACACCGCAGCCCCTCTTGCGCGCGCATCGCGGATGGGATACCCGATGCCCTATCACCCGTGGGCGAGTTGGCGGAGTGGTGACGCAGCGGATTGCAAATCCGTGTACACCGGTTCGATTCCGGTACTCGCCTCCATTCATTCCCATTCGCATTTCTGCCCCGTTGTCTCATGCGAGACGGTGTGGACAGCGTGGTCCCTCGGGCCCCGGTCTGTCCCGGGCCGCCCGGCGGAACGCGTACCCGCACGTCACGAGCACGCGCGCCCGGCCTGCCGAACGAGACCGGCACGACCAAGGCGCGCCGCAGGGCTTATCGCGCCCAGGACGACGGATCCGGACGGCGGGAAACGGATCATGGAACATTCATTCAGATGATGGCGCACCCAGTAGGATTCGAACCTACGACCTTCGCCTTCGGAGGGCGACACTCTATCCAGCTGAGCTATGGGTGCTCCTGCGCGGGGGTATAGCCGCCCGGCCCCGGCCCCGCAATCGCAAATTCAGCCGAAAAGCTCGTGGGCAAGCTCCAGCGCCTCGATCAGGGCGTCGACCTCTTCGCGGGTGTTGTACATGGCGAATGAGGCCCGGCAGGTGGCCGTGACGCCCAGATGGTCCATCAGCGGCCCC
>ENA-ORCV01001168-ORCV01001168.1-marine-metagenome-genome-assembly--contig:-NODE-1168-length-10077-cov-2.419300_pt1 | contig 10077 bp, 8 predicted proteins | sample MGYA00237779_ERZ508509 | MGnify/ENA primary metagenome ERZ508509 (study PRJEB26180, sample SAMN06268772) | marine metagenome | isolation source: Bioluminescent Bay, La Paraguera, Puerto Rico | place... | reverse complement strand
CTGTGCCTTGACGACCCACACGGAGCCGCCGAGATCCTCGGCGGCCTTCACGGCTTCGTCGGCGGTGTACGCAACGCCGCCGCGCGGCACGGCGACACCGTACTTCGCGAGCAGCTGCTTCGCCTGATATTCGTGAATGTTCATCGCTAGCCTGTTTCCACCAACCGCATTTCAAAAAGGTAAACGCGGTGTATTAAGGTTTTGTTAACGTTAATTTTCCATTTACGGCTGCAGGCGGCGGGACCGGTCCCGCCGCCGCAATGCTCTCTACTTTTTCGCCTTGTTCGACTGCCGGCCCATCTTCTTGACCACCTCGACGAGGCCCCTGACCGCCTTGACGGAAGCATCGAACTGCTTCTTCTCGCCGGCGTCCAGCTTGACCTCGACGATGCGCTCGATGCCCTTGGCGCCGATCACGACCGGAACGCCGACATACAGGCCCTTCACGCCGTACTGGCCGTTGAGGTAGGCCGCGCAGGGCAGGACGCGCTTCTTGTCCTTCAGGTAGGATTCGGCCATCGCGATCGCCGACGAGGCCGGCGCGTAGAACGCGGAGCCGTTGCCCAGCAGGCCGACGATCTCGCCGCCGCCGTCGCGCGTGCGCTGGACGATGGCGTCGAGCTTCTTCTGCGTGGTCCAGCCCATCTTGATCAGGTCGGGCAGCGGAATGCCCGCAACCGTGGAGTAACGGACCGACGGGACCATCGTGTCGCCGTGGCCGCCCAGGACGAACGCGGTGACGTCCTCGACCGAGACGTTGAACTCCTCGGCGAGGAAGTAGCGGAAGCGGGCGGAATCGAGCACGCCCGCCATGCCGACGACGCGGTTGGCCGGCAGCTTGGAGTACTTCTTCAGCGCCCAGACCATGGCGTCCAGCGGGTTGGTGATGCAGATCACGAACGCATCCGGCGCGTATTTCGCGATGCCCTCGCCCACCTGCTTCATCACCTCGGTGTTGATGCCGATCAGGTCGTCGCGGCTCATCCCCGGCTTGCGCGGAATGCCCGCCGTAACGATCACGACGTCGGCGCCCTTGATGCCGGCATAGGTGTTGGTGCCGGTCATTTTCGAATCGAAGCCTTCCACCGGGGACGATTCGACGAGGTCGAGCGCCTTCCCCTGCGGGGTGCCTTTCATGATGTCGAACAGGACGACGTCGCCGAGATCCTTGAGACCGGCGAGGTGAGCCAGCGTGCCGCCAATGTTGCCGGCGCCGACGAGGGCGATTTTGTTACGGGCCATGGATACTTCCGAGGCTGTTTCTGAATAAGAGATTTTGACCGGCCGAATTTGACCGGACCGAACGGTTCATAACGCCGTTGTTTTGTCAGGGCAAGTGTAAGCGGCAGATTTCCTGCCATTTTTCGGCGGGTTTCACCCGCCGTGCGGCGTCTGGATGTACTCCGCGCTCTGCATCTCGATCAGGCGCGATGCCGTGCGCTCGAATGCCGCCGCCGTATCGCCTTCCGTGCACAGCGCGTCGGGCTCGGCGGCAGCGGAAACGATCGTGTTGACCTTCTCCTCGTACAGCGCGTCGATCAGCGTCACCATGCGCTTCGCCTCGTTGCGCTTCGCGGACGGCAGCAGCGGCACGTCGGCGAGGATCACCGTGTGAAACTCCTTCGCGATCGCCAGGTAATCGGGCGCGCCCAGCGGTTTCTCGCAGAGATCGGCGAACCGGAACCGCGCGACGCCCTTGGCCGCGGCGGGCACGTCGACCGTGCGGCCCATGACGGCGATTTCGGCGGGTTCGGGCGCCGCATCGTCGGTCAGCGCCGCGAACGCCGCGTCGAGCGCGGCATCGGCGTCGGGCCCCAGCGGCGTGTGATAGACCTTCATCCCGGTCAGCCGGTCGCGGCGGTAGTCGCGCAGCGCCTCCAGTTCCAGGATGTCGATGCGCGCCTTCAGGATGTCGATGAAGGGCAGGAACCGGTCGCGCTGCAGCCCGCCCTTGTACAGGTTGTCGGGATGGGTGTTGCTGGTCGCCACCACCACGACGCCCTCCTCGAACAGCGCCTCGAACAGGCGACCGAGGATCATCGCGTCGGCGATGTTGTCGACCTGGAACTCGTCGAAGCAAAGCAGCCACGTGTCCGCCGCGATCTCATTGGCGATGCGGGGCAGCGGGTCCTGCAGCTTGCCGTCCTTCTGGCGCCATTCGTGCATGGTGGCGTGCACGCCCAGCATGAATTCGTGGAAATGGACGCGGCGCTTGTGATCGCCCTCGACCGACTCGAAGAACAGGTCCATCAGCATCGACTTGCCGCGCCCGACCGGGCCGTAGAGATACAGCCCCTGCGGCGCCGGTTCCGCGGGACGGCGGCCGAGGCCGAGGCGTTCGCGCCAGCCGGTTTTGCCGCCCGACGGCCGGTAGTGCGCGAGCGCGTGCCACAGCGCCTGCAGCTTCTCGGCTGCAAGCGCCTGCACCGGGTCGTGCTGAAGCCCGCCCTCGCGCTGGCGCGCGCGGTAGGCGATCAGAGGTCCCGCGGACATGTCTGGATCGGACGAATCTGACAAAGCGCGGCATGGATAAACCAACGGCGCGCCGGATCAAGAAAATTCCGGAAATTTGCCCTCCCCCCGGCGCCTGTGTAGGGTCGGTGTGCAGAGTCCCGGCTTCGAATGGCAGAACGGAACGGAAATGCGCGTGCAAATCGAAGGTATGGAAGGCCTGAAACCTCCCTGTCGCGGCTGACGTCCGGCGGGCGCCGCCCGCCGCCACGGACCGACCCGGTCCGGCCGAACAAGAAACATGCTGACAGGAAGGGGCCATTCAGATGCCCGACACATACGCAACCGACTACGAGATCGGACAGGACAATATCCGGAAATTCGGGATGGACCTGCACAACCCGGTGTTCTGGATTTCGAGCACCCTGGTCCTCCTTTTCGTGATCGGGACGCTGGTCGCACCGATCGACGCCAAGGCCGGGTTCGACGGCGCCAAGGGCTGGTCCATCGCGAACTTCGACTGGCTGTTCATGGTCGCGGGCAACATCTTCGTCCTGTTCTGCCTGTTCCTGATCTTCGCGCCGGTCGGCAAGGTCCGGATCGGCGGCGAGGACGCGAAGCCGGAATTCTCCACCATCTCCTGGTTCGCGATGCTGTTCGCCGCCGGCATGGGCATCGGCCTGATGTTCTGGAGCGTCGCGGAACCCGCCGCCTATTTCACCGGCTGGTACGGCACGCCGCTCGACGCGCAGCCCAATACCGCGGACGGCGCGCGCGCCGCGATGGGCGCGACCATGTTCCACTGGGGCCTGCATCCGTGGGCGATCTACGCCGTGGTCGGCCTCGCGCTCGCCTTCTTCGCCTTCAACAAGAACCTGCCGCTGACCATCCGGTCGGGCTTCTACCCGCTGATCAAGGACCGCTCCTGGGGCTGGGCCGGGCACATCATCGACGTCGTCGCGGTCATGGCGACGATCTTCGGCCTCGCGACGTCGCTCGGCTTCGGCGCGCAGCAGGCGGCGAGCGGCTTCAAGTTCCTGTTCGGCATCGACGACGGGATCGGCACGCAGGTCGCCATCATCATCGGCGTCACCTCGGTCGCCATCTTCTCGGTCGTGCGCGGCATGCACGGCGGCGTGAAGCTGCTGAGCAACCTGAACATGGCGCTGGCGCTGCTGCTGCTGGTGTTCGTGATCCTGGCCGGGCCGACGCTGCAGATCCTCGGCGGCATCTTCACGACGGCCGGCGCCTATATCGAGAACATCGTGCCGCTCAGCAACTGGATCGGGCGGGAGGACGACAAGTTCTATCACGGCTGGACCGTCTTCTACTGGGCGTGGTGGATTTCCTGGTCGCCCTTCGTCGGCATGTTCATCGCGCGGATTTCCCGCGGCCGCACGGTGCGGGAGTTCATCACCGCCGTCCTGCTGGTGCCCACGCTGGTGACGCTGGTGTGGATGTCGGCGTTCGGCGGCACCGGCATTTCGCAGATCGAGGCCGGCGTCGGCGAGCTGGCCGACGGCATCAGCTCCGTCTCGCTCGCCCTGTTCCAGATGCTGGCGAACCTGTCGCTGACCCACATTACATCCTTTGTCGCCATCGTCCTGGTGCTGGTGTTCTTCGTGACGTCGTCGGATTCCGGCTCGCTGGTGATCGACAGCATCACCGCCGGCGGCAAGGTCGACGCGCCGGTGCCGCAGCGGATCTACTGGGCCACGATGGAGGGCGTGATCGCCGGCGCGCTGCTGTTCGGCGGCGGGGCGGATGCGCTGGGCGCGCTGCAGGCCGCGGCGATCACGGTGGGGCTGCCCTTCACCGTCGTGCTGCTGGCGATGTGCGTGTCGCTCTATATGGGGCTCAGCCACGAACGCAAATTCGTGCTCGGCACGGCCTCCGGATAGCGCGGCCGGGCCTGGATCAAACGAAAGCGGGCGGGTCGTAAGACCCGCCCGCTGCCGTTTCGGATTGTGCGTTCGCCTAGCGGCGCGCCACCATCGCCTGCTTGATCTCGCCGATCGCCTTGGCGGGGTTCAGGCCCTTGGGGCAGGCCTTGGTGCAGTTCATGATGGTATGGCAGCGGTACAGCCGGAAGGGATCCTCCAGCTCGTCCAGCCGCTCGCCGGTCGCCTCGTCGCGCGAATCCTGGATCCAGCGGTTGGCCTGCAGCAGGATCGCCGGGCCGAGATAGCGGTCGCCGTTCCACCAGTAGCTGGGGCAGCTCGTCGAGCAGCAGAAGCACAGGATGCATTCCCACATGCCGTCGAGCTTGCGGCGCTCCTCCGGCGACTGCAGGCGCTCCTTGCCGGGCGGCGGCTGCGTATCGGATTTCAGCCACGGCTCGATCGAGCGGTACTGCGCGTAGATCTGGTTCAGGTCCGGCACCAGGTCCTTGACCACCGGCATGTGCGGCAGCGGATAGACCTTCACGTCGCCCTTCACGTCGTCGATATAGCTGGTGCAGGCCAGCGTGTTGGTGCCGTCGATGTTCATCGCGCAGGACCCGCACACCCCTTCGCGGCAGGACCGGCGGAAGGTCAGGGTCGGGTCGATCTCGTTCTTGATCTTGATGACCGCGTCGAGAATCATCGGCCCGCAATCGTCGGCGTCGATGGTGTAGGTGTCCACCTGCGGCGTCTCGCCCGAATCCGGGTTCCAGCGGTAGATGCGGAACGTCTTCGGGTTCTTCGCCCCTTCCGGCGCGGGCCAGGTCTTACCCTCGCGGACCTTCGAATTTGCGGGAAGCGTGAATTCGGCCATGGGTTCTCTCTAGCTTACTTGGGCGGTTCCGGCCCTCTCCCCCTCCCGGCCACCCATCGCCAGTATCCTGTGGGTGGCCGGGTGGGGGAGGGGGCCGGGGGGATTCGGCTCTAGCAGATCATCAATCAGTACACCCGCTCTTTCGGCGGAACGGGCTGGACGTCGTTGGTCATGGTGTTGGTGTGGACCGGGCGGTAGTCGATGCGGCTGGTGCCGTCCTCGTTGAGCCACACGTAGGTGTGCTTCATCCAGTTCGCGTCGTCGCGGTCGGGATAATCCTCGCGCGCGTGGCCGCCGCGGCTTTCCTTGCGGTTGATCGCGCTGTCGAGGCTGACGACGGCCTGCGCGAGCAGGTTGTCGTATTCCAGCGTCTCCGCGAGGTCCGAGTTCCAGATCATCGAGGTGTCGTTGACCTTGATGTCGTCGTTCTTCGACCAGATCGAGGTCAGCTTCTCGCGGCCTTCCTGCATCAGCTCCTCGGTGCGGAACACCGCGCAGTGCGCCTGCATGGTGCGCTGCATCTCGAGGCGCAGCTCGGCGGTCGGCGTGGAGCCCTTGGCGAAGCGGCGCGCATCGAGGCGCGACAGCGCGAAGTCGCCCGCGTCGCTCGGCAGGTCGGGCTGCTTCTGGCCGGGCGTGACCAGTTCCGCCGCGCGCTCGCCGGCGGCGCGGCCGAACACGACGAGGTCGAGCAGCGAGTTGGAGCCGAGCCGGTTGGCGCCGTGCACCGACACGCAGGCGGCCTCGCCGATGGCCATGATGCCGGGCAGGATTTCCTCGGCGGAGCCGTTCACCGGCCGCACCATCTCGCCCTGATAGGTCGTCGGCACGCCGCCCATGTTGTAATGGACGGTCGGCAGGACGGGGATCGGCTCCTTCGTCACGTCGACGCCCGCGAAGATGCGCGCCGTCTCAGAGATGCCGGGCAGGCGCTCGTTGATGATCTTCGAATCGAGATGCTCGATATGCAGGTGGATGTGATCGCTGTCCGGACCGACGCCGCGGCCGTCGCGGATCTCCATCGTCATGGCGCGGCTGACGACGTCGCGCGACGCGAGGTCCTTCACGCTCGGCGCATAGCGCTCCATGAAGCGCTCGCCCTCGGAGTTGGTCAGGTAGCCGCCCTCGCCGCGCACGCCCTCGGTGATCAGGCAGCCGGCGCCGTAGATGCCGGTCGGGTGGAACTGGATGAATTCCATGTCCTGGCAGGGCAGGCCCGCGCGCAGCACCATCGCGCTGCCGTCGCCGGTCTGCGTGTGCGCGCCGGTGCAGGAGAAGTAGGCCCGGCCGTAGCCGCCCGTCGCGATGACGACGAGGTTCGCGCGGAACCGGTGGATCGTGCCGTCGTCCAGGTTCCACGCCATCAGGCCGCGGCAGATGCCGTCATCGTCCATGATCAGGTCGATGCCGAAATACTCGATGAAGAACTCGGCGTCGTGCTTCAGCGACTGCTGGTACAGCGTGTGCAGGATGGCGTGACCGGTGCGGTCGGCCGCCGCGGCGGTGCGCTGCGCGGGCGGGCCCTCGCCGTACTTGGTGGTCATGCCGCCGAACGGCCGCTGGTAGATCTCGCCCTTCTCCGTGCGCGAGAACGGCACGCCGTAATGCTCGAGCTCGAGCACGGCGGGAATCGCTTCGCGGCACATATATTCGATCGCATCCTGGTCGCCGAGCCAGTCGGCGCCCTTGACGGTGTCGTAGAAGTGCCAGCGCCAGTCGTCCTCGCTCATGTTGCCGAGCGCGGCGGAGATGCCGCCCTGCGCCGCGACGGTGTGGCTGCGCGTCGGGAACACCTTGGTGATGCAGGCCGTGCGAAGCCCCTTCAGCGCCATGCCGAAGGTCGCGCGGAGACCCGCGCCGCCGGCGCCGAGCACGACGACGTCATATGTGTGATCGATGATTTCGTATGCGTTGGTATTCATGACGTTTCCGAATCCCCGGCCGGGCGATGCCTGCCGTTAAGCGCCCAGGGCGATCTTTACGATGGAGAAAATGACGGCGACACTGAGTGCAATGGCGGCGAACTTGACCAGCCCGATCGCGACGATCTTGCGCCATTCCGTGTGCACGTAGTCTTCCAGCACCACCTGCAGGCCGAGCTGCGCGTGATGGAACACCGCAACCGTCAGCAGGATCAGCAGGATCGAGACCAGCGGCGTGGCGATCCAGGCGCGCACGGTGACGTAGTCGGCGCCGGCCATCGCGCAGACCGAGGCGACGAACCAGATCACCAGCGGCACCAGCGCCACGGCGGTCATGCGCTGCGCCCACCAGTGGGTGACGCCTTCCTTGGCGGAGCCGAGGCCGCGGACGCGGGCGAGAGGAGAGCGGAGGTTCATCACATCCCTCCCATCGAGGCGTAGCCCCAGACCCAGGCGGCGATCGTCAGCACGACCGCGGCGCCGACGACGATGCGGCCGCTCATATAGGCCTGCTCGATCTCGAAGCCCTTACCGGCGTCCCAGAACAGGTGCCGGATGCCGTTGCACAGGTGATAGAACAGCGCGAACGACCAGCCGAGCAGCAGTAGCCGGCCGATCCAGGAGCCGATGACGGCCTGGACGTCGGCGAAGGCCGCCTCGCCGGTTGCGGCCGCGACCAGCCACCAGACCAGCAGCAGCGTTCCCACCGCCAGCGCGATGCCGGTCGCGCGGTGCAAAATGGAAAGGACCGACGTGAGCTGGGGCTTGTAGACCTGAAGGTGCGGGGACAGGGGGCGATTGTGGCTCGCCATGGTTACCGTCCTGATTTTATGTGTCGAAGATATTACGTGATGCCTTCCCGCCCGGATCACGCCGCGCGGGCGGTTTCCGTTTACGCCGAAGCTTGAGTCAAGTCAATCTGACGGCCTTTCAGCGCCCATCCTTTGCCGTTTTGTGAATAACGCTGTGGACAAAATGTGCACCCGAAATTCGCTTATGCACAGGAAATCCGCGGCCCCGGCGCTTTGCGGATTGCATCGCCGGGGGCCGACAGGAAAGATACGTCTACGCGAGAGCGTGAGAGGTGTCTGGCCCGGGTGCGGGGCCGCCCCTCCAGGGTGGGCAAGCAAACGGAACGGATATCTCGCCGGATGGCCGGTCGGGCGCCGCGGCAACGCGGTTCCGGAACGGCCGGACGGCACCGGCGGACGGCATTCCCCCCGATGGATGCCGGTCGCCAGCCGAGGGTCCCGCCCGCAAACGGGAACGGACCCGGGCGGCGGCGCAGCACCGTCCTTGGATGGCGTAGCGCCGCGGGAAAAGCGGAGACCGGCCGGGCGACCGGCACGGGGCCGCCTTTCCGGTCAGGACGACGTGCACTCCCCGAAGCGCGCGGCCAATGACCGTCCGGATCCTGAAATGCGGGTGAACAAGGGTCTGACGCATGGGCACGTCCCCGGCAACGGGGAGCCGCCAGTGCGGGGCGGAGGTGTATCGCCAAGGGCACCGCCAACGCGCACCGGCTTCCGGGCCCGATCGCTCTCGCGTCCACGCTTTGTCGTGGGCCTTTGAGGCGTCGGGCGTGTCTTCGCGGGACACGGAGCGTAGGTTGCAAGGCTTACGCGCCCGGCGCCTCAATTATTTGTTCTGTATAGAACTTCTCCCCGAATCACAACCAGATTTAGTGTTCATTTCTTCGTTTCCGCAATATATCGTGGATGCGTCGGGGATTCGGCGGCTATTCGCCGCCCTTTATACAGATTTCGCCCCTTTCACCCCCACCGCCACGGGAGACGCAGCCTGGCCGTTCTCAGCATCCAGTCCCATGTCGCGTACGGCCATGTCGGCAACGCCGCCGCCGTGTTCGCGCTGCAGCGCATGGGCCACGAGGTGTGGCCGCTGCACACCGTGACCTTCGCGACGCACACGGGGTACGGCCCGCCGACGGGCACGGTGGTCGCACCCGACACGCTGCGCGAGATGACGGCGCGTCTGCAGGAGCTCGGCGTCCTCGCGCGCTGCCGCGCCGTGCTGACCGGCTATATCGGCAGCGCCGAGACCGGCGCCGCCGTCCTGGAGGCGGTCCGCGCGGTGCGCGAAATCAATCCCGGCGCGCTGTGGTGCTGCGATCCGGTGATGGGCGACGAGGGACGCGGCCTGTTCGTCGACGACGCGGTCGCCCGGTTCTTCGACGACCACGCGGCGGAAGCCGACATCCTGCTGCCCAACCGGTTCGAACTCGCGTGGCTGGCGGACGCGCCGGCGGATACCGCGGCGGACGCGCTGGCCGCCTGCCGGGCGCTGACGGCGCGCGGCGTCGGCTGCGTCGTCGCCACCGGGCTGCGGGAGACCGGCACGGATGGAGCCGCGCGCATCTCGACGATCGCCGTCGGCGGCGACGGCGCGTGGCGCACGACGGTGCCGGAAATCCCGCTCGCCGGCCGGCCCAACGGCGCGGGCGACCTGTTCGCAGCGACATTCCTCGGCCGCCGGCTGCACGGCGACGGCACGGACACGGCGCTTGCCCGCGCGGCGGGTGCGCTTCAGGGCGTGATTGCGGCGACGGCGGCGGCTGACGCGCCGGAGCTGCGCCTCGTCGACGCGCAGGACGAGATCGTCGCGCCGCGGACGGTGCCGGAAATCGAAACCCTGGCCTAGGACGTCAGGCGGCGCACCAGCGGCGCCAGGCCTCGCGGTAGAAGGCTTCCAACTTGCGCGCGTGGCCTTCGCCGTCGCCGAGCGCCGATGCGTTGACGCGCTGGCGCAGGGAGCCGCGCAGCGCCGCCAGCCGGGCCGTGTCGCCGGCCAGCGCGGACGCGATCCGGACATAGTCCTCCGGTCCGGACGCGACCAGGTCGCCGAGACCGACCGTCGTCAGGTGCCCGGCGGAGCGGCGGGCAATGCGCCGGCTGCCCGCCATCGCGACAACCGGAACGCCCATCCAGAG
>ENA-ORCV01001167-ORCV01001167.1-marine-metagenome-genome-assembly--contig:-NODE-1167-length-10077-cov-3.132300_pt1 | contig 10077 bp, 7 predicted proteins | sample MGYA00237779_ERZ508509 | MGnify/ENA primary metagenome ERZ508509 (study PRJEB26180, sample SAMN06268772) | marine metagenome | isolation source: Bioluminescent Bay, La Paraguera, Puerto Rico | place... | reverse complement strand
GAGTTGTCCTGAAGTAACGGATCCTGCATTCATGAGTTCGTTGGACCACAGGCGTGTGCTGACGTTCAGCCATGATGTGCCAGCGGCATCTGAAATTTCTGAACGCAGTTCTCCGGTCAGCCAAAAACGCAAATAGTCTTTGGGTAGGAGAACCGTTTTGAGCTTTGCGAAAATGTCAGGCTCATTGTTTTGAACCCACCTGATCTTTGGCGCGGTGAAGCCGGGGAAAACGATATTGCCAGAAAGTGTTTGCACATCTTCTGTTTGATCCAATTCTTTCGCTTCATTTTCGCTGCGCGTGTCGTTCCACAATATGCATGGACGTAAAGGGGTGTTTTGTTCATCCAACAATACCGCGCCATGCATGTGGCCCGAAATACCAATCGCCTTCACGTCGCGCATCGGTTGAGGATGCGCGCTGGCGAGTGCGGTGAGCACCGTATCGCAGGCATCAACCCAGAGCTGCGGGTCCTGTTCGCTCCATCCCGTTTTTGGATGCTCAGTCCCATAGCTCCCACTATGTTCTGCAATGATTTTTTGGTTTTCATCAACCAAAATGGCACGTAGCCCAGACGTGCCTAAATCAAGGCCAATAAACATAACTGCCTCCTCCTTGTGCCCAACCTATGACATATTTAATTTGAAAGTCAAATTAAATATGATTTGATGGTGGCTTTGAAAAGAAATTCGTTGAGCGGCGGGTTGAATTTTTAGACGCGCGCCATCAAATATCAGACAGTGTTTTTGTGATTGAAACTGATTGAGTGTTTAATGCCAAGCTTGGAAATTCGAAGCGCCCAAAATGGCGACCAAGACGACATTTTTGATATTCTGTTGTCGACATTTGAGTCCACTTGGAAGCCAAATTTGACTACAGAAGGCTTGGCTCACGCCGACGACATTTCAGAGCGCTACCGCGCTTATGTTGATCAGTATTGGCCCTATTTCTTCGTTGCAACGCTTGATCGAAAACCTGTCGGCATGGCGCATTACTACGACAATTTTGTCGAGGCCCTTCATGTCCACAAGAGCGCGCAGGGTAACGGCGCGGGCGCTGCGCTACTTGATCATATTTGCCGAAAAATTGCTGAGAAGCATGACGAAGTGCGGCTTGAAACGGACAGTTTCAATGTCCGAACAATTGGGTTTTACAAATCGCAAGGGTTTGTTGAGCGCGATCGCTATCCCGACGAAGAATGGAAAAGCGATTTCACCACCGTTTTGATGGCAAAACCGCTGAACAATTCATAATTCGCCTATTAGGCGTCGATGTTTGTGGCGCTTAGCGCGTTTTCTTGAATGAAGTCGCGGCGCGGTTCCACCAGATCGCCCATTAGCTTTGAGAAAGTCTCGTCTGCCAAATCGCTTTCCTTGATCTGCACCTGCAACAATGTGCGCACATTTGGATCAAGTGTTGTTTCCCAAAGTTGCTCTGGGTTCATCTCGCCCAAGCCCTTATAGCGCTGCATGGAGATCCCCTTGCGGCCAAAGCTTGTGATCGCATCGTACAAGGAGAATGGGCCGTAAATCTCTTCCATTGACGTTTTACGCTCAAAGCGCGCGACGCCTTCAAACACATCTGCAATTTCGCCTGCCAACCGTTCGAGGTTGCGAGCATCAAGCGAGTTGATCAAACCAGCATCAATGGTGTGACGTTCCTCAACGCCGCGTACGGTGCGGGCAAAACTAAAGCCCTTATCCGCAGAGAAAGAACCGCTCCAGCCTTTTTCGGTTTCACTGGACACCAAATCCAGCCGCTCTGCCACTTTTTGCGCCATGGCGTCAGCTTTTGCGCCATCTTCGATAATTGTTTGATCAAACGCGCCAGAGATAACGCATTGCTCAACAATTTGACGGCTGTAGCGTGCGTTTAGTCCGTTGATGATGTGGACCATATCGCGCGACTTTGACGCAACGTCCGCAAGATCATTTCCGCCGCGTGCCGCGCCAGCGGCTGTTGTGAGCACAGCGTCTTCTAGGCCAACATTCAAAAGATATTCTTCCAGCGCACGCTCATCTTTTAGATATTGCTCCGATTGGCCACGACGAATCTTATAAAGCGGTGGTTGCGCAATATAGATGTGGCCGCGTTCCACCAATTCTGGCATCTGACGATAGAAGAAGGTGAGCAACAATGTCCGGATGTGCGCGCCGTCCACGTCCGCATCGGTCATGATGATGATCTTGTGATAACGTAGCTTTTCGATATCAAACTCTTCGCGACCAATTGAGGTGCCAAGCGCCATCACCAAGTTGCCAATTTCTTGGCTCGACAACATCTTATCAAAACGCGCACGTTCAACGTTCAAAATCTTACCACGAAGTGGCAACACAGCCTGTGTGCCCCGATCACGACCTTGGGTCGCTGATCCACCCGCAGAATCACCCTCCACCAGGAACAATTCTGATTTGGCCGGGTCTTTTTCCGAACAATCTTTCAACTTGCCCGCAAGGTAAGTCACATCAAGGGCAGTTTTCCGGCGGGTGAGTTCTCGCGCCTTGCGCGCGGCTTCACGGGCAGCCGCGGCTTCCGCGACTTTAGAAACGATCTGCTTGGCTTCGTTCGGGTGCTCTTCAAACCACTGGTTCAAGCGCTCATTGACCACCGATTCGACTACCGGTCGTACTTCTGATGACACCAGCTTGTCTTTGGTTTGAGACGAGAATTTCGGGTCCGGCACCTTCACAGACAACACACAGGTCATGCCTTCACGACAATCGTCGCCTGTTGGCTGCACTTTTTCTTTTTTCAGAATGCCACTGCTGTCGGCATAGCCAATCACTTGACGGGTTAGCGCGCCGCGCAAGCCCGCAAGGTGGGTACCGCCATCGCGCTGCGGGATGTTGTTTGTGAAACAAAGCACATTTTCGTGGTAGCTGTCGTTCCACCACAACGCCAATTCAACTGTGATGTCGTTTTTCTCTGACGTGATGAAAATCGGCGCTTCGATCATTGATGTTTTGTTGCGATCAAGATAGCGCACAAATTCAATCAGGCCGCCATCATAATAAAGCTCAACAGACTTGTCTTCAGCACCACGCTTGTCGCTAAGGATGATGCGCACACCTGAGTTCAAAAAGGCGAGTTCGCGTAAGCGGTGCTCGAGTGTGTCGTAATCAAACTCGACCATGGTGAATGTTTCAGGCGACGGCAAGAAGGTCACCTTGGTGCCGCTCTCGTCGCCACAATCACCGATCTCGGCAAGCGGCGCGTCTGGCTCACCGTGGGTAAAGCGCATTTTGTGCATTTTGCCTTCGCGCTTGATTTCCAACTCAAGCCAAATCGAAAGCGCGTTCACAACTGAAACGCCCACACCGTGCAGACCGCCAGAAACTTTATAGGAGTTCGAATCGAACTTACCGCCCGCATGGAGCTGGGTCATGATCAATTCAGCAGCGGAAACGCCTTCTTCCTCATGAATGCCGGTTGGAATGCCGCGACCATTATCGGTAACAGAAACGGAACCTTCGGGGTTGATCGTAACCGTAACATGATCGGCATGCCCGGCGAGTGCTTCGTCGATGGCGTTGTCGACAACTTCGTAGACCATATGGTGCAAGCCCGAGCCGTCGTCGGTATCACCAATATACATGCCTGGACGTTTGCGCACCGCATCTAGGCCCTTTAGAACCTTAATGCTATCCGCACCATATTCGCCATTTTCTGTTGCCGCGTTTTCGTCGCTCATGAGCACCCGAATCAATTTGGTTATAGGTTCGTTATTTCTAGCTTTTTTTTGCCCCAAACCAAAGGGTAACTACCTATTTTGATGTGGTTGAAGGCGCAAAAATGACCGCTGAGCGCAATTAAGCTTCAGAAAGGGTCACAAGCGCATCTTGGACGTGATAAAAGTCAGCGTCGCCCTGAAGCGCTTCAAACAGCATTTGGTCCGTTCCCGTCATCCAACATTGCGTGCCCAATTGGTTGAGTAAGGAAAACAATGCAGCCCGTCGATTGACGTCCAAATGGGCGGCGATCTCATCGAGCAAGAGCAATGGCGATATTTTGGTCATTTGTTTGACCAATTGGGCGTGGGCCATGATCAGCCCAACAAGGAGCGCTTTTTGCTCACCCGTGGAGCAAATATTTGCGGGCACTTGCTTGTCGAGATTTGTCACCATGATGTCGGCGCGATGCGGGCCTAGAGTTGTGCGGCCTGCGGCGCGATCAAGATGACGTCTGTCACGCCAAAGCGACAAAAATGCCTGTTCCAATTCGGTCGAGGTTTGGCATTCAGCCAACTCGTCTTGCGATTGAAGGGCCAAGTGCGCGGTTGGGAACGCGTCAGAACTTCCATCGCGCAAGAATTCATTTAGGTGCGCAATTGTATCGACCCGTGCGAAGTGCATCGCGGACGCATGCGCCGCCATTTGCGCTTCAATGGCCGTGAGCCAGGCTGGATCATCATTTTGATCGAGCAATTTGTTGCGCTGCCGCATGGCCTTTTCAAACGCACCAACTTCAGCGCCATGCCCAGGGATCAGCGCCAGCACCAACCGATCAAAGAAGCGTCGACGATCTGCTGCGGGACCCGTGAAAAGCCCGTCCTGTGCGGGCGTGAGCCAAAGGATGCGCAGATATTCGCCGAGTTGATCAACAGACTTTGCTGCCGCGCCATTAATGCGCACGCGGCGTCCCGATTGATCGGGGCCGTCTTGACCCGTGCCAAGATCAACAGCGCCATATGCGGTCTCAATGGTTGCAGCGACCGCCCAATCACCACCGCCGTTATGCAGGGCGAGCGCTTCAAAATTGGCGCGCCGCAAACCACGCCCGGGCGTGAGCAGTGATACGGCTTCCAAAATATTGGTTTTGCCCGCGCCGTTGGGGCCGGTCAGCACCACGTGCTTATCGGTCGGGTCCAGCGCCGCGCTGGCATAGTTGCGGAAATTAGTGAGCCGCAACCGCGAGATATGATGAGTGGAGGGACGTCTTTGTGACACTCTACACGCGCATTGGCATCAGAACATATAGCGCGTCGCTGTCATCTTCTGATTGAACAATGGTTGGCGAACCCGCATCTGATAGCATGAAGATCGCATCGTCTGACGTGATTTGATCGACGATGTCGAGCAGGTATCGTGCGTTAAAGCCGATTTCAAAGCCCTCATCTTCAAACGACACCGGCAGCTCTTCGCGTGCTGTGCCGTGATCTGGGTTGGTCACGCTCATTTCCAAAAGCCCGTCACCCAGTGCGAGCTTTACGGCCTTGCCGCCGCGATCTGATGCGATGGTCGACACACGATCTACGGCTTGCTTGAAGGTGGCGGTGTTAACCTTGAGCTCTTTGTCGTTATTTTGCGGAATAACGCGCTCGTAATCTGGGAACGTCCCTTCTATCAGCTTTGACAAGAGAACAACACCGTTCACTTCAAAACGGATTTTGGTATCGGACAATTCAATGGCTACATCATCATCGTCGCCCGAAAGGAGCTTTTGAATTTCGGCAACGGTTTTGCGCGGCACAATGATGGACGGCATGCCTTGCGAACCATCTGGGGCGCTCGCTTGTGCACGGGCCAAACGGTGACCGTCTGTTGCAACAGCGCGCAGAATGACGCCGTTTCCGTCATCCATAGTGTGGAAGAAAATACCGTTAAGGTAGTAGCGTGTTTCTTCGCTTGAGATCGCAAACTGTGTGCAATCAATAAGCTGCTTTAGCGCGCCTGCCTTAAGGGTGAAGTTGTGCGAGAAATCGCCAGACTTCAAATCTGGGAAACCGTCGGCGGAAAGACAGGCCAAATTGAACTTCGAACGGCCCGATGTGATTGACATTTGATCGCCAGAGCCATCAACTTCCAAATTGACTTCCGCGCCATCAGAAAGTTTGCGCACGATTTCGTAAAGCGTATGCGCAGGAACCGTGGTTACACCCGCTGTTCCAACCATTGCTGGCACAGATTCGGTGACTTCGATATCCAAATCGGTTGCGCGCAACTGCAATTCACCGTCAGCCGCTTTGAGCAAAACGTTTGAAAGAATGGGATATGTCGTGCGGCGCTCTACGACGCGATGCACATGGCCGAGGGATTTCAAAAGGTGATTTCTCTCTAGCGTGACTTTCATTTGCTCAACTGCTCCCAATCATTCGTCTCGTGCCCGGCGCTATTTTCATGCGCTTCGGGACAAGGAAATTGGCCTTTTGCAATGAAAAAGGCAAGCGAAAACGCATGATTTCACGAATTAAATCAGCCAAATTTGCCACATCTTGCCGCAAAATCTTGCAATTGCCAGACGTGACACTATATAGATATCATTATGATATCAATTTGGGGATAAACGATGAACGAAAAAACAGCTTGGTCAATTTCCGGCTATCCGATGATTGCGGTTACCATTGTGTGGGTCGCGGCAACATTTTATAGCTTTGTTATGGGCATTGTTTCGGATGCGGGGCCAGCCGTAATTGTGCCGTTAATCGTGATTTGTGTGGCAGGTGGCTTTTTCTTTGCTGCAGGATTTGTGATGGTCCAACCAAAAGAATCCCGGGTCCTTGTACTGTTTGGTGCCTATCACGGCACACTAAATCAAGAGGGACTTCGCTGGATCATACCGCTATGCCACCCACGTTTGCCGGTATCACTCCGCCTGCGCAATTTCGAAAGCGGCAAATCCAAAGTGAACGATGCAAATGGCAATCCGATCGAAATCGCATCAATTGTTGTGTGGCGCGTAACGGATACGGCAGAGGCGATTTTTGAAGTCGACAACTATCAGGACTTTGTCGCTGTACAAACCGAAGCTGCTTTGCGGACCCTTGCGAGCCGTTACGCTTATGATCTGAAAGACAGCCATGACGATGGTGCGGTGTCATTGCGGGCGAACCCGATTGAAGTTGCGGACATGCTCAAGCATGAAGTGCAGGAGCGTCTCGACAAAGCTGGGGTTGAAGTGGTGGAAGCACGCATTTCGCACCTTGCCTATGCACAGGAAATCGCAGCCGCCATGTTGCAGCGTCAGCAAGCCAGCGCCATTGTAGATGCGCGTGAAAAGATTGTTGAAGGTGCGGTTGGCATGGTCGAGATGGCACTGCAGCAACTCTCGGAACGAGAAGTTGTTGAACTTGACGACGAGCGCAAGGCTACAATGGTCAGCAATTTGCTCGTAGTATTGTGCGGCCAGCATGACGCGCAACCGGTGGTCAACACAGGAACGATCTACTAGGGAACCAAAATGGCTTCAAAAAAAGCGTTCGCCTTAAGGATATCGCCTCAAGTTATGGACGCCATGCAGCGATGGGCCGATGATGATCTGCGCAGCTTAAATGCGCAGATCGAATATGTTTTGCGCGATGCGCTCGTGAAATCCGGTCGCGTGAAATTGGTCCAAAAAGCCGTTACAGAGATTGTCGATATCACCGAGAAAGACGAATAACAAAAAGGCCCCGAAACATGTCGGGGCCTTTATCAGACTTAATTATGGTTTGGATCAGTCTTCGATCATGCGCTTTAAAAGTTCGACCTCTTGCGCAAAACCATTATCTTCATTCATCAGTTGTTCGACCTTGCGCACAGCATGGAGCACTGTGGTGTGATCGCGATTACCAAAGCGACGGCCGATCTCTGGCAATGACCGCGAGGTCAGCATTTTCGACAAATACATTGCGATTTGACGCGGACGCACCACTGAACGCGAGCGACGTGATGACAATAGGTCTGGCTTTGACACTTTGAAGTGCTTGGCGACCATGGCTTGGATTTCATCGATCTTAATGCGGCGCGTGTCGCGGCTACGCATCAAATCGTGAAGGGCTTTCTCTGCCAACTCAATGGTCACCGGTTCGCCCGTGAGTTGGTTCGCCGCTACAAGACGGTTCACTGACCCATCGAGGTCGCGACCGTGCGAGATGATCTTTTTCGCAACATAATCGAGCACTTGGCTTGGAATATGCAGGCCAGGATATTTCGCGATGGCTTGTTCAGCACGCTTTTCAACAATAGCGCGACGCAATTGCTCGTCGAGCGGACGAATGGGCACCACTAGTCCACCAGAAAGACGAGAGCGCAAACGCTCGTCGAGCATTTCAAGTTCGCTTGGCGGTGCGTCACCCGCAACCACGACTTGCTTGGCCCCAGTAAGCAAAGCATTGAGAGCCTGACCGAACTCGGTGACGGACTTACCTTGAAGGAATTGCATATCGTCGATCAACAACACATCGATTGAACGCAGCCATTCTTTAAAGCTGATCGCCGATTGGCGCTGAACAGCAGAGATGAAGTGATACATGAAATGGTCTGCTGTGAGATAGACCACATTGCGAGACCGATCCGCGCCACCAGCTGCCCAAGCAATCGCATTCAACAGGTGAGACTTACCCAACCCAACTGATGAGTGGATGTAAACGGGATTAAACATCACGGTGTTCTGGCAAACAGCTTGTGCCACTTGCTTGGCAGCACCCAATGCCATTTCGTTGGCTGTGCCACCCACAAAGGTTTCAAAGGTCAGTTTTGGATCAAGCGCAGAACCGGAAAGCGCATCGCCCTGTCTGACGCGGGCATTATGTTTTGCGCCGGTACGGATTGTCGCCGGCACCGCTTGTATTGGCGCTTTCTCCGTCGCCTGCTCTTCATTACCCCGAGACGCAGACTTTGTTTCTACCTTGCCATTGACGCGCACAGTAATGCGCAGCGTTTGAATTTCTTGGTCTTCGCTTTGGAAAGCTTCTGTGATGCGGTCCTGATAGTTGGACATGATCCAAGAACACAAGAAGCGAGTCGGCACGGAAAGGTGCGCCAAATCCTCGTCAATTTCTTCTAGCTCTAATCGTGCAAACCACGAATTATATACGTCTTCGCCAACACTTGCCCAAAGTCGCTTTTTTACACGCGCCCAAAGTTCACTTTGGTTGCCCCCTGATGCCGCCATTTCAGTTTCGCCCCGTTTAATTTGAGTTGGTGTTGCCGCGCCATCGTGATGCTTTGTGTCATCATTCTCGGTACCGTGCGCCAACATATTCACTTGATCCATTTATGCCTCATTGATGAAGATCAAAGTGCCACCGCATTTACACACTTTGATCACTGCCCAGCGGATACTAGGCATAGCTTTCCCGTCCGCTGAAAGTATTCAACGAGCAAAAAGACTAGAATTTACTTTAGATATGGCGCGATCCGCGCCGCTTTACTTGCTACTAATGTGTTGAGCCACTCAGCTAGCTATGGGGTTGCGTACTTCTAAAATGAGATCTGTGAAATCTAGCTTTTGACGCTTCTTTCCACTGTGTACGCATTATAATCGGCCCCCGTGATGCTGAACAGTTCTTTAGTATAGTAGAACTGCCGCTTGCTGTACTTTCAACACCTGCATTTTAGCCCTAGCAGACGGTTTGATTCAACCGGTGAATCGTTGAAAAACCCTCTTGACTCTTATCGCTCATTTTGGGTTGGCGGCCCCACAAGAATCTGCCGATCTGTAAGCGCTTGGATTTGTTTAATGAATCGAAATTCAAGTGAAAAACTCACTCCCAAAAAAAATTTACCTTTTGTTAAGGATCAACTCATTTGGCACTGTTTGTCACCCAATAGTCACCCAATGCGACACAATCTAAGTCATTGTTCTAAATAATGAAATTTATATACGCGAATCTTGTTGTGACAATTTTATGAATAGATTCAATAGGTTCAACCAGTGCGTGAAACAGCAAGGATTGAATGTCGCATATTGTTAAACGCTGCATTCAATTGTCGCACATATTTCGACAATCCTTAGGGCCGTGAGCGGCGCCTCCGCCTTTGAGCAATAATTAGCCACAAACGCAAAAAAGCCGCCCTGAAGGACGGCTTAATTCAAAAGCAAATTCGGTGATGCGTTTTACTTACGCGCCGAGTGCCTTAATGCGGTTTGAAAGACGAGAAATCTTACGTGACGCATTGTTTTTGTGCACGATGCCTTTTTGCGCCGCGCGTGTAATTTCTGGTTGAGCAGCTTGCAATGCAGTTTTTGCAGCAGCGCTATCGCCAGAAGCAATCGCTTCTTCAACTTTGCGAACGAAAGTACGCATACGTGAACGACGAGCCTTGTTTACTTCAGTGCGGCGCTCAATCTTGCGAACGGCTTTTTTTGCCGAAGGTGTA
>ENA-ORCV01001164-ORCV01001164.1-marine-metagenome-genome-assembly--contig:-NODE-1164-length-10096-cov-2.369698_pt1 | contig 10096 bp, 8 predicted proteins | sample MGYA00237779_ERZ508509 | MGnify/ENA primary metagenome ERZ508509 (study PRJEB26180, sample SAMN06268772) | marine metagenome | isolation source: Bioluminescent Bay, La Paraguera, Puerto Rico | place... | reverse complement strand
GGGCGATTTCCTCCGGCGGGGCGCCGTGGCCCAGCGGGACGCCGGCCGCCTGGCGTGCGAACTGTTCGTCCGTCTGCCGCGGGCTGGGCAGCGTCGGGCCCGGGCCGACGGCGTTGACGCGGATGCGCGGGGCGAGGGCGAGCGCGAGGCTCTGGGTCATCGCCCACAGCGCGGCCTTGCTGACCGTATAGGACACGAATCCCGGCTGCAGGTTGACCGCGCGCTGGTCGACGATGTTGACGATATTGCCGTCCGTGTCCGGCGGCAGGTTGTTGGCGAGGTACTGCGACAGGAAAAAGGGCGCCGTCAGGTTGGTGTCGAGGTGCGCCTGCCAGCTCTCGCGCGTGGCGCCCGCCGCGTCGTCGCGTTCGAACAGCGAGGCGTTGTTGACCAGGCAGGTGAGGGGGCCGCCCTGTCCGGCCGCGACCTCCAGCATCGACGCGGTCGCGGTTTCGTCGGTCAAGTAGGCGCGTCCGCCCGCCGCTTCGATGCCGCGCTGCAGCGTCTCGGCGTCCGTGGTGGAGCGGTGGCAGTGTATGCCGACGGTCCAGCCGTCGGCGGCGAGGGCCTCCACGATGGCGCGGCCGATCCGGCGGCTGCCGCCCGTCACCAGGGCGTTGCCCCGCTCCGTTGCGTGTGTCCGGCTGTTCATGACGCGAAAATGCTGTATCGCGGGGCGCAGGGCAAGACGGCCGTCAGACCCCCGTCTTTCAGACCATCGTGCCGCTCATCCCAAAGAACTGGGCGGCGACGTAACTGCCATAGAGGAGAACGAGAACGGAGCCCTCCATCCGGTTGATCCGGAGCCCCGTGATCATGAAGGGCAGCAGAACCGCGGTCGCCACCAGCAGCGCCCACAGGTCGAAACCGATGATCTTTTCCGAGAACGGCAGCGGTGCGAACAGCGAGGTGACCGAGGTGATGCCGAAAAGGTTGAAGATGTTGCTGCCCAGAACGTTGCCGACGCAGACGTCCGTGTGCCCGCGATAGGCCGCGACGACCGAGGTCGCCAGTTCCGGCAGGGACGTGCCGATGGCGACGACGGTCAGGCCGATCACCTCCTCGGGGACGCCGAATTCGGTCGCCAGATCCGTCGCGCCGCGGACCAGCCACTCCGCGCCCACGACGACCGCGAACAGCCCGGTGACCACAATGCCGATCAGGCTGATGGTCTTGAGCGGGATGATACCGATTTCCTCGGCTTCCTCGCGATGAAGCTCCGCCGCGGCGTCCTGCGTTGTGTTGTCGTGCCACACGGTAAAGCCGATATAGCCGGCCAGCACCGTCAGCAGCACCACGCCGTGCCACCAGACCATCATTCCGGACATGCCGAGCGCGAAGAACGCCAGCGTGGCGACGACCATGCAGAACGTGTCGCGCTTGACGGCGTTTGGGTTCACGGCGACGGGCATGATCAGGGCGGCGACACCCAGGATCAGCATCATGTTGGCGATATTGCTGCCGATCACGTTGCCGATCGCGATCCCCGGCGAGCCCACGAGGGCAGCGTTCACGCTCACCACCATCTCGGGCAGCGACGTGCCGAACCCGACGATCGTCAGCCCCACGATCAGGGGCGAGACGCCCAGCCGCTGCGCCAGACCCACCGCACCGCGCACGACGGCTTCCCCTCCGAACAGGAGAAGGGCGAAACCGGCAACGATGAGGAAATAGGTCATTCAGCGGGCTATAGGCAGGACAATGAGCGACCATTGAAGGAGGGCCGGACGCATCCTGTAATACGCCGAAGCCGGGTCGGCAAGGGGCGACGGCATCACGGGAGGCGCGGCCAGTCCGCTCTATATGGGTGCACCAATGGGGGTTTCCAGTGAAAATCCTTAACTATCTCATGGTTAAAATAGCTTAGGCGGGCGCCCCCGGGTACACTGTCAAGACATCAAGCGGACCGGAATTTCGAATGCACGACGTATCGTTTCTGCGGGAGACACTGATTTTTCTCATCGCGGCGGTCGTCGTTGCCCCGGTTTTCCAGCGGCTACGCTCCAGCCTGGTGCTCGGCTACCTCGTGGCCGGCGTCATCATCGGCCCCCACGCCCTCGGGCTCGTCACCGACGACAAGACGGTGCACGGCATCGCGGAACTCGGCGTCGTCTTCCTCCTGTTCACCGTGGGCCTCGAGCTCAGCGTCGAGCGCCTGCGGCTCATCCGGAACCAGATTTTCGGGCTCGGCACCACGCAGGTGGCGGTGACGTCCGTCGCCATCGCCGCCGTGGCGTGGTTCATGGGTTTTTCCCTGCAGACCGCGGTCGTGATCGGCGGCGGGCTGGCGCTGTCGTCGACGGCGGTCGTCCTGCAGCTTCTGTCCGAGCGCGGCGAGATCGCCTCGCGGCGCGGACGTCTCGCGTTCGCGATCCTGCTGCTCCAGGACCTCGCCGTCGTGCCGCTGCTCGCGCTCGTGCCCGCGCTCGCGGGCGGCGGGTCGGGGGCCACGCTGGCGGTGCTCGAATCGCTCGGGCTTGCCGCGCTCGCGCTTGCCGCGGTCGCGGTCTTCGGCCGCCTCGTCCTGCGGCCTCTGTTCCGGATCATCGCCGTCGGGCGCAGCGCCGAGCTTTTCGCCGCCGTGACTCTGGCGGTGCTGCTGGGGATGAGCTGGTTCACGGCGACGGTCGGCCTGTCGCTCGCCATCGGCGGGTTCCTCGCCGGCATCCTGCTGGCGGAAACCGAGTACCGCCACCAGGTCGCCGCCGACATCCAGCCGTTCCGCGGCCTGTTCCTCGGCCTGTTCTTCATGACCGTCGGGATCGGGCTCGATCTAAACGTCATCGCCCAGTCGACCTGGCTGGTCGTTGGTCTCGTGCTCGGGCTGATCGCCGTCAAATCCGCAATCCTGTTCGTGCTGTGCCGCCTGAACGGCGTCACCCACGGCGTATCGATCAACACGGCCCTGACCCTCGGACAGGCGGGAGAGTTCGGTTTCGTGCTGTTCACGATGGCGGGCTCGTTCGGGCTGCTGGAGGTCCGCGAATCGACCATCCTGGCTGCCGTCGTCGCCGTCAGCATGGCGATGACGCCGCTGCTGTCTTTCGTCGGCAGTCGCCTGCACAGCCTGATCGAGGCGCGCATGGCGGATAACCAGATCGACGTGAAGGCGGAGACCGCCGACCTGAAGGACCACGTGATCATCGCGGGGTTCGGCCGGGTCGGACAGTCGGTGGTGAAGACGCTGACGGCCGCGAACATTCCCTATGTCGCGGTCGAGTTCGAGCCGACGCGCGTCGCCGAGGCCCGCGCGCAGGGCCTGTCCGTCTATTACGGCGATGCCAGCCGCGTCGAGGTCCTGGAGGCGCTGGGCGCCGACCGGGCGCGCGCCGCGGTGATCATTCTCGACAACGCCATCGCCGCCGAGCGCGCCGTCCACCTGCTGCACCGGCGGTTCCCCAATCTGCGCATCTACGTGCGCGCGCGCGACAACGCGCACAAGCGCCGCCTCGCGGATGCCGGCGCCAGCGGCATCGTGCACGAGACCTACGAGCTCAGCCTCCAGTTCGGCGAGGCGGTCCTCAAGGGGTACGGCACGTCGGAAGACCAGATCCGCGAGATCGTCCGCGACCTGCGCGCCGACGACTATGCCCAGCTCACCGACGTCATCCTGCCGCAGCAGGACGACGGCACGCCCCCCGACGACAAGAAGGGCAGGCAGGCGGCGGAGTAGCGGTCAGTCGAGGACCGCGACGGCGTCGACCTCGAACAGCATCCCGTCGAGGGCGAGACGCGGCACCGGCACCAGCGTCTGGGCGGGCAGCGCGTCGCCGAACGTTTCCTTCACCGCATCGGTCATGACCGCCAGCATCGACGGCTCGTAGTTCGCGACGTAGGTCGTGATCCGGGCGACGCGGTCCGGGCGGGTCCCGGCGGCGGCGAGCGCCGCGCGCAGATTGGCGTATGCCTGTCGCACCTGGTCGGCGAATTCCGGCGACAGCGCGCCCGTTGCGTCTTCGCCGCCCTGTCCGGCGATATAGGCGACGCCGCTGCCCTTGCGGGCGACCACGGCGTGGCTGTAGCCGTTGGGCGCTGGATCGTACAGCGCGCTCGGATTGACGACGGACAGCGGTGTGCCGGTATTGCCGGCGGCGGGACGCATGGTCATGGCGGTTCCTTCGGTCGAAACGGTTTCAGTGGATCGCCGCGGCATCGAGCGCCTCCAGCTTGTCCGGGTTGCGGACGATGAACACGTCCGTCAGGCGGCCCACCTCGTCATAGGCGAAGGAAACGGCGGCCATCGTCGCGCCGTCCCGGCGCAGGACGAAACCGCGCGAGCCGTTGATGTTCGCGCGCGTCCATTCGGCGCCGACCCAGAACCGCACGAGCGCCTTTCCGACGAATTCCAGCACTTCGGCACGGCCGCGCAGCACGCGCTGCAGGGCCGGCACCTTGCCGCCGCCGTCGGCGGCGAGCGCGATGTCGTCGGACAACAGATCGGCCAGACGCCGGGTCGCGCCGGTCGTCACGGCGGTCTGGAAGGCGGCGAGCAACTGTTCCTGCCGCTCGACCGGAGTGACGTGACGCACCCGGGCCGCCTCGATATTGGCGCGTGCGCGCGACACCAGCTTGCGGCAGGTCGCCTCGCGGATGCCGAGCGTCTCCGCGGTTTCCGAATACGACTGGTCGAAGATCTCGTGCAGCAGATAGGCCGCGCGCTCCTTCGGCGTCAGCCGTTCCAGCATCATCAGGAAGGCCATCGACAGGGACGAGGCAGTCAGCGCCGCGTCCTCCGCCTCGGCGGCGACGGCGGTCTGCACGGGTTCGGGCAGCCAGGCGCCGACATAGTCGACGCGCTTGCGGTGGGCGGAGCGCAGCAGGTCGAGACAGCGGCGCGAGCAGGTGGTCGTCAGCCAGGCGGACGGATTGAGGATCGCGTCGCGGTCGGCCGCCGACCATTTGAGCCAGGTGTCCTGGACCGCGTCCTCGGCATCGGCGAGCGAGCCGAGGATGCGGTAGGCGAGCCCCAGGAGGCCGGCGCGCGCCGTTTCGAAGACATCCGCGTGGTTGGGACCGCTCATGTCAGTGCGTCGATACCTGGATCCGGTTCCACAGGTTGATCATCGCGATCGTCGCGGTGAGTGCGCCGATCTGCTCGTCGGAGAAGTGCTCGCGCAGGCCGGCCCTCAGCGCCGACAGATCGGTCTTCTCGTCGAGGCTGGTCAGCGCCTCGGTCCAGGCGAACGCTGCCTTCTCGCGGTCGTCGAAGTCGTTGACGTGGCGCCAGACGATGACGCGGTCGAGGCGTTCGTTGGTCTCTCCGTCCTCGCGGGCTTCCCGCGTGTGCATCTTCACGCAGAAGGCGCAGCCGTTGATCTGGGAAGCGCGCAGCAGGACGAGATGCTGGAGTTTTTTATCCAGTCCGTGGGTGTCGATCACGGGATGTACGGCGGCCATCGCCTGCAGCACGTCGGGAATGGCCTGCTGATAATCGAGCGTGGTTGCGTTGCTCATGATGTGCTCCTTCGTCATGGATCTGAACCCATGACGATCGAGGCGCGGCATTTGTGACGCGGCGGGTCGGAATCTACCTGCCGGAGCGTTCGAGGACCTGCATCAGCTCGGCGATCTTTTCGCGCTGTTCTTCCTTGTCGCCGCTGGTGATCGCGTGCTCGACACAGTGGGCGACGTGGTCGCGCAGCACTTCCTCCTCGACACGCTTCAGGGCGGCGCGGACGGCTGCGACCTGTGTGACGATATCGATGCAATAGCGGTCGTCGGCGACCATGCGCGCGATGCCGCGCACCTGGCCCTCAATTCGGCCGAGGCGCTTTTCAACCGCTTTCTTGGCTTGATCCTGCATACTTGCCAAATACCCCCTGGGGGTATATTGGTCAAGTCGAAACAGATACCCTGTGGGGGTATAGAGGCGACTAGTCGGAACGAGGCACTGAATGTCTACCGGTCACGCGCACGATACGCATGAGCATCAGCATGGCGAAAGCTGCGGGCATGCCGCCCCGGCGGGTGTGAAGGATCCCGTCTGCGGCATGATGGTCGACCCGGCGAGCGCCGTGCACAGCCACGAGCATGGAGGCGACACCTACTATTTCTGCAGTGCGCGGTGTCATGAGAAGTTCGTCGCCGATCCCGGCGCGTACCTCAACGAGACCGATCCGGTGTGCGGCATGTCGGTGAACCCGAAGACCGCCAAGCACACGGAGAACTACGACGGCACGACCTACTATTTCTGCAATCCGAAGTGCCGCGAGAAGTTCATCGCCGACCCGGAGAAGTACCTCTCCGACGATCGGCCGGAGGAGCCGGTCGTCGAGGGGGCTATTTATACCTGCCCGATGCACCCGGAGATCCAGCAGGAAGGGCCGGGAACCTGCCCGATCTGCGGTATGGCGCTCGAGCCGATGATGGTGACGGCGGACTCGGCGCCCAATCCCGAACTCGTCGATTTCACCCGCCGGTTCTGGATCGGCCTGGTGCTGACGCTTCCCGTCTTCATCCTCGAAATGGGCGGACATGTCCTCGGTCTGCACATCCTCGATACGCAGACGTCGAACTGGGTTCAGCTCGTGCTCGCCACGCCCGTCGTGCTGTGGTGCGGCTGGCCGTTCTTTGAGCGCGGCTGGCAGTCGCTGGTCACCTGGAACCTCAACATGTTCACGCTGATCGCCATGGGCACAGGCGTCGCCTGGGTTTATTCGGTCGTCGCAACCGTCGCGCCCGGCCTGTTCCCGGCCACGTTCCGGGGGGCGGACGGGACCGTCGCGGTTTATTTCGAGGCCGCTGCCGTGATCACCGTGCTGGTGCTGCTCGGCCAGGTGCTGGAACTGCGTGCGCGCGAGCGCACGAGCGGCGCCATCAAGGCGCTTTTGAACCTTGCGCCGAAGACCGCGCGACGCATCGCCGATGACGGATCCGAGGACGAGGTGTCGCTCGACGATATCGCCCTCGGCGACCGGCTGCGGGTGCGGCCGGGCGAAAAGGTGCCGGTGGACGGGGAAGTCGTCGACGGGCGTTCGGCGGTGGACGAATCCATGGTCACCGGCGAATCCATGCCGGTCACCAAGGAGGTGGGCGACGCCGTCATCGGCGGGACGATGAACCAGTCGGGCGCCCTGATCATGCGCGCCGACAAGGTCGGCCGCGATACCATGCTGTCGCGCATCGTGCAGATGGTGGCCGATGCGCAAAGGAGCCGTGCTCCGATCCAGCGCCTCGCCGATCAGGTGGCCGGCTGGTTCGTGCCGGCGGTCGTCGCCGTCGCGGTGATCGCCTTCGTCGCCTGGTCGGTCTTCGGCCCCGAGCCCCGGTTCACCTATGCCCTCGTCGCCGCCGTCAGCGTGCTGATCATCGCCTGCCCCTGCGCGCTCGGGCTCGCTACGCCGATGTCGATCATGGTCGGTGTCGGGCGCGGCGCGAGCGCCGGCGTGCTGATCAAGAATGCCGAGGCGCTGGAGCGGATGGAGAAGGTCGACACTCTGGTCGTCGACAAGACCGGCACGCTGACCGAAGGCAGGCCGGCAGTGACGAACATCGTCGCCGAGGGGATCGACGAGACCGAACTGTTGCGGCTGGCCGCCAGCGTCGAGCGGGCGAGCGAGCATCCTCTTGCGGCGGCCGTCGTTGCCGCGGCGGAGACGCGCGGCATCAGGCTTGCCGATGCGGCGGACTTCGACGCGCCGACCGGCAAGGGCGCGCTCGGCACCGTCGATGGTCACAAGGTCATGCTCGGCACCGCCAGTTTTCTGAAGGAGCACGGCATCGACGCGGCCCCGCTTGCAGACCGTACCGAGGCGTTCCGCAAAGAGGGCGCGACGGCGATCTTCGCCGGCATCGACGGCAAAGCCGCCGGCGTGTTGGCGATCGCCGATCCGGTCAAGGAAACCACGCCTGCGGCGATCGAGGCGCTGCACAAGGAAGGCATTCGCATCGTCATGCTGACGGGCGACAACCGCACGACGGCGGAAGCCGTGGCGCGGCGGCTCGGGATCGACGACGTGGAGGCCGAGGTGCTGCCCGACCAGAAGAGCGCCGTGGTCGAACGCCTTCAGAAGGCGGGCCGGATCGTGGCGATGGCCGGCGACGGCGTCAACGACGCGCCGGCGCTGGCTCGGGCCGACGTGGGTCTGGCCATCGGCTCGGGCACCGATGTCGCCATCGAAAGCGCCGGCGTGACGCTTCTGAAGGGCGATCTAAACGGCATTGTCAAGGCGCGGCGGCTGTCCCAGGCGACCATGGGCAATATCCGCCAGAACCTGTTCTTCGCCTTCATCTACAACTCGGCCGGTGTGCCGATTGCGGCCGGCATCCTGTATCCGTTCATCGGCCTGTTGCTGTCGCCGATGATCGCGGCAGCCGCCATGGCGCTGTCGTCGGTCAGCGTGATCGGAAACTCGCTCAGGCTCAGGAAGATCGAGCTCTAGGACGGCGTCCGGACGACAATACTCCGTGGCCTAATCCGGGCTGCGGACCAGACCGTGATCGGCGGCGATCCGCTCGGCGACCAGTTCCTGTAGCTGCCACAGGTGCCGGTCGTGGATGCCGAGTTCCTCTAGATGCGCCACCGTGTTGTAGAGATATTCGGCGCAGGAGCCGACATAGCCGCAGGCGCGCGCCAGCATTTCGACGGTGTCTTCCAGCGGCTGGCGGCCGACATAGGCGGGGCCTTCCCGGTTCATCACGAAGGCGAGGGCAGTGACGGGGCCGGTCTCGGTCCGGGCGCTGAGCCAGCGCGGCATGTTGTTTGACGGGCGCGTGCGCATTTCCCGGCGCACCAGTTTGCCGAGCTGTTCTTCCATCGCGTCGTGGTCGAGACGGAAGATCACACCCTTGCACTGGCCGCCCCGGTCGAGCGCCATCATCAGGCCGGGCTGCTCGGGGGTGGCGCGCCACTGGGTCATCTTCAGGCAGAAGGAGCGGTGAAAGCCGCGGATCGTGGCGACGCGGCTTTCCAGATGATCGGCTTCGGGCTTCCACATCAGCGAGCCGGATGCGAACAGCCAGAACTCGCCCTGCTCCGGACGCCGGGCGAGCACGTCCTGGACGACCGCGTGGTAGTCGTCGTCGGTATGGTAGTCGAGCGCCGGGTCGAGGCCGGTATCCTCGATGTCCCGGTGTACGCGGGCCACGTGGTCCGCCGTCAGCGCCATGCGTCGTTTGCGTCCTGACATCGCCTGATTCCGTTTTAGCCGGTGCATTCGATTGCCACGGCTGCCACACAAATTCCACCTTCCGCGCAGATCAAATCGGCATCCGGACCTGAAAGGGCACGAAACCGATGCCGTATCGCATGTCACGTCGCCAATTGCTGTCTGCAGGACTGAGTGCAGGCGCGCTGTGGCTTTTGCCGCGTCTGGCGCAGGCGACGGAGCAGTCGGACGGGCGATTCGGCCCTGCCGTGCCGTTTTCCTTCGAGAACCTGAAAGAGCGCGCCGAAGCTCTGGCCTCCAGACCCTATGCCGGACCGGCTGTCCGTGCGCCGGAAATTCTGGAGGTGATCGATTACGACGCCCATCAGCAGATCCGGTTCCGGACCGAGGCGCGGCTTTGGGGCGGGGATGGAGGAGGCGCTGGCGTCGGGTTCTTCCATCTCGGCCGCTATTTCCAGGCGCCGGTCCGTATCCACGCAATAGAGAACGGGACGGCGCGGGAAGTGCTCTACGCGCCGGACTATTTCGACATGCCTGCCGACCACCCGGCACGCGCACTGCCCGAGGACATCGGCTTCGCGGGCTTCCGGGTACTGGACGAAACCGGCCGCAGCGACTGGCTCGCGGTGCTCGGCGCCTCCTATTTTCGCACCTCTGGACCGTTCGACCAGTACGGCCTGTCCGCGCGCGGCATCGCCGTCGACACGGCAGCGTCTAAACCCGAGGAGTTTCCGCGTTTCACCGAGTTCTGGCTGGAACGCGGCGAGGGCGGCGGGCTCACGGCCTATGCGCTGCTCGACGGGCCGAGCCTGACCGGCGCCTACAGGATCGTCTGTGGCGCACCGGACAAGGGAATCGTCCAGGACATCGAGGCGGCGCTGTTTACCCGCGCGCCGATCGAACGGCTCGGCGTGGCGCCGCTCACCAGCATGTTCTGGTACTCGGAGACCAATCGCGAGGACGCGCGGGACTGGCGGCCGGAAATCCAC
>ENA-ORCV01001163-ORCV01001163.1-marine-metagenome-genome-assembly--contig:-NODE-1163-length-10102-cov-3.155711_pt1 | contig 10102 bp, 9 predicted proteins | sample MGYA00237779_ERZ508509 | MGnify/ENA primary metagenome ERZ508509 (study PRJEB26180, sample SAMN06268772) | marine metagenome | isolation source: Bioluminescent Bay, La Paraguera, Puerto Rico | place... | reverse complement strand
ACCCAGCGACTGGCCCATCCAGGTACGGACTTCTTCCGGCCAACGACGCTCTGCGATCGCTTCGGGACCATCTACGATCGGGATCACGCGGCTGTCATGGATCATCTCGAGGTTGATCACGAAATAACCGGGCGACTGCATCACCTGGATGCCGTTGTTATAGCGGAAAGGGAACATGGAGGCCGGGAAGCCACGGGTGACGCAGCGGTCCCAAGTGTCGAAATCGTCCACCCACTGGTGGATCGTGCCGGGCGTCCAGCTGGAACGGCCACTGCTGTAGAGCTCCTGCGCCCAGGCCGTGAATTCGGGAAGCTGGCCATCCGCCGGGCTGATCAGCAGCGAAGTGCGGCGGCCCGAGGCGTCGGATTCCACCCAGTGGCCCATGCCGATCGTACCGCTTTCGTCTTCAGCGGCATATGCAGCGTCGGACCGGCCATACTGGGCGCGGCGCTGCTCATATTCTTCGTCATTCAGCCAGAAGCGATCCCCATACTGCGCAGGGCGGTTCATCGGCAGGCTCGCGATATTGTCGATCGGGAACATGCCACGCATGTCGGGATCACCCCATGCTGTGCGCGGAGGATCGTAATCGGTGGGAACGGGCGGCATCACGGTCAGGTCTTCAGGAACCTGTTGTGCGCCTGCGCCGGATGCGGCCAGAACAGCCAGCGAAGCTGCTGCCAGAGCCTTTCCGAACTTGGTATTGAATTTCGACATTTCTGGTCTCCCTATAGTCTATCTGAGCGATATGTGTCCGCTCGAATTCTAATCTTCTTCGTCATTCCCTACGCCGCGACTGGCCGGGTCCATGGCCGGCGGCGGGCCTGCGTCTGGATCAATCGGTTCCACCATTTGGCCGCGTGCGTATTCCTGTTCTCGTGCCGTACGGTTGGCCGTGATGTAATTGCGGACCTGCACATTGCCCTCGTGGCAGGCATATTCAAAGAACTCGTAGGTGTCGTCGCGGGTCCAGTCCATCCGCAAAGTGAATGGGGCTTCCCAGACAACGGGGTCCGAATAAGTCAATTCATAAGTGATCGTGTCCGGACCGACCATGTGGAAGCGTTCCACCACCGTGGCCTCGCCGCTGGTTGGCAGCGTATTGCTAGGCGGAACACCCCGCGTCGCCGTGTTCAGCGGCGATGCGCCGGGCTGCATATTGGTTGTTTCCACCACAAGTGTGTTGTGATCTTCCCAGCGACCACGGCTGTTTCCGAACATGCCGGTCACGGCGGCTGGCCACTGCTCTGTATTGCCCACGGGGATCATCCGCGTGCCCAGCATTTCCAATGTGATCACCACATAACCGGGCGACTGGAAAATGCGGATACCGTTATTGTAGCGGAAGGGCAGCATCGAAGCCGGGAAGCCACGCGTCCAGCAACGATCCCAGCTATCGAAATCGTCCACCCAGTCATAGGTCTGGCCGGTCACCCAGCTCGAGCGGTTTAAACTGGCCAGGCGCTTGCCTTCGTCGGTTAGCGCAGGAAGCTTGCCGCTCGCCGGTTCGACCAGCATCGATGTACGACGGCTGCCTGCCTGATATTCGATCCAGTGGCCCAGGCCGATCGTGCCTTCCTCATCCTCGTTTTCGTAAGCTTCTTCCAACTGCTCGACGCGGCCTTGCTCGGCGGCGATTTCGGCTTCGGTCTTCCAGAAGCGGTCGCCATATTGATCCGGACGCTCGACGGGCATTTCGGCGATATCGTTTATCGGCCAGGTGCCGCGCAGATCGGGATCGCCCCAAGGTGTCCGCTCAGGTTGGTAATCGTCCGATACGGCAGGCATGGTGGTCAGATCGTCGGGAGCGCCCTGTGCACCGGTTGCTGTGGCAAAGCCGAGACTGGCAATGCTTGTCGCCAGCAACAAGAACTTGGCAGAGGAAGGCGCGCGTAACATCAAGTAGCTCCTATTGGGTCCCACCAGCCGCTGCTGCAGCTTCCGCGCGTTCGGCGCGCGAGGCGGTTATAAAGTTTCGAATCTGCACATTGCCTTCGTGGCAAGCATATTCGTAGATCTCGAATTCTTCGTCGCGCTGCCATTCGAGGCGGGCGGACCATGGCTGGGTGAATACCACGGGATCGGTCCATGTGAATTCGTAGATGATCTCGTCCGGCCCCACCATGTGGAAGCGTTCCACCAGTTCGGCCTGATCGCTCACCGGTGTATCGTTTTCGCGCGGAGAACCCGTTGTGCCGATATTGGTGGCAGAAGGTCCGGGTTTGAAATTTGTCGTGACTACTTTCAGCGTGTTGTGATCTTCCCATTCACCGCGGCTTTCGCCCAGCCAATGCTGGATCAGTGAAGGCATCGCGGCACGGCCATCGGTGGGGATGATGCGCGTCTCATGCACCATCTCCATCTGGATGGCGACAATGCCCGGCGCCTGAAAAATGCGCATGCCGTTATTGTACATAAAGGGAAACATCGATGCTGGCAGTCCGCGTGAGATGCAGCGGTCCCAACTATCGAAATCCATCCATGTATCAAAGGGTTGTCCCTGCGCCCATGTGCTGCGCATGGCGTCGGAGAGGCGCTGTCCTTCCCCGGTGAATGCGGGAAGCTGGCCATCAGAGGGCGAAGTGATCCAGCTTGTCCGGCGGTTGGCTGCAGCCACTTCGGCCCAGTGACCGATGCCCATCCTGTCGCTCGAATCTTCGTTCTGGTAACGTTGCTCCAGCGCCTCGACCATCTCGGCCCGTTCCGCATATTCTTCCCGCGTCAACAGCTGGCGATTACCATGTTCTGCGGCACGTTGCAGCGGGGTCCGTCCATTGAGGTGGTCTATAGGCCATCCGCCGCGGAAGTCGGGTTCACCCCAGGCTGTCAGATCGGGCTGGTATTCGTCCGAAGGCACAGGAAGGACCGTCAAATCCTCCTCTGCCTGCGCAAATGCGCCGCCCCCAGCCAGCGTGGCTATTGCGACGGCGAGAATGGGCAGCGCGAAATGACGCATTGATTATCCTTCTGGCAGGGCAAAAGTGACGTAACGGCTCTCGCCCGGTTCGGGCAGGCCGAGGCCGCCAAGGAAATGGCCCACGCCGCCGACGGGGACAGTGATGTATTGGCGACCGCCAACTTCATAGACTGCCGGTACGCCTTCAGTGGCAGCGTCAAAGCGGTGCTCCCACAGCACTTCGCCGGTTTCCGAATTGCGCGCACGGAACGCCCGGTCAGACGCCGTATTGACGAACAGCAGGCCGCCTGCCGTGGCAATTGGGCCCGAGCGCGGTGCCTGTGCGCCAACACCGGTAATCCCCTGTTCCTCCAGCGTCAGGATTTCGCCATTGGGAATTTGGAAGATTTGTTCGCCCGTATTCATGTCATAGGCGGTGATGTTGGAGAAAGGCGGCTTGATGGCCACCATGCCGTTCGATTGCAGCATGAAATTGACCGGCCAGCGATAGGGCACGTTGTCTTCCTGCGCGTTAGGCATGGCAGCCAGCGCACTTTCCCGGTTGTCCTTGTTGATCTTTAGCAGAAGAGGCAGTTCGCGGCTCACAACATATAGGCGCTGGTTCTCCGGATCGACCGATACCGTGCCCCAGTTCGCGCCGCCATTGTGGCCGGGCATGGAAATAGAACCACGTTCGGAAGGTGGAGTGAAGATGCCTTCATTGCGCCATTCATTGCGAAGGCCTTCCCGCAGTGCTTCCTGATCTGCTTCCGGCAGGTATGGATTGATGTCATCCTCGGTGAACGACAGGCGCATGAAGGGTTCGGGCCAGGTTGGGATCGGCTGGGTTGGGGAAGCATGCTCGCCTTCCACGTCGGATGCCGGGACCGCCACTTCCTCAATCGGCCAGATCGGCTCCCCTGTCAAGCGGTTGAAGGCGAAGACATAGCCGTGCTTGGTAACCTGAATGACGATTGGGATATCCCGGCCATCGCGGGTGATAGTCATCAGCTTTGGGGCGACAGGAAGGTCGAAGTCCCACAGGTCATGATGGACGATCTGGAAGTGCCAGATGCGCTCACCCGTTTCAGCATCGATGGCCACTAGCGAGTTGGCGAAGAGATTGTCGCCTTCGCGATTGCCGCCGTAGAAATCGTAACGTGCTGTGCCGAAAGGCACGAACATGATGCCGTTTTCGACATCGATGGTGCTTTCAGACCAGTTGTGCACGCCGCCATATTTGGCGAAATCTTCCGTATCGGGCCAGGTGTCGTGGCCAAATTCACCCTCGCGCGGGACTGAATGAAAGACCCACTTCAGTTCGCCCGTGATGACGTCATATGCCTGCACATCTGCCGGAGCGGATGCGTAGTCATAGGCGCCCGCGGGCAGCGACATGATGATCGTGTTCTTGTAGATGCGACCGGGATTGTTGGTCATCAGCGGGCTGGGTGTATCGGCATGGCCTTCAGGCAAGGCATCGCGCAGGTCCACGCCGCCGTCGTTGCCAAAGCTGGTGATGACCTGGCCGGTTGCGGCATCGATGGTACGCAGGATGCCACCGTTCAGGACAACCAGGCGGCTTTCGCTGCCATCTTCGCTTTCCCAATAGTTGATCCCGCGGGAGCCGGCTCCGCGTCCTTCCAGGTTGGAAACCCAGAGTTCGGCGCCGGTGGCGGGATCCAGGGCAACAATCTGACCCTGGCCGTTCTGCACATACATACGGCCACCGCCAACGGTGGGGCTGAAGATGGGCGGGCTACCTTCGCCGGTGGAATAGGTCCAGGCGATCTCGAGTTGCGACACATTGTCGCGATTGATCTGGTCAAGCGAAGAATATTGCGAGCTGTCGCCACCGCCGAGATAGCCGTCCCAGCCGGCGAAGTCGAAATTGCCATAGGCGGCGTCGGCGCTGCTCGCCATGCCTGGCTCTCCGCCATAAGTCGTTGAACACGCCGCGGCTGCCACTGCCAAACTCGAAATGGCTACAAACCGCATGGTGCGGCGACCCAATCCGGTTGACCCGGATTTATACTTCGGCAGTTTGATCACTCCCAGCTCCCATAAAGTTCCTGCGGGCAGAATCCTGCCCGTCTAGCCATTACAACCTAGCCGCAACCGCTTCCCGACAACAAGGCCCTATAAGGCCTCGAATTTGACTTAATCCGGATTTTTTGTCGTGAATTGTATCATTCAGCAACTTCGTCAGCATCTTGCATCTGGTGGCCTGCCGCGCTGCCTTCAACAGTGTTTTCTACGCCTTCAAGAGGACGCTCCACTGGCCCTACGGGACCGAAAATTGTCGAGTGCGTCATGCCCCCGCTTGTTTCCAGACTGAGCGTGACATTGTCCAGACTGCGGTTCTGCCAATACCAGCCATGGATGCCGGTGAAAGGCGCGATGTATACGCCTTGCATAATCTGCGCTTCATCCACACCGAAGCTCTCGGTCATTTCCTCACCTCCATCAAAGGGGTGAGCATGCATATCGTAATTGAGGACATCGGATCCCTCCCAACGAAACGCAACGCGGGAGCCTTCGGGAATCGTGTACTTGAATTCCACCGATTCAAACGGACCGAGTTCGTACTCCCAACTGTCCATGACACCATCTTCCGGCGCAGGGGCGTTGTCGCTTGGCAGGAGAACATCCTGCTCTGCCATTCGGGCCATGCCGCGTTCAAGTTCCGGATTGTCCGGATTGGCAATCTTGACCAGGCCGGTTGCTTCACCAACACCGGTCGGGTCCCAGCCGGTCTCCGCGGGAAGGACGAAGAGGACCCCGATTGCCGATACCGCGACTACCGCGCCAACGCCCACAATAAGAGGTTTCCTGGAACTGCTCATGATGCAAGATATCCTTGTACTTGAATAGTGGTGAGCCAGATGCCCACCAGAATAAGAATCCAGTTGGCTGCCAAAGCGTATTTCACAAAGCTCTGTCGCTGCCGCCAGATGTTAAAGGCGAATACCACGAAGGTGAGCACCAAAATCTGGCCAAGCTCAACACCGACATTGAAAGCGATGAGGTTGGTCAGCAAGCCGTTGGGTGAGACTTCCAGATCCATCACCTTGGTGGCCAAGCCCAATCCGTGGAACAGGCCAAACACCAGCACCGCCAGCCTCGTATCGATCTTCCAGCCGATTTTCGCAAATCCGCCTATATTCTCGACGCCCTTGTATATCACCGAAAGGCCAATGATCGCGTCGATAATATAGGCATTGGCGCCGGTACCCATCAGCACGCCGCCCATCAGCGTGATCGAATGACCGATAGTGAACATGGAAACATAGAGCACTACGTCCTTCAACCGCTGGAGAAAGAAGACGACGCCCACCAGAAAGGCGATGTGGTCATACCCGGTCACCATGTGCTTGGCGCCCAGATAGAGGAAGGGGAAGATTGCCGGGCCTTCGATGGACTGGACGAAGGCCTTGTCACCCTCTGCCACGTCATGCGCCATGGCGAGAAATGGTGTTAGTGCCGTCCAGAAAAGCGCGGTAATCAAGCCGAGCAGAGCCACGCACAGGGCTTGACGGGCAGCTTGGTTGAGCATGATTACAACCTCAACCCAAACTTGGGCCCGACGATAACCATCGTTGAATAGAGCATTACGGTCAGAATACATCCTGCCGACAAGCTCAACCAGAACGGCAATCCTTGCCGCAACATGACGGGAATCAGCAGGAACATCGGCAGCGATGGCAACACGAACCAGAACGTGGCGGAGGAATGATCGGCCAGGCGTTGTGGATCGTTCGTATCGCGCCATAACCAGATCATCGCAAGGACCGAAACCAGCGGAAGCGAGACAATCAACGCGCCAATCCCTGGCCAGCGGCGTGCGACCTCCGACGCAATTGCGATGACCACGCCTGACAGGGCTGCCTTCAAGAAGAGATACAGCACGTTATAGGTCTCCCGAGGTGTGAAGGGCTACTCGGCCGCCCCCTCGCGGTAATCTTCCAGCGATTGGTCAAGCGATGGCCGGTTGGTATCGGTTCCCATATCTTCCACAGTAACTCCCTCAGGCAAGTCAGCTGGCGGGTACATCTGGTGACAAGCGCTGCATACCGAATATATCGTGCCACCCACTTCGAAAACAGCTTCGGGATCTTGGTCGATTGCGGCCTGTTCGGCGCGTTGCGAGACTTCCTGCAGACCATTTGCGAAATCTAGCCAGTCGTCGTCACGTGTGCTGGCATAAGACGGGCTCGCCAGCACTTCGCCAAACTCCCGCAGGCTTACCGCTGCAAGGCGGACCTCTTCCCACTCCTCTTCCGTTTCCGGTTCAAACTCCCTGAATACGGGTTCCCCATCCACAAGCTCGCTCACCGCACCAACTGCGTCCCAATAGGTCTCTGCCGTTGGTTGCACATGGTCGGCCATGAATTGCTGCGCAGTACCATAAGGCAGGTCGGCTGGCTCTTCGGCGCATGAAGCCAGAATGAGCGCAGGAAGAGCCATGCTGGCAATTCGGATTGGGTTATTCATGGCTATCTTTCTCCGTTCTGGTGCCGTCCGTAAAGTACGTTCCGGCACCTCTAATCTGGCATCGGCCAATTCACTATCTTGGCCACCTGTGCCAAGCGAAATTACCGTTACAGACGCAGTAGCTTGGCGTTACATCGTTCTCCGATGTTCCCGAATTTGCTTCCGTTACCTCCGATACACATGGGGGTGAAGCCTGCCTCATTGCAACCGAAAATCGACCTTTTGTTGACAATGTCCAAAAAAAATGGACAAGCGCACCCGACATAAATCTCCGGTAAATCTTGACTCGGCTAGGTCACTTGTTGACTAGGGCCGCGATTTTGAGGTTCTGGTTTGACGGATTTGGAAAGGTTGATGAGAGAAATGGCAGCGAACAACGCTATTGCAGGCAAATGGGTCAAGAATGGCTTGGCAGCTCTGGGAGCGGCGGCAGTGGCGCTTCCCTTGGCGAGCGCCGTCGCAACGCCCGTCGATCCCACGCAGGTGATTGCGGAGGAGGATCCAAGCACGGAGCAGGACCCCGCTAGCACGGAGAAGGACACTGCCAACGCTGAGCTGGAACATGCCAGTGAGGAGCAAGAGGCTCTGAGCGCCGAGCAAGTTGCAGAAGCGCGTGACCTGTTCAATTCCTGGTCTTGCGGTGCTTGCCATGTTCTGACTGATGCCAATGCCCATGGCCATATCGGTCCTTCGCTTGACGGCAATAATGCGATGGACAAGGCGTTCATTGTCGCACGTGTTACCAACGGCCAGGGCGCGATGCCCGGCTTTGGCGGACAAATGAGCGACGAGGAAATCGAGCTCGTGTCCGCCTATATCATGGAAGCCAAAAAGTAGGGCGTCGGACCTTGCTATGAGAGAAGGGGGCCTTCTGGCCCCCTTTTTTGTGTGCTCAGTTCTCGCCGCGGGCGGTTCTGCTGCTTGGCCCAACTTGTGCGAAATAGTTGGTCACTCCGTCAGGATCGTTGAGCCAGACGGTGATCAAGTCGAAGCCCGAAAGCTTGTTGAGCGGAGTTTCTACCGCCACGCCACGATGTTCGGCCATTGCTGCTGCGAGCGGTGCGTCGCCAACCACATATTGGATACCGGCGCTGCCGTTATCAGCGGGCAGGTCGTCGCCCATTTTGTAGAGCAGGATGCTCGTTTCCTCGTGACGATAGGGATAGAACGTCGTGCCCATGATCGGTGCATTGAATGGCTGCATCTCGTCCAACCCAACAAAGTCGCGATAGAAGGAGCGGCTGGCTTCAAGGTCGGAGACTTGGATGCCGACCCCGATTCCATCTTCCGATCCGTCCTGCACGCCTTCACGGATCAGGATGACAATGTCGAAACCGGCCGGATCCTTCACCAGCGCCTGTTGGATGCCATCGTCGCGCTGAATGAATTCGGGGGCATCATATCCTGCTTCCACAAAGCGCTCGCTCACCACATCGGCATCGGGATAGCTGAGTACGAAGAAGCGGATACCGGTCCCGCCTGCATAGCCGCCTTTGAGATTGTAAAGCCGGTTGCCTTGCTGGCCCGCCGAAAGCTTGACTTGGCCGCTACCGACGCCCGTCAGGATCATCTGTTGGGTTGCGGTGAGCTGGATCGGGTTGAGCGAGCGCAGATGCAGCGCATTGACATAGAAATTGACCATCTCTTCGGTCAACTCGCGCGGGAAGCGGCGAAAAACGTTCATGGAATTCTGACGGAATTCGGCGCGCATGGTGCCGTTGAGCTGCTCTTCGGTCAGTTCGCCTGGCGCATAGGCTAAATCGCCGCCGGTCTGCATCACCGCGCCTTCGGGTGTGGTGACAGTGTCTTGAGCATTGGCGGCACAGGCGGCAAGGGCAATACCGGAAATGGCGGTGACCATGGTCGCGGTCAGTTTCATGGCGATTACCTCTCGGCTTATTCGGGCAGTGCCCATGTGATGATCGATTCATTATTGGCAGGCCGTCCATCGGGGCCACGCGTCGGCGGTCCGAATGCAGAGCCCGTGGCGAAGACAGCGATATATTGCCGACCGTCCGAGCCGCGATAGCTCATCGGGATCGTCATGGCAGCATAATCGAGCTTTTCGCTCCATACCAGTTCACCGGTCGCGGAATCGAAGGCGCGGAAGATGCCATCCGATGTCGCGCCGATGAAGACCAGCCCTCCTGCAGTCACCATGGGGCCACCGAAGGTGTTGTTGCTGCCGGTAAACTGCTTGTCCTCACCCAGTTCGGGCGTGGTGCCAAGGCGGCTGGCCCAGGCCACTTCGCCGGTATTGCCGTCCACCGCGACAAGGCGGCCCCAGGGCGGGCGGATGCAGGGCAGGTTGACCTGCCGCCCGTCCTCGCCCTCAAAGCTGGCGGAAAAGCTGGAATAGGCACCCGGACCGGACAAGCTGCCGCGGTCAAAGGGCTGGCTTGATCCGCCTGTGCCGCGCCCATAGTCACCATCCGGATCGCGCGCTTCGATCCAGCCGATCGATCCGCTCTCGCTGGTGTTGACGAAGATGTATCCGGTGGTCGGATCGACTGCGCTGCCGCCCCAGTTCGATCCGCCATTATGCGGCAGGTTGATCGATGCGCGTGGAGGATCGCCTTCTTCATGCAGGAAGAAGGGCGTGAAAGGTCCGGCATTGAAGAAGGTTCCGCCATATGAATCGAGCAGCGCTCGACAGGCGGCGGCGTGTTCTGCATTGGTGTCTTCAGCGGTCACCACATCGGTTGGGTCCCA
>ENA-ORCV01001162-ORCV01001162.1-marine-metagenome-genome-assembly--contig:-NODE-1162-length-10109-cov-3.677931_pt1 | contig 10109 bp, 8 predicted proteins | sample MGYA00237779_ERZ508509 | MGnify/ENA primary metagenome ERZ508509 (study PRJEB26180, sample SAMN06268772) | marine metagenome | isolation source: Bioluminescent Bay, La Paraguera, Puerto Rico | place... | reverse complement strand
TGGCGGGCGTCTTACTGCGCCGGCGTGACGCTGGAAAGAAGCGGGGCCATGAGCGGGCCGATGGCGGGCAGGCGCGGGAATTCCTCCAGCGCCGTGCGCAAAGCGCGGGCGTCCGCATCGGCCATCAGCCCGCCGATACAGCCGTCGAGTTTCGCCCAGTACTGGCTGGTCGGGAACGGCGCGGCGATGGAGCCCATGGGCATGGGCACGGCGGTCTGCACGCTGCGCCCGTCTTTCAGCACGACCTCCACCTCCGTCGGAAACTCCCCCTCTGCCTTGTCGACCGGGTGGCGGTGGATGCGCGGATACAAAGCACGAATCTCGGGGCGCATGGCGGCCTCGTCCGTGAAGTCCGACAGGCGGGCGAAGCCGGTGACCAGAACCAGCGCGACGCCGTATTCGACGGAGAATTTCGCCTGCAGCCCGTTCTGCGGGTCTTCGTACATCAGATTGTTCAAATGGGTGATGGGCGCGCGGATATGGATCGCGTCGACGTCATCCGGCCCGAAACCGGTTTCGTCCTTCAGCGCCAGCAGGCCGTCCATGGCGCGATGGGCGCTGCCGCAATTGGGGAAGCGCTTCACGCGGAAGCCGCTGGACGCAATCAGCAGCGGATCGCCGATGCCGCCGGTCTCGAAGCGCAGATTCTGGCCGTGCTCCACATGGGTCAGGCCGTCGCGCAGGGCCTCGTAATCCGGCCCGACCATCAGGCGGTTCATGCCGGTCGGGCCGTCCATCACCTCGCGCCCCGCGGTGATTCCGCCACGCGCCAGGCCGCTGGCCACGATCCCGGCCTTGGCGGCCAGGCCCGCGTGCAGCGGCTTCGCCATCGTGCCGAACTGCGACATGAAGCCGGCGGCCATGCTGACGGACAAAGACAGGGCGTTTGCGGCCTGTTCGGCGTCCAGCTTCAACAGGCGCGCGCAGGCGGCGGCCGCGCCGACGGCGCCGACCGTGGCGGTGGCGTGCCAGCCGCGATTGCGGTGGACGGGATTCACTCCCTGCCCCACCCGGCCCAGAATCTGGAGCCCGGCGATATAGGCGTCGATACAGGCCGCGCCGGAGGCGCCTTCCTGCTCCGCCAGCGCCAGGATGGCGGGGGCGAGCACGGCGGTGGCGTGCGCCTTGGCGGGGTCGAAATTGTCGTCGAAATCGAGCGCGTGGGCTGCTGTCCCGTTGACCAGAGCGGCCCAGGGCGCGGACAGGCGCGCGCCCATGCCGATGGCGGTGCAGGGGCCCGCCCCCCAGTCCTTCACCACGGCGAAGGCGCGCCGGGCCGCAGGCTCCGCCGCGCCGGGCACGGTCACCGCGATGACGTCGATGAACTGGCGGTGGGCGGAGTCCCGCGCGTCGTCCGGCCAAGCGTCCGGGGTCTGCGCCAGCCAGCGTGCATAGGCGATGACAGGGTTGGTCTGCACGGGCCGCGAAATATCAGGTCGCGGGGCCAGCGGAAACTCAAATGAGCCGCAGGCGGCGCGACAGGCCGCCGAGCGCGGCGCGATCCTCCCGCGGCAGGGCGAAGCGCAGGGCCAGCCAGGTCGCGGCGAGCCAGACCAGCACGACGGCGATAAAGCGCAGCGGGCCGGCGAAGGCCCATTCGGCGGCGGCCATCAGGGCCAGGCCGGCGGCGGCGATCAGAAGGGTGCGCGCGAGCCAGGAATCGAAGGGGGAGAGCCGGTCGCTGAACCCAAGCTCCAGCGTCGCGGCGGCGGCCGAGACGATCATGGCGGCGGCGACGGCCCAAGCCATGCCGAGCGCGCCCATGCCGGGGACCAGCAGCGCGGCCAGCACGACGCCGAGCCCGATCCCGGCGACACTGTTCAGCAGCGGCAGGCCGCGATGGCCGGTCATCTCCACGACCTCCGAAGCCGGACCCACGACCGCCTCCACGGCGCGGGCGGCGGCGAGCACGACCAGCGGGGCGAGCGCGGCCATCGCCTCCGGCCTATAGACGCTGAGGATGTCGCGGCCGGCGAAGATCAGCGCGCCGGCGAGCGGGATGACCAGCGCGGCCGAGACGCGGCAGGCGAAGCGGTAGAGCGGGCCGATCTGCGCCCGGTCGGCATGGGCCTGGGCGGCCGAGAGCGGCGCCAGCACATAGCGGAAGGCCTGGCGCACGATATTGGGGATGGTGGAAATCTTGCGCGCGATCTCGAACAGGCCGGCGGAGGCCGCGCCCTGGGCCCCGGGCAGGATCAGGTTCAGCGCCACCGGGGGGGCGTCGATCAGCAGGCGCCGCGCCATGTCGGCGGGCAGAAGCGCGAGGCCCGTGCCGAGCAGCGTGCGCGCGAGCGATGCGGAGACCGGCGCGCGCAGCAGCAGGGTCAGGTCGTAATAGCGGCCGAGCAGGCGCACGCAGAGCGCGGCGGTGAGCGCCAGCGAGCAGAGATGGGCGAGCATCAGGCCGATGCTCTGGAAGCCGAGCAGGAAGAAGCCAAGCGCGAAGACCAGGCGCGCGACCTGTTCCCAGAAAATGCGCAGGCGGATTTCCGGACCGAAGGCGCGGCGGGCGCGGGCGGCGGAGGTCGCGACCTCCACAAACGTCCAGAGCGGCAGCGCCCAGACGAAGATCGCCACGGCCTGGGGCAGGCGCGCGGCGTCTTCCGGCGCGGCGGAGAACAGCCCGGCCACGACAGACGCGTTCAGGCAGACAATCAGCGCCAGCAACGTGGTGGGGATGAGCGCGGCGAGCAGGGCGATCTTCACCGCGCCATGCACCTCCCCCTCCCCGCCCCGTGTCGGGACGACGCGCTGGAGCGCGCTGGTGACGGAGAGGTCGAGGAGATTGGAGGCGAGGCTGACCGCGCCCCAGAGCACGACATAGACGCCATAGGTCGCCACGCCGAACATCCAGATATAGGCGGGCTGGGCGACGGCCTCGATCACCGCGCCGAGCCGGGCGAGGCCGGCCAGGCCCGCGCCGCGCGCCACGTCGCCGCGCGTCACCGCCTCTGACGATCTGGATGGAGGGGGGATTTCGCCCGGCATGGCGCGATGCTGGCTCCGCTCTGGTGCGCTGACGTGTCTGCCCCAGATCGCACGGCGCGCAAAGCGCCGGGCGGTCAGAGCCGTTAGGCCGTCAGCGGCGGCTCAGGGCCAGAGGCCGAGCGCGCGCAGGATTCCGCGCAGGCCGAGGCCGAGCGTGACCAGCACGACGATGGCGCCGGCGATATTGGCAGGCGCGCGGTTGGCGAACGCGCCCAGCAGCGCCTTGCGGTTCATCACCGCCAGCAGGAAGACCGCGACAATCGGAAGGAGCAGGCCGTTGGCGGCCTGGGCGAACAGGATCAGCAGCACGGGCTGGATCCCGAGCTGGCCCGCGACAGCGCCGATGACGACCACCGCCAGCGCCACGGCGCGGAAGCGCCGGCGCTGGGCGGCCGGATCGGCGGCGGGCGCCATTTCGGTGAGGGCGAAGGCGGTGGCCATGGGCGCGGTGATGGCCGAGGTGAGGCCGGCGCCGAACAGGCCGGCCCCGACCAGATAGCGCGCCGCCTGCCCCGCCGCCGGCTCCACCGCGCGCGCCATGTCCGCCGCGCTGGTCACCGTCACGCCGGCGGAGAAGAGCGCGCCCGCGGCGGTGGTGAGGATCAGGATCGAGACGAGGCCGCCGAGGCCGACGGAGACGACCGTGTCCGCGCGGGCGGCCGTGACCCCCTCGGGGCCGGCCCAGCGCGTGCGCGCGGCGGCGGCGTGCAGGAAGAGGTTGTAGGGCACGATGGTGGTGCCGATCAGGGCGATGGCGGTGAGCGTGCCGCCCGCGGGGACGCGCGGGACGAGGCCGGAGGCGAGCGCGCCGAGATCGGGGCGGGCGAGAATGGCGCTGACCGCGAAGGCGCAGCTCATCAGGATCACCAGCACGATCAGCGCCGCCTCGATCACCCGGTAGCGGCCGAACCAGAGCGTGAGGCCCGCTGCGAACGCGATGCCGAGCGCGGCCAGACGCTGACCCATCGCGCCGAGATCGAAGGCGGCGGCGACGCCGAGCGCGCCACCGGCGATATTGCCCGCCTCATAGGCCGCGTTGCCGACGGCCAGCGCCGCGAAGACCAGCGCCCCGGCGGCGGCCTTGCGCCAGGCCGGCCCGGCGCCGCGCACCATCGCCTCGCCCAGGCCCAGCCGCGCCCCAGCGCCGAGGCGCGCGGCCATGTCCTGAAGCACGATGGTGGAGAGCGTGGCGAAGACCAGCGCCCAGACGAGGGCGAAGCCGAAACTGGCCCCCGCGACGGTGCAGGCGGTGACGGTGCCCGGGCCGATAAAGGCCGCCGCGACCAGCGCGCCCGGCCCGAGCTGGAGCTTCACCGCGGCGCGCCGGCGCCGCCGATCCCGCGCCCCGTGGTCAGATAGGTGGCGAAGCTGGCGAGCCAGTGGCTGCCCTCGTAATGCTCGGCGGAGACCGCGGCGATGCCGCTTTCGCGGTGGATGTCCGTGGCGGCGCGCAGGGCGGGGATGCGCGGATCGGCCGGCGGCAGGGCGGCGGCGATCCCCTCCATCGCCCAGGCGCGCGACAGGTTTACGCCGTCCAGATGCACCAGCTTTCCGTCGGAGGGGTCCAGCACGACGCCGGGGGCCAGCCAGTCGCCCGCCCCGGTTTCGGGAATCTGCGGCAGGAAGCCGGACAGCCACGCGGCGAATTCGTCCGAGGGCAGGACGCGGCGCATCAAATCCGCCTCCATCAGGCAGGGGGACAGGAAATCCTCCCCCGAGGGCTCGTAGCCCAGCGGGCAGTCGCGGTCCTGCAAATGGAAGGCGCGCGCCTTGCCGGCGACCCGCGCCTCCAGATCCGCATTCCCGACGGTGCGGGCGTAGTCGAGCATCAGGCCGAAGGCGAAGGCGGTCTGGTTATGGGTGCCGATGCGGATCGGATAGGCGAGATTGGGCAGCCATTCGCCGATACGGCCGACGATGGCGTCCTCCAGCGGGCGCAGGGTCTCGCGCCAGCCCTGCAATTGCGGGTCCTCGCTCTCCTCCAGCTCCGCCACCAGCTGCAGGAACCAGGCGATCCCGTAGGGGCGTTCGAAGCCGGCGTTCTGGTCCTGGGAATAATAGGCCAGCTCGCCGTCGATATTGGCTTCGGTGAAGCTCTGGCCGAGGGCGGACTGGATCGCCTCGCGCATCGGGCTGTCCGGGTCGGTCTTCAGGATGCGGACCAGCAGCCAGTGGCCGTGCACGGCGGAGTGCCAGTCGAAACAGCCATAGAAGGCCGGGGTGAGCGCGCGCGGGGGCCGGGCATCGGCGTCGCTCTCCATCATGTGGGAGATCTTGTTGGGATATTCGCGATGGACGCAGTCCAGCGCCAGCAGCGCGAAACGGTCCTCCGCCACGCCATCGCGCGGCGCCGGCAGGGACCGGGTTTCGGCGGGTTCGGACATGTCCTGTTCGGTCGGCGCTCCACACGCCATCAGAAGCGCGGCGTAGCAAAGCGCGCTTATGCGGCGCACCATGGGACGAAAGCATAAACCGCCCGGCCCCTGCGGGAAACACGGCCAAAAAAGACGGGGTGGAGAAGACAGACGGGAGGGACTTCAGGATGAAGCGGTTCGAGGGGAAGGTCGCGGCGGTGACCGGCGGCGGCTCCGGCCTGGGCGAGGCGATCGTGCGGCGGCTGGCGCACGAGGGCGCGCGCGTGGCGGTGATCGACGCGGCGGAGGCGAGCGCGGCGCGCGTGGCCGGCGAGGTGGGCGGCGCGACCGCGCATGTGGCGGACGTCAGCGATCCGGCGGCGATCCGGGCCGCCGTCGACGCAGCGGCGCAGGCGCATGGCGGGCTGGACGCGGCGGCGAATATCGCGGGCATCGGCGGGTCGCGCCTGCCGCTGGCCGACTATCCGCTGGACGAATGGGACCGGACCATCGCGGTCAATCTGAACGGCATGTTCTATTCGATGCGGGCGGAGATTCCGCACATGCTGAAGCGCGGCGGGGGCGCGATCCTGAACATGGCGTCGATCTGCGGCGTGGTGGGACAGGACGGCACGGCGGCCTATGCGGCCAGCAAGCACGGCGTGATCGGCCTGACCAAGAGCGCGGCGCTGGAATACGGAAAGCAGAATATCCGCATCAATGCGATCTGCCCGACCTATGTGCGCACGCCGCTGACCGAGGCGCTGGTGCCGTCCGAAGATGTCTGGGCGGCCATCGACGCAGGGCACGCGACCGGGCATTGCCCGACGCCGGAGGATGTGGCGGCGCTGGCCGCGTTCCTGCTGTCCGGCGAGGCGGCGGGGGTGACCGGGTCCGCCCACATGGTCGACGCCGGATTTACCGCCGCCTGAGCAGACTCCTCACGAGAGCGCTCACTGGACGCTCACCGGGGCGTGTGTTGCGGATCGGCGCGCCGCGGGGGAAACTCCGCTCAAGAAAACGGGAGGATGCGCCATGCGCCGGAAACTGATGATCGCGGCCCTCGCACCGGGCATTTTGGCGCCTGGCCTGATGGCCGGGGTCGCGCTGGCCCCCGCAGCGGCGCTGGCGCAGGAGGCCGGTAAGGATCTGCCGGAGAATCTGGCCGCCATCCATGGCGACCGGACGATGAACGGCTTCCGCCGGTTCCGCGCCGAGAAGCAGGACGAGATGTTCGCCTTCTATACCGACGCGGTGGGGCTGGAGGCGACGAACGCCTTCACCGAGCTGCGCGTCTACACGTTCAAGAATGGTCAGTTCAAACTGAACCCGCGCACCGACGACCGCGACTATGTGGACGGCGGCGTGGCCGACGCCACGGGCGTGCGCATGTATTCCTTCTATTTCCCGGACGAGCAGACGGTGATCGACCGGTTCACGGCCGCCGGGCTGGATGCGCCGGAGTTCACGCCGGTGCCCGGCTCCACGCGCAGCATCGCGCGCGTCACGGACCCCGACGGCATGCCGGTGGAGCTGGTCGCCGTTCCCGGGGAGCCGGACGCCGCAGACCTGATGGAGGTCAGCCTGACCGTATCCGACATGGAAACGGCGCGGGACTTCTATGAGAATTTCGCCGGGCTGCAGCCCATCGCGCCGGAGGAGGATCCGGTCTCCGGCGTCACCAAGACCCGCTACAAGCAGGGGCTGATGATCATTTCGCTGCGCGATTTCGATGCGGACCTGCCGCCCGACACCGGCGGCGGCGGCCTGCAGCACGTGGTCAGCGACGTGCGGGTCGCGGATGGGCTCGCCAAGGCGCGGGGCGTGCAGATCGACCAGCCGCTGAGCGTGCTGGAAGGCTATGATCTGCACACGATCTGGCTGTCCGACCCGGACGGGATCATCAATTATTTCGCCCAGCTGGGACCGTTCCCGTCAGACGAGGACTAGAGGGGCGACGAGTAAGCCGAAGCCCTAGTCCTGCCGGGCGGCTTCCCGCTCCGCCGCGCGCTGGCCGGCGAGCGTGTTGCGCATGCCGTAATTGCCCTCTGTGCAGGCGTATTCGAACAGGATGTTGTCCATCCGGGTCAGCGGATAGACGCCGCCCCATGGCTCGGCCCAGGTGTGCGGGTCCTCGACCGTGAAGGCGTATTCCAGCGTGTCGTGATCCAGCCGGGTGATCCGCTCTGTCACGCGGATATGCTCGCTGGCGCCGCGCCAGGCGGTTTCGGGGCGGAAGCCGGCGGTTTCGATCACCAGCGTGTCGCCCTCCCAGCGCCCCACCGAGGTGCCGTTCCATTGCGGCAGCAGATCGTCCGGCAGGGGCCGGCCGTCGGTCGGGATGATGCGCGGATCGCCCATTTCGGGCTGGATCAGCACCTGTCCCGGACTCTGGAAGATCTGGAGATTGGAGTTGTAGCCATAGACGAAGATTGGCGGCAGCTGGTGGGTCAGGATGATGCAGCGCTCCCCGAAGGAGCGGTATTCCGGCCCGTCGAACTCCCGCCCCGCGCGGGCGGCCTGCCGCGCCTCTTCGCGGGCGACGGCCTGGGGCAGCAGCGGCGGGATGCGGCCGTTCTCGGGCGTCACCACGATGGAGGTCCGCATATTGGGGGACGACACGCCCTCGTTCGCGGTCAGGGCGTAGGATTCCATGTCGTAATGGACATCGCCCTCGGTGCCCGGCGCCGCGCCCGCATTGCGGATGGCCTGGTCGATATTCTGGGCCTCGCGCGCCGCGAACTCCTCCTGCGTCAGGAATTCGCGGGTCCCGAATTCCTCCGGCCGCTCCAGCGGGGCGGGCGTGTATTCGGAATAGACGCCGGAGAAATCCGGAACGCCCCAGGGCGTGCGCGGGGCGGCCTCGTCCTGCGCCATGGCGGCGGGCGCCGTGAGGGCGATCAGGGCCGCGCAGGCAGCGAGGGGGCGGAGCGCGCTCATTCTGGGACCACGCCGCCGGGCGCCTCTGTCCCCGGCTTGCGCAGGTCGCCGAACAGTTTCTCTTCGGCGAAGGGCTCGCATTTGAACTCCATCATCCGGAAATCCTCATCGACGATGCGGTAGAGCGGCAGGCGGATGGTCCAGGGCCGGGAGAACACCGTCGGGTCCTCGATCACCGCCTCGTATTGCAGATGGTTGGGGCCGAGCGGGGTGTAGCGTTCGGTGACGCGGACATTGGCGCTGGCGTAATTGCCGGCGCGGTCCAGCCAGCTCTGGCCGTTCAGGCCGCTGACCTCCACGACCAGTGTGTCGCCGTCCCAATGGCCGTTGGACCAGCCCATCCAGGTGTCCAGCGGGGCCTCGCCCTCCCCGCCCATGAAGATGCGGCGGAAGCCGGTGGCGTATTGATAGGCGATCACCACGTCCCGCTCGCTCTGCAGGATCTGGAACGGGTACGGCATGTAGGTCGAGCGCGGGACGCCGCCCATATAGCAATTGGTCTCAGGGTCTTCCTCCGCGCGGCTGGCGAAGCGACGGTCGCGCTCGGCCAGCGCCTCCGGCAGGTAGGGAATCTCCCCGCCCTCCACGACGCCCTGGCCCGGCGGCACGGCGATCTGGGCGCCCAGATCCGGGATGACCGGATAGGCCGCCACATGCGGTTCGATATTCCAGTGCACGGCGCCCAGCGCCTGCCAGAAGGCACTGTTCAGTTTTTCCTGTTCGGCACGCACTTCCGCTACAGGTTTGCCCGCTTCGATGGCCTGTTTGATGCCGTAAATGCCCTGCCAGATATTGGCATAGACGGGCACATAGTTGGTTTCGATTGCGGAGTGGAAATCGACCTCTTCCCAGAACTCGATCAGCTGCTGGGTGTTTACCGCCTTCTGGCCCTTGGCCTCATAGGTGTCGACCACACCGTCATATTTGCCGACCAGCCAGCTGACCTCTTCGGAGTACTGCCCCAGATGCCCCTTGAGATCGTTGACGTGGTCACCGATGGCACCGTTGGCGGATACCTGACCGGCCGCGAGCAGGGCAAATATCCCAAACACCACACCCAGGCCGCGATTCTTCCGTACACTTTTTACAGATTGCATAGTCACTCCTGATGATCGAATCCCGCAAATGATACTTATTATCAAAAACAAGATAAAGCGCTAAAACACACACAAGCAACACGGTGTGGATAAACAGACACGGCGGTGGAGGCTTGGGTTGCGATTGATGGTGCAATCGAGAATCTGTTCGGGCACCAAATCGCGGCAGAATGCTACCAGCCCGCGGCAGCCATTTCACCTATTTCTCGGCGCGCCTGGTGTGTCGCCCCCGCCAGCGCACTGGCACTCAGCGGCACAGCCGACCAGCGGGACACAGTCTCTGAAGAGATACCGCTACTGGTCATAAATTCACCCAGAAGCTGTTATAGTTCGCCACTACATCGCCGGACAATGCTGGCGCGATCAACCCTGGCTATATAAAGAAGCATTAACCACGAGCACACCCATTGATCACCAAGTCAAAAGCCATCGTGCGGCAAATCGGCCGCGGCCTGCGGGTGTGCCTGAACCGGATGCGCCCCGCGCATGTCCCTATTGCCGTCAAACTCGCGCTGGTGATGACCCTGCTGCTGGTGCTGGGGATGACCAGCCTCGGCATGCTGATCAGCGACAACCAAAGCCGCCTCATGCGCACGCAGCTGCACGACTTCGGCAACACCATGGCGCTGCAGCTGGCCAAGCAGGCCAGTGAACCGATCCTGTCAGAAAACAACCTGAACCTGCGGTTGCTCACAGCAAACCTGGGCGAGGAAGAGCGGATTCTGGGCTC
>ENA-ORCV01001161-ORCV01001161.1-marine-metagenome-genome-assembly--contig:-NODE-1161-length-10115-cov-2.183503_pt1 | contig 10115 bp, 11 predicted proteins | sample MGYA00237779_ERZ508509 | MGnify/ENA primary metagenome ERZ508509 (study PRJEB26180, sample SAMN06268772) | marine metagenome | isolation source: Bioluminescent Bay, La Paraguera, Puerto Rico | place... | reverse complement strand
GGCCAGTCCAACAGGGAGGTTCACGTCTTACCGTATGCGAACACTAGCATAAATATCATGAAATTCGGATACGGCTTTGACCCAAGTCAAACAACCGTGACCTTTAAACCACAAGACGATAGCCGCCCGACTCGGTGACCAGCAGGCGGGCATTGCCGGGATCGGGCTCGATCTTCTGGCGCAGGCGATAGATATGCGTCTCGAGCGTGTGGGTCGTCACGCCCGCGTTGTAGCCCCAAACCTCGTGCAGCAGCACGTCGCGCGGCACCACCCCCTCGGGCGAGCGGTAGAGAAACTTGAGGATGTTGGTTTCCTTCTCGGTCAGCCGCACCTTGCGATCCTCTTCGGTGATCAGCATCTTCATCGCCGGCTTGAACGTGTAGGGCCCCAGCTGGAAGATGGCATCCTCGGATTGCTCGTGCTGGCGCAGCTGCGCGCGGATGCGCGCCAGCAGCACCGGGAACTTGAACGGCTTGGTGACATAGTCGTTGGCGCCCGCATCGAGGCCCAGGATGGTGTCGGCATCGCCGTCATGCCCGGTGAGCATCAGGATGGGCGCGCGCACCCCCTGCTTGCGCATCAGCCGGCACAATTCGCGCCCGTCGGTATCGGGCAACCCGACATCGAGAATGATGAGATCGTGGATCATGTCCTTCACGCGCGCCATCGCCTCGGCGGCAGTGGCGGCCTCGAACACGTCGAAATCCTCGGTCATGACGAGTTGTTCGCCGAGCGCCTCGCGCAGGTCGTCATCATCGTCGACGAGCAGTATCTTCTTGACTTGTGCCATGATGGGTTCCTCTTGCTGCGGGCCAAGATGCGCAAGCCGGGCTTGACGGGCAAGAGCCTCGTCACAGGTTTCACGGGCACGTGTTGCCGCGCGAGCGGTTCTTTGCATTTCGTTACAATATACGCTACCGCCTCGGACGACCTTCCGGAGACAGCCGATGAGCCTCGCCCCCGACCTGACCGAAACCATCGCGCGCGCGCGCGCCGACCTGCGCATGGGCGTGCCCGTGGTGCTGCGCGACGCGCGCGGCGCGGCGCTCGTGCTTGCCGCCGAGACGCTCGACGCGCAACGGCTGGCGGATGTGCAGGCGCTGGGCGGCACGCCGGTGCTCGCGATCACCGCGCGGCGCGCCGCGACGCTCAAGGCGCGCGCCTATGACGGCGATCTCGCGCGCGTGGTGCTGCCGCCCGATGCACGGCTCGCCTGGGTGCTGGCCGTGGCCGACCCGGCGGACGATCTCAAGACCCCGATGAAAGGCCCCCTCGCCACCGCGCGCGACGGCGGCGCCGATCTGCACCGGCTGGCGCTGACGCTGGTCAAATCCGCGCGGCTCCTGCCCGCGGCGGTGCTGCTCGACCTGCCCGACGGGGCGGGATTCGCCGCGCGGCACGGGCTGACCGTGCTCGATGCCGAGGCCGCCGCGCCGCGCCTCGTCGAGACGAGCCCGATGCACCCGCTGGTGAGCGCCCGCCTGCCGCTCTCGGTGTCGGAGGCGGGGCGGCTGCACATCTTTCGCCCCGAGGATGGCGGCGAAGAACACTACGCCGTCGAGATCGGCCAGCCCCGGCGCGACATGCCGGTGCTGGCGCGGCTGCATTCGGCCTGTTTCACCGGCGATCTGCTGGGCAGCCTGAAATGCGATTGCGGCCCGCAACTGCGCGGCGCGCTGGCACAGATGGGGGCCGAGGGGGCGGGCGTGCTGCTCTATCTCAACCAGGAGGGGCGCGGCATCGGCCTCGCCAACAAGATGCGCGCCTATTCGCTGCAGGACCAGGGATTCGACACGGTCGAGGCCAATCACCGGCTGGGATTCGAGGATGACGAGCGCGATTTCCGCATCGGTGCCGACCTGTTGCGGCGGATGGGCTTCTCGGCGGTGCGGCTGATGACCAACAACCCCGCCAAGCTCGCCATGATGGCGCAGAACGGCATTGCCGTGGCCGAGCGCGTGCCGCTCAAACTGGGCGAGACCGATCACAACCGCGCCTATCTGGCGACCAAGGCGGCGAAATCGGGGCATCTGCTGTAACCGCGCAGCGGCCTGCGCAGCCGCTCACAGATCGCGCCCCGCGAACCGCCCCGGCCCGAAGCGGGCCGACACCTGCGCCACCTCGATCCGCTTGCCCGCATCCGGCCCGTCGGCGGCGCGGTCGGCGGCGGAATAGCGCCATGCCGGAACAGCCGCCGTCACCTCGCGCAGCACCTCTGCGCCCCGGCGCACCCGCACGAGATAGGCCTCGCTCTCCTCGCCCAGCGGCACCTCGGGCGTGTCCCAGCGGTCGCCGCCCACCCGCGTGCGCCGGATCCAGGTGACATCCAGATCGCCCTCCGCCCCGGCCACGCGCAGATGCACCGGCGCATAGGGCCGCAGCCCCACCCCGTCGAAGGCCAGCACCGCATGGCCGAAACTCGGGTCGTCCACCGGGCGCGCCCCCGGCCCGATCCGGTAGTGCCGCGCCTGCCCGCGCTGCGCCTCGCCGAGGCCGATCTGTCGCGGCACGCCGTCGAGGCGCACGAGGATCGCACCCTCGGGCCAGGGCCCCGCCCCCTCTGTTCCCAACTGCCCGCGCAGCCGGTGACGCAGGATGTAGGTATCGGGCGCCACCAGTTCGGCATCGCGGAACTGAAACAGTTCCCATCCGCCCGGCGTGCCGTCGCCGATGGCGCAGAGATTGCCGCCATTGAGAAACGCCGTGTCGCTCACGCTCTCCAGCGTGCCGTGGCGCATCCGCACGAAGAGGCCCTCGCCCCGGTCGATCCGCCCCGGCGCGGCGGGGGCGAGCACGCCCTGCGTCACCCCCACGGTGGCCTGCGCCGAAATGAGCGTGTCGAGCCCATAATTCGCGTCCTCGTCCGAGGCATAGAGCGCCACGCTGCCCGGCCACGGATCGGCGATCACCGCGAGATGCGGGGCATGGGGCACCTCCTCGCCGCTCATCAGCGGCAGGTCGAGAAGCAGCGGCGTCACCGGCCCCGCCGCCACGAAGGGCCGCAGACGCGCGGGCGCGTCGTCGATCAGGATGGGGCGGAAACTCTCGGGGTCGGTGCGCGTGGCCTCGATCCGCTGCACGCCCGCCATCTGCTCGGCCCGGTCGATGCGGAACCGCCCGCCGCCCGCGTCCCGCGGCAGTTCGATCACATCCCCCGCGCCCAGCAAGATATCCGACGGCGGCAGCGTCAGGCGCAGCGTATCCACCGACAGCCGCGCCTCCGACAGCCACCGCTCCACCACCTGCCGCCCCTCGGCGCGCGTGAGCGCCAGCGACAGTTCCGACATGGCGACGGCATGGGTGGCCTCGTCGGGCAGGATCGCCTCCTCGGACACCGCCTCGTACTCGCCATCCGCCTCGACGAAGCGCAGCCGCACCCGCCCCGCAAGCTCCAGATCGCTGCCGCGCGTCCGCTCGATCACGCCGCCAAGTTCGGGGTCGCGCACCAGCCGGTCATGGGCCAGCACGGCATCCGCCCGCCCGTCGCGGGCACGAAAGCCGAGGGTGCCGCCGCGCTCCACCGCATCGACGCCATGGGCCAGCAAGAGCGGCTGAAGCGCGGCGCGTGCGGGCCCCACCTGATCCACCAGGTAGCCGCGCACGAAGCGCGGCGCGCGGTCGGTGTCGAGGTCGGAAACGCCCGCGCGCCCGGCGATCTCGGCCGCCACCTCGGCCAGCCTTCGCCCGCTCACCCGGCCCGTGATCCAGTGCCCGCGCGCGTAATTCGCGCCATCCGACCACAGCGTATCGCGCGCCGGAAACCACGGATAGGGCCGCGCGTCCCACGCCCAGACACAGGCGTGCTCCATGTCGACCATCGGCCCGCCATAGGCCTCCGACACCGGGTTATGCGCCGGGTCGCGCCAATAGCCCGCCATCGCCCGCAGATACTGCAACTGGATCATCTCGTCGCGTGCGCCGTTGGAATGGCGCGGCAGCCGCGACTCCGACGATTTCGGATCGAGAAACTTGTTGGGCTCGTTGGTGCCCTTGTCCACCGCAGCGCAGCCATATTCGGTAAACCGGATGGGCTTTGACTGCGGCACCCACGCGGTCGGCTCGGGCGCGCGCACGCCCCCCACCCGGTCGTGATGGCGGTTCGCCCACCAGCCGCGCAGGTCCTTGAACCGCCAGACCCACGGCTCATTATACGTGTCGTCGGTGATCGGCACCCGGCGCTGCGCCGCGCGCGCCTCGTCCGACGGGTAGAACCAGTCATACCCCTCGCCGCCCGCGATATTCGATTGCAGGTAGCCAAGGTCGTGGATCGACGGCCAGTCCTGCGCGTCAAGGTGGTCATACCCCTCGCGCCAGTCGCTGAGCGGCATGTAATTGTCGATCCCGACGAAATCGATATTCTCGTCCGCCCAGAGCGGATCGAGGTGGAAGAAGCGGTCGCCATCCCCCGGCTGATAACCGAAATATTCCGACCAGTCGGCGGCATAGCCGATCTTGACCTCCGGCCCCAGCAGGGCCCGCACCTCCGCCGCCAGCGCGATGAGTTGCGCCACCGCCGGAAAGCTGTTGTCCGGCCCTCTCACTTGCGTGAGGCTGCGCATCTCCGAGCCGATGCAAAAGCTCTCGACGCCGCCCGCTGCGGCACACAGCGCCGCCTGATGCAGGATGAACCGGCGAAACGACCATTCATCGGGGCCATGATAGGCCACCGGGCTTGCCTTGACCGCCCCGCCAAAGCTCAGCAGGTCGCGCGCGCCGGTGCCCGGCACGCCCACCGGCACCGCCTCGACCGGCGTCACCGTGAAATCCGCCGCCCGCGTCGTGCCGAAGAAGGCCGCCACCTCGTCCGCCGCCGCCGCCGTACCGTCGGGGCTGCCCTCCTGCCCCGGTGCCTTCGAGGTGGTGATCCGCCCCCGCCAGGGCAAAACCGGCTGATCGCCCGCCCCGCTCCACGGATCGGGCAGGCCGTTACCCGCCATCTGCGTCATCAGGATGAACGGATAACAGAGCACGTCCTGCCCCGCCTGCCGCAGCGCCAGGATCGCCTCGACCAGCGCCTGATCGGTGGGCGTGCCGCCATAGACCTCGCGGTCGTCGGCGTCGCGCGGCACGGTCGCGGCGGCACCGCGCCCGAGGCCCGAGACCTGCCACGGCATGTTGGCCGAGTCGAACGCCTTCTGCTCCACCAGCGGGCGGATATTGCACTCTCCGCAGCGCAGATCGTCGCCGAACCAGCTGACCACCAGCGACGTGGCCCGCACCCGTGGCAATTCCTGGGTCAGCGCCTCCAGCGACACGGCGAAGTCACTGCGCGCGCCCGGCGTGTTGACATTGGCGAGGCCCTTGGAGCCAAAACCGAAATCCATCGTCACCGGCGTCGTGGCCAGGGCGTATTCGCCGGTGCCCGGCAGCATCGCCACGCCGCGCAACGCATGCACCGGATCGAGATCGGCCCCCGGATTGCCCGCCTGCGCCGGGCGGCACAGCTCGAAGCTGAACTGCGGCACGCGCGTACCGAAGGGCGTGAGGTCCAGATCCTCGATCACCACATAGGCGGTGCCGCGATAGGCGGGCACGCTGCCCGCCCCCTCCACCGCCTCGATGAGCGGGTCGGGCAGCTGATCGCGGCTGCCCGTATAGACCCGCATGTCGAGATCGTCGGGCGCGATTTCGGTGCCGTCGGCCCAGATGCGGGCGACGCGGGAAATCTCGCCCTCGCACAGCGCCAGCGCAAGGCTCACCGAATAGCTGATCTCGCGCACCGTGGGCGTGGCGGGGCGCGGGCGGCCCTTGCCCCCGCCGCTGCGCCCCGGCGTCACGGTGACGCGCTCGCGGAATTCCGTGGCCCAGATCACCTGCCCGCTCACCCGCATCCGGCCATGGACCTGCGCGATGGCGTCGCCCTCGCCCGACCCGGTCAGCCGCAGCCGGCTCACCCGTCCGGTCTCGACCACCTCCGAGCCCTGCCCCAGCAGGCGCTGATCGATCGACCGCCCGATGACCGCCCCCGCAAAGCGCCCCAGCGCCACCGACGAGATGCCGAGGACCGACCCCCCGACCGCGCCGCCGAGGGCCGCCCCGGCCGCGGACAGAACTATCGTTGCCATGCTTGTCCCTCCTCAGGAAAGGCGAAGCGCGCCACGATCCGCCGCCGCCAGGGCAGGCTCAGCGCGCTTTCCACCACGCCATGCCCCGAATAGGCATGGACGAACCGCGCGTCCCGCCCGGCGCGCGTGCAGATGCCCAGATGCTTGGCCACCGCGCCATCGCGCATCCGGAAGAGGATCACGTCGCCGAGGGCCTCGGAGGCCAGCGGGCGCGGCAGCAGGTGGCGCAGCGCGGCGGCCCACAGCACCTCCTCGCGGGCGGGCTCGGACCAGTCCATCGAATAGGCGGGCGGGCGTTCGGGCTCTGCGCCCATCACCTCGCGCCAGACCCCGCGCACGAGGCCCAGGCAATCGCACCCCGCCCCCCGGCACGCCGCCTGATGACGGTAGGGCGTGCCGATCCAGCCGCGCGCGGCGGTGACGATATCCTCCCGCCGGGCGCTCATCCGCGACGGCTCCCGCCATCGAGGCGCGGCGACTTGGAGGGATCGGTGATCACCCAGTCATCGCCGGGAATATCCGGGAACCCCTGAAAATTCAGGATATTGGAGAACTTGACCTGACAGGTTTCGCGCCGCTTGTCACATCCCGCCTCGATCCGCAGCGCATCGCCGGGGGCGACCGCCGCGCCCAAGGGATGCCACAGCTCGATCACCCGCGCGGCCCCTTCCATACGGTCGCGCTTGATCATGCCCTGCAACCCCCGCGCCGCGCCGCCCTGCACCTTCAGCACGCCATGGCGGAACCAGCCCTCGTCAAACCCGGCCATCTCCGCAAAGCGGAATACCCGGTTCTGCGTGACCTGCTCGGCCACCCGCTCGGCCACATAGCCAGGCGTATCCAGATCGAAGGTGCAGTCGCGATCCCCCAGCACGGCGCTGCACCGCGTCTGGTACACCCGCCCCAGCGGCACGTTGAGCGCGTCCGTCAGGCCGCGCAATTCCGCCTCGAACGCCCCGCCCGCACGGCGGATATCGCCTACCGTCCCGGCAAAGATCACCATCCGCTGCGCAACGTCGCGCCAATTCACGATCCACGCCCGCACGCCCGCGCCGTCATAGCGCCCGGCCTCGATATCCTCCTCGCGGATCGCCGCATCCGACAGCGCGCCCAACGCCTCGGTATTGTCCACCGCCAGCCCGGTGCCCGCCGTCACGGCACGCGCGCTCATGCCCGTCTCGGGGCGGAACGCGATGCCCTCGAAGGCAAGCGCGCGGTCGTGATCGGTGAATCCCATCACCACCCCGTCGCGCCGCGTGAGCGCCCAGGCCCGGCAGGTGGTGCTCACCCCCGTCGCAAGATGCGCGGCCAGCGCCTCGGCCCCGGTCACAGCCGGATCTCCACCACCGGCACGCTCGGCACCTCGCCCGCCCGGAAACCGGCCATGCTCACCTGCAGACGGTCGGTATCGAAGCGCACCGGCACGTCGAACTCATACCCCGCCGTCACCGCCACATCGCGGTTGGGCGGCTCCGAAAACGTGACGATGCCGGTGGTGTCGTCCACCTCGTAATGCACGCCCTCGCGCATCTCGACCCCGCCAAGGCCGATACGCACGCTCCCCCGGACCGGCTTGACAACGGGGCGCCGGGCCTCCTGCGCGCCCGAACGATAGGTCTTGAACAACTGGAACGCGACGGTCGCATCGTCGCCCACCCCGATCCGCTGATCGTCGAAGGCGGGCGCGGCCCCGGCGCGGCCCGACTTGAAATCGCTCCAGTCCTTCCAGCGAAACCCGTAAAGCTGCCCCTGCCGCGCCTCGAAGAACGCGATCAACGCGTCGATATCCTCAAGGCTGCGCAGCGCCACGCCCGCGTCATAGCGCCTGCGCGCCTGCGCCCAGGGGCTGTTGCGCTCTTCGTGTCCGCTGGCCAGCGCGACGATCTCGGTCAGCCGCTCTGGCCCGCCCACCGAGCCGAAACTCAGGATCGCGGGAAACCGTATCTCGTGGAAACCCATGGCTCTCTCCCCCTCAGCGGTTGCGCGCGCCGCGCCCGATCACGCGGCCAAGCTGCGCGGCGATCTGCCCGCCGCTGCGGCGAAAGCCCTCGACGTCCGGCGTGCTCACGTTCATCACCACGCTCACATTGCCGCCGCCCTGCGCGCGCACGCCCAGCCTGCCATCCGCGCCGCGCGACAGCGGCAGGATCGCCTCGGGCCCCGCCTCGCCCATCAGCCCCCTGCGCCCGCCGCGCATCGGAAACGTCACCGGCCCGCTCACCACGCCGCCATCGGCAAAGGGCATCACGCGGCCTTGTGCGAAACCGCCGCCGCGCCCGAAGGGCAGCAGCCCGCCCACCAGCGCGCCGATCCCCTGCGACACCAGCCCGCCCACCTGATCCGTCACCGGGCGCACCGCGTCGTTGAACGCGGTGTTGACCATCGTCGTGGCCAGCCGCCGCAGGCTCTCGCTCAGGCTGTCGCCCTGCACCACCGCACCGCGCAGCGCGCCGCGCAGGCCCCGGCTCAGTCCTCGTTCGAGGCTCTGCACATCCTGTCCGGCGGCAGCGAACCCGCCCCGCACCCGGGACAGTTCCCCGGCAAAGGCGGCGGCCATCGCGCCCGCTTGCCCCATCGCGTCGTCCAGCGCCGCGACCTGCGCCTCCAGATCGTCAGCGCGCTCCAGCTCATCCATCGCTTAGCTCCTCTTCATGGTCGGGATAGGCCGCCAGCAGCGCCTCCAGCCCGTCGCGCCCCATCGGGCGCGCAGCCCCGCCCTCGCCCAGCATCAGCCGCAACTCGGCAGGCGTCAGCGCCCAGAACTCGTCCGGGCGCAGCCGCAGATCGGCCAGCCCGAAATGCATCAGCGCGGGCCAGTCGATACGGCTCATGCCGCCCCGGGCAGCTGGAAAGTGCGCTTGAGCAATTGCGCCGCTGCCTTCGCGGCCTCCAGCGGCCCGCCATCGATCTCGGCCTCGGCCAGCGCGGCCTCCTCATCGCCAAGCCCCGCGGCCAACAGCGAAAGCAAATCGCCAGCCGAGAACGCGCCGCTCTCGAACCGCTCGACCAGCGCCACCAGGCTATCGTCGCCCAGCCGCGCCTCCAGCGCCGCCAGCCGGCCGAGGCTCAACCGCATGAGGCGCGCCTCGCCGTTGACCGTGAGCGCCACCTCGCCGCGCCAGGGGTTCTCCATCACGCCACCGCCGCGAAGCTGAGCGCGCCGGCCGAGGCCATGGCGAGCTCGTAGACCGCCTCGCCGTCATGGTTGCCGGAATATTCCAGCGAGGTGATCTGGAACGGCCCCTCGACGGTGCCGAAATCCGGTATGATCACCTGGAACTGCGGGATCTGGCCGTCGAAGAACATCTGCCGCGCCCGCTCGTCAGTATCCTCATCGCGGAACACGCCAGAACCCGAGATCGCCGCAGAGCGCACGCCGGTGCCGCCCAGCAGCTCGCGCCAGCCGCCAGTGCTCTGCAGGTTGGTCACGTCGACGGTCTCTGCGTTGAAGGTGATCCGCGTGGCGCGCAGCCCCGCGACGGTTGAAAAGCTGCCCGACCCGTTCATGTCGATCTTGATAAGCAGGTCCTTGCCCTTTTGAGCCACCATTGTCCTGGGTCTCCAGTAAATTTCGGTTACATCGTGTCTTCGAGCACGGCGCGAAAGCGCATCTCGACGCGCCGGGGCCGATTGATCCGCCCCCGGTCGGCCCGCACGGAGAGCAGGCGCAGATCAACGAGGTGCCCTCGGCCAAGCGTCAGCGTGCCCGGCAGCAGCGCCTCGCAAACCGCCGCAGCGGCGGCCTTGGGCCGGGAAAAGCCCTCGGTTCGCGCATGCACCGTGACGGTGAAATCGTGCACCGCCCCGCTGCTGGTCTTGGTCGAACCATCGCGCACCCGCTCCTCGCCCAGCGTGACGTGCAGGTCCGGAGCCTCCGCCGGCGCAACAGGTGGGGCGGCGTCGTATATGTCCTGTCCCACCAGCGCCATCAGCGCGGGATCGGCGGTCAGGCGCTCGTAGACCGCGGTCTGAAGCGACGGCGGCAATGCATAGGTCATGCGTCGATCCCTTCTTCGGCAAAACAGGCGAGAAAGCACCCTTCGCCATCGG
>ENA-ORCV01001159-ORCV01001159.1-marine-metagenome-genome-assembly--contig:-NODE-1159-length-10130-cov-2.777778_pt1 | contig 10130 bp, 7 predicted proteins | sample MGYA00237779_ERZ508509 | MGnify/ENA primary metagenome ERZ508509 (study PRJEB26180, sample SAMN06268772) | marine metagenome | isolation source: Bioluminescent Bay, La Paraguera, Puerto Rico | place... | reverse complement strand
CCTGGTGCGCTGGTCGGTCGCCGAGCGGCTCGGGCTGGAGAGCCGGGGCCTCAGCGAATACGCCGAATCCACGCATCCGGCCAATGAGTGATGTTCTTTGACAGCGTGCTTTCGTTGAACGCCCAGGCCGGCTGCTCGATGACGAAATCCGGGTTCTTCGCCACGAAGTCGTGGGCGGCCTGCGCCGGGTTGTCGGTCGTCCAGCCGGGCTCGCCGCGCGGTGTGTCGGCGAGGTCGCGCATGATCCCGTCGGTCGCCACGATATAGGACCCCGGCGTCACCATCGGCGCATAGGCTTCCAGTTCGGCTGCGACATGGACATAGGTGTGGTTGGAATCGAGCACCACCAGCACTGTCTCGCCCGGTTTGATCTCGCCGGCGACCTTGCCGACGATCTCGGGATCGACGGACGACCCTTCGTACATGGTGATCATGTCGATTAGCGGATGGGCTTCGAGCCGGGCCCGGTTGTGCGGCCTGATCTCGATGTCGACGCCGACCACGCGGCCCTTGCCGAGCATCTTGCACAGCGTCGCCGAATAGATCAGCGAACCGCCGTGGGCGATGCCCGTTTCGACGATCACGTCGGGCTTCACCTCGGCGATGACTTCCTGGTAGCGGATCATGTCCTCGGGAAGCTGGATGACCGGCACCCCGAACCAGGAGAAGGTGTAGTTGTGCTTCTGGTTCCAGCCCGATTTCACCCAAAGCGACGTGATCAGGTCGAAGCCCTCGTCCGACCACATGCTGAGCCGCTTCTCCCCGTCGACGAGGATCTCGGCGCGTTCGGTATCGATTTCGAGTTTCATGCTGCCCCTTTTTCTGCAGCGCCCTCCACCAGCGGAACGAAGCGCGCGGCGCGGCCCAGAGAGGCCGCCTGCGCTTCGATTTCCGCCTGGTAGGCGGGGTTCATGACGATGATCGTGGCGCCGCGCTCCGGCAGCGCCTCGGGTGCAATGATGGGCAGGCCGGTCACTGGCAGGTAGCCGCCCTGCTTCCTGGGATTGATGTCGACCGCACCCGACAGGAACTCCCCGTCGGGATCGATCAGAAGCGTGAAGGTGACGCCCTTCGAGCCGCCGCCCCACAGGTAGACCGGCCCTTCCGCCTCGGCCGCCGCGATGGTCGCCCGCCAATGGTCGATATAGCCGGTCTTGTGCTCGCCCCAGCGGTCGAAGTCGGGGATCTCATGCGCCGACACGTCGTCTTCGCCGAAACCGCCCTCCGCCCACAGGTACTGGCCGGCAAACACGTGGCCGGCGCGTGCTGGCCCGAAGCCAGCCTTCCTGAGCGCCCGGGCGAGGCTCGAGGCGGTGAAGATCGAGCAGTGCTCGTAGAATAGGTCCTGCACCTGGTTGTTGGCGATGATCCAGGCGATGCACGGCGTCTCGACGAAGATGCGCGTGGCGGTCTTTGCACCCGCCGCGTCCCTCAGCGACGACAGGAAGGCGAGCGGATCGGACACATGCTCGATCGTGTGCCGCGAGATGATCGCGTCCGGCGCGCCGCCGGCCAGCGCCGCCGTTGCCGGCTCGTAGTAGCGACGATGGATCGCGGTACCCGCCGGTCCCGTACCGTCGGCGCCGCGCCAGGCCGGGTCGAACCCGGTGGCGCCCGTAATCCGGTTGCCGGCGCGTTCCACGATCCGGGCCAGGAAATCCCCCTGGCCGCAGCCGACCTCGACGATCCGGGCCTGGTCGAGATCGCTCAGCGCGCCGGCGACATGCGCGGCACGGTCTTCGAAATGCGACCGGAACGCCGCCGAGCAGGTCTGGTCGTTTTCGTATCTCTCGTCATAGACGAGGAGTCCGGAATCGAAGGCGGCATTCCATGCGAAGCCGCATGTCCGGCAACCGGTCATCTCGAGCCGGCCGGTCGGCGTTTCCAGCGCCTCTTCCCGGGTCGCGCAGAGCTTGTTCTGAAGGACGGGGATCCGCGGCCGCCGGTCGAACACTGTGACATCGGTCGAGCGGCAGATGGGGCAGCTCATTGCGCCGCCTCCCGCCACCAGTCGAGAGCCTCCTTGAGGCCCTGTTCAAGCGGCCGAATGTCCGTGAAGCCGACCTCGCGGGTCAGCCGGTCGACCCTGGCGACGATCCGTTCCGGCTCGTCGCGGTCGGGATGGGCACCGACCTTGACCAGGTCCGGCCTGCCGGCCAGTGCACCGAGTGTCTCCGCGACCTCACGGACTGAGGAGGCGCGGCCCGAGGCGATGTTCACCGGCCCTTCCACCCTGGACAGGGCCAGCGCGGCCGTCGCGGCGCCCGCGTCGCGGGAATCCATGAAGTCGCGCGGCCGGTGGCCCGGTCCGATCGGCGCCGGCGCGCCGGCGATCAACCGCTGGGCGACCTGCGGCACCAGCCGCGTCGGTGTCTCGCCGGGTCCGTAGAGCAGGAAGAAGCGTCCCCAGGCCCAGGACAGGCTCTGGTAGCTCGCGAAGCCCTCGATGATGCGCCGGCAGCCGTCCTTGGCCACCCCGTAGAGCGTGTCGGGTCCCGTCACTGTCTTGCGCTCGTCGCAGTCCTTGCCGGTCTGGCGCGCATATTCGAAGCAGGTGCCGAGCCCGACGAAGCGCGACAGGCCGCATTCCTGCGCGCGCCGCACCATGTCGAGGGTTGCCGCGACCCAGTCCAGATTGTCCGGCGAGGTCCAGAACTTGCCGTGCTCGGTCATCCAGGCGAAATGCACCAGCATGTCCGGCTGGACGTCCTCGATCAGCCGGGCCCGTGCGTCGTGATCGAGCAGGTCGAGCTGGTGCCAGCGGACATTCGCGCCGACCTCGACCGGCGTGCGGCCGACGGCGTGCACCTCCGCGCCGCTCCTTTCGAGCGGTGCGAGGGCGTGACGGCCGATGAAGCCGCTGGCGCCGGTGACGAGGATGCGCTGGGTCATGGATCGATCTGTGATGGAGCGGTCGCGGCGTCTTGTAGACCCCGGACCGTTCCGGCGCAATTGGCCCCGCGCAATCGGGCCCCCGCAATTGGCCCGCGATCAATCGGGTTCACGAGGCGATCACTTGGGTTCAACTGCCGACGCAGCCACGAATCGGTCCGAAACCGGACTATGGTTTGCGGCGCGGGATTGATACGGGTCATGTCATGAACTTGCCGCAGGGACATACTGGCCGCGAATTCGCGTCCCGATCATCAGAAGCCAGCCGGGAACAGGGCATGGGCAAACCGGTTTTCGACGTCGACGGACTGACCAAGGTCTACCGGACCGGAGAGGTCGAGGTGCATGCCTTGCGCGGCGTCGACATGGAGATCGACGAGGGCGAGTTCCTCGTGCTGCTCGGCCCCTCGGGCAGCGGCAAGTCGACGCTGCTCAACATCCTGGGCGGCCTTGATCAGGCGACGGCGGGCACGGTCATGTTCCGCGACATCGAGCTGACCGCGATGGACGAACGGGAACTGACCCTCTACCGCCGTGAGTACATCGGCTTCGTCTTCCAGTTCTACAACCTCGTGCCGAGCCTGACGGCGCGCGAGAACGTGTCGCTGGTCACCGAGATCGCCACCGACCCGATGCGGCCGGAGGAAGCGCTCGACATGGTCGGGCTGGCCGACCGGCTGGAGCACTTCCCGGCACAGCTGTCCGGCGGCGAACAGCAGCGCGTGGCGATCGCCCGCGCCATCGCTAAGCGGCCGAAGGTGCTGTTCTGCGACGAACCGACCGGGGCGCTCGATTCCAAGACCGGCGTCCGGGTTCTGGAGGCGCTCGTCGCGGTCAACCAGGATCTCGGCACCACTACGGCGGTGATCACCCACAACGTCGCGATCGGCGACATCGCGCATCGCGTCGTGCATTTCGCCGACGGAAAGGTCGCCCGGATCGACGTCAACGAGACCCGCCGGGCCGCCTCGGAGATCAGTTGGTAGCGATGCTGGCCCTCGACCGGAAGCTCCTGCGCGACCTGTGGCGGCTCAAAACGCAGGTCGCCGCGATCGCGCTGGTGATGGCCGCCGGCGTTGCCACGCTGGTACTCGCGGTAGGCGCCTATCGTTCGCTCTTCGAGACCCGCGAGACCTACTACGAGCGGTATCGCTTCGCCGACGTCTTCGCCCATGCCACCCGCGCGCCCGAGTGGCTTGCCGAGGAGATCGCCAGGATTCCAGGCGTCGCCGCCGTCGAGACGCGCATCGTCAAGACCGCGATTCTCGATATCGAGGGCATGTCCGTGCCGGCCACCTCGATGCTGGTGTCGATGCCGGAGATCGGCGACCAGATCCTCAACCGGCTCTACATGCGCCAGGGCCGCACCCCCGACCCCACCCATTCCGACGAGGTGGTCGTCAACGAGGCCTTCGCGGTCGCGCACGGCTTTTCGCCGGGCGACACGTTTCACGCCATCATCGATGGTCGCAAGCGCCGCCTGACCATCGTCGGTACCGCCCTGTCGCCGGAATACATCTATGCGCTCGGCCCCTGGGACCTGATGCCCGACGACGAGCGCTTCGCCATCGGCTGGATGTCGCGCAAGGCGATGGAGGCCGCCTTCGACCTCGACGGAGCCTTCTCGCAGGTCTCCGTGAAGCTTCTGCGCGGCGCCTCGGAAGGCGAGGTGATCGAGCGCATCGATGCGCTGCTGGAGCGCTATGGCGGGCGCGGCGCCTACGCGCGAAAGGACCAGCAGAGCCACGCCTTTCTCGACGCCGAGTTGAAGCAGCTCGAAGCTATGGCGCGCATCCTGCCACCGATCTTCCTGTTCGTCGCCGCCTTCCTGATCAACATGACGCTCGGCCGGCTGGTGGCGTTGGAGCGCGAACAGATCGGCCTGATGAAGGCGCTCGGCTACCGATCAATGGCGATTGCGATGCACTACCTGAAGTTCGTCGCGGCGATTGCGGCGATCGGCGTCATCATCGGCGGCGTCGCCGGGACCTGGCTTGGGTTCGGCATGACCAGGCTTTACGGCGACTTCTTCCACTTCCCCTTCCTCGTGTTCCTGTGGGGCGCCGACATCTACGCGATTGCCGTGTTCGTCACCGTCGGGGCCGCGGTCCTGGGAGGGGCTCGGGCCGTCTGGTCGGTGGTACGCCTGCCGCCGGCGGTCGCCATGCATGCCGCCGCGCCGACCCGCTACCGCCGGCTGCTTGCCAATGGCTGGCTTCGGGGCTTTTCGCAAACCACCATCATGATCGGTCGCCACATCCTGCGCTGGCCGGTGCGCGCGGCGTTGACCGTATTCGGCATCTCCCTGTCCGTCGCGGTGCTGCTCGCCTCGTTGTTCGCCTTCGATTCCATCGATTTCATGATCGATTTCACCTACTTCCAGTCCGACCGGCAGGATGCCACGCTGGAATTTACGCTCGAACGCCCGGCGCTCGTCACAAGCGACCTCGAACGTCTGCCCGGTGTGCTCGCCGCCGAGCCCGTGCGCATGGTCGCGGTCAAGGTTCGCCACGGCCATGTCGAGCGCCGCGTCCCGATCATCGGCAAGCCGGCCGGTGCCGATCTCAGCCGCGTTCTCGACGAGAGTTTCCGGCCCGTGACGATTCCCGAGACCGGTTTTGCGCCGAGCGATGCGCTCGCCGATATTCTCGGCGTCCGGGTCGGCGACATCGTTCAGATCGAGACGCTGGAAGGCCGCAAGCGCATCGTCGACGTGCCGGTCACCGCCGTGATCCAGGGCTATCTCGGCCTGCTGTCCTTCATGGATATCACCCAGGTGAACCGGCTGATGCGGGAGGGCCCGATGGTCTCCGGCGCCCATCTTGCGATCGATGAATCGAAGGCCGACGAGTTGTTCGCCGAAGTCAAGGACATGCCGCTGGTCGGCTCGATCGCGCTGCAGAAGGTGTCGCTGCAGAAGTTCCGCGAAACGCTGGCCGAAAACATCACCATCATGATTACCGTCTATGCCGCGCTGGCGATGGTGATCGCGTTCGGCGTCGTCTACAACTCCGCCCGCATTCAGCTGTCCGAGCGGGGCCGCGAGCTGGCCAGCCTGCGCGTCCTCGGCTTCACCCGCAACGAGGTCGCCTGGATCCTGCTCGGCGAACTGGCCGTCCTGACACTCGCCTCGCTGCCGCTCGGCTGGGGGCTTGGCTATATCATCGCCTGGGCCACCGTGCAGGGTCTGCAGAGCGAGCTCTACCGCGTGCCGCTGGTGATCACCCGCCAGACCTACGCCGAGGCGAGCCTGGTGGTGCTGGCTGCCGCCGCCGTCTCCGCGCTGATCGTCAAGCGTCGCATCAACCGGCTCGACCTCATCGAAGTCCTGAAGACCCGCGAATAGGGAAACCGTCATGGCTGCCAACTGGGTTCGACCGATCTTTCTCACCGCCGCCGCGGCCGGCGTGGCGGCGGCCGTCGCCTGGGCCTTCTGGCCGCAGCCGATCCCCGTCGATATCGCCGTAATCAGGCCCGGCACGCTGGAGGTGACGGTCGACGAGGAGGGCATGACCCGGATCCGCGACATCTACACGGTGTCGGCGCCGATCGCCGGCAAGGTGCTGCGCTCGCCGCGCGAGGTCGGCGACCAGGTCGAGGCCGACGAGACGCTGGTGGCGGTCATCCAGCCGACCGCGCCGGCCTTTCTCGATGCCCGCACGCGCCGCGCGGCGGAAGCCGCTGCGCTCGCCGCCGAAGCTTCGGTGGCGCTCGGAGAGGCACAGGTCGCCGAAGCCGAGTCCCTGCTGACTTTTGTCAGCAGCCAGCTCACCCGCTCCGAGGAACTGGCACGGCGCGGCATTATCTCCGAGCGGGCGCACGAACAGGCGCGCATGGAGGTGGACACGGCCAAGGCGCGGCTGGCCAGCGCCAGGGCGACGCTGAATGTGCGCAAGCGCGAGCTCGAAAGCGCCCGGGCCCGGCTGATCGGTCCCGAGATGCAGCAGGATGTCGCGACCGACGAAAGCTGCTGCGTCAATGTCACCGCGCCGGAAACAGGCGAGGTCCTGAAGCTCCTCACCGAGAGCGAGCAGGTGGTCAATGCCGGCACCCCGCTGATCGAGATCGGTGACCCGCACAATCTCGAGATCGTCGTCGACCTGCTGTCCTCCGACGCGGTTCGCGTTCCCGACAACGCCGAGGCCCGGATCACCGGCTGGGGCGGCGACACGCTCGGCGCCACCGTAATACGAATCGAAGCGGCTGGATTTACCAAGGTCTCCGCCCTCGGCATCGAGGAGCAGCGGGTCAAGGCGGTGCTCGACATCACCGATCCGCCGGAGGCCTGGTCCGGTCTCGGGCACGGCTACCGCGTCGTCGTGCACATTGTGGTGGCCCGCGAGGAGGCGCTGCTGGTGCCGCTCGGCGCGTTGTTCCGTCGTGGCGACGCCTGGGCGGTCTTTGTCGTCGACGCGGACGACCGGGTGCGCCGGCGCATCGTCAGGATCGGCGCCCGCAACACCCGCGACGCGGCGGTCCTTGAAGGGCTCGAAGAGGGGGATCGGGTCGTCCTGCATCCAAGCGACCGCGTTGCCGACGGGGTTAAAATCACGGTGCGTGACACCGAGGAGCTCTAGCGTCGAGAATTTTTGCGCTTTTCGAACGGATTCGACTGCGCCTGCCACAAAAATGTCCCGAGTCGGCGGAATCCTCACTGTCTTCGGGGGTCGACCGTGTTCGCGCGGCGCGGACCCGCATGGTCGCGGGGCCATGCGGGAAATCGTGATGGAACCGCGCCGCGTCTCGGCGGTTTTTCCGGGCTGGATTGTATCTGAGTACGCCGGCCGCCCGCGCTCTTCCGCCATGGAAGGACTGGGCGAACCGGCGACGCGCGGAGATAGGCGGGATGGCGTTGACGCGCCGGGGTTTCATGACCCGGGGATTGCTGACATCGCTGGCCATGAGCGGGCTGGTGCAGGGTGGCCTGGCGGGAGGCATTCGCCCGGCCTCCGCACAAGGCGGCGAGGGCGGTCCGGCGGAAGGCCTGCCCGGCGATGGCGCCGTCGCGCTGCGCGTCGGCCCGCCGCAGCCGTTTGCCCCGTCGCTGGTGCGCAGCAGGGCGCGGGAGCTGGCATCGCGGCCCTATGAAGCGCCGCAGCCGCCCGTCCCCGAACCGATCGCCGGTCTCAGCTACGACCAGTACCGCGACATCCGCTACCGGCCCGATGCGGCCGTCTGGGGCGGCGAGAACCTGCCGGCCGAACTCCAGCTGTTCCATGTCGGTCATGTCTACGACGAGCCGGTTTCGATCAATCTGGTGTCCGAGGGCACCAGCCGGCACGTGCTGTTTTCGCCGGATCTGTTCGACTACGGCGCGCTCGTCCCCCGGCCGGTGCCTGTCGATGACATAGGGTTCTCGGGCTTCCGGCTGCACGGGCCGTTGAACCGGCCCGACTACAACGACGAATTCGCCGTCTTCCAGGGCGCCAGCTATTTCCGCGCGATCGGTGCGGGCCAGTCCTACGGTCTGTCGGCGCGCGGTCTGGCGATCATGACCGCGGAGCCTGAGGGCGAGGAATTCCCGTCCTTCCGCGAGTTCTGGGTCGAAAAGCCGCGTCCCGGCGCCAGCTCGGTCGTCGTCCATGCGCTGCTCGACAGTCCGAGCACGGCCGGCGCCTACCGTTTCACGATCCGGCCGGGCCCGAACACCGTGATCGACGTCGAGGCGGCGCTGTTCCCGCGCCGCGATATCGACAAGGTCGGGCTCGCCCCGCTCACAAGCATGTTCTATTTCGGCCCGCAGGACCGCCGCGGCATCGACGACTTCCGCCCCGCCGTGCACGACTCGGACGGGCTTCTGATCCTGAACGGGCACGGCGAATGGCTGTGGCGCCCGCTCATCAACCCCGCCAGGCTGCAGATCAGCGCCTTCCTCGACCAGCATCCGCAGGGCTTCGGGCTGATGCAGCGCGACCGGCGGTTCGACACCTATCAGGACCTCGAGGCCCGCTATGAGCGCCGGCCGGGACTCTGGGTGGAGCCGATCGGCGACTGGGGCGAGGGCTCTGTGATCCTCGTCGAGATACCGACGGAGTCCGAGGTCCACGACAATGTCGTCGCCTTCTGGCGCCCCGCAGAACCGCTGAAAGCCGGGGAGGACCATCTGTTCACCTACCGGCTTACCTGGTGCGCCGAGGTGCCTTCATCGCCCGGCCTGGCCCGAGTTATCGGCACCATGGTCGGCGGCGCCGCTGCCAACGGTCACGAGGCGCCGGCCGATCGCCGCTGGATCGTCGTCGACTTCGCCGGCGGTCCGCTCGACGGTCTCGCGCCCGATGACCAGCCGGTGCCCGACGTGTCTGCCAGCGGCGGCCGGCTGGTGCCTGGAACGATCCAGCTCAATCCGGAATCCGGCGGCCGGCGCGTCGCCTTCGGCCTCGATCCCGAAGGCGAAACCGGCATCGACCTGCGCTGCGCGCTGATGCGCGACGGTGCCCGCATCTCCGAAGTGTGGGTGTTCCGATGGTCGGAGTGATCGACTTCCGCTCCCGCAATCCGATTCCCATGCCCGAGGCGGCGCTGCCGCGCGAGGCGCCGCTCCCGATGCCCGTCCAGGATCTTCGCCGCATTCCGCAGCCTGCTGTTCCGGCGGTGCCCGACCGGGGCGCCTGGCTGCCGCGGGTGGCGGTGTTCGGCGGGGCGGCGATTATCGCCGGTCTGCTGATCCACGAGATGTACGCGGTGCTGGCGGTCGCCCGGCTGACGCCCGTCGAAGCGGTGATGCTCGGGCTGTTCGCCGTTAACATCGCCTGGATCGCGCTGGCCTGCACCGCCGCGCTGGCCGGCGCCGTCACCCTGCTGACCGGCCGTCATGTCGTGACGGTGGCCGGGCGGGGGGATCGGTTGCCGGAACACCGCTCGGCGATCCTGATCCCGGCCTACAACGAGGCGCCGGACCGGATCTTCACCGCCGCCGCCGCGATGGGCGAGGCGCTTGCCGACGCCGGCGCGGGCGAGGCCTTCGATATCTTCGTTCTGTCCGATTCCACCAATCCGGACTCGTGGGTCGCCGAGGAGGCCGCCTTCCGGGCGCTGCTGCGCAGGCCGGCCCCGCGAGCGCCGGTCTTCTATCGTCGCCGCCGCCACAACACCGAGCGCAAGGCCGGCAACATCGCCGACTGGTGCAGGCGGTTCGGCGGTGCCTACCCCTGTTTCGTCGTGCTCGACGCCGACAGCCTGATGGAGGCGGACACGCTGATCCGCATGGCGCTGGCGATGGAGGATCACCGGCGGGGCGG
>ENA-ORCV01001158-ORCV01001158.1-marine-metagenome-genome-assembly--contig:-NODE-1158-length-10133-cov-2.112172_pt1 | contig 10133 bp, 10 predicted proteins | sample MGYA00237779_ERZ508509 | MGnify/ENA primary metagenome ERZ508509 (study PRJEB26180, sample SAMN06268772) | marine metagenome | isolation source: Bioluminescent Bay, La Paraguera, Puerto Rico | place... | reverse complement strand
CCGGCGGGCCGTTCCTGTTCGGCGCGTTCAGCGCTGCCGACGCCATGTATGCCCCCGTAACCTCCCGTTTCCGAACCTACGGCGTGGATGTTGCGGCCTTCGGAGACAACGGAACGGCGGCGGCATATTGCGAGGCGGTAATGAGCCTGGATCACCTGCGCCAATGGATGGCCGAAGGCCTAGCCCAGATGAAGGAACGCGGCCAGCCCTACTAACCGCTCCTTTTTTTTGCAAAAAGGCTTTTCCGCGAGGCATCGATTGATGCCTTATGGTTAATCCTTTCTTGACCACTGTCCCGGATTATTACGCTAGCGCAACAAGTGACGGCCCTTGGGCCGCGAGGACAGTATTATGGTCAACCGGCAGGGAACGGCACGCTCGGTGTGCCGCCGGCTCGGCTGGAATCTGATGGCGAGTGCGGCAATTGTCGCACTGGCGGCAGGCTGCACGAAATTCGGCAAGAAAAGCACGCCGCAAGCCTCGATTGCGGCAATCAACTATTCGAAGCAGGCCGAGCGCCCTCCTCTCAAGCCCAACAACCCGCTTCACATCCAGGCCACCAAGTGGGCGCGCAAGCACCAGAAAGACCCCGCTGACGCGAATACCGCGATCAATTACGCGCGCAGCCTCAAGGCGATCGGCGCGAAACAGAAGGCGCTCGAAGTAACCGAGCGCACCTATCAGTTCAATCCGGGCAATGCCGAACTGGCGTCCGAATATGGCAGGCTCGCGCTCGACCTTGGAAAAGTCCAGCTCGCCGACCAGCTGCTGAACAAGGCACTGCGTGACTCGCGCAATCCCGACTGGCGGCTGCTGTCGGCTCTTGGCACGGTCCAGGCAAAACGCGGAAACCACAAGAAAGCGCAAACCTTCTACGTCGCCGCTCTGAAACAACAGCCCGGCGCCACGTCAGTCTACAATAACCTGGCGCTTTCCTATGCCCTCGATGGCAAGGCGGGAGATGCCGAGAAGCTTCTGAAAGAGGCCGTGAACAAGGGCCATAACAGCCAGGTCGTCCGTCAGAACCTGGCGCTTGTCCTCGGCATTCAGAGCAAGTTCGACGAGGCGCAGGAAGTCGCCATGATGGACCTGGATGAAAAACGCATCGACAACAATGAACAGTTCCTGCGCAAGATGGTGAAAGCCACGAAGGTTGCTAGGGCGCCGCAAAACGAACCGGGCCGGACAGCGAAAGCAGATCCGACCGTCACGGCGGCGCTACCGCGCAAGCGCGCCGGGGTGAAGGCCACCTCGCCCGGACCGGAAAAGGCCGCTCCGGCGGAGACGCGACAGGCGAAAGCCCCCGTGCCCACTCGCAAACCGGCGCCACCCGCGCACGCTCCAGCCGAGATCGCAAAAACGCTGAGCAAGGAGCAGAAGCGGGAGATGGCGCGCGAGCTGCCTTGGCAGACGAAACGGAACGCCGTCAAGACTGGGAAAACGGCGGTAGCCAGTCTCCCGCCAGAGAAATCCGCTGCCAAGCAGGAGAAGACTCACTCGTGGAGCGTCACGGTCAACGAACCCGCGGAGACCGCGACAAAGACGCCAATGGAAACAAGCAAGCGCACGGCATTCAGGTTCCCGTCGACCGAGTAACCTGAATCCACACCGCTCTCCGGCGATAGTGAAATGAAAAGCCGCTGCCAGACTGGCAGCGGCTTTTCATTTATCTGTTAAGTGCCTGTTGGAACCGTGCCGGATCAGCCGCCACGTACCGCCATGACCTTGATGTAGGCCGGTCCGAGGATCACGATGAACAGAACCGGCAGGAAGAATACGATCATCGGCACGGTGAGCTTGGGCGGCAGCGCAGCCGCTTTCTTCTCGGCGTCCGCCATACGCATGTCGCGGTTTTCCTGCGCCATGGTGCGCAGCATGGTGGCGAGCGGGGCCAGCAGCGAGGGCGGCTGCGTGAGCTCGTGCCCCGGCACCTGCGCGGCAAATCCCTCGATCCATCGCGCCGAGCCGATGAGCTGGATCACCTGCCAGAAGGTCGCGATCACCCCCAGCACGAAGACGAAGAAGATGAAACCGTTGAGCCAGGGGTTCGCCTCGAACACCGGCAGCACGCGCGGCAGCGCGAGAAACGCCCCCGCCGCCGTCAGCGCCAGCACGATCAGCATCAGCAGGATCTGCCGATAGGGGGTGGAGAACTGCGGCTCGGCCTCGCGGTCCGGCTGGTCCATCTGGACGCTCCCGACACGTTTCTTTGCAGCCGCAACCCTACGCCGCCTGCCGCTGCAAGCCAAGGGCTATCCGCAGATAACGCGCACCCGGCGCACCAGCCAGTCCAGATCGCGATCCCCGAGGCCGAGGTCGCGCAGATGTGCCTCGGTATTGAACAGGTACTCGGTATTCGGCCCCCGCCCGCCATGGGCGCGGGCGATGATCTGCGCCTGTTCCTCGAGATCGAGCCCGCCGCAATACTGGTCGTGATCGGGATCGACCACGTAGGTGACCGCCTCGACCTCGCGCCCGTCGCTCAGCACCACCGGCAGCCGCGCCTCGTGATAGGCCGCCGACACGAGTTCGCGCTCGCGCAGATAGGCCAGCACCTCGGGCGCGCGGTCGGGGTCGGCGCGCAGGGCCACGCCCGAGCAGACGCCGCGCGGCGCACGGTCGAGCGCCAGCACAAGCCCCGGTGCCTCGGGCGTGCCGCGATGGTGGATCGAGCGCATGCAGAAGCTGCGCCGATAGCCGGGCAGCCGCGCGATCACCCGCTCCACCGTGTCGAAGCCCGGGTTCCATACCAGCGAGCCGTAGCCGAACACCCACATGCCTTTTCCCCTGTTCCTTGTGTCCGCCCCCCTATAAACACGCTTCGCGAAGGGCATGAAAGGGGCAAGCCATGCGCGCTATTCTGGCCGTCATCCTCGTCGCCGCCGCGGGCTGGGCGGGGTATTGGGTCCTCGGCAGCCGCGCCACGCTCTCGGCGTTCGAGACCTGGCTCGAGGCGCGCCGCGCCGAGGGCTGGGCCGCCGAAGCGGGGCGGCTTGACGTGCAGGGCTTTCCCAACCGGTTCGACGTCGTGTTCGAGGACCTGATCCTCGCCGATCCCGCGACCGGCCTTGCCTGGGAGGTGCCGCGATTCCAGATCGACGCGCTGAGCTACCGGCCCAACCACGTGATCGCCGTCTGGCCGGAGGAGCAGCTTGTCGCCACCCCGCAGGACAAGCTGCGCGTCGAGAGCCGCGACATGCGCGCCTCGCTGGTGATCGCCCCCGATACCGCGCTTGCGCCCCGCCGCATGACGCTGACCGCCGATTACCTGCGCGTCACCCCCGAGGGCCGCCCGGACGAGACCACCGCGCTCTCGACCCTCAGCCTCGGGGCCGAGCGGCAGGAGGGCACCGCGTACCGGCTGGGGCTGCGCGCCGAGGGGCTGACGCTCGCTGCGCCGTGGCGCGCGCGGCTCGATCCCGAGGGCCGGCTGCCCGACCGGATCAGCGGCTTTACCGCCGATGTGACGGCCACGTTCGACAAGCCGTGGGACCGCAGCGCGATCGAGCGCGCCCGCCCGCAGCCCACCCATCTGCGGGTGCGGCTGGCCGAGGGGCGCTGGGGCGATCTGCATTTGCAGGCGGCGGGCGAGGTAACGGTGGCGCCCGGGGGCTGGCCCGAGGGCGAGATCACCCTCAAGGCGCGCAACTGGCGCGAGATCGTGACCATCCTGCGCAGCGCCGGGGCGCTGCCCGAGAGCATGGCCGGAAGCGTCGAGAGCGGCCTCGGCATGATGGCGCGGCTCGCAGGCAACCCCGAGACGCTCGACATTCCGCTGGGATTCGGCTCCGGGCGCATGTGGCTCGGACCGGTGCCGCTGGGCCCCGCGCCGCGGCTGCGGCTGCGCTGACCGGCGCGCGCCCGGGCTCAGCCCTTGCGGCGGATGCCGATGCGGCTGCCCACGCCCTCGGGCCGGGGCAGGGCGGCATGGGCGCGCGCCATGTCCGCCACGCGGGCGGCGATATCCCCGGGCATCGGCACAACGCGCGGCCCGGAGAGATCGACATGCAGCGTCAGGCTTTCGCCGGTGGCCGCGCACCAGCCCTCTTCGTGGAACAGTTCCTGGAAGAAGTGAAAGCGCTTTTCGTCATGGTCGAGCAGGTAGAAGCTGCTGCGCAGCCGGTCGCCCAGCTTGACCTCGCGCAGGTAGCGGATGTGGAACTCGGCGGTATAGGTCGTGAGGCCGCGCTCGGTCACGTAATCCGGGCCGAAGCCCATCCCGGCAAATGCCTCGTCCGCGCAGCGATCCATCATCACGGTGTAATAGCCCATGTTCATGTGGCCGTTATAGTCGATCCAGCCCTCCTCGACGGGGTGGTAGCTGGACATGAAGGGCTGGGCATCGGACATGGGGCGGACCTTTCGAAACCGGGGGCGGGTGCGTTCTACGGGCTTTCTTGGCAGGATTGCAATGGCGGCGAGGCATCGCAGGCGCGCGCGTGCCCCGCGATCCCGCGATTTCGTGATTTGGATTTCAGCGCGCAGCCCCCATCTGATCCGCACAGGCAGCGCGAAGGAGGATATCGTGGCTCAGACGATAGGACGGCGGATTTTCCTGGTGGCAGGGCTCGCGGGCGCGGTGGCGCTCGCGGCGGTGGCGGGCCAGCGGTATCTCGGCGGCTTCGAGGAACAGGCGACCGCGCCGGTCTACGCGCCGGGCGGCGTGGCGATCCGCGGCACCGATCCGGTGGCGTATTTCACCGAAGGCCGCGCCGTGCCGGGCACCGAGGCGCACAGCCTCGAGTGGAACGGCGCGACCTGGCAGTTCGCCAGCGCCGACAACCGCAGCGCCTTTGCCGAAGACCCGGCGGCCTACGCCCCGCAATACGGCGGCTTCTGCGCCTGGGCGGTGGCGGAGAAGGGCAAGCTCTATTCCACGCAGCCCGACAACTGGGCCATCGTGGATGGCAAGCTCTACCTCAACTATAACGACGAGATCGAGGCGCGCTGGCAGAAGGACATCCCCGGCTTCATCGCGGCGGGCGATGCCCGCTGGCCCGAGATATTGAAGGCAGGATCGTAAGCGCCGGGCTCACGCCCAGGGGCCGCGCGGGCGGGCCTGACCGGCCATCTCGCGCAGCGCTGCGATGCGGTTTTCCGCTGACGGATGGGTCGAGAAGAGCCGGTCGCGCGCATGGGCGTGCAGCGGGTTGACGATGAACATGTGCGCGGTCGCCGGGTTGCGCTCGGCCGCGTCGTTGTCGATCCGCGCGGCGAGCCCCGAGATTTTCCCCAGCGCCGAGGCGAGCCAGAGCGGGTTGCCGCAAATCTCGGCCCCCGTGCGGTCGGCCTCGTATTCGCGGCCCCGGCTGATCGCCATCTGCACCAGCGCCGCGCCGAGCGGTGCCAGGATCATCAGCGCCAGCGTGCCGATCAGGCCCAGAGGATTGTTGCGGTTGCCGCCGAAGAACAGCGCGAAATTGGCCAGCATCGAGATCGCCCCCGCGAAGGTGGCGGTGATCGTCATGATGGTGGTGTCGTGGTTGCGGATATGAGCCAGCTCATGCGCCATCACCGCCGCGATCTCGTCGCGGCCGAGGTGCCGCAACAGGCCCGTGGTGGCGGCGACGGCGGCGTTTTCGGGGTTCCGGCCGGTGGCGAAGGCGTTGGGCTGATCGTTGTCGAGGATATAGACCGCCGGGCGCGGCATGCCCGCGCGGTCGGCCATGTCGTGCACCATCCGCGCGAGCGCATCGCCCTCGGGCCCCGAGGCGGGGCGCGCGCCGTGCATGCGCAGCACCATCTTGTCGGAATTCCACCAGCTATACGCGTTCATCGCCACCGCGATGACCAGTGCGATCAGCGCCCCGCCCATACCGCCCAGGAGCGCCCCGAGACCGAGGAACAGGGCGGTCATCGCGGCCATCAGCACCGCCGTGCGCAGGTATCCGTTCATCCATGCCTCCGTTTTCCCGAAGGTGATATGGGGGCGGGCGGCGGGGCTGCAAGCGGGCCGCGCCCGGCGATGTGGAGAATTCGACGCATTTTCCAGGCGGCGTTAAGCCGGCGTTGACCTGCGGCGGGGAAAGTGGCCCGACAGGAGGGGCGCATGACCACCGCATCCGAATTGCCGATCGACACATCCGCCTCGGCGATGGACATGGCGCATGCCATGTTTGGCACCGGGATCACCGTGACCGGGGCCAGCTACCAAGGGGCGGGGCACGCCTCGGGCCTCTATTCGCAGGGCGACAGCATCGCGCCGGGCGTCACCCCCTCGGACAGCGGCGTGATCCTGTCCACGGGCCGCGCGTCAGACATCACCAACGCTTCGGGCGATGCCAACACCTCTTCGGGCACCTCGACGGCCAATTTCACCGCGGGCGATGCCGGGCTGAGCGCGATTTCCGGGCAGGCCACGTTCGATGCCGCCATATTCGAGGCCGAGTTCGTGCCCGAAGGCAGCACCCTGACCATGCAGGTGGTGTTCTCGTCGGAGGAATATCTCGAATATGTCGATTCGGGCTTCAACGACGCGGTGGGGGTCTGGGTCAATGGCGTGCAGGCCGAACTGACCGTGGGCAGCGGCGACATCACCATCAACAACATCAATGACGAGAGCAATTCCAACCTCTACATCGACAATCCCGCGAGCGGCGAGACCTACAACACCGAGATGGACGGCTTTACCGTCACGCTCACGCTCAAGGCGCCCGTCAATCCCGGCGAGGTCAACACGATCCGCATCGGCATCGCCGATGGCGGTGACCGCGCCTATGACAGCAACCTGCTGATCGCCGGGAATTCGGTGCAGACCGCGCTTGTCGCGGGCGACGACGCGATCGCGGCGCGACCCGGAGAGGAGGTGGAGGCCGATCTTCTGGCCAATGACACCAGCGCGGCGGGCGGCACGCTCCGCATCACCGCGATCAACAACCAGCCGGTGGAGGTGGGCGACACCGTGGTGTTGCCGACGGGCGAGGCGATCACGCTCACGGCCACCGGGATCACGCTTGCCGCAAGCGGGGCGGCACCGGGTGAGAGCACCTTTTCCTACGAGGTGAGCGACCAGAGCGGAAACACCGATATCGGCTTCGTCACGCTGACCACGACGCCCTGTTTCGTGGCCGGAACGCCGATCGACACCGTCCATGGGGCCGTGCCGGTCGAGGCGCTGCGCGTGGGCGATATGGTGCTGACCCGCGATCACGGGCCGCAGCCGCTGCGCTGGGTCGGGGTGAGCACCCGGCGCGCGGCGGGGGCGGACGCGCCGGTGCGCCTCGCGGCGGGCGCGCTCGGGGGGCACGCGGGCCTGGAACTGTCGCCCAATCACCGGGTACTGATCGCGGATCCGGCGGCGGAACTCATGTTCGCCGAGGCCGAGGTCTTGGTCCGGGCGCGCGACCTGACCGGGCGGGCGGGCATCGACCGGCGCGAGGACGGGCGGGCCCTGCGCTATGTGCATCTGCTCTTCGGCCGCCACGAGATCGTGCGCGGGGCCGGGCTCTGGAGCGAGAGCTACCACCCCGGCCCGGAAACGATGACAGGGTTCGACGCCGGGGCCGAGGCGGAGTTGCGCCGCCTGTTCCCGGCGCTGTTCGAAGGGGTCGGCCCGGCGCGCTATGGCCCCGCGGCCCGACGCGTGCTGCGCCGCCACGAGGCGGGGCTTCTGTCCGCGATCCGCCCAAGGGGCCGACCGGCGGCGCAGGGTGCTGCGGGAGGGGGCGTGATGCGCTAGACTGCCCGCCCGCGCCCCGGCTCCTCAGACGCGCAGGACCCGTTTCCTGCCGCCCCGCCGCAGGCTAGACTGTAGCCATGATCCTCTCGCGCGACCGTGGCTATATCTTCGTGCACATCCCCAAAACCGGGGGCACCTCGCTGGCGCAGGCGCTGGAGGGGCGCGCGACGGCCTCGGATATCCTGATCGGAGACACGCCCAAGGCGCGGCGGCGGCGCGGGCGGGTGGCGCGGCTGCGCGGGCAGGCGCGGGGGCGGCTGTGGAAGCATGCGACGCTCGCGGATATCGACGGGCTGCTGTCGCCGCCCGAGATCGCGGAGATGTTCACCGTGACGCTGGTGCGCAACCCGTGGGACCGGATGGTGAGCTACCACGCCTGGGCGCGCGCGCAAACCTTCGATCACCCGGCGGTGCGGCTGGCGCAAACGCTTGATTTCGAGGGCTTCGTCGCCGCGCCCGAAACGCGCGCGGCCTGGGCCGCCGCGCCCGCGCGCCACTACATGACCGCCGCCGACGGGCGCGAACGTGCGCGGCTCTTCATCCGGCTCGAGGCGATCGAGGCCGACGCCGCGCCGCTCTGGGATCATCTCGGCTTTCGCCTCGACCTGCCGCATCTCAACGCCTCGGCGCGGGGCGACTACCGACGATATTACAGCGACGAGACCGCCGCCATCGTCGCGGAGATCGCCGCCGAGGACATCGCGCGTTTCGGATACCGCTTCGACGCGGGCGGAGCGATTTGATCAAATTCTGTTTCACCTCTGGCCAAGCCGCCCGGCCTGCGACAATGTCAGGCTCGCTGACCTTTGCCCCGGGAGACCGTCATGACCCAACAGCCCCTGCGTATCGCCATCAACGGCTTCGGGCGGATCGGCCGCACGATCCTGCGCATCCTGATGCGCGACGGGGCCGATTTCGAGCTCGCCTGCATCAACGAGATCGAGCCTCTGGAGACCTGCGCCTACCTGTTCCAGTATGACAGCGTGTTCGGCCCCTGGCCCGGCACGGTGACGCGGGAGGGGGCGGCGCTGGTGGTGGACGGGCGCGCGATCCCGTTCCACGCGGCGCGCGACCTGAGCGATCTCGATCTGTCGGGCGTCGATGTGGTGCTCGACTGCACCGGCATGGCGGGCGCGCGCGCGGTGGCCGAGCGGGGCCTTGCGGCGGGGGCGCGGATGGGGCTGGTCTCGGGCCCGTCGGAGGAGGCCGACATCACCGTGGTTCTGGGCGCGAACGAAGGGGCGCTCGCGGGGCAGCGGATCGTGTCGAACGCATCCTGCACCACCAACGCGCTGGCCCCGCTGGCGCGCCTGCTGGACGAGGCGTACGGTATCGAAAGCGGGCAGATGACGACGGTGCATTGCTATACCGGCAGCCAGCCCACGGTGGACAAGCCGCGCGGCGCGCCCGAGCGCAGCCGCGCCGCGGCTCTGTCGATGGTGCCGACGACGACGAGCGCGCAGCGCCTGACGGGGCTGGTGCTGCCGGGCCTCGCGGGGCGCATCGAGGCGCGGGCGGTGCGGGTGCCGGTGGCCTCGGTGTCGGCCATCGACCTCACGGTGCAGACCCGCGAGGCGGTGACGGCCGAGGCGGTGGGCGCGCGGCTGGAGGCAGACGGCAACGAGAGCGGCGGCCTGTGGTCGCCGGTATCCGTCACCCGGCACAAGGACGGGAGCACGGGCCTGTTTCCCCACCTGTCGCTCGACCGCGCCAAGCCTGGCCTGATTGCGGTGAATTCCGCGGGCCGCCGGTTCGTGAACGAGGGTTTGTCCTATCACGACTTTGTCGAAGCGATGTACCGGTCGCACGAAACGGTGCCCACGATGCCGGCATGGCTGGTCTGCGATGCGGCGTTCGTGAAGAAGTACGGGATCGGCGTGATTTATCCGGGGACGACCGACCTGCGGCCGCATGCGGAGTCCGGGTACGCCACCGTCGCCGAGACGCTGGACGGTCTGGCGCGCGCGCTCGGGATCGATGCGGATGGGCTTCGGGATACGGTGGACCGTCACAACCGCTTCGCGGCCGAGGGCAGCGATCCGGATTTCGGTAAGGGCGACCTGGAGCTGAACCGGTTCAACGGCGACCCGGAGGCGGGTCCCAATCCCTGTCTCGGCCCCATCGGCACGCCGCCCTTCGTCGCCGTCGCGGTCTGGCCGGCGGAGATCGCCTGCAGCATCGGCCTGTCGACGACGGCCTCGGCCGAGGTCGTGAACGGAGACGGACAGTCCATTCCCGGCCTCTATGCCTGCGGAAACGACATGGCCTCCGTCATGGCGGGAACCTATCCGGGACCCGGCACGACGCTGGGCCCGGGAATGGTATTCGGCTACCGCGCCGCGATGCATGCGGCGGCGGCGCGGCGCGCGGCCAACTGATCGCCTGCGTTACGGCGCGGCAGGCGCGAACGGATCGTCGCCGAAATAGGCGGCGACGTCGGCCCAGCGCACGGGTG
>ENA-ORCV01001154-ORCV01001154.1-marine-metagenome-genome-assembly--contig:-NODE-1154-length-10177-cov-2.722772_pt1 | contig 10177 bp, 6 predicted proteins | sample MGYA00237779_ERZ508509 | MGnify/ENA primary metagenome ERZ508509 (study PRJEB26180, sample SAMN06268772) | marine metagenome | isolation source: Bioluminescent Bay, La Paraguera, Puerto Rico | place... | reverse complement strand
TCCCGGCCAATCTCGTTCATCAGCTCCACTTCGGCGGCGGTCAGGTCGCCGTTGGCGGGCAGCAGGTCAAAACCGGAGGCCTCGGCGTGGACGATCACGTCCGCCGGAGTAGCCCGTTTGGTCAGCACATCGTATCCGGACAGCTCCAGGGAATTTTTATCCACACCGCTGCCCATGGTGGCATTCCCCTGGGGATCCATATCTACCAGCAGCACCCGGCGCTTGGTGGCCGCCAGAGACGCGGCAAGATTGACGCAGGTGGTGGTTTTGCCCACACCGCCTTTCTGATTGGTCACTGCAATCACGCGCGCCATGCTTTGCCTCCTGCTGTTGAGGGTTACCGGTGTCGTTCAGCCCGGGCGACGATCAGTAAATGCCGTTCACCGTCGGCTCCGGGGACGGTCAGGGAATGGCTGGATTCTACCTGCCAGTCCGCCGGAAGGGCAGCTACTTCATCATCCGGATACTGGCCTTTCATGGCAAGGAACTCGCCGTCATTCGCGAGCAGACCACCACACCAGGTCACCAGGTTTTCCAGCGCGGTAAAGGCCCGGCTGCTGATCTGGGTGAAGGGCTGATCGGGCTGGCAGTCTTCCGCCCGGCCGTGGATAACTTCAACGTTGTCCAGCCCGAGCTCCAGCACACACTGATTCAGGAATCGGGTTTTCTTGCCGTTGCTGTCCAGCAGGGTAAAGCGTTTTTCCGGGAACACAATGGCCAGCGGAATACCCGGCAGGCCACCGCCGGCGCCCACATCCAGCAAATGGTCTGTGGTCACCCAGGGCAGGATGCTCAGACTGTCCAGCAACTGGCGGGAGACCATGACCCGCTCATCCCGCACGGCGGTCAGGTTGTAGGCCTTGTTCCACTTGTTCAGCAGAGCCAGAAAAGCCAGCAACTGTTGCTGCTGGCTGTCGGACAAAGACAGGTTCATGGCCGCGAGGCCGTCCCGAAGTTGGCCGGGCCACTGTGGATAACTCATCTCAGGCGCTCTGCTTTTTCAACAGGTCGCGCTTTTTCAGATGCACCAGAATCTGGCTGACCGCCGCCGGGGTCACACCCTGGATACGGGACGCCTGAGCCACCGTTTCCGGGCGCACATCCTTGAGCTTCTGCTTGATTTCGTTGGACAGGCCACCGATGACGTCGTAATCCAGATCCAGCGGCAACGCGGCGCTCGATCTCATCCGCCTGGCGGGAGATGTAGCCTTCGTATTTGATCTCGATTTCCACCTGATCGGCTACGTTCGGGTCCTCCGCCCGTTCGGCCCCGATCTCGGCGATGTGATCGTAGACAATCTCCGGACGGCGCAGCAGCTCCGCCAGAGACTGGTCACGGGTCATCGGCTGTTTCAGGTAGCCATTGGCTCGCTCACCCGCCTCGGTGTTCGGATGGATGCGGGTGCTTTCCAGGCGGCTACGCTCTTTGGCAATGCCTTCGCACTTCTCGCTGAACTTCTGCCAGCGTTCGTCGTCCACCAGGCCCAGCTTGCGGCCGGTTTCGGTCAGGCGCAGGTCGGCGTTGTCCTCCCGCAGGATCAGCCGGTATTCGGCACGGCTGGTAAACATACGGTAAGGCTCCTGGGTGCCCATGGTGATCAGGTCGTCCACCAGTACGCCCAGATAGGCCTCATCCCGGCGCGGGTACCACTCTTCTTTATCCTGGGCCCGCAGCGAGGCGTTGATGCCCGCCAGCAAGCCCTGGGCGCCAGCTTCTTCGTAACCGGTGGTGCCGTTGATCTGACCGGCAAAGTACAGGCCCTGGATAAACTTGGTTTCCAGAGTGTGGCGCAGGTCCTGCGGGTTCAGGTAGTCATACTCGATGGCATAACCCGGGCGCAGGATGTGGGCGTTCTCGAAACCCGGTATCGAGCGCACGGCCTTGAGCTGGATATCAAACGGCAGGCTGGTGGAAATACCATTCGGGTACAGCTCGTTGGTGGTCAGGCCTTCGGGCTCGACGAAAATCTGGTGCGAATCCTTGTCGGCAAAGCGGTTGACCTTGTCCTCGATGGACGGGCAATAGCGCGGGCCCACACCTTCGATGTTGCCAGCGAACATGGGTGAGCGGTCAAACCCACTGCGGATAATGTCGTGGGTTTCTTCGGTGGTGCGGGTCACGTAACAGCAGATCTGCTCCGGATGTTCGTCACGGCTGCCAATAAACGACATCACGGGTGTCGGATCGTCTCCCCACTGCTGCTGCATCGCGGAGAAATCCACGGTGCGGGCATCAATGCGCGGCGGTGTTCCGGTTTTCAGGCGGCCAACGTTGAACGGTAGCTCCCGCAGGCGTTTGGCCAGGGCATTGGCCGGCGCATCACCGGCGCGACCACCGGCGTGATTCTGCATACCGATGTGGATAACGCCACCGAGGAAGGTACCGGTGGTCAGGACCACGGTTTTGGCGTTGAAGCGGATGCCGGTCTGGGTCACCACGCCCACCACCTGGTCCTTTTCCACAATCAGGTCATCGGCCGCCTGCTGGAACAGGGTCAGATTGGGCTGGTTTTCCAGCATATGGCGAATGGCGGCTTTGTACAGAATCCGGTCCGCCTGAGCACGGGTGGCACGCACCGCCGGGCCCTTACGGCTGTTCAGGACCCGGAACTGGATGCCTGCCTGATCGGTGGCCCGGGCCATGGCGCCGCCCAGGGCATCGATTTCCTTCACCAGATGGCTCTTGCCAATGCCACCGATGGCCGGGTTACAGGACATCTGCCCCAGAGTCTCAATGTTGTGGGTCAGCAGCAGGGTTTGCGAACCCATGCGCGCAGCCGCCAGGGCGGCTTCAGTACCGGCATGGCCACCACCAATGACAATGACATCGAAACGGGTCGGAAACTCCACACTACACCTCGGAAATCGGGGAAAAAAACAGGGCGGCGAGTATAACGCCTCGCCCGGGAAATTGCAGTCGGAATGTGCAAATTTTAACCAGCAACGAGGTGAATAAAAACCCTGTCGGCTGGCCTTGGCCGAATATCAGTGCGACGCGGCTCTCTGACAGGGTTCGTACAGGATAAGGAAATTCCGAAAGTTTCAGGATTTCATAGCCTTGTCATACATTGTTCAAAAAAGTTTTCAAAAAGTTATCCACACAATTGATGCCTTCACTTACAGCCAAAAACGTCGTTAACTATTTGTTAAATATAAATTTAATTAAATTACTCTGGCATTATTCGCAAATTATCCCAGTAATTATCCACAGCGTTTTTACCGAATGCCTATATACGGTGCAAAAAACCGGTACCCCTGAACGCAAGTGCACCAACAAAGGGCCAGTTTCCACGCAGGCTCGCCAGCGCGGTCGCTTGGCCCCGGTGTCAGGCGCCCAACCAGAGGTTTTGGCACAGAACTCGCTTGAGCCTGGAATGCAGTTTCTCAACCACGGCCAGGAAGGCTCGAACAGGCAGTACAAGGGTTCCTGACCATGAAGCGCGTTCTCAGACTTGCCGAGCACCGGCACCGCCCCTCTGGCAAAACCGCCAGCTTTATCGAACATCACGATTTCCGGTCGGTCTATCAACCCATTCTCAGCCCCACCCATCAGAAGATGGTCGGCTACGAGGCACTGGTTCGGGTTCGCCGTGGTAATCAGCCAGTGGCGCCGCCTTCGCTTTTCGAGCAGGCCAGCATTCAGGGCGTCACCTCGGAACTGGACCGGCACCTGCTGAACCTGCATCTGGAGAATTTCACCCAGGCCAACCTACCTATCTGGCTGTTTATCAATATCAACCCGGACACTCTGTTCCACCATAACGACTATCTGTCTGTACTGGCTGACCATTGCCATCAACTGGGTGTGCATCCGGAGAAAATCGTTCTGGAACTGGTGGAAACCGCCTCCCGGGACAGCGCCACGCTGCTGGAGTTCGTCCAGGAAGCCAAGGCCCGGGGATTCCAGATCGCCATCGACGACTTTGGCATGGGTGATTCCAATTTTGAGCGCCTGTGGCGCATCAACCCGCTGATCGTGAAGATTGACCGGTCTCTGTTGATGAACGCCCAGGATCACAACCGCGCGCGATTACTGTTGAACAGCCTGGTCCGGATGATTCGCGAGAGTGGCAGCTTGGTGCTGATTGAAGGCATCGAGAACAATGCCCAGGCCCACATTGCGCTGGCCACCGAAGCGGATCTGCTGCAGGGCTTTTTGTTTGCCCGACCAGGGCAAGGGTCCGAAGAACTGACACAGACCGCCGAAACCGCGTTGCGACAGGTCATGTCGGAATCCGAACGCTGGTGCCAGAACGATTTCAGGACCCGCGAGACCTATCTCAAGCTGCTGAGATTCGAAATCATGGATGCCTGCCATGCCCTGGCCCGGGGCGAGGAATTTGACCGGGTCTGCCGGCCTCTGCTGCAAATGGAGGGCGTACGGCGATGCTTCCTGCTCGATCAAAAAGGGGTTCAGCAAGGTAGTCTGGCCCAATCCGGGGCTTCCCGGAATGCCGCATTCAACCCGCTGTATCAGTCCGCTGGCGCCTGCTGGAGCCATCGGGAGTATTTCCGCAGCGCCCTGGAGCGACCGCAACACATCAGCTGCAGTCGTCCCTACGTCGCCCTCCCGGACGCCCGACGAACCGTCACCCTGTCCACCGGCACCTCACTGGCCCAGGGCCACCGGATCTTCTGCGTGGATATCCATCCGGATGAGGTCCTGGACGGTCAGGTTCTGTTCCCGGACACCCTTTGATACCGGGATTTCACCCGGTCGGGTTCAGAAATCGTCCGCCTTGCGCTGTGGCACCGCCGCCGAACTGCTACCGCCGGATGGGCCCGCTGCCAGGCGTTCCAGCTCCTGCTCCACCGCGTTCGAGGATTTCGCAAAGCGGGCCAGAAGGTTGTACAACACCGGGATAATGAACAGAGTCAGGGTGGTGGCGAAAATCAGGCCACCCAGGATCACCATGCCGATGGCCGCCCGGCTCTCGGCCCCGGCACCAGTGGCAATCACCAGCGGAACCGCCCCGAACACCGTAGATATGGTGGTCATCAGTACCGGACGGAAGCGCAGGCTGGCGCCTTCCAGAATGGCTTCTTTCACCTCGTAGCCCTTGTCCCGAAGCTGGTTGGCAAATTCCACGATCAAAATGCCGTTCTTGGCCATCAGTCCCAGCAGCATAATGATGCCAATCTGGCTGTAGATGTTCAGACTGATGCCCGACCAGGCCAGCGCGATCAGCGCACCGGTCACCGCCAGCGGCACCGACAGCATGATAATCAGCGGGTGGATCCAGCTCTCGAACTGGGCCGCTAGCACCAGGAACACGATAATAAACGCCAGCCCGAAGGTCAGGTAGATGGCCGCCGAGGAATCCTGGAATTCCTGGGACAGGCCCTTGTAACTGAGCCGGGCCTCCGGAGGCAGGTTATCCACAGCCAGGTTATTCAGGTAGGTCAGCGCTGAACCCAGGTCATAGCCCTCGGCCAGGGACGCACTCACCACCACCGCCGGCAGCCGGTCAATCCGGCGCAAATCCGGATTGGCCCCGATCTCTTCCACAGATACCAGAGCTTTGAGTGGAATCAGTTCCCCACCTGCCCGAGGCCGCAGGAAGATCTGCTCCATATCACCGGGCGTGGCCCGGTCGGCATCGTCCGCCTGGATAATGACGTCGTATTCCCGGCCCCGATCCAGATAAGTGGTTACCTGCCGGGAAGCCAGCATGGTCTGCAGGGTGAGGCCTACGTCTTCGATGGTGATATCCAGATCCGCTGCCCGGTCGCGGTCAATGTTGACCTTCAGTTCCGGCCGGGTCAGCTCAAAATCGGTGTCGACATTCAGCAGATTCGGGTTTTCCTTTGCCCGTTCAACGATCTCCTCACTCCAGGCCTGCACCGACTCGTAGTCGGGGCCGGCAATGACAAACTCCACTGGCTGATTGAAGCCGCGCTGGCCAAGCCCCGGCGGGTTAATGACACTGATCCGCACCCCGGAAATGTCAGACAGCTTGTCGCGGATCTCGGTGGTGACCTGCTGCTGCTTGATCTCCCGCTGTTCCCACGGCACCAACCCCATGATCATGAAGGCATTGTCTTCTTCATCCCGGAATCCGACGATGGACAGAAAACGCTCGGCGATACCGTCATCCAGGTAGGGCAACAGTCGCTCTTCGGCCTGTTTGACAAAGTGATCGGTAAATTCGACGGTTGAGCCCCGGGGCGCGCTGACGGGCATGATGATTACGCCGCGGTCTTCGGTCGGGGCCAGTTCCTGGGGCAAACGGGGAAAAATCACCACCGCCACGATCAGCCCGACAATACCAAGCCCGAGCAACAGCCCCGGTTGGTTCAGGGAGAAGCGAAGCATTCTCTGATAGCCATTCGTCAGGCCATTCAGGATGCGTTCACTGAAGGCCCAGAGCCGATGCCCCTCGGCACTTTCGGGACTGTGCCGGAGCCACTTGGAACAGAGCATCGGCGCCAGGGTCAGAGCAACCAGGCTGGAGACCACCACGGCAGCCGCGAGAGTGAAGCCGAATTCCGCAAACAACCGGCCCACGTTGCCGCCCATGAACGAGATGGGCACAAACACCGCCACCAGTGTCAGCGTGGTGGCGATCACCGCGAAAGCCACCTGCTTGGCGCCCCGGTAGGCCGCCAGCAACGGTGGTTCGCCTTCATCAATGCGACGCTGGATGTTCTCCAGCATGACAATGGCATCGTCCACCACCAGGCCGATGGCCAGAATGATGGCCAGCAGGGTCAGCACGTTGATGGAAAAGCCCAGGAAACCCAGGCCGATAAACGCACCGATCACCGCCACCGGAATGGTGACCGCCGGAATCAGGGTTGCGCGCCAGGAGCGCAGGAACAGGAAAATAACCAGTATCACCAGCGATACCGCAATCGCCAGCGTGGTCAGAACCTCTTTGATCGAAGCCCGGATAAACACCGATTCGTCATAGCTCTCGGCAATACGCACTTCCGGCGGCAAGGTCTCGCGAATCTTCACCAGCTCCGCCTTCACCGCATCCGACACCGCTACCGTGTTGGCCTTGGACTGGCGGATTACTCCCATCCCGATAGCGGTTTCGCCATTGGCCCGCAAACGACCAACATCCGATTCCACCCCGACCTGAACATTGGCAACCTCGCCCAGGCGCAACAGGTCGTTGCCATCCCGGCGGATCACCAGATTGCGGAAATCTTCCACATTTGACAACCGCCCTTCCGCGCGCACGGTAAAGTTGCGGGTGGAGGAGTCCACTGAACCGGCCGGTAACTCCACGTTGTTCTGCCGCAGTGCCTGCTCCACCTCGGCAACGGTTATGTTGCGGGCCGCCAGACGGGTGCGGTCGAGCCAGACCCGGATGGCGTAACGGCGTTCACCGCCAATCCGGACATCGGCAACACCGTCCAGAACCGATAACCGGTCTGCCAGAACCCGATCGGCAAAGTCACTGAGTTCGGCACTGTCCCAGACGTCACTGATCAGAGTTATCCACATCATTGGCCGGGCATCGGAATCGGCTTTTTGAACCACCGGGGGATCGGCCTCATCCGGCAACTGGTTCAGAACCCTGGACACCGCATCGCGTACGTCGTTGGCGGCAATGTCGACATCCCGGGAGGTATCAAATTCTATTGAGGTTCGGGATTCACCCTGTTCGGTTGAGGATTCGATGGAGCGAATGCCTTCAATGCCACTGATGGCCCCTTCAATCACCTGGGTAATCTGGGTGTCGACCACTTCCGCCGCAGCGCCGGTGTAATCGGTGGACACCGAAACCACCGGCGGATCAATATCCGGATACTCCCGAACCGGCAAGCCCAGCAAGGCGGCCACGCCGAATACGACAATCAGCAGGCTCAGAACGGTGGCAAACACCGGGCGTTTGATGGAGACATCGGACAGCACCATGGATCAGGACTCCACGGTCCGGGCAAACCGGTTTTCCGGAATCGCCTGGTCGTTACTCTGTACTTCAATGCGGTCGCCGGTACTCAGGCGATCCTGCCCGGTTACTACCACGGCATCGTCCAGGGTCAGGCCAGAGGTAATTTCCACCAGACCGGGCATGCGCGAACCGGTCGCCACCGATACCCGGCGTGCCACGCCGTCTTCGGCAACAAACACATACTTGTCGTCGCCACGAATCATCACTGCCTGCTCCGGAATCACCAGCCCTTCCCGTTCCTGCAGGGTCAGTGACGCCGACATGAACTGGCCCGGCCGCAGACGACCGTCCGGATTATCGATAATGGCTCGCACCGACAGGGTTCGGCTCAATTCGCTGATGCGGGTGGCGAGTTCCACCAGCTCTCCCCGGAAGACCTCGTCTGGGAATGCCGGCGAGGAGGCAATCACCGATTGGCCTACCCGAACCTGGCCGACAAAACGTTCCGGAACCGCAAAACCCATTTCCATTCGATCGGTGGTGTCCAGCGTGGTAATGGTGGTGCCCGCTTGCAGATATGCCCCCACGCTGATGTCGCTCAGGCCCACCACACCGGAGAACGGCGCTTCAATGCGATGGTTTTCCAGCCGCACCCGGGCAGCCTGTCGCTGGGCTTCAGCCACACTCACGGCGGTGACCAGTTCATCCACCTGGGACTGGGACACGCTATTGTTGGAGCGCAAACGCTGGGCCCGCTCCAGTTGCCGCCTGGCATCGGCCAGCTGGGCTTCAATCACCTGGAGATCGGCACGGGCCTGACGATCGTCGAGACGTAACAGGACATCGCCCTGAGATACTTTCTGTCCGGGTTCGAGGTTGATCTGCACCACCCGACCGGTGACTTCGGTGGTCAGTTCCACGGCATTCAGTGCCTTGAGGTTGGCCACCGAACGAATCTCATCCCTGACCTGCTGCAATCTGGGCGCCACTGCACTGACTTTGCTGGCCCTCGGCTCCTCACCGGCCTGTTCTGTGGACGAGGAATCCATCGCCAAAAAGAACACCGCACTTCCGGCACCCGCTGCAACCAGTACCACCGCAATCAGCCATTGCTTCCACATGGGTATCGCAAACCTTTCCGAGTTCAGTTCTGCGGGACAGCCCCGCTTTCATGTTTCTGAATCACCAACACCACTTCACCCACATCGACACCCCACTTGCTCATGGTGGTCTGGTTGATCAGGGTGTCGGGAGTAACCAGGTACATCCAGTCGTCCATCCGGACATCGATCGTGCCATCGCCGTATGCCACCCGCAGGACATAATTCATGTGTATGGCGTTGCCCTGCCAGCGCATGGTGCCGGCTTCCACCACGTCGCCGGCGCTGGCGTGATAGCTGCCGTTGTCCGGTGTCAGCGTCCAGATCCGGGTCTGGACCTCGCCGTCGTTGAAACGGAACACCTCATCCAGCGTACCGACACCGTTTTCATCCCAACTGGCCACAATGTCTGCGTCGAAGGTACGGATAACCTGGCCGGCGTAGTCCTTGACCACCCCCCGGGCCGAAAGTTCGCCCCGGAAAAACTCCGAGGGCACCAGCTCCGGTGCCTGGCCCTGATAATCCTCCAGATTCGGCCCGGCACACCCTGCCAGCATCAGGGTCATTAACAGTATAAGACCACCGCTTCGAAGACCATGGAAAAGACCGGGGAAAGGCTGCGTTTGCATGACTTTTACACTCCTTGGCGACTACCGGATAGCAACAGAACGTTTACAGCATTACGGACCCATGGCCGTGCCCGATCAGTCCCCGGGCCCAACCGTCATTTCAGCCAATTGTCCATTCTGACATCAGCACCAGCGCTTTCCGTCAATGGCAGCCCGCCGGGAATACCGTACAACTGCACACACAGTGGCCTTTCTGGCCCAACCAATTCCGGATGATCAATGCATGTGAGGACTGGCTATGCCTGTGTATAAAGCGCCCCTGAGGGACATGAAATTCCTGCTCAATGACGTATTCGATTACCCGCGGCACTACCAGACACTGGCCTCCGGTGAGAACGCCACGCCCGACATTGTCGACGCCATTCTGAGCGAATGCGGCCGTTTCTGCGAAGAGGTGCTGAGCCCGCTGTATCAGTCCGGCGACGAAGAAGGGTGCCACCTGGAAAACGGTGAAGTGATCACCCCCAAGGGCTATAAAGAAGCCTACGAGCAATATGTGATGGGCGGCTGGCAGGGCCTGTCGGCACCGGAGGAATTCGGGGGCCAGGGCCTGCCAGCCTCCATGGGCCTGCTGAAGCAGGAAATGATGGGCACCGCCAAC
>ENA-ORCV01001153-ORCV01001153.1-marine-metagenome-genome-assembly--contig:-NODE-1153-length-10178-cov-2.601921_pt1 | contig 10178 bp, 10 predicted proteins | sample MGYA00237779_ERZ508509 | MGnify/ENA primary metagenome ERZ508509 (study PRJEB26180, sample SAMN06268772) | marine metagenome | isolation source: Bioluminescent Bay, La Paraguera, Puerto Rico | place... | reverse complement strand
GCGGCGGGCGATATCCGCGTCGATCACGCCTCGATCCTGGGCTCCATCGGGGTGATCTCGGCGGGGTTCGGGGCGGATGTGTTCCTGCGTCGGCAGGGGCTGGAGCGGCGCGTCTATACCGCGGGCAAGTCCAAGAGCACGCTCGACCCGTTCCTGCCGGAGAAGCCCGAGGACGTGGCGCGGCTCAAGACCGTGCTCGACGATATTCACACCGCCTTCATCACCCATGTGAAGGACCGCCGCGGCGACCGGCCCGCCGACGAGCCGGCTCTCTTTTCGGGAGAGTTCTGGCTGGGCGGAAAGGCGATCTCGCTCGGCCTCGCCGACGGGTTCGGCCATATCGTGCCCCGCATGAAAGAGGTCTACGGCGACAAGGTGAAACTGGTGCGCTACGGGCGCAAGCGGGGGCTGCTGTCGCGCTTTGGCGCGCAGATGGCGGGCGACGCGGTCGCGGCCATCGAAGAGCGGGCGCAGTATGCCCGTTTCGGGCTGTGACATGATCGTCAAGATCGTCGTCCTCTTCCTTGTCGCGATGGGCGTGCTGGCGATGTTCGGCAAGCTGCGCTTTCCGGGGCAGAAGCGGCTGCAGGCCGCGAAATGCCGCAGATGCGGGCGCTACCGGATCGGCAAGGGCCCGTGCAATTGTGAAAAGGGACCGCGCGCATGATGCCGTGGATCATGGTCGGTCTCGGGCTCGTCATCCTGCTGCTGGCGGGCGATGCGCTGGTCAAGGGCGCGGTCAACCTCGCGCTGCGCATCGGCATCCCCGCCCTGATCGTCAGCCTGACGGTGGTGGCCTTCGGCACCTCGGCCCCGGAACTGCTGATCTCGGTCAACGCGGCGCTCGCCGACAAGCCGGGCCTCGCCCTCGGCAACGTGGTGGGCTCCAACACCGCCAACGTGCTTCTGGTGCTGGGCGTGCCCGCGCTGATCGCGGTGATGCATACCGGTGCCTGCGACTGCAAGCGTGCCTATTTCCAGATGCTGGCGGCCACCGTACTGTTCATCGCGCTGGCGTTCCGCGGCGTGTTCGACTGGATCGCGGGGCTGGTCCTGCTGGCCGCGCTGGCGCTGATGCTGGCCGACGCGTTCCGCCACGCGGTCGCGCACCGGCGCGAGGCCGCCGCTGCGGCGATGCTCGCGGAGGACGAGGAAGAGGTCGAGGGCGCGGACCCGAACATGCCGTGGTGGCAGATCATCACCTTTCTCGTGCTGGGCCTCGTGGGTCTGCCGCTGGGGGCCGATATCCTGGTGGACAACGCCTCGATTCTCGCCATGCGCTATGGCGTGAGCGAGGCGGCGATCGGGCTCACGCTGGTGGCGCTCGGCACCTCGCTGCCGGAACTGGCCACCCCCGTGATGGCCGCGATCCGCCGTCAGGCGGACGTGGCGCTCGGCAACGTGATCGGCTCCAACATGTTCAACCTGCTCGCGATCATCGGCATCACCGCGCTGATCAGCCCGGTGCCGGTCAATGCCGAGTTCCTGGAATTCGACCTGTGGGTGATGCTGGCGGCGTCGCTGCTGCTCATCCCCTTCGTGCTGCTGTGCCGCGATATCGGGCGGCTCTGGGGGATCGCATTGACCGCCGCGTATCTGGGCTATGTCACGCTCGTACTCGTATGAACGGAGACGCGGCATGACACGGGCACTGGTGACGGGAGCGGGCAAGCGGCTGGGCCGGGCGATGGCGCTGGAACTGGCGCGGCAGGGGCATGACGTGGCGGTGCATTATGCCACCTCTCAGGCCGACGCCGAAGAGGTCGCGGGCGAAATCCGCAGCCTCGGTCGCAACGCCGTCACGCTGCGCGCCGACCTGCTGGACGAGGGCGAGGTGACACCGCTGGTGGGCCGCGCGGCCGAGGCGCTGGGCGGGCCTGTCCTGACGCTGGTCAACAACGCCTCGATCTTCGAATACGACACGCTTGCCAGCGCGACCCGCGACAGCTGGGACCGGCATGTCGAGAGCAACCTGCGCGCTCCCTTCGTGCTGATGCAGGAAATGGCCCGCGCGGGGCCCGACGCCGAGACGGACGAGAACGGCGAGCCGCGCGCGCGCGGTCTCGTCGTCAACATGATCGACCAGCGGGTGCGCAAGCTCACGCCCGAGTTCATGACCTACACCATCGCCAAGATGGGGCTGTGGGCACTGACGCAGACCGGGGCGCAGGCGCTCGCGCCGCGCATCCGCGTCAACGCCATCGGCCCCGGCCCGACGATGCAGGGCCACCGCCAGAGCGCCGATCATTTCGCCCGCCAGCGCGCGGCCACCGTCATGGGCCGTGGCGCGGGCCCCGAGGATATCACCGCGGCCCTCGCTTATCTGCTGCACGCGCCCGGCGTGACGGGGCAACTCATCTGCGTGGATGGCGGCCAGCATCTTGGCTGGCGCACGCCGGATGTGCTCGGCCCCGAGTGAAAACATGACCCGGCAGCATGAGTTTTGCACCGGTCATGGTTCCGTTACGCAAGCGTTACAGAAAGCCCAATGTTTTCAATTATCTGCCCCTGCGGCATAAAATTATCTTTCGATATCAATCGCTTGCATAATTGCCTAAAAACAAGGCAATTCAACGAACCCATCCGGATCAAAGGGATTTTTCCGGCCGACCGAATTTTGTCTCCAGAGATATCCACAGGAATCGTGGACAGCTTCCCCCTTGCCCCGCGCCGGGGAACGTTGCAGGCAAGGGTGGGAATCATATCCGCGCGCCGATGACCGACACCGAAGAGACACCGCCCCCCACCGGCCCCGACGTGATCCGGGGCTACCTGCGCACGCTCGACGCCTCGCCGGGCGTCTATCGCATGCTCGATGCGCAGTCGCGCGTGCTCTATGTCGGCAAGGCGCGCAACCTGCGGGCGCGGGTGTCGAACTATGCGCGGCCCACCGGGCACACCGCGCGCATCGCGCGGATGATCCGCGAGACCGCGTCGATGATGTTTCTCACGACGGCGACCGAGACCGAGGCGCTGCTGCTGGAACAGAACCTCATCAAGCAGCTCAAGCCGCGCTACAACGTGCTGTTGCGCGACGACAAGAGCTTTCCCAACATCCTCGTCACCGCGCACGACTATCCGATGATCCGCAAGCATCGCGGCGCCAAGCGCGACAAGGGAAGCTATTACGGCCCCTTCGCCAGCGCCGGCGCGGTCAACCGCACGCTGGCGCAGTTGCAGCGCGTCTTTCAGCTGCGCAACTGCACCGACACCATGTTCGAAAGCCGCACGCGCCCCTGCCTGCAATACCAGATCAAGCGATGCACCGCGCCCTGCGTGGGCAAGATATCGAAGGCCGAGTATGCGGTGCAGGTGCGCGACGCCGAACGCTATCTCTCGGGCCGCTCCACCGAGATTCAGGAGAAGCTCGCGGCGCAGATGGCCGAGGCATCGGAGGCGATGGAATACGAACGCGCCGCCGCGCTGCGCGACCGGGGCCGCGCGATCCTGGTGGGCACCTCGTCCTTCGGCAAGGGCAGCGTCCAGACCATCATCCGCCTGCCCAACGGCGGCGAGCTGACGCTGACCTGGGCGCACATGATCGCGCCGGCGGGCTTCAACCTGCAGGGACACGGCGTGATCCCGGCGATCTGCACCTCGGCCGGCGACAAGCCGCTGGAGGGCATGATGCGGGCGGTCCGGATGCACGATGCGGCCTCGAACGCGCTGTTCGGCGAGATTCTCGCCTCGCGCCAGGCGGTTCGGACGGACCCCGAGAAGGCCCGGTCCGTCTGCCCGCCGTCGAGCAAGGAACGCGCGGAGGATATCGAGATCGCGCGCTATATCCTTGAAAACAAATCGCTTTATACGCGGGCGCTGAGCGACGGCGGCCCGGCGATCGCGGAGCGCGACTAAAAGGACACGAAACCGCGGAAATCTGGCGTCCTGCGGCGTCCGGATGCACGCAAAACTTGACAGTTCCCGCGGAAAACGTCAGTTTCCCGCAAATTTCAGATCCGGCAGACGTGGAGTAGGTCGATGGCGAAGGCAAATACGGTTGTGGTGAAGCTGCTGAGCACCGCCGACACCGGTTATTTTTACGTGGCGAAGAAGAATCCCCGGACCCAGACCGAAAAGCTGGAATTCCGGAAGTACGATCCCATTGCGCGCAAGCATGTGACGTTCAAGGAAGCCAAGATCAAATAGGGCTGCATCGCAGCCCTGACGAAAGACGCCGCCCGTTCGGGCGGCGTTTTTGTTTTAAAGGCGGTTGAGACGGAAATCGCTCAGGCGCGCAGGGCCTGCTGGACCGGGTCGCCATTGTCGTCGGACGGACGGATGTCCGCCGATTCGACGCGGTTGCGTCCGCCGTTCTTGGCCGCGTAGAGGGCCTGGTCGGCGCGTTCGAGAAGCTCCACCAGCTTGACGTCGCCGGCGGTGCCGGTCGCAACACCGATGCTGATCGTGGCGGACAGCGTGTCGCCCTCCTCCGAGATCACGAAGGGCTCCTTCTCGACCATCGTACGCAGCCGTTCGGCCGCGACGAACGCGACGCGGCTGTCGACGTTGGGCATCAGGACCACGAACTCCTCGCCGCCGAGGCGGATCGCCGTGTCGAAGCCCCGGATGCCGCCCATGACGCGCTTCGCGAGCCCGCGGAGCACCTGGTCGCCGGCGGCATGGCCGTAATCGTCGTTGACCTTCTTGAAGTGGTCGACGTCGATGATCAGGATCGTGATCGGCTTGTTCGAGCCACCGAGGTCGCGGCCGAGCTCTTCGAAATGGGTTTCCAGATAGCGGCGGTTGTACAGCCCGGTCAGGCTGTCGGTGACCGCGGCCGTCAGGCTGTTCTCGTACTGGCGCCGCAGGTTGTCCTCGACCTGCTTGCGGCGGATCTGGGTCCGCGCGCGCGCCGTCAGCTCGTCCTTGTTGACGGGCCGCACGAGGTAATCGTTGACGCCGAGGTCCAGCGCCTTGGCGAGGCGCTCGGAATCGCCGTCGTCCAGCATGATCAGGATCGGGCCGTGACGCGTCGCCTCGTTCGAGCGGAGCTGCGAGCAGAAGCGCAGCACGTCCTCGCCGGCGACGCGGTCGTCGGCCAGGATGAGGTGGAACTCGCCGCTCATCGCCTTTTCCGTCGCCTCGTCGGTCGAGGTGCAGTGCGTGATGGAATAGCCTTCCTCGCTCAGCGTCTCGTGGATGCGCTGCGACGGGCCGTAATCGTCGGCCAGCAGCATCACCTGGACCAGCGACGGATCGCTGTCGATCGCACCCGCCTGGTCGGCGAGGCCGAACTGGGTAAAGGTGGATTCGCGCGCGCGCCATTCGTCCATCGCCCGCTTCAGACGCACGAGCGAGCGGATGCGCGCGAACAGCGCAAGATCGTTGACGGGCTTGGTCAGAAAATCGTCGGCGCCGGCCTCCAGGCCGCGGACGCGGTCGGATACCTCGCTCAGCGCCGTCACCATGACGACGGGGATATGCGCGGTGACCGGATCTTCCTTGATGCGGCGGCAGACCTCGAAACCGTCCATGCCGGGCATCATCACGTCGAGCAGAACGATGTCGGGCATCGATTCCGCGACGATCTGCAGCGCGGTTGCACCGTCGTTGGCGGTCAGCACCTCGTAATATTCTACGAGAAGCTTCGCCTCCAGCAGCCGGACGTTGGCCGCGATGTCATCAACGACGAGTACGCGCGCAGACATGGACCTTCCTACCTACCCCAGGACCTTCTGAATGGTGTCCAGAAAGCTGTTCACCGAAATGGGCTTCGCGATATAGGCCTCGCAGCCGCCGCTGCGGATCTTTTCCTCGTCGCCCTTCATCGCAAAAGCCGTCACCGCGATCACGGGGATCGACTTCAGATCGTCGTCCGCCTTGATCCACTTGGTGACCTCCAGCCCCGAAACCTCGGGAAGCTGGATATCCATCAGGATCAGATCCGGCCGGTGCTCACGCGCCAGTTCCAGCGCTTCGCGGCCGTCCTTCGTCTGCAGCGTCGTGTATCCGTGCACTTCGAGAAGGTCGTGGAAGAGCTTCATATTGAGCTCGTTGTCCTCGACGATCAGAATCTTTTTCGCTGTCATCTCAACCCCTGAAAACGGCACCGCCACGGTCCGCATTTCTGCGGCGCCGGTGACACCAGAAACCCGTATTCGCCTCTAACAATCAAGGCCCTTCTCAACCTAATTGCCCGCAGCCCAGCCTGCCGGCCCCAGTGAATTTCCCGGATCATCGCCATTATTCGTTAACATTTGGTAATCTTTCCCGGAAAGAGTGCGGTGTCAAAGTCTTATCGGGTTAAATCCTTGATATTGATACATTCTCATACCGTATTAATCGCGGAGTCATGGGGCCTGCGTGCGTATCGGCATTGACCTGGGCGGTACAAAGACCGAGGCGATCGCGCTCGACGCCGCCGGAACGGCGATTTTCCGGGAACGCCGGCCCACTCCGGCGGGCGATTACGACGCGACTCTCGCCACGGTCCGCGACCTCGTCGCCGAAGCCGAACGCGCGGGCGCCGGCGGCGCAACCGTCGGGATCGGCATTCCGGGCTCGCTCTCGCCCGAAACCGGCCTCGTCCGCAACGCGAATTCGACATGGCTGATCGGCCGTCCGCTCGACCGGGACCTCGAAGCCTGTCTCGACCGCCCGGTGCGCATGGCGAACGATGCCGACTGCTTCGCCCTGTCGGAGGCCACGGACGGCGCCGGCGCGGGGCACGGCACCGTGTTCGGGGTCATCCTGGGGACCGGCGTCGGGGGCGGAATCGTTGTGAACGGCCGCCTTCTGTCGGGCCCCAACGCCATCGCCGGCGAATGGGGGCACAATCCCCTGCCCTGGCCGGAGGCCGGCGAACGGCCCGGCCCGCCATGCTATTGCGGCCAGACGGGATGCATCGAGACCTTCCTGTCGGGGCCGGGCCTCGCCGCCGACCATCGCCGACATACCGGCGCCGCGAACGATCCCGCCGCGATCGCCGCCGCCGCGGCGGCCGGCGACAGGGACGCGGACGCCTCGCTCGGGCGCTACGCCGGGCGGCTCGCCCGGGCCCTCGCGGCGGTGATCAACGTGCTGGATCCGGATGCGATCGTCCTGGGCGGCGGCATGGGCAATATCCAACGGCTCTACGGCGACCTCCCGCCCCTGCTGGCGCGCCACGTGTTCTCCGACAGCGTGCGGACCCGGATCGTCCCGCCGGTCCATGGCGATTCGAGCGGCGTCCGCGGCGCGGCCTGGCTGTGGCCGGAGGACGGGGACTAGTCGCAGGACGGGACTGGCTCGACCTTCAGATTCTTCAGATCGGCCTGGACCCGGAAATCGCCGAAATCGAGGACGAGCCCGTCGGCCACCCCGTTGCCGTAGATCCGCATGCCGATCTCCGATTTGGGCTCCGAAGCCTGCGTCGCCTCGAAGAAGGCGAGCTGCACCTTCCACGACGGAAGGCGGGCGAGCGCCGGAAAGGCAGCATCCGGGCGCTGCGCGCCGGGCTGTTTCGGCCCCAGCACGGCGTTGACCAGGACGGCGCCCTCGAACGAGAACCCGTCGAACAGGCGCGCCGCCAGGATCGGCGTCCCGCGCTCCGCCGCATCCAGCACGGCCTGCGTGTGGCGCATGGGGAAAATCGCCTCGGGGGGCAGCGGGATCACGCGGGGCTCCGGCGCGGCGAAAACCGCCTCGTTGCGCGCGCCCAGGGTCGCATGCCCCTCGAGCCGCTCCGTCTCCTGCCCGTTCAGGAGGGTACGGGTATGGAAGTTGTAGCGCGCACCGTCGCGCGCTTCCCAGGTGGTGGATTCGGCGGTCAGCGTCACGTTCTGGCCGCCCGAATAGGACGCCCGGAAGACGGACTTGTGGGTCATGGTCCAGCCGCTGCAATCGGCCTCCCACCGCACCGCCATGTCGCCGGTAACCCCCTCGACGCCGCTGCCGCTGCGGGCCGACAAAAGCCGCATCGCGTAGTGCGCCATGTGCGGCACGGCGGCGGCGGCCGCGGCGGTTGCCGGGGCGGACAGGACGGCGACGGCCGCCAGCACCGGCCCCGCCATGCGCAGGGCGCGGAATTCCGGAAACAATTGCCGGGCAAAAAGTGCCGGGCGGCAGAAAACGGACGTTCGGGCGACTCTTAACACTCTGAAATAATATCCTTTTTGTATGGCACGGGCATTGCATACTACCTGCGGGGGACCTTGTGTGAGTTGAATATGGTGTAGGGATGATGCTTATGGAACAGGTTTCGACCGCGTTTGCCGGAGAAGAACCGGAGCTGGAGAATATGATCGGCCTGATCGCCGGTCGTCTTCTGCGCCATATCCCCGCCCAGGCCGGTTCGGACATGCGCCGCGAGGCCCTGCTGGAACGCGCGCTGATGTACGCGGCGCAGGCGGAACAGCAGATCGCGTCCCAGAACGAACGCATCGAGTATCTCGAAAGCCTGTCCTTCACGGACGAGCTGACCGGGCTGTTCAACCGGCGCGGCTTCACCGAGCAGCTCAAGCGCACCCTCGCCGCCGCCCGGCGGCACGGCCATCACGGCGTCCTGATCTATTGCGATCTCGACAACTTCAAGCATTTCAACGACACGTACGGCCACTGCATCGGCGACGCGATCCTGCGCCATGTCGCGGAGATCGCAATCGCCAACGTCCGCGAGACCGACGTGGTCGCCCGGCTCGGCGGCGACGAATTCGCCATCCTGCTGCCGGAAACCAAGTGGGAAGACGGCGCGCGGCGCGCGCGGACCATCCAGCACGCCATCGAGAGCACTCCCTGTGCGCACGACGGCGACGACCTGTGCGTGAAGGCGAGCCTCGGGCTCGAGCCCTATGGCCCGGACGACAAGCACGACGAGCTCGTCCGCCGCGCCGACATGGCGATGTATTACGTCAAGCGCCGGAAAAAGGGCCCGCTGGGCCGCGAAGCCGCGGAATAAAAGGCTTTTCTAAGCGGTACCGGCCCGCTCCCCCTCCCGGCCACCCACAGGATACTGGCGATGGGTGGCCGGGAGGGGGAGCGGGCCGGTGCGATCTCGCGTTAGCGGATAACCCTTAGTCCTTCTTCGCCGGCGGCAGCGCGAGGCGCAGCGACAGTTCCTTCAGCCGGTCGTCCGTGACCGTCGCAGGCGCGTTCATCATCAGGTCCTGCGCCTGCTGGTTCATCGGGAACAGGATGACCTCGCGGATGTTCGGCTCGTTGGCCAGCAGCATCAGGATGCGGTCGATGCCCGGGGCGGAGCCGCCATGCGGCGGCGCGCCGAACTTCAGCGCGTTCAGCATGCCGGCGAACCGCGTCTCGACCTCTTCCTTGCCGTAGCCCGCGATCTCGAACGCCTTGTACATGATCTCCGGACGGTGGTTCCGGATGGCGCCGCTCGACAGCTCCACGCCGTTGCAGACGATGTCGTACTGGTAGGCGAGGATATCCAGCGGATCCTGCGTCTCCAGCGCCTCCAGGCCGCCCTGCGGCATCGAGAACGGGTTGTGGCTGAACTCGATCTTGCCGGTGTTCTCGTCGAGCTCGTACATCGGGTAGTCGACGATCCAGCAGAAATCGAACCGGTTCTCGTCGATCAGCTCCAACTGCTCGCCGACGCGGGTGCGCGCGCGCCCGGCGAACGCGGCCATGTCCTTCGGCACGCCGCCGACGAAGAACACGGCGTCGCCGTCCTTCAGGCCCAGCTTGTCGCGGAGCGCCAGCGTGCGTTCCTCGCCGATATTGTTCGCGATGGGCCCGGCGCCCTCGCCGTCGCGGAAGAAGATGTAACCGAGACCCGGCTGACCCTCGTCCTTCTGCGCCCAGGAATTCATGCGGTCGCAGAACGCGCGCGACCCGCCGCCCGGCGCCGGAATGGCCCAGACCTCGACGTTGTCGTCCTTCTCGATCATGCCCGCGAAGACGCGGAAGCCCGAGCCGCGGAACGTGTCGGTGATGTCGCACATTTCCAGCGGGTTGCGGAGGTCCGGCTTGTCGGAGCCGTACTTGCGCATGGCATCGGCGTAGGTGATGCGCGGGAACGGCGCGGGCGAGACCGCGCGGCCCTCGGCGAACTCCTCGAACACGCCGTACAGCACCGGCTCGATCGCGTCGAACACGTCGTCCTGGGTGACGAACGACATCTCGATATCGAGCTGGTAGAACTCGCCCGGCGACCGGTCGGCGCGCGCGTCCTCGTCGCGGAAGCACGGCGCAATCTGGAAATAACGGTCGAAGCCCGCGACCATGATGAGCTGCTTGAA
>ENA-ORCV01001152-ORCV01001152.1-marine-metagenome-genome-assembly--contig:-NODE-1152-length-10186-cov-4.558018_pt1 | contig 10186 bp, 8 predicted proteins | sample MGYA00237779_ERZ508509 | MGnify/ENA primary metagenome ERZ508509 (study PRJEB26180, sample SAMN06268772) | marine metagenome | isolation source: Bioluminescent Bay, La Paraguera, Puerto Rico | place... | reverse complement strand
CGGCGGGCCTCCGCCGGCCCGCCACTGAACAACGCTGCTACGCAGACTTTTACGCAGACTTGCTTCCACCAAGACACTGCGGGCTATCCGGCGCCTGCCCCTGCCACTCCTCGGCAGTAAACAGATGCAGAGCCAGGGCATGAATCGGCCCGGCCATTTCGTCCGCCAGTGCGGCGTAAACCTTCTGGTGGCGCTGCACCTTGCGTACACCGGCAAAGGCCTCGCTCACCAGTACCACCCGGAAGTGCATCTCCGCCCCTTCCGGCACATTGTGCATATGGCTTTCACAGGCCACTTCCACATGGCTGGGGGCAAAAGCCTCGACAAGTTTCTGCTGGATGGTATCCGCTAGTGACATGGTAATACTCCGTTAACTGACCGCAGCCTCGCGCTTGCGCGCGGCGACAATCGTGTCGTAAGCCACGGTGATGCTTTTCATCTGGTCTTCCGCGTGGCGCATAAACTCTTCCGGCAACCCCTTGGCCGCGATTTTGTCCGGGTGGAACTCACCCGCCTTGCGCCGGTAAGCCAGCTTCAATTCGCGATCGCTCACATCGGGGCTACAGCCCAGCACATCGTAATGGGCCTGCAGGCTGCCTGCGCTGGCGGGCGCCGCACCGCCGCGGGTGAACTCGTTGTACATCGCACTGAAGATGGACTCGTGCAGGCCCAGGGAGGCGGGTATGCGCCGCAGGATCTGTTCTTCCGCCGGGTGCAGCTCACCGTCCGCAAACGCCACCGCAAACAGCAGGCGGTAGACCATTTCCCGCATAGCCTGGTTGCGAATCAGCTGGCGGTACTGCTCGGCGTAGTCATAGATGCTGTAGCTGTCGGTTTTGGCATTCTGGAAGATCTTGATCGCCTGCTCGCGGTCCTCGCCGCTCAGGCGCAAATTGTGCTTGATGAAATCCTCGATCAGCCGGATCTCGGCCTTGGAAACCTGCCCGTCCGCCTTGGCCATTTTCGCCAGCATGGAGAACAGCGCGACGATAAAAACGGTCTGCGCACCGTCGCGATTCAGGGGAATACCGGCCTCGGCCATTCTTTTCAGGCCGGAGCCAAAGGAACTGCCGACCCAGGCCCCCAGCGCCGCGCCGATGGGACCGCCGAACATCATACCGATGCCCGCACCGATACCTGCACCCAACCAGGACATAACTTCTCCTTCCGGCACCTCCGCTGGTGCCCAGTGGTTGATAAACGGCGGCCATCTTACCACGGGGGGCCCGAATAGGCCGCGACAGAGGATGCAGGCTGCGACCAACTGGTCAGAGACTGCGACAGGCGCCCCGCCCACGCCCGGAAACGCAAAACCCCGCCGAAGCGGGGTTTGCAGGGGGCGGTAAACCTGGCTGGCTCAGCCGGTCATGGCACGGACCATGGTGATCATCACACCCGCCGCCACCGCGGAACCGATTACCCCGGCCACGTTCGGGCCCATGGCATGCATCAACAGGAAGTTGTGCGGGTTGGACTCGAGCCCCAGCTTGTTGGACACCCGCGCCGCCATCGGCACCGCGGATACCCCGGCAGAGCCGATCAGCGGATTGATCTTGGTCTTGCTCACGGTGTTCAGCAGCTTCGCCATCAGCACGCCGGCGGCGGTACCGATGGAGAAGGCCACGATACCCAGCGCCAGGATACCCAGGGTTTTCGGGTCCAGAAACTTGTCCGCCGCCAGTTTGGAACCCACGGAAAGGCCCAGGAAGATGGTGGTGATATTGATCAGCGCATTCTGCGCGGTGTCCGACAGGCGATTCACCACCCCGCACTCCCGCATCAGGTTGCCGAAGCAAAACATACCCAGCAGCGGCGCCGCATCCGGCAGGAACAGGGCCACCAGAATCAACAGCACCAGCGGGAACACGATCTTCTCGCGCTTGCTCACATGGCGCAGCTGCACCATCTCGATCTTGCGCTCCTGCTCGGTGGTGAGGGCGCGCATGATCGGCGGCTGGATCAGCGGTACCAGCGCCATATACGAATAGGCCGCCACCGCAATGGCACCCAGCAGATCCGGCGCCAACAGACTGGACACATAGATTGCAGTGGGGCCATCGGCGCCACCGATAATCCCGATGGCCGCGGCATCGGCGATGGAGAAATCCATCAGCCCCGCAGCGGACAGGCCGACGGCACCGAGCACGGTGGCGAAGATACCGAACTGGGCCGCGGCCCCCAGGAACAGCGTGCGCGGGTTGGCGAGCAACGGGCCAAAATCGGTCATTGCGCCGACGCCCATAAAAATCACCAGCGGAGCAACACCGGACGCGATAGCCACGGAGTAGAAGTTGTACAGCATGCCATTGCTGAAGCCCGCATCGTGCGCCACTTGCGCGGCCCGCTCGTAGGCCGCAGCGGGCGCCGATGCCAGCGCCTCTTTCAGGCCCTGCAGGGATTCAAATCCGCCCAAACCCAGAGCCTGCGCTATCTGCGACAAAATGCCGGCATCGCCGGAGTGCATTGCCGCTTCCACCGCCGGCAGCGCGAGGTTGGCCCCGGGAATATTCGCCAGGATACCGCCGAAGCCGATCGGCACCAGCAGCAGCGGTTCGAAGTTTTTGCGGATGGCCAGAAACAGCAGTAGCAACCCGACCAGGATCATCACGAACTGGCCGGAGGACATTTTATAGGCCCCGGAGGAAAGCCATAGATTGGTTAGGTGTTCCACGTCGCCCCCCGCTTATGCGATGGCCAGCAGGGCATCGCCCACCGCCACCGAATCGCCTTCCTTGATGCTCACTTCCGTCACCTGGCCGGCACGCGGCGCGCTGACTGCGGTTTCCATCTTCATGGCTTCGAGGATCACAATATTCTGGCCGGCGGTTACCTGGTCGCCCGGCTTCACCAGCACCTTGAAGATATTGCCGGCCAGGGGCGCCTTGACCGGTTCGCCGGTACCGGCGGCGGGCGCGGCTGCCGGTGCCGCTGCCGTTGCGCTGTCACCTACGGCAACCATGCCGGTGACATCGCCACCGTCGCTGACGGTTACGGTGTAACTTTGACCTTCCACGTTGACGGTATACACACCTTCGCCGTTGTCGTTCTTGACCTCGGCACCTTCGTTGCCCGTGGGCACCGGCTCAAAGGCCGCGGGATTGTCGCGGTTTTTCAGAAACTTGAGACCGATCTGCGGAAACAGCGCGTAAGTCAGAACGTCGTCGATCTGGCGCTCACCCTGTTCCAGCTCGATATCGTCTTGCGTGGCCTTTTCCAGCAGCTCCGCAGAGAGCTTGTCCAGCTCGGGAGACAGCAGGTCCGCCGGACGGCAGGTAACCGGCTCGCCGCCCTCCAGGACTTTTTCCTGCAGCTCTCTGTCCACTTCCGCAGGAGTCGCACCGTATTCGCCTTTCAGTACCGCGGCGGTTTCCTTGGAAATCGACTTGTACCGCTCACCGGTGAGCACGTTCAGCACCGACTGGGTACCGACAATCTGCGAGGTCGGCGTTACCAGCGGCAGGTAGCCCAGATCCTTGCGCACCCGCGGAATTTCTTCCAGTACCTCGTCGAGGCGATCCCCAGCGCCCTGCTCGCGCAGCTGGTTTTCCATATTGGTCAGCATGCCACCCGGCACCTGCGCCACCAGGATGCGGGAATCCACCCCCCTCAAGGAACCTTCGAACTTTGCGTATTTCTTGCGCACTTCGCGGAAGTAAGCCGCGATTTCTTCCAGCAGATGGATGTCCAGGCCAGTATCGCGCTCGGTACCCTCGAGGATCGCCACCACCGCTTCGGTGGGGCTGTGCCCGTACGTCATGGACATGGAGGAAATGGCAGTGTCGATATTGTCGATGCCCGCCTCCACACATTTCAGTGCGGTTGCGGTGGACAGGCCAGTGGTAGCGTGGCACTGCATGTGAATCGGAATATCCACTGCCGCCTTCAGTTTTGTCACCAGCTCAAAGCCTTCGTACGGGCGCAGCAGGCCGGCCATATCCTTGATCGCAATGGAGTCCGCACCCATATCTTCCAGCTGACGCCCCAGGTCCACCCACATATCCATGGTGTGCACCGGGCTCACGGTATAGGAGATGGTGCCCTGGGCGTGTTTGCCCTGTTTTTTCACCGCCGCGAGCGCGGTCTGCAGGTTGCGCATATCGTTCATGGCATCGAACACGCGGAAAACGTCGACACCATTGGTGGCCGCGCGCTCGACAAACTTTTCCACCACGTCATCGGCGTAGTGGCGGTAACCGAGAATATTCTGCCCGCGGAACAGCATCTGCTGCGGGGTATTCGGCATGGCTTTTTTCAGCTCGCGGATCCGCTCCCACGGGTCCTCCCCCAGATAGCGGATGCAGGAATCGAATGTGGCACCGCCCCAGGATTCCAGTGACCAGAAACCGACCTTATCCAACTTCTCCGCAATCGGCAGCATGTCATCCAGCCGCAGGCGGGTAGCGAACAGCGACTGGTGGGCGTCGCGCAGGACTACATCGGTAATCCCCAGTGGCTTTTTAACCTCAGTCATGGGTCGTCTCTCTCGGAAATTATTCTTGGCAATAAGTAAATGGTGAATGCTGGGCGCGAACTTCGGGCGCCCAGTTATCGGCGACTGGTTATCGGCGCCTGTTGCGATGCTGTTTGATCGCCTCTTGGATAATTTTTTTCAGCCGCGCATCGTCAGCTGCGCCGGCCGCGGACTTGGCTACCGGGGCGGGCTCCGGCTCGGGGAAATAGCGGGACATCAGGCGGGACATGATGGTGGTACAGATCACCAACACCAGCAGAAAAGTAAACACGATGCCCATGCCGAATAGCGTGATATCCAGCCCTTGTTGCATGAGTGATTCCTGCACCTTATCCCCCTTGATCGTGGTGAGCTTGTTTTTGGTCCCGCTTTTGCGGGCGTTATTATCGATATAAGAACCTTTAAAAATCAAACACTTATTAGTTACAGAAGCAACCAAGAACCGCGCAAAGACTGGGAATTTCGACCATTTTCGTTACCAATTTCGATAAAATGGGAATTGCCCGCCGGGGCCGCACGGCGCGCGAACAGAAATTCACAGCGGCAGACAAAAACCGTACAATTATCGACCAGAGTTTTACCCGGCCACCAATACCGCAATGAGCAACCCCCTCCAGGAAACAGGCTCCACTACCCACACCGAAGCCCGCACCGAAACCCGCACCAAAGTGCCGAAAATTCATCAGGCCCCCATGGAGGGCGTGATCGACCATCATGTGCGTGCGATTCTGTCCGAGCTCGGCGGTGTCGACGTGTGCGTGACCGAATTCGTCAGGGTGACCCATACCCGCCTGCCGCGCCGGGTGTTCACCCGCCTGTGCCCGGAACTGGCGACCGGCGCCGCCACCGCCAGTGGCACCCCGGTGAAACTGCAATTGCTGGGGGGCAACCCCCAGGCCATGGCCGACAACGCCGTGCGCGCAGTAGCTGCCGGTGCCCGCGCCATCGACCTCAACTTCGGCTGCCCGGCCAAGTCGGTGAACAACAGCGATGGCGGCGCCTGTCTGCTGCAATCCCCCTCCCGGGTCGAGGGCATCATCGCCGCGGTACGCAAAGCGGTACCGGCGCAGATCCCGGTTTCCGCCAAGATCAGGCTGGGATTTGAGGACCGCAGCAGCTACCTCGACAACGCCCGCGCCGCCGAGGCCGGTGGCGCCTCCGAACTCGCGGTACACGCCCGCTCCAAGGTGGATGGCTACCGCCCCCCGGCCTACTGGGAATACATCGGCGAAATCCGCCAGCAGATCCGTATCCCGGTGGTCGCCAATGGCGACCTGTGGACCCTCAGCGACTACCTGCGCTGCCGCGAAGTAACCGGCTGCGACGCCTTCATGTTCGGCCGCAGCTTGCTCGCAAGGCCCGACATTGGCCTGCAGATCCGCGCCCATTGCGAGAATCGTCCCTACACACCGATGTCCTGGCAGGAAGTCGCTGGACTGCTGTACCGCTACTACCGCACCACCCAGACGATCTACCCGGCGAAGTATCTCGGCAACCGCATCAAGCAGTGGCTGGCCTACCTCAAACTCAGCTACCCAGAAGCCACCATTTTCTTCGACGAGATCAAGCGCCACCGGGAACCGGAACTGCTGGAGCGCGCCTTTGCCCGCCAGCTGGCGTCGGGCACCGCGGATATCGAGGCTGCCTAGCCCTCACCTATACTGAGTCAACTCCCACTCAGGAACCCGAACCGCCGCCGCCATGCCCGTGCACAACAGCGAAATCGCCGACAAGTTCGACCGACTCGCCGACCTGCTGGAAATCGAGGGCGCCAATCCGTTTCGCGTGCGCGCCTACCGCAATACGGCCCGTACCGTGCGCGGTTATCCCCGCAGCATGTCCGATCTGCTGGATGACGGCGAAGACCTGACCGAGCTGCCGGATATCGGCGACGATCTGGCGGAAAAAATCCGGGCGCTGGTGCGTAGTGGCAAACTGCCGCTACTGCAGGAAGTGGAAGAACGCATACCGCCCGCGCTCAGTGAGCTGATGAAAATCGAAGGCCTCGGGCCCAAGCGCGTGCGCACCCTCTACAACGAGCTCAATATAAAAACCCTCGACGATCTCAAGGAAGCTGCCGCAAGCGGCAGGATCCACGATGTGTCCGGCTTTGGCGACAAGAGCGAGGAGAAGATCAAACAGCGGGTGGAAAAATTTTCCGGAGAAAAGCCCCGCACCCTGCTGGTCGACGCAGAAGAAATTGCCAGGTCGCTGCTGGACTATCTGAAAAAGGCCGAGGGCATCAAGGACGTCATGGTTGCCGGCAGTTTTCGCCGGCGCAAAGAAACCGTGGGCGACCTCGACATCCTGATCACCGCCAGCAAAAGCGCCCCGATCATGGATCACTTCACCGACTACGACGATGTGGAAGAAGTGCTCTCGAAGGGCAAGACCCGCTCCACCGTGTATCTCCGCTGCGGCATGCAGGTGGATCTCCGCGTGGTACCCCAGGTCGGTTTCGGCGCGGCGCAGCACTACTTTACCGGCTCCAGGGCACACAATATTGCGGTGCGCAAAATGGGGGTCAGGCAAGGCTACAAGATCAACGAGTACGGAGTATTCAAGGGCGACGAGCGCATTGCCGGCAAGACCGAAAAATCCGTGTATGAAAGTGTCGGATTACCCTTCATACCGCCAGAGCTGCGGGAAAACCGCGGGGAACTGGAGGCGGCCAGGGATGGAAGCCTGCCCAAACTGATTACCCTGAAAGATATCCGCGGCAACCTGCACGCCCACACCACGGCCAGTGACGGTCACAGCACACTGAAAGATATGGCCCACGCCGCGAAAGAACTGGGCTATGAATACCTCGCCATAACCGAACACTCGAAGAGCCTCGCCATTGCCAGTGGCCTGGACACAAAGGAACTGCTCGCGCACCTGGACAGAATCGACCAGCTGAATGCGCAACTGGATGGCCTGGTACTGCTGAAATCCAGTGAGGTGGATATCTTGGAGGACGGCACCCTGGATTATCCCGATGAAGTACTGAAGCAACTGGACTTCACCGTGTGCGCGATACACCAGAAGTTCGACCTGCCGCGCAAGAAACAGACCGAGCGGATATTGCGCGCGATGGACAATCCCTACTTCCATATTCTGGCCCACCCCAGCGGGCGCCTGATCAACGAACGGGATCCCTATGAAACGGATCTGGAGAAAATTCTCGAAGCGGCCAAAGACAGGAATTGTTTTGTCGAACTGAATGCACAGCCAAAACGCCTGGACCTGACCGATGAGGGCTGCAAAATGGCCCGGGAAATGGGGGTAAAGGTATCCATCGCCACCGACGCCCACAGTGCCGCCGGCCTCGCAAACATGCGGTTTGGTGTCGACCAGGCACGCCGTGGCTGGCTGGAGAAAAAGGACGTGATCAACTGCCTGCCGCTGAAAAAGCTGTTACAGCTGTTCGCGCGCTAACGGCGCCCGCGCAATCATTTATCCAGCTGGAAGACCTGCCGGATTTCCTCCGCGTCCAGTGTTTCCCGTTCCAGTAACGCCGTTGCCAGCGCATCCAGCTTGTCGCGATGGGCCTCCAGCAGCTGGTAAACTTCCTGCTCTATGCCGCGCACCAGGTCCACGACCTCCTCGTCGATTATCTCCGCGGTATGTTCGCTGAAGTCCTTTTGCTGCGCCATTTCCCGGCCCAGGAAAATATGCTCCTCGCCGCGCCGGAACGCCACCGGACCGAGCTTTTCACTCATGCCCCAGTGGGTCACCATATGCTGGGCCAGGCGCGTTGCCTGCTTTAAATCCTCTTCCGCCCCCGTGCTCACCTCGTTGAAAACCACCTGTTCCGACACCCGTCCGCCGAGCATCACGCCAATGCGGTCGCGCAGGTAACTGGCGCGCATGCTGTGATGCTCCTCCTCGGGAATCTGTTCCGTTGCGCCCAGGCTGTGCCCGCGGGGGATAATAGTGGCCTTGTCCAGGGGATCGGCATTAGGCAGCAGGCTGGCGGCCAGCGCGTGCCCCGCCTCGTGGTAGGCAATAAGCTTCTTGTCCTCGTCACCGATCACCATTTCCCGCTCACTGCCCAGTACCACCTTGTCTCGCGCCTGCAGCATGCAGAACATGTCCACCGCCGACTTGTCTTCGCGTCCCGCCAGCAACGCAGCCTCGTTGATCAGGTTCTCCAGATCTGCGCCGGAAAACCCCACCGTCAGCGCCGCCAGCCGCTCAAAGTCCACATCATCGTCCAGCGGCACCTCGCGGGAATGGATCCGCAGAATCGCCATGCGAGCATTCTTGTCTGGCAGGTCCAGGGTAATCTTGCGGTCAAAGCGGCCCGGGCGCAGCAGTGCCGCATCGAGCACGTCCGGGCGGTTGGTGGCCGCCAGCACCACCACCGTCTCGTGCGGGTCGAAGCCATCCATCTCGCCGAGAATCTGGTTCAGCGTCTGTTCCCGCTCGTCGTGGCCGCCGCCCAGACCGGTACCGCGGGCCCGCCCCACGGAGTCGATCTCGTCGATAAAGATGATAGACGGCGCCTCCTTCTTGGCGCTGGCGAACATATCCCGCACCCGCGAGGCGCCGACACCGACGAACATTTCGATGAATTCCGAGCCACTGATACTGAAGAACGGCACGTCGCTTTCCCCGGCCACGGCCTTCGCCAGCAGGGTTTTGCCGGTGCCCGGCGGCCCCATCAGCAGGATGCCCTTGGGGATCTTGGCGCCGAGCTTGCGGTAGTGCTCGGGGTTCCGCAGATAATCGGCGATTTCCTGCAGGTCCCGCTTGGCATTGGCCAGCCCCGCCACGTCGTCAAAGGTGACATTGGACTCGCCCCGCTCAAACCGCTTGGCCCGCGACTGGCCAAAGCCGAATGCCCCGCCACCGCCAATGCCTCCCATTCGCTCCTGCATGCGGCGCCCCAGCCACAGAAACAGGCCAATAATCAGAATCCACGGCAACAGGCTGAGCAGGACAAGCGACCAGGGGTTCGTCTCCGAGGGCTCGGCGCGAATCTGGACCTGGTGCTGCTCCAGCAGAGGCATCAATTCCGGGTCGTCCACCGGCGGCAGCACGGTGATGAAGTGCGTGGTGCGGGATTCTCCGGACGGGATCTGGGTCTCCTGCGCGCCCTCATAGGTACCCAGGATCCTGTCGCCCTGGATGGTCACACTGACCACGAGATCGTTGCTGACCTTTTGCTTGAACTCGCTGTAGGAAAGTGACTCACGCTGCCCGCCCGTCTGCGTGTTGGACCAGAACTGCAGGAACAGCAACGCAAACACGAGCCACATAAGGTATTGCACCCAGAACCGGGAAGACTGGGGCGGCCGTGGCGGCTCCGGCTCACTGCCCGGGGAGGGATGATCGCTCTGGTCATTGGCCATAGACGGCTCGCGACGCGTTGGGTGGAATCTTGCGGAAGTAGATAGAGCGGAACACGGGATCTCAGGATCCGTCACGGAATCAGCGCAACCTATCAGGCAACAGTATAGACAGCCGCACCCCCGGCCTGGCGCCGTGCCGCACAGACAGGCTGGAACCTCCCGCAGCGCCCCATCCGGCACTGATCCGCAAATCGTAGCCACCCTTGAAAAAGTACTTGCAAAGCGCCGCCCGCCACGGCAGAATGCGCGCCCTATCGAGCTGAACCGGCAGCAAACGGAAGCTGGGAATGTTCGGTAACTTGCGGATTTTTAAAGAGTTTTTGCAAGAAGCCTTTAAAAAAACAGTTGACGAAGCCAAGGCGAGTCACTATAGTTC
>ENA-ORCV01001151-ORCV01001151.1-marine-metagenome-genome-assembly--contig:-NODE-1151-length-10194-cov-2.809430_pt1 | contig 10194 bp, 8 predicted proteins | sample MGYA00237779_ERZ508509 | MGnify/ENA primary metagenome ERZ508509 (study PRJEB26180, sample SAMN06268772) | marine metagenome | isolation source: Bioluminescent Bay, La Paraguera, Puerto Rico | place... | reverse complement strand
AGGGGCGCACGATACCGCGAGCGGCGTTACCAATGTGCGCAATACGGACAGCCCCTTCTGGATCGGTAATTTGCGCAACAGCGAGTTCCGTTGCCTGGTGCCCGCTACCAGCTTCATGGAATGGGGCAGCGGCATCGACGTGGAAGGGCGGCGCATGCAGCATCGCTTCGCCTGTGCGGACCAGAAACTCTTCGCCTTTGCCGGCGTGTGGAAGGACAGTGAAGTTCCGACATTCGCCCTGCTCACCTGCCCCGCCAATTCCGCTCTGCGCGCCATCGGGCGTGACACCATGCCGGTGATTCTTCCCGCTGACATGGCCGCGAAAGACTGTTGGCTGCATGCCGGATGGGACAGGGCAAAAGCCTTGCTGAAGGCCTACCCAGCGCAACTCATGCATGAGTCTGTCGCGGCTACCTGAACCTCACCCTCCACGCGATGCGAGAATGATGCTATGGAGCGCGCGAGGGGCACAAAAGGAGGATCGAGGATGAGATTGCATATTTCTGCCCTGGTAGCCGGAACCGCCGCCATAACCATTCCGCTTGCCGCTGCAGCCCATCATGGCTGGGGCTGGACGCAGACAGAAGAAAGTCGCCTTGCGGGCACGATCGAGAATATCACCTTCACCAATCCGCATATGCATCTGCAGTTGCGTGATGCGGATGGCGAGTTGTGGGAGGTTGACCTTTCACCACCCATCGTAGCTAGCCGATCCGGCTTTGGGCCAGACCATGCTTCGGCGGGCGATGACGCGGTTATTACCGGCCATCGCGCGCGCGACATGGACTTGTTGGGCTTCAAGGGTGAGACCATCACAGTTCGCGGACGGACATTCGATGTCTACCCGCAACGAGAGAAGTCCCTCACCCCCGGCTGATCACGCAGCAGCTTCGTCCTTCGCGTCCCCTGCAAGCAGGGCAAGGGCGAGGAGGAATGTCGCCACCGTGCCCGCTGCCCCGGCGATGAAGACCGCTGCCATGCCCATGGCCATCGCCCAGAGGTTGAGCGCTAGGCCCGCGACGCCAGCCAACGCGGCGAGCAGGCCAAGCCAGCGCCACAGGCCAGCGCGCCCGCGCCACAGATCGACACCCAGCACCAGCGCAGCAATGCCCAGTGCTGCCTTGGCGGCGAAATAGAGGAAGAAGGAAAATCCGAGCACGGCAAAGAAGGCCGGTTCCGGTGCTCCTTCACCGCCATAACCAAGCTGGTAGAACATGGTCAGCCCCATACCCGTCTGGAACAGGTTGAAGGTGCCGCCTGCCACGAGGCAGCCACCAACAATTGCATCGCGCGAAAAAAGGGCGAAGCCAAGCACGGCTACGACAAGAGCCAGCACGGCCTCTGTCCGCCATATGGGATAGGCGATGTGCGACTGCCCGCCTGCCTCGAGCACAAGATAGGCGATCTGTGTGATGACGGTCACAAGCAGTGCTATCGCGACGATCTGCGCCGCTTTTCGGCTGTCGATGTGCATTTCCATTCCCCCTTTTCCGACAAGCGAGTGATTTGCACTCTTTCCGTTCGCCGACTTGCACCGGTTACATCTTCGCTTGTTCAGCCATTGCCATGGCATGCCGTAACGTTATGAAGGTTGCAATCGTAACCGGAAAATCGAGGTCAATTTCCTCTCATGATGACAATTCGTTCTGTCTTGCTCGCCGCAGCTGTTCTCGCCCCTGCCGCCGTTTTGGCACGCCCAATGACGCCCGAAGATGTAGCGCGCATGGCCTATACGGGCACCATCGCCGTATCTGCCGATGGCAGCCAGATCGCCTATACCAGCTTCTCCCGCCCCGATATTACGCAGGGAGAGGAAAATGGCGGCGGTTCGCAGCGCCTGTATCTGGCCGATGCGCCGATGCAGGCACGAGCCTACCTGCCCGATGACGTAAGCGTGTCGGGCATCGCCTTCTCGCCCGACGGCAGCATGATCACCTATCTTTGGGCCGATGAGGGCGAAAAGCGCGCCGTCTGGGGTGTACCCGTGGGCGGCGGTGCGCCGGTCAAACTGGCTGCAGTGAACGACGCCAATGTCAGCGCCTATGCAGTCGCCCCCGATGGCCTCAGCGTGGTGTTGCTGGCAGGGCCCGCACCTGACAAGGATCGCAAGCGCGAGGCCGATCTCGGTTTCGATGCCGAGGTCTATGAGGAAGAGCAGCGTTTCAACCGTGTCTTTGTGGCAGCACTGGCGAGTGGTGAGGTGGATAAGGATCCGCGCGAACTGGAGATGCCCGGCCATGTCGACGAGATCGATCTGGCGCCCGACGGCAGCTTCCTTGTCGTCACCGCCAGCCCAACCACGCTGGTCGATGACAGCCTGATTTCGCGCAAGCCCTATATCATCGACCTCGCAAGCGGAGAGACGCGCGTCGTCGATACGCCCGGAAAGATCGGCGATATCGAGATTTCGCCCGACGGCACGCAGCTTTCGATGATGGCAGGCGTCGACATGAACGACCCGGCCGAAACCACGCTGCATCTCGTCGATGTGGCGACGACGTCCTATATTGCGCTCAATGGTGGGGCCGCCGAAGCGGCTACGGATGCAGAATGGATGGCCGACGGAAGGCTCGCCGTGCTGGTCGATGTCGGCGCGCAAAGCCTGCTGCGCTTCTATGCACCCGATGGCAAGAAACTGCGCGATGTCGATTCCAGGGGGCTGATCCTCACCAGCATCGAACAGGGCGGCAATCGCCTTGCAGTGGAAGCCAATTCACCCGAACACCCCAACGAATTGTTCCTTTTCGATGGCACGGGTTTCACTCGCTGGACCGATCATAATCCCTGGCTGGCCGAAGTTGATCTGGGCGTGCAGCGCACGATTGCCTATACAGCGCGCGACGGGCAGGAGATCGAGGGCATATTGATCGAGCCGGTGGACGGTATTCCCTTCGAGCGCGCACCGACGATCTTCTATGTTCATGGCGGACCGGAAAGTCACGAGTCTAATGGCTGGACAACATATTACTCGATGCCCGGGCAGGTCGCAGCGGGTCGTGGCTATGCCGTCTTCATGCCCAATTATCGCGGCTCCACCGGCTATGGCGTCGATTTCGCCAAGCAGCACCAGGGCAATTACACCGATCCCGAATTCGTCGACCTCGTCGATGCCAAATATGCGCTGGCGGAAATGGGCATTACCGACCCCGACCGTGTGGGCGTAACCGGTGGTTCGTATGGCGGATATGCCACAGCCTGGAGCTCCACCTACTATTCGGATGAGTTTGCCGCCGGTGTGATGTTCGTCGGTATTTCCAACCAGATTTCCAAAATGGGCACGGGCGATATTCCTTGGGAAATGTACAATGTGCATGCCCGCGCCTGGCCGTGGGACGATTGGCAGCACGCGCTGGAAGTCAGCCCGATCTACTATGCCGACCGCGCCGATACGCCCCTGTTGATCATGCATGGCGATCAGGATACGCGCGTTTCACCAACCCAGAGCGTGGAGCTTTACCGACACATCAAGATCCGCCGCCCGGACACGCCCCTACGGCTGGTCTTCTATCCCGGCGAAGGCCACGGCAACGGCCAGGCCGCCGCGCGCTATGACTACAATTTGCGCATGATGGAATGGTTCGACACCTATCTGATGACGGGCAATCGCGATGCCCCCATTCCCGGCCCGCGTCCGGACCTTGGCCTGGATGATGAGGAAGACGGCGAGGAGTAGGTCGGTAGTGCGGCGGGCCTTTTCTCAGCCCGCTGCCTGCCATGCCGCCACAGCCTCTATCGGATAAAGCAGCATCAGCACGTTGAGCGTGAGGTTGTCGCGGATCACCGCCAGCGCGAGCAGTTCCAGAAACAGCCCCAGCGCGATGCTGGCCCAAGCCGGAAGGCGCAGGGCCAGCAGAAATCCCAAGGTCATCCAGCCAATATCGGCAGCAGAATTGACGATGGAATCGCCGCTATAACCCCAACTGATCGTCACCTCGCGATAGCGATTGATGATCATGGGCGTGTTCTCGGCCACTTCCCAGGCGGATTCCACGAAGACCGCGATCGGCAGCGCCCAAGGTGAGGGCGCGCCGCCGAACAGCTTCCATTTGCGCCACAGCAACCAGGCAACGCCTGCCATTATCAGCCCGTGGGTGAAATGGCTGGGCGCGTACCAATCGCTGATGTGCTGCGAGTTCTCCGAAGATTCGACCACGCCATGCCACAACTTGATCGTGCCGCATTCGCAGATTGGCGGGCGGTCCATGGCGAAAAGAATGGCAATCGCCGCCAGAAATACCACGCCGGATGCAGCCCACGCGCCGCGATGTGGCCAAAGTGCCTTGCCTTCCTTCATGCGTAACCCCCGTCCTTGCAGTTCATGTCATAACGGCAAACCGCAAAGCGCAAACATCAATTTGCAATCCCTGCACGACCTTTTGGCCATGATTGCGCAAGTCGCCCAATAGTCTAAGTCCTGTCTGCATGAATGGACGCACTTGCGATCTGGCCATTGTCGGCGGCGGGCTGTCGGGCAGTCTTGCCGCGCTGGCGCTGGCCCGCAAGCGACCCGATGTTTCCGTTCGTCTCATCGACGCTGGCGAAGCGATCGGCGGCAACCATCGCTGGAGCTGGTTCGGTAGCGACATTTCGCCCGAGGGAGCGGAACTGCTCAGCCCGATCCGCCAGAATGTCTGGGAAAGCGGCAACGACGTTGCCTTCCCCGAGCACCGCAGGACATTATCGACGCCCTATCTCTCCATGTCCTCGCCCGATCTCGACACGGCGTTGAGACGCAGCCTGCCCGACGACGCGCTCGTCCTGCGTCGCCGTGCCACCGCGCTGGATGCGAATGGCGTCACGCTGGAAGACGGCACACGCATCAACGCCCGCGCAGTAGTGGATGCCCGCGGCTTTGCACCCACCCAGCATCTGCAGGGTGGATGGCAGGTCTTTATGGGCCGCCATATCCGGCTCGCTGGCCCGCATGGGCTGGAGCGACCCACCATCATGGATGCGCGTGTTGAACAGCTTGGCGGATACCGTTTCGTCTACGTCCTGCCGCTGAGCGCCTATGAGCTGTTTGTCGAGGACACCTATTACCAGGACACGCCAACACTCGACTGTTCGGCGCTCTCCTCCCGGATTGATGCTTATGCCAGCGAGCATGGCTGGGATGGCGAGATCATAGGCTTCGAGACGGGTGTGCTCCCGGTGATCACCAGTGGCAATTTTGAGCGTTACCAGGCGCTGAACCGCTCACATGGCGTTGCCCGGATTGGCGCAGGCGCCGGCTTCACCCATCCGCTCACCAGCTACACTATGCCCTTTGCCGTGCAATGCGCGCTAGCCATTGCCGCAGATGCCGACCTTCCGGGTGACCAGCTCGCGGCCAAGATGGAGGCCCGCGCGCGCAGCCACTGGGACGCAATGGGCTTCTACCGCCTGCTCGGCTCCATGCTGTTCGGCGCGGCACCGCCGGAGCAGCGGGTCCGGGTCTTCCAGCGCTTCTACCGCATGCCAGAAGACCTGATTGAGCGCTTCTACGCCGGACAATCGACCATGGCGGACAAGACGCGCCTGTTGATCGGACGCCCCCCGGTGCCTATTTTCGGCGCTCTGCATGCACTTGCCAGCAAGCGCCCATCATTGATCCATACAGACGAAAGCAAGATCGCATGACATCGCCCGAAGGCCGTTCTGCTTGTGTTATTGGCGCGGGTTTCGGCGGGTTGGCGCTCGCCATTCGCCTGCAAAGCGCAGGTGTCGCTACAACCGTTGTGGAGGGCCGCGACAAGCCGGGCGGTCGCGCCTATTTCTGGCAGAAGGAGGGCTTCACTTTCGATGCCGGGCCAACGGTCGTGACTGATCCGGCGTGCCTCAAGGAATTGTGGGAGCTCACCGGCCATGACATGGCCGACGACGTGGAACTCCTGCCGGTCATGCCCTTTTACCGGCTCAACTGGCCCGACGGGACCAATTTCGATTACTCGAATGACGAGGCGCAACTGCGCAAGGAAATCGGCAAGCTCGATCCCGCCGATGTGCAGGGCTACGAAGCCTTCCTGCACTACGCTGCCGGGGTTTATGAGGAAGGCTACGTGAAGCTGGGCACCGTGCCCTTCCTCAACTTCCGCTCCATGATCAAAGCCGCGCCCGCACTGATGAAGCACCAGGCCTGGCGCAGCGTCTACTCGATGGTCAGCAAGTTCATCCGCAACGAGAAACTGCGCGAAGCGTTGAGCTTCCACACGCTGCTGGTGGGCGGAAATCCGATGAAGACCAGTTCAATCTACGCGCTGATCCACAAGCTGGAAAAGGATGGCGGCGTGTGGTGGACACGCGGCGGCACGAACAGGCTGATTGCAGGCATGGTGCGCCATTTCGAGCGGCTGGGCGGCACGATCAGGCTGGGCGATTCGGTTATCAAAGTGGAGACGGAGGGCAAACGCGCCACCGCGGTGCGCACGCAATCGGGTTGGGCCAAGTGCTTCGATGCCGTCGCCAGTAATGCCGATATCATGCACTCCTATCGCGACCTGCTGGGCGACAGTTATCGCGGCAAGAAATACGCAAAGTCGCTTGCCCGCAAAAGCTTCTCGCCCAGCCTCTTTGTCGTCCACTTCGGTATCGAGGGGACATGGCCGGGCATCCCCCACCACATGATATTGTTCGGCCCGCGCTACAAAGGCTTGCTCGACGACATCTATGATCGCGGCGTGCTGCCGGAGGATTTCTCGATCTACCTCCACCACCCCACGGTCACCGATCCGGCCATGGCCCCCAAGGGCAAGAGCACCTTCTACGCGCTGGTGCCGGTGGCCCATCTGGGCAAGCTCTCGGTCGACTGGAGCGTGGTCGGCCCGCAACTGGAAAAGCGCATCTTGGACGAGGTCGGCCGCCGCCTGATCCCCGATATCCATGACCGGATCGTGACCAGCTTCCACTATACGCCCAAGGATTTCTCCCATGATCTGAACGCGCACCTGGGCAGCGCCTTCAGCCTCGAACCGGTGCTCACACAAAGCGCCTGGTTCCGCGGCCATAATCGCGACGATGTGATCGACAATTTCTACCTCGTGGGCGCGGGCACCCACCCCGGCGCCGGCATTCCCGGCGTTGTCGGCAGCGCCAAGGCCACGGCAGGGCTGATGATCGGGGATTTGGCCAGATGATCCTCCCCGGAACGGGGAGGGGGACCGGACGCAGTCCGGTGGAGGGGTATGCCCCATGATCACTGGGCCTCGCGAGACGATCAAGCGAGCGCGCAAACTGCGCAGCGAAATGTCGCTACCCGAAGTCCTCCTTTGGCAAGAACTTCGCAAACGCCCCGCAAAGCAGAAGTTTCGCCGTCAGCACGCGGCGGGCCCTTACGTTCTCGACTTCTTTTGTGCCGCAGCACGATTGGCGATTGAAGTTGACGGCCGTGCACATGATGGCGCAGTCGCAGCACGACGCGACAGGGTCAGGTCACACTACCTGCGAACTCAGGGGATCGCGACCGTCCGTGTTCCGGCAAAGGCTGTTCTTGATGATCCGGCGGCAGCTGCTACGCGCCTGGTAGAAATCATTGAGGAACGCATGGCCGCACTCGCTGAAACAAGGGAAGCGCCCCTCCACCATCCTGCGGATGGTCCCCCTCCCCGTTTCGGGGAGGATCTATGACCGCCACCTTCACCCGTCTCGCTGTCTATTGCGGCTCCGCTACGCCTGCCGATCCGCGCTATGTCGAGCTGGCGAGCGAGGTAGGCGACACGCTCGCACGCAAGGGGATCGGCGTGGTCTATGGCGGCGGCAAGGTGGGCTTGATGGGCGCAGTGGCCGATGCCGCGCTGGCTGCGGGCGGCGAAGTGATCGGCGTGATCCCCAAAGCGCTGGAGAGCCATGAGCTGGCGCATCGCGGATGCAGCGAGCTGCATGTGGTGGAGACTATGCATGAGCGCAAACAGGCCTTCACTGACCTCTCCGATGGTTTCGTGACCCTGCCGGGCGGAGTGGGCACGATGGACGAGTTGTGGGAGGCCGTCAGCTGGGCGCAGCTCGGCTATCACTCCAGCCCGGTGGGCCTGCTCAACGCCTTCGGCTTCTATGACGAACTGCTCGCCTTCAACCACAAGATGGCGGCAGAAGGTTTCGTGCGCGAGCCGCATCGCGGCATTATCATCGATGCCACCAGCATCGGGGAATTGCTCGACAAGATGGCCAACGCAGCCCCGATCAAGACCGTCCTGCAAATCCGCAGCGAGGATTTGTGACGGCGCGCGCAGACCTCGTCCGGCAGGCACAGGAATCGATCCGGCAGGGGTCGAAGAGCTTTGCCGCCGCTTCCATGCTGTTCGATCGCACCACCCGGGAGCGTGCGCACCTGCTCTATGCCTGGTGTCGCCGCTGCGACGATCTGGCCGACGGGCAGGATCATGGTGGCGAAATGCAGGGCGAAGGCGAGGATGCCTTGGCCCGGGTCAAGGACATCCGCACCCGCACCCATCGCGCCTTGGCGGGCGAAGAGGTCGGCGATCCGGCCTTTGACGCATTGGGCATCGTTGCCAACGAATGCGGGCTCACCGTGCAAATGGCCGATGACGTGATCGACGGTTTCGCGCTCGATGCAGCAGGCTGGCGGCCCCGCACAGAAGGCGACCTGATGCGTTATTGCTTCCATGTCGCTGGCGCCGTTGGCGTGATGATGGCGCGTGTGATGGGCGTTGCGGCTGATGACAATGACACGCTGGATCGCGCCTGCGACCTCGGCCTTGCCTTCCAGCTCAACAATATCGCCCGCGATGTGTGGGAGGATGACGCGGCCGGGCGTTGCTACCTTCCGATGGAATGGCTGGTGGAGGCCGATATCCCGCCCGGCCAGCATATGAAGCCGCAATATCGCGCGCAATTGGTTGTGCTGGTGAAGCGGCTGGTCGACCTGGCCCAGCAGCATGAAGCTGCCGCGCGGTTGGGTGCGGCGAAATTGCGCTTCCGCCACCGCTGGGCGGTTCTCTCAGCCGCGCACATTTATGGGGCAATCGGACGCGAAGTGCGCGCGCTGGGCGAACATGCCTGGGACCACCGCGTGCACACTTCCACACCGCAAAAGCTGCAGTTCCTCTGGCAAGGCCTGCGCGATGCCATGCGCGATCCTACGCCCGTAGATGACATGCCGCGCTGGACGCTGCGCGAATTGGAAAAGTTGGCGCGATGAATCCCCCTCCCGCTTGCGGGAGGGGAGACGGCTAGCCGCCCATGAATTCCTTCAGTGCTGCCTGCTCGCCCTCAACCATATGCAGACCGAGTTTGGTGCGGCGCCAGAGCACGTCCTCTGCCGTGACCGCCCATTCCTTTTCGCGCAGGTAATTGACCTCCGCCTCGCTCAAGCCACAGCCGAAATTGCGGCCCAGGTCGAGCCAGCTCTTGGCATCGCCGAGCCAGCAAACGGCATCGAGGCCATAAGCGCGCGCTATACGCAATGCGTCATCCTTGGACAGGAACGGATATTCACCGCGCAGCTCGCCCATCAGCAGGCCCGTAGCATCGCGCGGAAAATCACCGCCGGGCAGAGGTTCCTGGCCCGTCCAGTGATTACGATCGAGTACATCGGGCATGCGCTTGGCGAGTATGTCCACCACCTCCTCGGCAACATGGCGGTAGGAGGTGATCTTGCCGCCATAGATGCCGAGCAGCGGCGCACCCTCATCCGCGTCGCTCATCACCAGCCGGTATCCGCGCGTGGCCGCTTCCGGGCGATCCTTGCCGAAATCGACCAGTGCACGCACGCCGGCATAGGACCAGACAACGTCATCGGGCGTGATATCGTGCTCGAAATAGCGGTTCACCGCATCGCAGAGATAGCGGATCTCGCTCGCATCGGCCTCGACCTTGTCGAGCGAGCCCTCATGGTCGGCATCGGTCGTACCGATCAGCGTGTATTTGTCTTCGTAGGGAATGGCGAAGCAGATGCGTGTGTCGGGCTGCTGCAAGATGTAGGCGAAATCATGGCTGAACATCCTGGGCACCACAATGTGCGACCCGCGCACGCGGCGAATGCCATATTTGGGCGTGGTTCCCGCCAGCTTCGCCAGATCGTCTACTGCCGGCCCTGCCGCATTCACTACGGCGCGGGCGGTAAAGCTCTCCTTGCCCGCCTTGACCTGCCACAGGTCGCTCTTGCGTTTGATTGAAGTGACCTTGCAGCGCGTACGTATTTCGGCGCCGTGGTTCCTGGCATCGACAGCATTGAGCACCACCAGCCGCGCGTCATCAACC
>ENA-ORCV01001148-ORCV01001148.1-marine-metagenome-genome-assembly--contig:-NODE-1148-length-10238-cov-3.504084_pt1 | contig 10238 bp, 6 predicted proteins | sample MGYA00237779_ERZ508509 | MGnify/ENA primary metagenome ERZ508509 (study PRJEB26180, sample SAMN06268772) | marine metagenome | isolation source: Bioluminescent Bay, La Paraguera, Puerto Rico | place... | reverse complement strand
GTTGAACGCGCTCGCCGCGGCCGATCAGCTCATCGTGCCGCTCCAGACGGAGTACTACGCGCTCGAAGGGATCGCCGGGATGATGGACACCGTCGAGCGGGTGCGCGGATCGCTCAACCCCGAGCTCCGCATCCTCGGGATCCTCCTGACGATGGTCGATTCGCGCACGAACCTGTCGCGCCAAGTGGAGGAGAACGTGCGGGCGCACTTCGGACCGCAGGTTTTTCACACCGTGATTCCGCGCAACGTGCGGCTGGCCGAGGCGCCATCGCATGGCGCGCCGATCTTCGACTACGCGATCGAGTCGCAGGGGGCTCTGGCCTACCGAGCGCTCGCCGAGGAGGTGTTGCTGCGTGTCAGCGAAGGCTAGAGGGTTGGGGCGCGGGCTCGATGCACTGCTGCCGAAGTCGTCGGACCGGGTGCCGCAGATGGTCGCGGTCGACCAGCTGACGCCGTCGCCGTACCAGCCCCGAAGTCGGCTGGACGACGCCAAGGTGGCGGAGCTGGCGGCGTCGGTCGCCGAGAAAGGCGTGCTCCAGCCGTTGCTGGTGCGGCCGCGCGAAGGTGGTTTCGAGATCGTGGCGGGCGAGCGTCGCTTCCGGGCCGCGCAGAAGGCGGGCCTTTCGTCCGTGCCTGTGGTGGTCCGGGAGCTGACGGATCAGGAGACCCTCGAGGTCGCCATCGTCGAGAACCTCCAGCGAGAGGATCTGACCGCGCTGGAGGAGGCGCATGCCTACGAACGGCTCATGACGTTCGGGTTGGACCAGGCTGCGGTGGCGCGATCGGTCGGCAAGAGCCGGAGTGCGGTCGCCAACACGCTGCGCTTGCTGCAGCTTCCGCAGGACGCGATGGATGCGCTCGCGGCGGGGGCGATCAGTGCCGGTCATGCCCGGGCGATCCTCGCGCAGCCGGAGCCGGATCGCGCCTGGGCGCTCGAGCAGATCGTCGGCCGCGGGCTCAGCGTCCGCCAGGCGGAAGCGCTCAAGCGGCCGATCGGCGGCACGCGGCGGAATCCGAGCGATGGTCGGTATCGCGGCCTCGAAGAAGACCTTGCACGGCACGCGGGCACGATGGTGCGCGTTCGGGGTGGGAAGAAGGGCCGCATCGAGCTGCACTTCCGGTCGGAAGAGGAACTCGAGCGGCTGCTGGAACTCCTCGGTTACCAGGCCTGAACCGCCGGTTCGACGCGGACCAACACGGTTCGACGTGGCCCGAAGCGGCGTCGCGGACGCTGCGAAGGAGGCGACGTTTCACGTGAAACGCGTGGGGCCAGCGCCCGCCCGAGCGTGCGGGGTGCGTGGGCGCCGGTGGTAGCCTGACGCCATTCCAGGGCGGTGCCGGCACGAACCAGGGTCGACTCCGCCGGGAGCGAGGAGACGCCATGAAGGAACCGATGAGAGTCGCGGTCACGGGTGCGGCAGGGCAGATCGGATACGCGCTGCTGTTCCGCATCGCCTCAGGCCAGATGCTCGGGGCCGACACCCCGGTCAAGCTGAACCTGCTCGAGATCCCGCAGGGGGTGAAGGCAGCCGAGGGCACCGCGATGGAGCTCGACGACTGCGCGTTCCCTCTGCTGGCGGGCATCGACATCTACGACGATGCGACGGCGGCCTTCGACGGCGTCAACGTGGGTCTTCTCGTGGGAGCCCGCCCGCGCGGCCCGGGCATGGAGCGCGGCGACCTGCTCGCGGCCAACGGCGGGATCTTCGGTCCCCAGGGGGCGGCCATCAACGCGGGTGCGGCTGACGACGTGCGCGTCCTCGTGGTGGGCAACCCCGCCAACACCAATGCGCTGATCGCCTCCGCCCACGCGCCGGATGTACCTGCGGATCGCTTCAACGCGATGATGCGTCTGGACCACAACCGCGCCCTCGCGCAGCTCGCGGCGAAGACCGGCACCACCGTCGCGGACGTGAAGAAGGTCGCGATCTGGGGCAACCACTCCGCCAAGCAGTACCCGGATGTGGCGCACGCGACCATCGGTGGCGACGCGGCTCCTCAGGTGATCGGCGATGACGCGTGGGTCACGGACACCTTCATCCCGACGGTCGCGAAGCGCGGCGCCGCGATCATCGAGGCGCGCGGGGCGTCGTCCGCGGCCTCGGCCGCGAACGCCGCGATCGACCATGTCCGCGACTGGGTGCACGGCACCCCGGAGGGCGACTGGACGTCGGTGGCGCTGCCGTCCGACGGCTCGTACGGTGTCGAGGAGGGCCTGATCTCCTCGTTCCCGGCCGTGTCGAAGGGCGGGGCCTGGGAGATCGTCCAGGGTCTAGACATCGCAGCCGATGCGCGGGCAGGCATCGACGTGTCTGTCGCCGAGCTCGCGGAGGAGCGGGACGCGGTGAAGGAGCTGGGGCTCCTCTAGTACGGGGCGCGATTCGCACTGTCGTGCGACGCGAGCCGGTGCGGCGCCTCGGCCCCGAACGGGACTCCCGCGGGGGTGTTCCTCGGATCGCAGGTGTTGCGTCGAGGCAGGTATGATTGCGGCCAATGTCACGATCGCCTTCCCCCTCTCCGTCGACCGGCTCCTGGGGCCGGGACTCCGGCGCACGGCATCCGCAGAGAACTCCGTGTTGGTGGTGTGCCCAGTGAGCCTCAAGCAACGGGTGCCTGCATCCCTGCGCCCGGCTCTCGGCCGGGCGCGCCGCGAGGCCGGGCGAGTGCGCAGAGAAGCGATGCGGCGTTCGCGGCACATCGCCAACAGGCGTCTCATCGGCGCCGACTACGCAGCAGTCCATGATGGGCGTACGCTCAACGTCTTCGTCGGAAGGGCAAGCGCCGAGTCCCTGCTGGCGGTCGTCGACTCGCACGGCCGAGTGGCCGCGGGTGGAGCCCCTGGTAACGAGTGCGGCGACGGCAGATCGTGGACTCTCGACCTTGGCTCGCTGGACGACGGCGAGTATGCGCTTGCGCTCGACCATCCCACGGATCGGCGCATGCGCATCGACATCGCCGAGCCCTCGACCGACGTGTCCGACGATCCGGGAGTCGACGGCCCGGCGACCTTTGGCGCATCCCCATGCGTCGAGCTCAGAACCGGGCGCTCGGGGCTGACGGTCGTCAAGTCCACGCAGCGAGCCCAACCGTACGTGCGGTCCATGCTGCGCCACAACGATGGTCGCCTCGATCTGGTGCTCGAAGGCGTCGAGGATGCTGCTTCCCTCGTCGGCATCGAGCGCGCATCCTCCGACGAGCGAACTCTCGCGGATGTTGCGCGAGCGACAGCGGTCATCGACGTCAACCGCCTCCCTGCACAGGTGGATTCCGAGCAGATCTGGGATGTCTTCGTGGTGGAAGGTGAGGGGCGTCGCCGCCTGCGCATGACGGCCCGAGACCTGAGTCGCCCGGACCGAACGCTCTCGGTTCCCGCGTGGTTCGACGAGCGCGAGGGGCTCTCCGTGAGGTGCAAGGCCTACTGCGCGGTCGACGCGGGGCTCTCGATGAGAGTCACCAACGAGACCCCGGGAGCGTCCTCGTGAAGGTCAGCTATCTCCTCACGACACCTGACTTCGGCGCAGGCACGGAGCGCACCATTCTCACGCAGGCGTCGATCCTGGCGGGGGATCACGACGTCGAGGTGATCGGTGTCTACCGATCAGCCAAGGTGCCGCATCACCGCATCGACTCCCGCGTGAAGGTGCGGTACCTCGTCGATGAGCGGAACGGGCGACCCCAGGGCACCTCGCGGCTCGTCCCGTCGGAGTGGGACAACCAGTTCAGTCCGGTGACGGACGCCGCACTGGAGCGCTGCCTGCGCGGCCTCCGCGCGGACATCATCGTGACCTCCACGCCCGCGCTGGCTGCACTCGCCACGGAGTTCGCGCCGCGCCGGACGGCGGTGATCCATCAGGAGCATCGCCCGCCGATGCACCGCCAGGACGGGTTGGGGCCGCTGGTCTCCCACGGGGCTCGAATCGACCTGCTGACGAACCTGACGCAGCGCTCGCAGGACTGGCTGCTGGAGCGACTCGGAGAGTCCGCTCCGCCGATGGCGGTCGTCGAGAATCCGCACGAGCCCGGATTCGTGCCGCGCACGTCCTTGGCCAACCGCCTCATCGTCGGCGCAGGTCGCTTCACCTTCCAGAAGAGGTTCGTGGACCTCATCCGCGCATTCGAGATCGCGGACCGTGACGTGCACGGGTGGCGGTTGCGCATCTTTGGCGATGGATACGAGTACGACCAGCTCCGCAGCGAGGTGCATCGGCTCGGGCTCCTGGGCAAGGTCGATATCGTCCCACCGACTCGCCGACTTGCAGCGGAGATGTCCAAGGCCTCGATCTACGGTCTGAGTTCCCGGTACGAGGGGCTTCCGATGGTGGGCATCGAGGCGGCGGTGGCCGGAGTCCCGATGGTCGCCTACGACATCGAGACTGGGCCCCGAGAGATCATCTCCAAGGCAGGCGGAGGGGTCTTGGCCCCGAACGACTCGGTCGAGGCGCTGGGGTCGTCGCTGGCGCTCCTCATGGAGGACCCCGCTGAGCTCGCGCGAGCCTCGGAGAGAGCCCTCGAGGGCTCTCGGGCGTTCGCGCCGCACGTGATCCGCAGCCGGTGGCTTGAGATCTTCGAGCAGGTGGCAGGCAAGACTGCGGGAGACGGGTTCGCGGCGACGGTGGTGCCGTCGAGTGTGGAGGCGCCGCCCACGCCGGCGACACTGAGGCTCGCAGCGGAGGCGACCCACGCGCCCGCACGGTCGCTCGGCGCGCAACGCGAGCTCGAACGCGGAGTCCTCACGGTGCTCGACGATCTTGGCGTCGACTATGCGCGGGTGCGCGCGGTGGAGCCCCGAGAGGACATCGTCGTCCTTGAGGCAGACCGCGCGCAGGTGCTCGATGCGCTCGTGGCTCTCGTCCATGAGCGCCAGTGGTCGGCGCAGGCCTACCGTGGCGGCGGAGCACTCGGACTCGCGCCATGGACCAAGCCCGCCGATGCGCCCGCGACGCTTCCGCGTGCGTCGCACGTCGCGATCGACGTGACGTCGGCGGATCCCGAACACCCCGCCGCACGTGTGGCTGTCGAGTTCTGGGCACCAGGTGCCGACGGCACCCACAGGGCTCCGCGACCCAACGCCAATGCGGAGTGGGTCGACGACGCGACGTGGCGCCAGTGGACCGCGCATCAGCGGCCGTCGATATCGGGTCAACCACTATGGAACGTCGCGGACTTCCCGATCGATGTGGTGTTCACCTGGGTCGACGGCGCGGATCCCGCGTGGAGCGCACGGCGCGCTGAGCACCTTGATCGACCCGCAGTTCCCGACGACTCGCCCGCAGACGATGCCAAACGCGATGCGCGTTTCACGAGTCGCGACGAGATCTACTTCGCGGTGGCGGCGGTGCACAAGTATGCGCCGTGGACGCGGACGATCTACATCGTGACCGATGGGCAGACGCCTGCACGGGTCGTGGAGGACTTCCCCGACGTCGTCATCGTCGACCACAGCGAGATCTTCCCCGACCCATCAGTGCTGCCGGTGTTCAACTCTCATGCGATCGAGTCGTGTCTCCACCGCATTCCGGGCCTGTCAGAGCACTTCCTGTACTTCAACGACGACGTGATGCTCACGCGTTCGGCTGTGCCGGAGGACTTCTTCCTCGGCAACGGCGTGGCGAAGTTCTTCGCCTCGAACTTCCAGGTGAACCACGGAGGGCATCGAGAGCTGCCTCACTTGGGCGCGGGAGCGAACAACCGCGCTCTGGTCCTGCGGGACTTCGGTCTCGAACTCACGCAGTCGATGCTCCACACCCCCTACCCGCACGTGAAGAGCGTGGTCGAGGAGATGGAGGAGCGATACTCAGACGAGTTCGACGCCACGCGTGCGCGGCGCTTCCGCTCCGGAGACGACATCTCGGTGATGTCCTCATTTGCGCAGTACTACGGCTACGCGTCGCGCAGATACGTTCCCGGCCAGTTGCGGTACGACTACGTGTCACTTCGAGGGGCGGGTCTGGTGGATCGGATGAAGCGCGCGCTCGAGAACGATGCGCTTCAGGCCATCGCGCTCGGCGAGCCTCGCGATCGAGACTGGCGGCACCCGGATGAGCATGCGCTCGTGGAGGAGTTCCTGACAAGGATCGCCCGTTGAGGGGAGCTCCGCTCGACCGTGAAGTGTCGTGCTCCTCAGGTAGCATTGTCGCGCAGCAGGGCTCCTGCCGCCTTCCCCGGAGCGCGGAGCGAATCGCGGCCCCAGCCTTAGTTCCTGTGACGCCCGCCAGCACGGGCCCTGATGAGTCAGCACCTGTCCACGGCCGCGTGGTCACGGGCCTGGACGAAAGGACTCGAGTTGTCTGAGCCGCAGTTCTCGGTCATCATCCCAGCGTTCAACGTCCAGGGATACCTGAGGCAGGCAGTGATGTCGGTGGCCGGCGCCGACCGGACCGAGGTCATCGTCGTCGATGACTGCTCCACGGACGACACCGCGCGCCTTGCAGACGAGCTAGCCGCGCTGCATTCGTCGGTCCGTGTCGTGCGACCCGAGAGCAACGCGGGGCTCGGTCGCGCGCGCAACCTGGGCATGTCGCACGCAAGCGGCGAGTACATCCTCTTCCTTGACGGGGACGACTACTTCGCACCCGGTGCGCTCGAGGAGATTCGTGACGCGGTGACGGCGCAGTCCCCGGACATCGTTCAGTTCGGCTACGCGCGTCTCTATGCCAATGGCGACGTCCACGAGGGCGTCAAGCGGGAGCCGTTGCAGGCCCCGGGCCCGTTTGTCGCGTCGGAGCGGCTCTCCATCTACTCCGTTCTCAACGTTGCTTGGAACAAGGCCTACCGGCGGAAGTTCCTCGAGCAAGCGGGCCTCGAGTTCCCGGAGGGGTACTACGAGGACATTCCCTGGACCTACCCGCTGCTGGCCCTCGCCGAGTCGATCGTCGGCATCGACCGGCCGCTCTATCTCTACCGCCAACGATCCTCCGGCTCCATCCTGCGCAGCACGGACCGTCGCCACCTGCAGATCCTCGATCAGTTCATGCGCCTCATGGCCGTGCTCGATGAGCGCGCCATCGATGGGCCTGACCGGCGCGCCATCTTCGACAGCGCGTTTCGCAATCTCGCGACCCTGCTGACCGATCAGAGGGGTCGGCTGCCTGCGGGGGAGCGCCGGCAGTTCTATCGCGACGTCCAGCGAGCGCTTCGATCGCACGCCCCGGCGGAGTATGCGCCTCCGACCACGGGTGACAAGGTGAAGGCGATGGCCTGGATCTGGCGGGAGCCGTACCCCGCGTTCGAGAGCCACGTGCTGCTGCGCGATGCGTACCGACAGGGGCGCAGCCGTGGACGGAGCGCCGCCGGGCTGGCCAAGCGCACAGCTCGATGGGCCTATCACCACCCGCGTCTCTACCAGGTGCTCCGGCGCTCTGCCCGTCTGGACCCTGATCTCGTCGTGCTCGAGGCGCTGTGGGGCCGTTCACCGCGTCTCAATTGCCTCGCAGTCGCCAACGAGATCACGGCGAGCCACCCGGAGAAGAAGATCGTGTGGCTCGTGCAGCCGGCCGACGCTTCCCTGGTGCCGGACGGCGTCGACTATGCCGTCCAGGGGTCGCACAAGTACTTCAGGTCCCTGGCCACAGCGACATACCTGTTCGTCGACGCCAACCTGCCCAGTTGGTGGCGCAAGCGGCGCGGACAGGTGCTGACCCAGCTTCATCACGGCACCCCGCTCAAGCTCATGGGGATGGAGGAGCGTGGCAAGGATCGCGAGTGGCGGAACCGTCTGCTCGCTCGATGCTCGCAGTGGGACTACTCAGTAGTGTCGAATTCGTACACCGCGGAGGTCTGGAAGCACAGTTATCCGGTGCGATGCGAGACGCTCGAGGTGGGATATCCGCGCAACGATGCCCTCGTGAGTCCCGACGGCACCGTCGGCGCGCGCGTGCGGGAGCAGCTCGGCATCCCGGCGAAGTCGCGCGTCTTCCTCTATATGCCGACGTTCCGCGACGGCGGCGCGGGGGTGTCCACCGGCGTCGACATCCGCGAACTCGCCGCCGCGATTCCCGAGGACGTGGTGGTGCTGGTGCGCGGCCACTATTTCTACGCGGCACAGACCAGTCTCCCGTCCCAGTCGCGCGTCATCGACGTGTCCTCGTACCCCGAGGTCGAGGAGCTCTACCTGGCCGCGGACGTCCTGGTGACGGACTATTCCAGCGCGATGTTCGACTTCGCGAATCTGCGCCGGCCGATCATCATCTTCCCCTACGACTGGGATCTCTACCAGAGCACGCGGGGGACCTACTTCGACGTGACTGCGGATGCCCCTGGCGCAGTCGTGTGGTCCACGGAGGAACTGGCTGCAGTCATCACGGACAAGTCCTATGACAGTGATGAGAATCGCGAGCGCATCGAGAGATTCGCGGCGATCTTCACGGAGTTCGAGACGGGAACTGCAGCGAGGGACGTCGTCGCCCGGGTGATTGACGGCGTGGCATCCCCACGTGCCGCTTCTCGCCCGATTCCGGCGCTCACTTCATGGTGGACCGACCGCGTCGCGTGAACGGAGCGCGCGCGGTGGTCGTGTCAGTCTCGTCCGGGCGGGCATAGCCGAAGCGCCGGTAGTCCTCGGCGTAGAACGATCCTACGAGTCGGCGCACGTTGTCATTGACCTCGACGTCTCGAGGTGTCCCCCCCGATCGCTCCTCGCCCGTGTTGCGGCGAGGAGCAGACGGGGGCACGTCAAGGCCAGTGAGGATCTTCAGGTCCTCGAGACCTGCGTCAAGGCCGTCCTCGAAGCGGTAGACGCGCGTTCCGGGCACCAGGAATTCGTGCTGCGGACGCATGTGATTGTCAAGGTGGTAGGGGTCCGCGTACGTGGTGGCGAGAGAGGCGCGCACCCACTCCTCGAAGGCTGCCGCGGAGGTATCCACCGAGCTGCCCTTGCTCGCGGTGCTCCGGAACACATACTCGGACAGCACGCGCTTGAGCGGATCGCGGACGTAGGCGAAGATCCCATCGAAGCGATCGAGCCTGTAGGTGGCCTCGAGCACGGACGCCTCAACGTGCTGCGGTGTGCAGCGGCGGTAGTAGTTGACGGAGCCCTTGCGACGATTGCCGTCGACGAAGTTCACGTCCCAGCCGGCGTCTCGGAAGGCCCACTCGACGGAACTGCCCCCGGTCTTCGGGATGTGAATGAACAGCAGGCCTGCCTGCTCCTTGCGCATGATGGGCATGCTGGTCCGTCCTTCCGGCGCTGACGCGCGAGGATCACGGTAGCACTGGAACGCGTGTTACCTGGGTTGGCGTGGTGTCTTGAGTCCGTCCAGCACCCGGATCACCTTGCGACTGCGATAGCGCTCGAGTTGACCCCTGGTGCTCTCCAGCTCGGCTCTCAGCCGCTCGATCTCGGCTCGCGATGCCTTGTCCTTCTCGTGGAGCTCACGGCGCCGATCGGCGCTCCTGGCGTACTCATCGAAGACCGGCAGGATGGTCTCGCTGATGCGCGCCCACTCGCCCTTCGGTGTGTAGGTCGGCGCGTGCGGGCTCTCGTCGAAGCTCACGTCGGTGTCCGTCTGCATCGACTGTGCGAGCGCGTCCCACCAGCGACCCTGGAGGCCCCGGGCGACGTCGGCTGACTGTGAGCGGTGGGCGACGAGCTCCGGCGTCTTCTCCATGGCCTCCTGTGCGGCAGCGGGGACGAGGTCGAACGTGCTCTTGGGCAGCACGAAGGCCTGGAGTCCGACGTTGCCCAGGGCGCCGCGCATGCGCATCAATGAGTAGTACGAAGGCGCAATGGCGACGGCGGGGGCTGCAAGTGCAGACGCGAAGACGACCGGGTGGTAGCGGGTGGAGAGCGACAGGGCCGCGGTGTCGATCAGTGCGACGTCTTCGCGCGCGGTGATCATCCGAGTCGATCGCACGCGCGCGGAGCCCGCGATCTCAGCGATCGCTTCGTTGCCGATCTGGTCTCTCGAGCGGAGCGTCGGATCGAGGGAGCCAGCGTGAGGTGCGAGCAGCACGTCGACGTCGTGCGCATCGGCCAGCGTGGTGCACAGCTTCGCCAGGTCGCGGTAGTACGCCTTGCGGTGGGGCCAGATGGTTCCGTGGTGGTCCGTGAAGGACGCGATCACGAAGGGCCGGTCGCCGACAAGCTCCGCAGCGCTCGCTCGGGCGGCATCGTCCGCATCCAGCAGGATGGCGTCGTCGGAGGTGTGGTGAATGCGCTCGGGGTGCGCCACGTGCTTGCGCAGAAGGGCTGCGGTGACGCTTTCGCGGCAGCCGAAGGCTCGTGCTGTGTCGGCGATCTC